>Ga0209267_1000563_pt1 | contig 27025 bp, 23 predicted proteins | sample GraSoiAngelo_137_FD_185894 | JGI IMG/M metagenome (GOLD analysis project Ga0209267, IMG submission 185894) | Grasslands soil microbial communities from the Angelo Coastal Reserve, California, USA - 14_0929_09_30cm (SPAdes) (version 2) | ecosystem: Environmental > Terrestrial > Soil > Grasslands ... | reverse complement strand
TCCTCCTCCGGCCCGGCACTTCGAACAGCCTCGAGCATGGCGAATGGTTCGCCGCAGCAAAGTGCCGCGCGCAATCTGAGTGGGGTCCGGGAGCCGCCGGGCTAGCCGATCGCGGGAATCGAGGATATTCTTCTGTTTCATTCTATTGTATGAAACACAACTGCGAGCTTTGTGTCAACACATTTTTACATTTTCCTCTTTGCGGGTACTCGGAAACTGGGGGAGGGCAAGTAAAAAGCGAAATGTCGAGATCGGACGTGGCCCGGCCGTTAGAAGAGTGCTCCTGATGGCTGTTACCGAAGTGCTTAGGGGTACCGCGGATCGCACGGCCAGCGGCGCAAGAGAAACGCTGTTACTCCCGCAAGAAGCCCCCCGGAGACGATCACCCCCTCCCAGACGATACCGGTGGCCAGAACCTCGGACGCCGGCGCGCCAAACGGCCGGAGCAGCACTACCAGCGCCGCCTCGCGAACCCCAATGCCGCCTTGCGTAATGGGCAGGACCGCGGCGATTTTGGCAAGTGGCCAGGCAAAGAGCCACACCCGCAGCGGGAGACGGAGTCCACAAGTGATGCCCAGAAAAGCGGTGAGCAGAACGTAACTGCCCTGCACGGAAGTGCCCAGCAACCAGCCCAGAACCAGCCGCCCGGGACGGCGCCGAAGGGCGCGGATCGCGTGACTAAGTTGCGCGAGCCGGCGCCGGAAACGGATGGAGCGGCCGCCGAGAAGCGGTCGGCGCAATGCCACGGCAAAGCCGAAAAGAATCGCCGCGCCAACAACGCCAGCAAGGAGCACCGGTTTGGCCGGCGCCTCGAACGGAACGGGCAACAAACCCGGAAGCAGCATCACGCCCAGCGAGACGAGCGTGAGCTGCGCGGCCACATCGAGAAAGCGGTCCGCCACATTTCCGGTGATCACCGCGGCCGGACGCGGACTGTGCGAAATTCCTACCGCGAGACGTGCAACGTCACCGCCGATAATCGATGGCAGAAAAAGCGCGCCAAATAGACCGCTGGTATAGCACTCCGCGCTGCAGGCGAAACCGAGTTGCGCGCCTGCGGAATTCACGACGGTATGCCACTTGGCGATGCCGCCCGCGAGAACTAGCAGATAGATCAGCAGCACGGCCATGAATCGCGTCAGTGCTACGCGTGACAACGCGTTCCTTAGCGGTGCCAGCGGCAGCAGATAAAGAAGCACACCGAGGATCAACATCGCCGCCGCCCAGCGCGCCAAAAGAAAGATCCAGCTCCGGGTGGATTTTTGCGGCGGGCGGCTCGGCTCATTCTCGGGAAGATCGTTTTCGAGGGCCACACCTCACGCGCCGAAGATTTCGTTGATTCTTTCCGCCAGCGTGAAGTCGTAGTCGCTGATGCCGTTGACGCTGTGGGTATTGAGGTCGATGACCACCTTGTTCCACACGTTGAACCATTCGGGATGATGGTTCATGGCTTCGGCGACGAGCGCTACGCGCGTCATGTTGCCGAAGGCGGTGACGAAATCCTTGCACGCAAACTCCCGGTGCAGCTTGCCATGCACCACATTCCACCCCTTAGCCTTGGGCAGCAGCGCGGAGATTTCAGCGTCGGTAAGTTTCTTTGCGGGCATGCGGTCATCCTCCGCGAGGGCTTGGCCTCTCCCAAGACATTATGCGGCCCAAACCCGGCGTCAGCAACAGCGTCCGTTTCCCCAACACCGGCTTCCGAGTGTGCCGGCCGGTCCAACGGTTCTTCGTTGAATGCGCGCGGGAATTCCATTATCGTGGTTTCCTTTGAAGCAAAATGCGCGTCGTACGCGTATGCAACGGAGAGCGGAGAGCGAAGTGAAAAAGAAAATTCGCGCCATCCAGTATGGTGTCGGCCCCATCGGCGCATCCATCGCCCGGCTGATGCGGGAAAAGCAAGCGATAGAAATTATCGGCGCCATTGATATGGACCCGGCCAAGGTTGGGCGCGACCTCGGCGAAGTGGTCGGCGCTGCAGATGCCCCGTGGGGCGTGAAAGTCTCTGCGGAAGCAAAGGAAGTGCTGGAACAGGCCGCGGACGTGGTCATCCATTCGACGTCGTCGTCGCTCGCAAAAGTGATGGACCAGCTGCTGATGTGCTTGGAAGCGGAGTCCTGCATCGTTTCGACTTGCGAAGAATTATCGTATCCGTTCCGCACCCATCCGGAACTCGCGGCCAAGCTGGATACGGCGGCGAAGGAGTGGGGTGTGGCGCTGGTCGGCACGGGCGTGAATCCCGGCTTCGTGATGGACAAGCTGGTCGTGACGCTCGCGGCGGTTGCGCAGCGCATCGAACATGCCAAAGCGCTGCGCGTGGTGGACGCGTCGAAGCGGCGGCTGCCGCTGCAGAAAAAAATCGGCGCGGGGATGACCGTGGGAGAGTTCCGCGCGCAAGTGATGGCGGGTGTGATCAAGCACGTCGGCTTGCCGGAGTCGGTGGCCATGGTGGCGGACAGCTTGAACTTGGCGGTCGAGCAAATCACCGAAACCATCGAACCGATAGTCGCTACCGAGCGCACTGAGACCGAATATCTGACGGTGGAAGCGGGGCAGGCAGCGGGTGTGCACCAGATCGGGCGCGGCCTCTCGAAAGACGGTAAAGAACTCGTGTACCTCGAGCTGCAGATGTACGTCGGAGCGAAGGAGCCGGGGGATACCATCTCTTTGAGTGGGCATCCCAACGTCAGTCTGGTGATTCCGGGCGGCGCGCATGGCGACATCGCCACCGCTTCGGTGGTGGTGAATTCTATCCCCGTGATTCTTGACGCTCCGGCCGGTTTGCGCACTTCGCGCGACTTGCCGATTGGATTCTTCTCGCCCAACGCTCGACCCTAGCGTTGGCGCCCCTTTGGTCGCGCCCAGGGTAGGACCAAAGAATGGCGACTAAAGGCGGTCGCCTAGCTATGTGTCGGAGTTCTTTCGGCTCCGCTGCGGACAAGTTTCGCTCCCGCCGGCAAAAAATCGGAGTGGCCATACCGGCGGTAAAGTCCGGCCTGTTCGTCGGCCTCAATTGTGTTTGACGAATTCTCCTTTGTGGCCGGTGAGGGAGTTGTAGAGCGTATCGATAAAAGCATCTTCGTTGACGAAATCGCCTTTCCATTTCGCCCAGGGCGCGAGAATTTTCTCCTGCTTCATGTGGTCCAGCGTCTTGTGATCGTTGATGGCCTTCTGCACGACCGCTGAAGTTTCCTTGAGCATTTTGGTGAAGGCCCGCACATCGTCGAGATTCGAGAGCGCGCCGTGCCCTGGGATGACTTTCACGTCTACCGGCAACTGCGCAGAAGCTTTTTCCATTGCGTCGATCATGCCCTGCACGCTGCCGCCGCTGGTTACGTCAATGAACGGGAAGCCGTAGCGCACGAAGTCGTCGCCCATGTGCACGACATTATTTTTTGGGAAGAAGATGATGGAGTCGCCGTCGGTGTGGCCGGCGGGAAAATGCAGCGCGCGAATGTCTTCACCATTCAGATGGACGGTGACGTCATGCTCGAAAGTGATGATCGGCAGCGCTGCCTTGGGCGCTGGTTTATCTTCCATCCTGATCGAGCCGCCGTTCCCGGCGATGCCCCCGCTCTCCAGACGCTTGCGCACGTTATCCTGCGCGATGAGCGTGGAGCCCGCGTTGTTGAAAGGCACATTTCCTCCGGTGTGATCTCCGTGATAGTGGGTGTTAATGACGAAGCGCACGGGCTTGTCCGTAATCTTCAATTCTTTCAACGCCGCCTGGATTTTATCCGCCAGCGGAGCGAACTGGTCGTCCACAATGACGATTCCATCTTCGCCGACAGAGGCGGCGATGTTTCCGCCCTGGCCTTCCAGCATATAGATGTTGCCGGAAACCTTGGTGGTTTTGATTTGAACCTTGGAAAAGTCCGGCTGCTGCTGTGTCATGGCAGCTGGACCGCAAACCAGCGCCCCGCCAACCAGGGAGAGAACCATCCAAATCCGTATCTTCTTGCCCATCACGCTCCTCCTCAAGATGCCGCCGCGCATTCTACCACTGTGGACACGGAGCAGGCGGAGGCCCACGGTGGCCCTAAGATCGCGGAGAGGTTGTATTGTCCAACCATGGGGCGGGAGCGCAGGGAATGGTTCAGCCTGCGGATTACAGTAACAGGCAAGGCGTATCGTGGACGAGAGCAACGAACAGACATCCCCGCCTAAAGGGACACCGCGACAACCAGCGAGAAGATTTATGGCGCCCGCCAGGAAGAAAAAGGCGCGCCGCCCCGGCGGCAAATTCCGGGCAGGGCGGAGCGGCGGCGCCAGGAAAGGGCCGGAAAAAGGATCATGGAGAGGTCGCCCTGAAGTGCCGCGACCCAGACAAGCAGCGGACAAACATGTTGCAATGGCAACACATCTATGTTGTAATGACAACATGGAGGTGACATGAGTGAGATCCTCGAGGCAATCTTTCAGCGCAGGGCGATTCGCGTGCTCGACGCCATTGAAATCCCCCCGGCGGTGCGGGGACGGATTCTGGATGCGGCGCGGGTGGCTCCTTCGAGCTTTAACGTGCAGCCGTACCGATTCTATTGGGTGCAATCGCCGGAAATGAAAACGCGAGCAGCACAGCTGTGCATGGGGCAGTCTCCGGCGGAGACGGCCTCGGCGCTGATCGTGGCGGTGGCGGACATCGGGTCGTGGCCAGCGACCGTCGAAGGCCAACTGGAATGGATGCGCCAAGAAGGATTCAGCGAAAAGCAGATTCTGGAATCCGCCCGGAAAGCAAAGCTGGCGAAATGGTTTTTCATACAGGGCTGGTTCGGGATTCTCGGGGCGCTGAAATGGGCCATTCTGCGGGTGGTCCATTTCTGGAAGATCATCGGCTCGGTGCCGGTAGCGCGGCAAGGACTCTTCAAGTGGGCCACGAAAAGCACGTCATTGGCTTGCGAAAACCTGATGATCGCCGCGGAAGCATTGGGTTTGAACACCTGTCCGATGGAAGGGTTTGACGGTCGCAGGCTAGGGAAGTTCCTGGGACTCTCGTCGCAATTTCATGAGATCGTGATGGTCATCGCCATCGGGAAGAAGTCGGCGCGCCACGTTGACCAACCGCAGTGGCGGAGGCCGCTGGAGGCCACGGTAAAATTCCTATGATTATCGTTGAGAAGAGGCTAATACTAGCGGAGATCCTGAAGGACTCCGTTCTTGTGCACCTCGCCGCGGCTTACTACTCGGTTGGAAAACAACTGGAGCAGAAAACCAATTGCTCACAGACACGCGGGTTCGTTATGTCCACACTGCGGGGAGGGGCGGTGCTCAACCAGAATCAGATTGCCAGGCTGCTGGGCTTCGACCGAACGGTGGTGCATCGCGTGATAAGAACCTTGATTCAGGAAGGACTGGCGTCAGAAAGAAGAGCGGAGTCGGGACGGGCACTGCTGGTGCGGTTGACGGCGAAGGGCAATAAGTACCGAGAACGCCTCATCAAAGAACGGCGGGCGGCAGAGGAAAAGCTTCGGGAAGTACTGACATCGGAAGAGATTGCCAGCCTGCTGGGGCTGCTGAAAGTGGTGGCGGAATTGCAACTCTGACGAATTACTGCCGACCAAGCACGCGCCAATACAAATCAGGAGCGAGCAGGGCACGCGGGCGCGAGCGTCAGGTCGGCTGGGGCAATTTCTTTCTGGAGTAGCCCTTTTTGCCATAGAGGACTTGGTCGGCGGCGGCCAGGAGTTCATCGATGGTCTTGCCATCTTCGGGATAGACTGCCGTGCCGGTACTCACGGTGATCGGTGGCTCGTCGCCATCGGTGCTTAGGCGCTCGGCAATTCGATCGGCCACACTCAGAGCGGCATGGGATTCCGTTTCCGGGAGAACGAGAACGAATTCGTCCCCTCCGTAACGCGCCGCGGTGTCCATGGCGCGGCAATGAATGCGCAGAATGTTTGCCAAGCGGCAGATGGCTGCCGTTCCCACGAGATGACCGTGGGTGTCATTAATCATCTTCAGCTTGTCCAGGTCAAGCAGCACGACGGCGAAGGGGCGCCCGGTGCGTTCGTAGCGCTTGATTTCCGAGTCCAGGGCATCGAGAAGCCGGCGGTAGTTGGCCAGCCCGGTGAGCGGATCGGTGACCGCCAATTGGCGCACGTACTCATCGGCGCGCTTGTGTTCGCTAAATTCGGCGGCCAGCGCCATGGACGTTACGGCCATAACGCCAATGAAGGCCTGCAACAGCAGCAGAGACGTGTTTTGAGACTCCCTTGCGAATGGGCCAAATCCGTGCGCCGTGCCCCAGGTGGAAATCGCGGCCATGGTACAGATGGCGGCCGCCGCCTTACGGCGACCAAACCGGAACGCCGCCCAGATCAAAAAAGGAATGCAAAGGTATTCGAAGGGATAATTTTTCACGGCATCGTGAAAGCGGCCGCCGAAGACGATCCCCACGGTGAGGAACAGTCCTGCAAACAAGAAAGTGAGCTCCATCATCCGCGCGCGGGTCCAATGCAGGCGGGGATTCTCCCACCACAGGAGCACGAAGGGTGTGACCACCAGGGCACCAACGGCGTCCCCAACCCACCAGGTTGACCAGATGGAGCTGTACCTGGTCCAGTCCGCGAATCCGGCCAGGGCCAAGGTGGTGACACCAACGGTGGCGCTTACGGTGGTGCTGACCATGCCGGCAAGAAAGGCAAATTTGAGAACGTCCTGCGCACGTTCAAAGGCACGGTGGCTGCCAGCAAAGCGGCTTACCAGGTAGCAGCCGACCACGCCTTCAAGCGTGTTTCCAACGGCGATGCCCAGCGACGTCGCGGCGGAACCGGCGGTGGTCAGGTTTACCAGGAATGCGCCGGCTAGGATAGCGGGCCAGGCGCGGTAGCCGCGGATGAGAAAAGCGGCAAGCGCGATGCCCGTGCAAGGCCAAACGGCGGTGGCGCTGGCATTCACAAAGGCAAGCTTTAGCCCCAGCTTGCCGGCGCCGAAGTAGGCTGCGGCCAAGACCGCTAGGGCCAATAAATCTCTTAGAAACCGCGAACGGACCATGTTCGGCTCACCGATTCCGAAGGGCCGGGTGCTAGCCCTCGGTCAGCAGGGAAGTGGCGTTCTGACGTGCCTTGGTCCCCATTTAAGTAAAAGCCCGAACCACACTCCCTAACTATTTATTCTACAAAGACTTCCAAGGAGGAAGTAAGATAAAAAATTCCATTTGCCATATCAATCAATGGCCGGTATCGAGCGGCTTAGAAATCTCATGCTCATCGCCAGGCGGCAGTGTGGCATGACACTGCCAGGTCGTGCGGGAAAGAAAAAGGAAGCACTGCCGAAAGAATTACGAGTCCCAGTACCCTCCGAAAATGGCCGAAATTGGTCTCTAGTTGTCTGAGCCGCCATCACTTAGCAATTACTCGCTTGAATGGTCGATTCCTTGCTCCCTTTCCTGCGCCAGAGAACCGCCCAATTTAGGAAAACAATCGAAATGTGATTTTAGAGGGAAACAGCAGGGGAGGCTAAGAAGCGACGGACCGTGGTGATCATGGGTATGCTCATGTTGACCCCGCTCTCGCCTGCAGCCGCGAGCCAGCGGATCGCGGAGTTGCAAAAGACATCCCCGAAACTAATAAAGGCCTGGTAGTTTTCACCTGGCGCGAGCGGAGTCCCAGCTCCGCCATTTTCGTATTCCCGATAAGCGCTGGGGGAAGGTGCAGCAAGGAGATCGGAAATAGAGAACCGGAGCACGTTTCCTGGCTCAAGGACGCATGCCGGTGCCGATGGTGATTTCGAGCGGCATGTCCAATTCTTTGCCGTTCCAGAATTTTTTTAGGGCGGCGAAGATTTCCGCTTTGGCCTGAGCCATTTTCTCAGCCGTGAGCTGTTCGAGCAGCGGGCGGAAGGGCGCGGCGACCTCGCTGAACTGCTCCCAATATTCTTCCGTTGTTGCCCTCCAACGTCCGGCGATGATACGGACTTCCTCGTGGACATTGCTGAAGCCAGCCGCTTCCAGCGCGCGCCGCAGACGGTCGGCCTCGCCGAACATGAAGAGACTGGGGCCATCGGGATCGGGCGGAGGAGGCGGCGCCGGAACGTGTTTCAGAATGATCCCTGCCGTAGTGGTGAAGAAGGGCTGCTCTTTCTTTCCCCAGGCGACGAACGCGGCTCGCCCGCCGGGCTTCAGCACGCGGAAACATTCGCGCAACGCTCTGGGGAGATCGGGAAAAAACATGATTCCAAAGCGGCAGGTGACAACGTCGTAGCTTTCACCGGGGAACGGGAGCGACTCGGCGCTGGCTTCGCGGAATTCGATGTTGGTGATGCCTCTGTTGCGCGCCAGTTCTTCGGCAAGCGAAATCATTCCCGGACCCAAGTCGGTCGCGGTCACCCGCCCTGACGGAGCAAGTTCTGCGGCGATGGAAAGCGCAGGATCGCCGACGCCGCTGGCGAGATCGAGAACGCGCATGCCGGGGCCAAGATGGGCGGCCTCCAGGATGGCTTCCGTGGCGCCATGCGTAAACGCGGCAATCTGAGCATGCCATTTGCGCCAAGCGGCGATGGTCCTGTCGACAGTCCACTCTTGGTGAAGATGCTCGCGGAACTTTTGGATTTTTGCCGGATCAGGCGCGCTCATGGGTGACCTCCACGTTCACGGAGTGTATAGGGTGATCGAGAGTGCATCAGCGTTTCCAGAATCTCATGACCGCCGAGTAGTCGAGGTCTTCCTTGGCAATGCCTTTGACGTAACTGTAGGTTTCACGAGCAGCGGCGGTGGCCGGCAACGCAACGCCAAGCTGGTTGGCGAGGTCCAGCGCGAGGCCGAGATCCTTGTGCATGAGCCGCAGCGGAAAGCTGGGGACGTATTCACCTTTGAGGAGATTGGGAGCCTTTACGTCCAGGACGCCTGAGCGGGCCATGCTGGATTGCAGGACTTCGACGAGCTTTTCGCCCTGAAGACCGGCGCGAGCGACAAGGGCGAGAGCTTCGGCGAGGGCCTCAACCTGGAGCGCGAGGATCAGGTTCATGGCCAGCTTGACCGTCTGACCGGCACCGTGAGGACCGAGGTGAAACCATTTCTTGCCCAGTACGCCGAGGAGGGGTTCGACGTCTTTCAAAGTGTCGGCGTCACCTCCGACCATGAAAATCAGCTCGCCTTTCTTGGCGCCCCAGTCACCGCCGGTGACCGGCGCATCGAGAAAACGCACGCCGCGTTCGGCCGAGGCGGCGGCAATTTTGCGGGCGAGCGCCGGGGAAATGGTGCTGGAATCGATGTAGGTGCTGCCGCGCTGGAGCGCCTGCATAGCGCCGCTCGGTCCCCAGAGGATTTCTTCGAGGGCGGGAGGATCACTGACTATGGTGAGGAGAAAGTCGGAGGAAGCGGCGACCTCCTGCGGGGATTTTGCGAGGGTCGCACCTGCCGCGACGAGCTCACCGGCGCGCGAGGAGGTGCGATTCCAGACCGTGAGAGAGTAGCCGGCCTTGATGAGATTTATGCCCATGGGGCGACCCATCAGGCCGAGACCAAGCAATCCAATTTTTGTGGAGCCGACAGTGGGTTTCAACGGAGACCTCCTCGAAATCAGCCGAACGCGTTTGGATTTTGCATCACATGAGGGGACGATTGTAGCCGAATTGCCGGATGGAAGCAGTGGAGCGAAAATTTAAGTGCCAAGCCAATTTCTCGCAGCTCGGTGTAAACCCAACATCGTGAAAGCCGGATTTCCTCGAGTGGGCCAAGAGGAATTGCCAATAGGCACGTCCCCTCCGTATGCACTTCAGGCGGAAGGCAAGGCTAGGGCTCGACCAGAGCATCAACGGCGACTGATTGCATCTGGGCTTCGACAAACATCCGCTAGTCTCCGGGAATGCTTCGATTTCTCTCCCGATAGACTCCCCGAGGGAACTCGGTTAGGGGATCAGGCGGTCTTGGGGCGTTGGGGAAGGGGGAGGAGGGTGGGGGCACCGCCGGCCGAAGCGGCGGCTACGGCGCCGAGAGGCTGGTCGTCCGGCTTGGATGCAACCGGGGTTTCCGGTGCGGCTTTGGGAGTGGCGCCGGCGGAAATGCCGTTGGCAGAGGCGCCGGAGTCTGGTTTTTCTTCGATGCGCACCAGATATTGATAAGGGATTTCCCAGCGGAAATGCTTGTGCTGTCCGCGCTGCTCGAAATTCTGTTCGAGGAAGATGGAACGGCCGGAATCGGCGACAAACGTGCCAGAGGCGGGCAAAAGGATATCGCCGGCGCGATATTGCACCTCCACGCGACGCCCGAGAAAGGCTGAGTAGCGAGCCATCGTGTACTCAGTGTCCGTGGCCGGTAGTAACAGGGTCAATAGTACGGAAGGACCCCTACCCAAAGTTGTGGAAAAGTGGGGATCAGCGCAATGCTGGAAAAACCAGACGCTGGCAAGACAGAACGCCGACGTCAGCAGAGCGCACCGAGGACGACGAGAGCGCTGGAGATGCGGCGGGACAAGAGGCCGCCTACACCGCTAGAATAGCCGGCGCGCTGGGGATTCCGAAACCAAGAGGTGTGTGCATGAGTGAAATTTCCTACGCCGATGCGCTCGATACCTCTGGCCGATGGGCACGACAGAATGAGAAACTGGCAGTACTAGGCTCCAACTCCGGCTTTGTGATTTCTCTGCGGGGCGCCCAGGTGACTCTTTGCCTGGACGACCTGCTGCAACTCACGTTTTCAGAGGACGGGACTTTGCGCTTCTTTCTCCGGGGCGCAGCTTTTTCTTTGGCAGATCCCAAAGATTTTCCGGTGGAGTACGGTGCTTGGTTTGCGGAATTTGAAAAAGGCATGCAGATCCGATTTGTGAACCTAGAGATGCAATGCTTCATTTTCCCTTCGCGGGAAAACCATGCCGATCAAAACAACCGCAGCAAGAGCGAATAGCTTGACATTTTCGACGGAGAGGCTATTGTCGGCGTTCCGGGATGCGCTTGGAAACGGCGGAGAAATGCGAAGGCCGGGGGCCGCATTAGCGGATTCGGCTGAGGGAATAGACCGGGCGGCGCTCAAGTTCATTCAGGTAACTCTGAGGACAGCGGGGTTCTCCTGCATGCCAGTAGTGAACGAAACGGTGGCTAACGGGCTGGCGGCATATTACGAATATGTGGCCGTGCAGTTACATCAGTGGGTGGACCCGCTTTCGAACGAACAGTTCTGGCGCAAACCGTATGCTTACGGAAACAGCGCCGGACACTTGGTACTGCACGTGACCGGTAATTTGAACTACTACATCGGGGCCCGCGTCGCGGAAACGGGATACCGGCGCGACCGAGACCGCGAGTTTACGGACAAGCAGCCACCGCCGAAGGACGAAGCGCTACGGGCATTTGACCGCGCCATGGCCATGGTGGTGGCGACCATTCGAAAGCAGAGCCCCACGGATTGGGGAAAGGCCTACACCGCCGAGCGGGAGCCGGAGGCTGCGGATCGCTTCCAAATTTTCCTGCGCTGTGCAGGTCACGCGTATCATCATGTAGGGCAGATCGTTTACCTGAGCCGAGAGTTGGCGAGAACTTAAGGTCAGGAAGCAGCGCCGGCGCGGTGCAGAGTGGGCATCGCCAAGGCGAGAAGTGAACTGCGAGTGGTCGAACTGAGGAAACTAACGAAGGGCCGGGCGGCCCTTTTGCTGGCGCTGTCCGCGGCAGGCGCGATTGTGTCGGCAACGCAGCTGCAGGGCTGGCACATCTACTTGGGATTTGCGGTCGTGGGAGTTGGTTTGCTCATCGGATTTATCCTTTGGAACCGCAAGTACTGAGTTCACCGCGCTTCGAATTGATGGGGTATGGAGCAATGCCATGGTGTCTTTGATTCCACTTGCGTTGGCGACGTGCGGGTTGCTGGTGTTTTCTGCCGGGGCGCAGCAGATCGGAAAGGCCACCGCTTCGACAACGCCGACCATCGACCAATCGCTGGAATGGAAAGCTGCGTTCAATCCGAAAATGTCACCGGATGGGAAGCGCGTGGTTTACGAGGTGCAGCAGGCCAATTGGGAAGAGAACGCCTTCGAGAGAAACTTGTGGATTGTGGAAGTTGCGACCGGGGAAGCGCACCCGCTCACTTCGGCAAAGAAATCGAGCACCACTGCGGCGTGGTCGCCAGACGGGAAATGGATCGCGTTTCTTTCCGACCGGCCCGGGCAAATAACCGGAACACCGGAGGGCAAGAAGCAATTGTATGTGATTTCGGCAGATGGAGGCGAGGGGCAGCAGCTCACCAAAACCGAAAATGACGTAAATGCATTCGACTGGGCACCGGATTCGAAGCGCATGGCCTTTTCCATGACCGACCCGGAGCCCCAGGCACTGAAAGACCGCAAAGAAAAATACGGCGAGTATGCGGTGGTTCATGCGGATTACCAGATGACTCATCTTTGGACCATGGAGATTCCCGGCGGCGGCACGGCGGCGGAACCGAAGCGCTTGACCGCCGGCGACAAATTCAGCGTGGGAGAATTTTCGTGGTCGTCGGATGGGACGCGCATCGCCTTCAGTGCGCAGAAGGACGCGGACCTGATTTCCTCTGCGACGGCTGATTTGTACGTTGTGACCGTGCGCGACGGCGCAGTGAAGAAGATCGTGAGCACACCGGGGCCCGACACGAATCCGAAGTGGTCGCCCGATGGAAAGAAGATCGCCTTCGAAACAGCCGCGGGAGCGAAATATTACTACTACACGAACACGAAGATCGCCGTGGTGGCCGCGGAGGGCGGAACGCCGCAGATTCTGACGGAAACCTTCGATGAAGATCCGGGGCTCATCGGCTGGGGACCGGATGGGATTTATTTCGCTGCCGAGCAGAAGACCTACGCGCATCTGTTCCGGCTGAATGCAGCGACAAAGGCGGTCGAGAAACTCAGCGCGCCGGATCACATGGCGTCCTTTTCTTTTTCCTTTTCGCAGGACTACAAGAAGGTCGCTTACCGGGCGGCCCTCGAAAATCAATATGCAGAGGTGTATTCGTCCGATGTCGCGCCGTGGGAGGGCAAGAAGTTGACGGCCATGGGCGACCAGCTCAAGGGATTAGCTCTGGCGCACCGTGAAGTGACTTCCTGGAAATCGGCGGACGGAACGACCATTGAGGGAATCGTTTACAAGCCGGCCGACTTCGATGCAAAGAGAAAATATCCGTTGCTGGTGGTGATTCATGGCGGGCCGACGGGAGTGGATCAGCCAATCGTGAACGCCGACCGTTACTATCCCGTCGAGCGGTTGGTGGCCAAGGGGGCGCTGGTGCTGCGTCCGAACTACCGTGGCTCGGCAGGCTACGGCGAGAAATTCCGCGCGCTGAACGTGCGCAATCTTGGCGTCGGGGACTATGCCGATGTGATTAGCGGGGTGGATGCGCTGATTGCAAAAGGCTGGGTGGACAAGGACCGCGTGGGTTCGATGGGCTGGAGCCAGGGCGGATACATTTCGGCTTTCATCACCGCATCGAGCGACCGCTTTAAGGCGGTTTCGGTCGGCGCGGGGATTTCCGACTGGATGACGTACTACGCGAACACGGACATCACGCCGTTCACGCCGCAATATTTGCATTCGACACCGTGGGACGATCCGGAAATCTACAAGAAGACTTCACCGATCAGCTACATCGCGAAGGCCAACACGCCGACGCTGATCCAACACGGAGAGAACGACCGCCGAGTGCCGATCCCGAATGCCTACGAACTGCGGCAGGCGCTGGAAGACCGCGGTGTGCCCGTAAAGATGGTGGTATACAAAGGATTCGGCCACGGCATTACCAAACCGAAACAGCAACGAGCGGTCATGGAAGAAAATGAAAAATGGTTTAGGCAGTACATCTGGGGCGAAAAGCCAGAGGAACCAAAGACACCAGTGCCGCAGGCCGATGAAAAGAAATCAGCTGCAGCGGTGAATCCCTAGCTCCGGGAGCGGCTGGAGGTCGGCTGGCACCCAGGTTTCCCGGGCGGCGGCAGTCCGAAGGAGCTCTTTCGAATAATATTTGTCGACAAGGTTCAGGTCCAGCAGCTGCGGATGGGCGGTGATGAACTGCTCAAACGCGTATCCCTCCGGGGTCTCCACCAAGGCGGCGGCCACCAAGCGCATCCAAGCCAGCGTGAGTGTGTGATGGTATTTCTGCGTTGCGCCATGGTGATTCGCGAACCGGCGAATACCTTCTGACATGCGCTCTGCGGCGCGTGATGGGTCAGCAGATTTCAAGTAGAGCCAGGCAACGTGGATGTGTTCCCGGTGGTGAAAGAGATCGGCGGGAAACGATAAGTCCTCGAAAGCGCGAAGAAAATCCCGGTCGCTCCACCGGGAAGCGCCGCAGGAGAATTTGGAATCTGGCATATGAGTTTCGAAAACCTGAGAGACTCGCGCTCATTTGATTGTACTACGCCTCCAGCTTGAAACGGGAGGAGGCCAGGCGATAGAGGCGGCGCCAGAGCAGGCGATTGATGAGCACGACGACCGTCGCCATGATGAGCGTCGCAGCGAGCAGAACGTCGAAGCGGCCAGAGTCGCTGGCGCTGCTGATGGTGCTGCCCAGGCCGGCGGTCGAAACGATTCTTCCCTGGAAGTGAAAATATTCCGCGACGATGCTGGCGTTCCAGGCGCCACCCGAAGCGGTGACCATGCCAGTGACAAGATATGGAAAAATTCCCGGCAGGATCAGGAGTCGCCAGCGATCCCAAGAGCCCAAGCGACAGACTTGCGCGGCTTCCTTGAGGTCCGTGGGAATGGCCATGGCGCCGGCGATGACGTTGAAGAGAATGTACCACTGCGTGCCGAGGAGCATCAGCAGCATGGCGGCGATCTCCAGGCCGCCGCGGAGGCGAAGCAGAAAAAGAAGAATGATGGGAAAGAGGGCGGTGGCAGGCAGGGAGGCGGCCATCTGCACCAGCGGCTGCGCGATGCGGGCCACGCGCGGATGGGAAGCGATGGCCACGCCGGCAGGAACGGTCCAGAGCGCGCCCAGGATGAGCACGGTGTTGACGCGGAGAAAAGTTAGCGCGGCGCTTTCCAAGAGCTCGCCATAGTCGTCGCGGTGAAGAGGGGACAATTCGCGGGCCGCGTGGTAAACCGCGAAGCCCAAGCCGACCACTACACCCGCGGCGAGCAGATAGCTGACCGAGCGGCGCAGCCGGTGCTGCTTCGGAGCGGCAAGAGTTTCCGCGGCGCGACGGGCGCCGAGAGTGAAGCTAAGAGTCAGCCAATGGAAGACCGGCTGAAGGATCAGGCGATACAAGCGGAGGACCACGGAAGCGCGGCCGATGAGATGGAGCAGCGTGGATTGCGCGGCGCCGGAGCTTTCCACCTGCTCAAACTTGAACTTGTCCGCCCAAACGATGATGGGCCGCCAAACGAGCTGATCGAGGAGAACGATGACGGTGATCATGGCCGCGACGCCCCAAAGAATCGCACGCGTGTTGCCGCTGCTCGCGGCGGTCTCGAGGAAGGAGCCAAGGCCGGGGAGGCGAAAGTCACGCTTGCCGAGGACGAACATCTCGCAGGCCATGAGAAAAAACCAGCCGCCGGCGACGGACATCATGGAATTCCAGACCAGGCCGATGGTGGAGAAGGGCAGGTCGAGTTCGGCGAAACGCTGCCAGCGGCTGAAACGATAAATGATGGCCACCTCGTGGAGTTCACGAGGAACGGTTTTCAGCGAGGAATAAAAGCTGAAGGCGATATTCCAGACTTGGCCGGTAAAGATGAGCAAGATGGAACCGAGCTCGACGCCGAGCTGGCTATGCGGAAAGATGGCCACCATGGCAAGCATGACTCCGGGCAGGAAGCTGAGCACGGGGATGGACTGCAGGATGTCTAGCAAGGGAACCATGATGATTTCGGCGCGCCGGGAGCTGGCGGCAACGTAGGCGTAGGAGAGAGCAAAAATCAGGCTGAGTGCATAGGCAACGCTGATGCGCACAAGAGAATACAGCGCGTAAAGCGGGAGGACGCGGGGATTCTGCGAAATCTCCACGTGCAGGTGGACGGGGCCGAGCCAGGAGCGGCCGATGGCATAGACGCCAAAAATCGCCGCGAAGACAAATAGAAAAACGGCCATGTCGATGAGCAATGCCCAGCTCCAGCGGGAGCCGGCGGGCCGCTTCACCGTGGGAGGGATCGGCGTGGAGTGCGTAGTTGAGAGAGCGAGATCCGCCACGGTAGGGTCAGACCTCAGTGAGGGTCAGCTTGCCGGTGGCGGCATCGTAATCGAAAATTTCCGCGTAACGACCCCACTGGATGGCCGTTTCGAGCTGGCGGCGGGATTCTTGCTCACCAAAATGTTCGTCGAGCAAGTCGTGGAAAAACTCCTCGTTCAGGGTGCGGTTGGCTTTGGCCTTCAGGGCCTGCTCCATTTGCCGCAGCAAGGGCACGTTGGAAAGTGCCGCCTTACGAAAGATCGTTTTGCGCGCTTGGATGTCCCCCTGCGCAAACGCCTGGCCTTCCGGTGTAATCATCACATCGCCTTCTTCGACGCGCAGAAGGCCCAGCAAGGCGGCCGTGTCGACGGAGGGAAGCAGCGCGTCAACTTCAAGACTCAGTTCATCCGCTAGAAGGTGAAGATCGACACGGCCTCCCTGGTCGGCCACGATTTCCAGCAGACCGGCCAAGCCGCCGGGACGCGTGTGGGGGAGCAGGACGATTTTCGGGCGCACTTCTGTTCCCGGGCCGTAGGTTCGCGGCGGAGCGGCTTCGTCCCGGTGATCGGGCCGCGTAAGGGTGCGATAGATGGCGTCGACCAGCTCAAGGAAGTGGGCGGACTTTCTGTCGCGAGGATGGGGCATATCCACTCTGAAGTCGGCATGGATGTGCGCGGGATTGCGGCCCAGAACGATGATGCGATCGGCGAGGACGACGGCTTCTTCGATATTGTGAGTGACGATGAAAATCGCGCGCGTGGGAATCTTGTGACCGAGCCAGAGCTCGAGGAGCTCGCCTCGAAGAGTTTCCGCGGTGAGCACGTCAAGCGCGGAGAACGGTTCGTCCATGAAGAGCACTTCGGGCTCGACGACGAGCGCGCGAGCGACACCCACGCGCTGTTTCATGCCGCCGGAGAGCTCCTTGGGGTAGGCGGATTCGAAACCGTCAAGGCCGACGGCGTCAATAATGCGCAAGGAGCGCTTGTGGCGTTCGATGGGAGGAATGCCGCGGGCCTCCAGCGGGGCCTCCACGTTTTCAAGCACGGTGAGCCAGGGGAAGAGCGCGAAACTTTGAAAGACGATGGCCACGTTGGGCGATTCGTCACCGACCGGGTGGCCGTGCCAGTAAACCTGCCCGGCGCTGGCCGGGGCGAGACCGGTCAACATGCGCAGCAAGGTGGACTTGCCGCACCCGGAGGCGCCCAGCAGCGTGATGATCTCACCGGGATGGACAGCGAGATCGATTGGAGCGATAACCTGGATGCGGCTGCCGTCGGGTTGCCGATAGGATTTCTCCAGCTTGCGCGCTTCGATAATCGGGGCGGGAGCGATGTTTGCGGTGGCCATGAGCGCGTGTATTATCGCTCAACTGCCGCGTGGGCGCACACCTCTCGGATGAGACTCGGCGGTGGTTTTCCTGAGCGGTTACAAGGCATGAACACGGCATGACATTCCCCGCGGAAGAGCCCATCAAGAGGAAGGCAGTCGCAGGTCGCGGATGGCTGCTCGCGCTGGGCGTTTCGCTAACGACCTCATTGCTGGTGATTGCGCCATTTTTCTGGCTGGGGAGTGCTTCGGGGCACGACTTTGGGTTTCACGCGGCCTCATGGCTGGACGTCGCGGGACAATGGAGAGAGGGGATCCTCTTCCCGCGATGGGCGGAGTGGGCCAACCACGGGTTCGGCGAGCCACGGTTTGTCTTTTATCCGCCGCTGTCGTGGATGCTGGGGGCGGCGCTGAGTTTTGTGCTTCCCTGGAATGCCGTGCCGGGAGTCTTCATCGTCATGGCCCAGACAATGGCGGGAGTTTGTTCGTTTGCCTTAGCGCGACGATTTGTGCCGGTGAGCGCGGCACTCGTTGGAGCAGCGTGTTATGCCGCAAATCCGTATGCGCTGCTGATCGTTTACATGCGCAGTGACTTCGCGGAGCAACTCTCGTGCGCGCTGATGCCGCTCTTGGTGCTGGCATCGCTCGAACTATGCGGGTTGGTGGAAGATCGCCGGGGTTCTCGGCCGCGGGCCATGGCCTTCTTCGCGGTGGTGTTCGCGGCGGTGTGGCTGTCGAACGCGCCTGCCGGGGTGTTGGCCAGTTACAGCATGGCGCTTGTTTTTGCCTGGGCGGCGATAACCGAAAGATCGTGGTGGCGGCTGTGGCGCGGCGCGGGCGGATTGGCGCTGGGCTTTGGATTGACGGGCTTTTACATTTTGCCCGCGGCTTATGAGCAACGCTGGGTGAATATCGCGCAGGCGCTTTCGTCGGGCTTGCAACCCTCGGACAACTTTCTCTTTACCATGATCAACGATCCGGAACACAACGTGTTCAATTGGATCGCCTCGAGCGTGGCCATTCTGCTCATCGTGATGACCGGGATCGCGGGGATTGCGGCGCACCGAGGAACGGCTCTCGAACAACCAAGAGAGGAGACCAGGAAACTGTGGCGCGTGCTGCTGCTGCTCTCCGCGGCGCCGACCATGCTGATGATTCGCCCCAGTTCGGTTTTTTGGGAGTACCTTCCGAAGCTGCGATTCGTGCAGTTTCCGTGGAGATGGATGGCCATCCTGGCGGTGCCCTACGCTTATTTTCTTGCGGCTGGGATACCACCTCGGCGCGCGGGGTGCATCGGGGGCCTGGCAGTGATCGTGGTTATCGGTGGAACGGCGTCTTTTCTGGTTCCGAGTGCGTGGTGGGATTCCGAGGACATCCCGGTTCTGAAGGAAGCGATGGCCAACGACCAGGGCTTTGAAGGTACGGACGAATACGATCCGGTGGGCGACGATCATTACAACTTGCCGGAAAAGGCGCCTCGCCTGCAGGTTCTGCCAGCTGAAGAATCACTAGCAAGGGCGCCAAAAGCAGAGGTCCGTATCGTGCGATGGACGGCAGAGGAAAGAGAATTCGAAGTGACATCGCGTGAGCCGGTGCGAGTGGCGCTGCGACTGCTGAATTACCCGTCGTGGCTTGTGGAGGTGAACGGCAAGTCCGTGACACCAGAGCACGCGGAGACCAGCGGCCAGATGATCCTGCGGCTGTCTCCCGGAACCGAGCGCATCACGGCAAAGTTGGTGCGTACCCCGGATCGTACCTTGGGCATGGCCATCTCCGTGATGGCCGTGCTGACACTTCTTGGGCTGTTCAACGCCGGAGGCCTGCGTCTTCTTTCAGCGAGCCCTTGATAAGAATGGGCGGATCAGTCGTTCTCAAGTGTGAACCACAGTTCCGTTAGTCCGATCCCTGAATAAGAAATGACCACACCGCGAAAGGGGGGGCCGAAGCTTGGTCCAACCACGACTCGCGCCTGATGCGGGGAAGTTTTCTCTTGCGGTCCAATGCATGCCGCACCAGACCAGAGTGCCATTTTCAGCTGGCGAAACGAGACACCTGGCGTCTTTCGGGCCATGCGCCCGGCAAAAAATCGAGTAGCGCTAGCGGCGGTCGACCGTGGGGTGGCGGACATCTTGGCCTTGGACGAGATAGATGACGTCCTCGGCGATGTTGGTGGCGTGGTCGCCGATGCGCTCGAGGTTCTTGGCGACCAGGATCAATTCGAAAGCGGGAAAGATGACGCTGGAATCACCCATCATGTAGGTGAGCAATTCACGGAAAATCTGGTCGCGGTAGTGGTCCACCTGATCGTCGGTGGCCAGGACGCTCTGGGCCAGTTCCACGTCGCGGCGGACCACGGCATTGAGGGCATTGCGAACCATCTCTTCGGTGAGCTCGCTCATGCGCGGCAGATCGACGTAGGGCTTCACCCGCGGGTGTCGGAGGATGCGCAGGGCTCCCTCGGCGATGTTGACGGCCTGGTCGCCGATGCGCTCGAGATCGTTATTGATGCGCGAGACCGCCAACACGAAGCGGAGATCGACGGCCATCAGCTGGTGCAGGGCAAGAAGCTGAACGACGCGATCGTCGACTTCCAACTGCAGCTCGTTGATGGCGTCTTCTTCCTCGAGGACGCGCTTGGCGAGCCGTTCATCGGATTCCAGAACGGCGTGAACGGACTGGTGGACAGCGCGCTCCGCGAGGCTGCCCATCCACAGGAGGCGCTCTTTCATCTCGTTCAGGTCTTTTTCGAAATGGCGTTCCATGAACCCCTTCCCCTCACGACTAACTTACACCAAAACGAAGAGAGATTTCTCGCTGCGCTCGAAATGACGGAGCAAATAAGGTGTCAGCCGAAGCGGCCGGTGATGTAAGCCTCCGTGCGGGAGTCGCCCGGCGTGGTGAAGAGCTGCGGCGTGGGGCTGAACTCGATGAGCTGACCAGTGAGCAGGAAGGCGGTGAAGTCGCTGATGCGCGCGGCCTGCTGCATGTTGTGGGTCACGGTCACGATGGTGCAAAGATCCTTCAATTGGACGAGCAGCTCTTCGATTTTGGCGGTGCTGATGGGGTCCAGCGCCGAACAGGGTTCGTCGAGAAGAAGCACTTCGGGCTCGACGGCGAGAGCGCGGGCGATACACAGGCGCTGCTGCTGGCCGCCGGAAAGTTCGTAGGCGGACTTGTGGAGGTGGTCTTTCACTTCCTCCCAGAGGGCGGCGTGGCGCAGGCTTTTTTCGACCGCTTCGGAGATCGGGGCTTTCGAGCCATTAATCCGCAGACCGTAGGCAACGTTGTCGAAAATGGACTTGGGGAAAGGATTGGGGCGCTGAAAAACCATGCCGACGCGGCGGCGATACGAAGTAACGTCCTGCGTAAGGATGTTCTGGCCATCGAGAAGAATTTCGCCTTCCAGGCGGGCGCCGCGCACGATCTCGTACATGCGATTCAGGGTGCGCAGCAGGGTGGACTTGCCACAGCCGGAGGGACCAATGAGAGAGGTGACCTTGTTGGTGGCGATGCCCATGCTGACATCGAAGAGAGTCTGCTTGCTGCCGTAAAAGAAATTGACCTTGGAAATGGTCATGCGCATGGAGAGGACCGCCGACGTCTCTCGCGCCGCCGGACTGGTCGCGATGGGGGGTAGGTTCACGGACAAAGCTGGCCTCACAGAAGCGTGCATGGGTTAAGACCTCGGAACCGCCATGCCCCGGGAAAGAATCGCCCGGGCGACGATGTTAATGACCAAAATCAAACCGAGCAGGACGAGCCCTGCGGCCCAGGCCTGACGATGCCAATCATCGTACGGAGCGATGGCATAAGTAAAGATCATGACCGGCAAAGAAGCGGTGGGCTGGTGCCAGCCAGGGCTCCAGAAGCTATTGCCGAGAGCAGTAAAGAGGAGCGGCGCCGTTTCACCGGCGACACGAGCGAAGGCCAGCAGAATGGCGGTGAGAATGCCGCGATAAGCCGCGGGCACGATGACCGAGGTAATGGTTTTCCACTTGCTGGCGCCCAGGGCCATGGAGGCTTCGCGCAAGGCGTTGGGCACAGAGCGAAGAAACTCTTCGGTACTGCGCAGGGTGATGGGAATCATCATCAGTCCGAGGGCGAAACCACCGGCAAGCGTGGAGAAATGCTTGAACGGCAGGACGGCAAGACTGTAGGCAAACATGCCGATGACGATGGAAGGGACGCCATTCAGCAAGTCGGCGGCATAACGCACGACGAAGGCGGTGGTGCCGCCGCTGAATTCGGCAAGATAAATGGCGCCTAAGAATCCGACGGGAACGCCGAAGAGGGTAGCGAGCAGAAGCAGCTTCCCGCTGCCGACGATGGCGTTGGCCATGCCTCCGCCGGATTCGCCGACGGGCGCGGGCAGCTTGGTAAAGAAATTCCAGCTGATCGATGTTCCGCCGTGATAGACGAGGTAGCCAAGGATGAGGAAGAGCACGGATACAGAAACCAAGGCACACAGCCCGGTCATGGTCAGCATGAAGCCGCTCACAAACTTACGCCAGCGCAAACCAGGGCTCATGTGTGCCCCATGGCACGGCCACGCTGCGAAGTAGCCACAATCAGCAGGCGAGCGAGCCCGTTGAGAATGAACGTCAAAAGAAAAAGCGCGAGTCCCAATTCAATGAGGGATTGATAATGCAGATTGCTGGTAGCTTCGGTGAGCTCGTTGGCGATGACGGCAGCGATGGAATAGCCGGGAGAAAAAAGAGAAGCGCTGATGATGGGCGTATTGCCGATGACCATGGTGACGGCCATGGTTTCGCCGAGGGCACGCGCGAGGGCCAGGAAGATAGAGCCAAGGATCCCCGGGCGGGCGAAGGGAACGACCACCTGCCAAGTTGATTCCCAGCGCGTGGAGCCGAGAGAAAGCGCTGCTTCGCGCTGATCGCGCGGCACGGCTAGCAGCACTTCACGCGAGACGGAAATAATATAGGGGATGACCATGATGGCGAGGACAAGGCCGGCGGTCAGAAACCCAATGCCATACGCCGGGCCCTTAAAGAGCGGCAAAAACCCCAGCGTGTTTTGGAGTGCCGGCTGAATATACGAGCGCATCAAGGGCACGACGATGAAGACGCCGAGGACACCGTAGATGACGCTGGGAACGGCGGCCAGAAGATCGATGAAGAATTCGAGAGTGTCAGAAACCCTAGCGGGGGCCAATTCCGCAAGAAAAATGGCGGCGCCGATGCCTAGCGGTACGGCCACGAACAGCGACACCGCGGAGGTGACCAGCGTGCCGTAAATGAAGGGCAGCGCGCCAAACTGATCGAAAATGGGGTCCCATACCGAGGTGTGGAAAAAATTGAAGCCGAACTTGTGGCGCGGGAGAACGGAGCCTTGCCACAATACGAAAACGAGCAACAAGGTGACCAGAACGACGGAGGCGGCGAACAAAAAGGTGATCATCCGGGCGATTTCATCGCCTTCGCGGAGCCGGAAAAGAAACGAGCGCAAGCCCGCGACGGGGCCCGCACTCGGAACGGTGGTAGTCGTGGTTGCCACGTTACTGGACGTTGTTGAGCGCCTTCATTTCCTTGGCGACGACTTCCTTGGGAAGCTTCGCGTAGGACAGGGCCTCAGTGTAGTTCTGACCGTCCGCGAGCATCCACTTAACGAATCCTTTGATGGCGTCGCGCTTAGTGGCGTCGGAAAACTTAGCTGGAACAAGCAGCCATGTAAAGCTGGAGATGGGGTAGGCCGTCTTGCCCGGAGCGTCCGTAATGGAAACGCGGAAATCGTCCGGCATGTTTTTTGCTGCGGCAGCTGCCGCGGCAGTCAAGCTGGCAAGGTCTGCCTTGATGAAGGCGCCAGACGAGTTTTTCACGCGACCGTAAGCCATGTTGTTTTGGATCGCGTAGACCAACTCAATGTAGCCGAAAGAATTGGGAGTCTGCTTAATCATGCCGGCCACGCCTTCATTGCCTTTTTGACCTAGGCCCACGGGCCAGTTGACGGACGCGCCCTTGCCGACTTTGGTTTTCCATTCATCGCTGATCTTCGAAAGATAGTCGGTCCAGATGTAGGTTGTGCCACTGCCTTCCGACCGGTGCACCACGACGATATCGTTCGCGGGAAGGCTCACGCCTTTGTTGGCGCCGGCAATCGCAGGATCGTTCCATTTTGTAATCTTGCCCAAGAAAATACCGGAGATTGCTTCTGGCGTGAAATTGAGTTCGGCAGAAACGCCGGGAATGTTGTAGGACGGTACGTCAGCGCCCAGCACGGTGGGAAAGTGCAGGATGCCGAATCCGTGCTTATCCTGAAAAGCCTTGAGCTGATCGTCGTTCATGGGGCCATCGGTAGCGCCGAAATCCACGGTGCCTTCGGTGACCTGCTTGATGCCGCCGCCAGAGCCGATCGATTGGTAATTGATCTCCAGATGGACGTTCTTCTTGTGGTATTCGTCAAACCACTTGGAATACATGGGATAGGGAAATGTCGCGCCGGCCCCGGTGATCGACAGCGCGCTGTCAGCGCATAGCACACCAGCGACGGCGAGAACTACCAAGAGCAATCCGGTGATTCGCTTCATGCTTCATCTCCGTCTGAACTATTTGTCTTCTCCCTCGGAAATCGAAAGTATGCCCGGCGATTGTTACGACATTGTTACAAACGGTTCATAGTTGCTTGAATGGACCGCTGTTTATAGAGAACAAGCGCGTCTAAGCTACTTCACATGTGGGATTTACGGCGCTACAAAGAACGGGAAAGAAAAAAAGGGCAGCTCCGTGAAGAACTGCCCTTTTCCGTCCCCAGGGGAGGGACGACCGCCGATTGCCCGCCGGAGAACTACGGCAGGTAATAGCGGAAAGAGGTGAACACCATGTTGTTAACGGCCTTGGGTGAAATCCCCGCACTACCGGCTGCTAGACCCCCACTCCCGGACCAGCCTGTCTTGGTCAAGTAGGAGTACGTCAAACCCCAGCGGAAGCCGCCCTTGGAACCCTGGTAAACCTTGTGCCAGAAACCGAGCGTGCCTTCGATGACGATGCGGGGGTCACCGGCGCAGGTTCCGCCGCCGCTCGGTGCGAGTTGGGTTGCCGGAGGATTCTCCGCGCTGCAAAGCGAATTGTTCGCGGCTGGATTGCCGTAGCCGCCGATACCGGTCACGGAACGCGAGACGGCTGTGGTCGTGGTCACATTACCACCACCGGCAGGAGCGACTGTCGTGGTCGTGGCTCTCACACTGGCATACCCAGTGTAGGCGGCGCGAGCGGCATACTCCGCGCCCCCGTAAGCGTAAATGTCCAGCTTGGCGCTGGGGTGGAACTCCACGATGCCCAGGCCGTGCCCGGTGCGAATGGGAGCGAGCGTACCGTCGGGACGCGCGGTCGCATCGGCGAGCTGCGAGGAACCGAAGCGGCCGATGCCGTCGCCATACACACCCTTGGCGCCGATTTCGACCTTCTTGGAGAAAAGCGGTACGCGCAAGCTTGCTCCGCCACCGCCGCCGGTGCGGGAATCATTGAACGCGCCAGCCGCAGTGGGTGATACCGCGCCGGGAGCCGCCGCGCAACCGATTTGCGGGCCGCTATAGGTAGTCGTGCCAACTACGGTCCCCGGCGCGACGTCACTCACGACCGCGCAGGGATAAATGCGGGCGCGCAACTGGCTGACGATTCCGAAGACTTCGTAGTGACCCCAGCCGGGATCCAGGGCCGCCTTGAAGACGACGTCGGGAGCCCTGTTCTGTGCGTATCCGGTGGCATCAAATCCATTGTAGAGCCCGCCGCCATTGCCAGGAGCAGCAAACCAAAAATTCTGCGAAGTAGCACCAGCGGCGGTAGTGAAGGTAGAGAAACCGCGGCCGCCCAGGGTTGTTTGTGGGCCCTCGATCGAAGCGCCGAACGTTAGCTTGTTATTGAGGAGACTCTCAGCCACACGGAGGCCATAGGCACGCTGCCAGGTAAAACCAACAACGTATTGCGGGTCGATCATCATGGGCAAGGCTTCCCCGCGGTTTTGAATTCCCTTTCTGTTTTCAGTGGCGAGACTCCACATCTGGCCGCCGGTGATGGAGAAACCACCGTCGAAGGCAGCTTGCGCCCACAATTGGCGCTGCCTGAAAACGTAGCTGTTGCTCTGACGATTGTTGGAGGTCGTGCCGGCGCCGAGGAAGTCCATCTCGAAATACCCGGTAAGCTTGGCGGTGCCGACCTTCGACTCGGCCAGCACAGTGGCGCGGGTCTGGCGAGCGGTGAAAGCGTTCTCCGAAACTTTACTCAGCGCGTTGCCGGGGTAGGGGATGCCGGCAAGCTGCGTGTTGATGTCGGCACTCTCCGCGCGCTGGCGATAAACGGTTTCCGCGGCGATGAAACCGCCGGGAGTGAGGTTGACACCCTTGTAGCGGATCGTGGAAGGACCTTCCTCCATAGGTTTCTGAGCGTCGGCTTGTTCCTTGGCCCCGGTGGTCTTGAGGACTTCGCTGCCGGCCTTCAAATCGCTGACCGTGGAATGGAGCGAAACTGCGGTGGACTTCACTTCGGCGCTGGTATTCACGGCCTCGGTCGCTTTGGCGCTCGCTTGGCTCGCACGGGCATTGGCCGCCGCTGCCGCTTCGCGTGCTTCGTCGATCTGGCGGTCGCGCTTGACGAGCTCCTCCTTCAGCATCTGCAGCTGCTCCTGCTGCGACTGCAATGTCTGGCGGAGCTCTTCGAGCTGTGCCGCGATGGCTGCATCGGAGTTCTTGGGCTTCGCCGGCTGAGCCTTGGCAGGTTGCGCATCGGAGTCTTTCCGTGAATCGGCCAAAGCAGTTCCGCAAACGAGAAACATCGATAGTGTGAGTGCTGCTAGTGTTTTCATTTCTTCTCTCTTTGGAGCAAAATTCGACCTGGTACCGAAAAGAATGCCTACCGCCCCGCGGCTGAAGGTAAAGGCCCCGTCTTACAAGGATGTCAACTGAATGTGAATATCCTGTAACAATCGCTGGGAATTCACGGGAACCCATTGATGCATCAGAGGTTGCGGATTTTTCGGTGTGTTAACAACCGCCAACAGAGACAGACGTCGAGACGAGCCAAAAAAAGGATGGCCAAGTGGCGTCTCCTTCGCTCGAGCGAAAACCGAGTGATGGCGGAAGGCGGCTTCCCCTGGGCACCGCGAGAAAGGACCTATTTCGGCGACGAAATCGTATAGGCGAGGACGATTTGGGTCAAGCGATATTGGTATTTGGCATCAGTGTCGGCGATGTCGGCTTCGCTTTTTTGCAGTTCGGCCTGGCTGAACTCGACGATGGAGCCAAGACCAAGATTGTAGCGGGACTGCGCCAGGTCCAGGGCCAGAGCGGCTTGCTCCCGCAATTGCCGGGTGACGGAAAGGCGCTCATAGGCGCGGCTGGTGTCTTGCCAGGAAGTACGCACATCACCGGCGATACTATTTCGAAGGTCGGCCAGTTTTTGACGATTGACCTCGGTCTGAAGGTCGGCGGCTTTGGCGCGCGCATTGAACAGAGAACCATAGAAGACGGGCATGTTGATGTTCACGCCGACGGCGCCGGTCAGGCCGATTCCGAAGCTCTTGAAGGAGGCGCGCATGCCTTGGACCGAGCCTCGCAGGTTTACACGGACTCCTGCTGGTAATTTCGTTTCATTGATAATTTTGTCCACCTGGCTGGTCAGCCGACC
>Ga0209267_1000562_pt1 | contig 27044 bp, 29 predicted proteins | sample GraSoiAngelo_137_FD_185894 | JGI IMG/M metagenome (GOLD analysis project Ga0209267, IMG submission 185894) | Grasslands soil microbial communities from the Angelo Coastal Reserve, California, USA - 14_0929_09_30cm (SPAdes) (version 2) | ecosystem: Environmental > Terrestrial > Soil > Grasslands ... | reverse complement strand
TCGAGATCATGCCGATGATCTCGATTCCGGTGGTTCGCACGCTCATTCCCTGCTCACGGAGCCAGCGCCTTCACCGAGGAGAGCGCCGTTCAGAAAGGTGCGTCCGGTGACGGGGACCGGGCTTTGGAGCGCCTGCATGACGAAGCACCCCCGCTCGGCGTTGCGCACGACCCGAGCGACCCGGTCGGGTGGGTCGGGCGAATCGATCTCGAGCGCGGTCTCGGCGCCCAGCATCCGGCCCTGGATCGTGTCGTTCAACACCGAGCCGTCCACCCGATAGCGCGCGGTCACGCGCATGCGCATCCCATTCACCGTGACCTTCAGCATGTGCCCGTACCGGGACACCTGGGTCATCAGTCAAAATGCGAGCGCAGCGCTGAAGTACATGAGAGGCGTGGGCGCCGAGCCGAGTCCGCCCAGGCTGGGGCCCTCGTCGGACGCGAACGTCATATGGCCCGAGCCACCCCGGCTGACGGTCGCAAGCTTCAGAAACGGCGTGACGAGATTGACGTCCGCCTCGAACACGATTTCGCGGGTCTCGATCTTTGGGTTCAATCCTTCAGGTATCGAAGTCATCGTCGCTCCTCACGACCGACGCAGTCGCTCGAGGGTCTTGACCGTCTCGGTCGGCTCCGGCCTGCGCGTGTAGTCAGGATCGGCGTCGACCGTGCGGACGATGCCCTGGCGATCGATCACGAATCGGGCCGGCACGGGGAGCCGCCACGTGCCGTCACCGTTGCCACGCGCGAGATCGATGCCGAACCTCATGTAGATCTCGCGAAGATCGTCGGGCAAGGTGAAGGTCAGTCCGTATGATTCCGCGACGCGATTGCCGAAGTCGCGCAGCATCTCGAACGCGAACGCCTCGGGTTCCTGGGTCTCACGCGGTGTCCTGGCCACCTGGGGAGAGATGACTGCCAGGCTCGCCCCGGCTTCGGTGATCTCGGGCAGCGCCCTCTGCAGAGCTGCCAGCTCCGCGTTGCAGTAGGGTCACCAGCGGCCGCGGTAGAAGGACAGCACGACCGAGCCGCGAGCTCGTAGCTCGGCGAGACTCACCTGGCGACCGCCGGCGTTGGGCAACGTGAAGTCCGGCGCCGGCTGGCCCACCTTCGTGCTCCGGCTCATGATCCCTGAGGCCCGGAGATCCTCCACGCTGCGCTCCATGATCGCCCGCGCCTCGACCGGGATCCGCGCCTTGGACGCCTCGCGTAGCTTGTCAAGCTGTTCCTGCAACATCATCGCGTCCTCCTTGAGCGAGTTGGATCAGTCGGACCGTACCACAATCTTTACGGGGTTGTTCCGGTCGGCGGAATGCGCGAGATGCCGCGTGCCCGTGGTTAAAAAGAATTGCCCCGCCGGCCGTTGCAGGCCAGCGGGGCAGGGACGGCGAGATCGGAACGCTCGGTTACGCGATCACCCGGTTGAGGAAGCGCTCCGGCGGCCGCTCGCCCCACTGGGAGACGAGCCCGTCTTCCGCCGAGATCAGGTTCGAGCCGTTCTTCGCGTTCAGCCGGTCCGTGTCCGACCAGTGCTCGTGTACCCGACCCCACGGATCCGACCAGTAGTCGTAGATCTGGCTCCCGAGCAGGTGCCGTCCGATTCCCCACATGTGCTCGTACTTGCCGAGCTTGCGCAGGTGCTCGTGGCCGGTGAAGACGTCGTCGATGTCGGCCACCTCGAACGAGAAATGGTTCAGGCCGGCCCGCTCGTTGCGGACGCAGAAGAACACGTGGTGGTCGACGTACGTGCCGCCGCGGTCGAGCCGATTGAACGAGCCGATGATGTTGTCCTTGCTGCCGGCGTACACGTCGTCGGAGCAGATGAAGCCGAGCGTGTCGCGAAACCACCGCGCCGTCTCCACGACCTTCGGCGAGGCCATGACGCCGTGGCCGATCCGCTTGACCCGCGCCGGACCCTGGTGGATCCGCATCACCTTACCGGCGCGCTTGAGGCCCTCGGAGCCGAGGTTGAGCGGCTGGCGCTTCACCGTGATCGGCTTGAGCTTCTTGATGCCGTACACCACCTCGACCTGATAGCCGTTGGGCTCCTTCAGCCGAACCCGCTTGCCGCCGCCGGGCTCGTCGATGTCCTCGACGTCCGAGGCGCCCGGCGCCTTGGCGACCTTCTTCAGGTCTTGCAGGCTCGCCGCGTAGTAGGCGAGCCCGATAAAGCCCGGATCACCCTTCTCCGTGACGTGGATGTGATGGGGCGCGTCGGTGCCCCGCATGTAGAGCGCGGTGTTCGTCCGCGCCGCGCGCACCATGCCGAAGTTGGTGAGGAACTCCTCCGCCACGTCGAGGTCCGGCGAGCGGAGCCGCCCGTACGCCAGGTCCGTCACCTTGATCAGTGCCATCGCCCTGTCCTCCTGTTTTCCGACGCTCGCCATGCTAGACCACCGTCCATCTCAGGGCAAGAAGCGCGAGTGGGGCGCAGGCTGGTGGCTTCAGGACCCCGCCGAACTGATTCACTGCTGGCCTAGGTAGGCCTCGCGGATCCGCGCGTCGCGTGCGAGCTTCGACGGCGCGCCCTCGGCGACGATGCGGCCCTGCTCGAGCACGTACGCCCGGGCGGCGATCGCGAACGCCTGGACGATGTTCTGCTCGACCAGCAACACCGCGACGCCCTCGGCGTGGATGCCGGCGACGACCTCGAACACCTGATCGACGATCTGGGGCGCCAGGCCGAGCGACGGCTCGTCGAGCAGCAAGAGCCGGGGCATGGCCATCAGCGCGCGCCCGATCGCCACCATCTGCTGCTGGCCTCCCGAGAGCGAGCCGGCCGGCGTGCGCCGGCGCTCGCGCAGGACTGGAAACGTCGCGTAGACTCGCTCGAGGCTCTGTCCCCGTCGCCGGCGCGCCGCCGGCGCGTAGCAGCCGATCTCGAGGTTTTCTTCCACCGTCATCGCCGGGAAGAGCCGGCGACCCTCGGGAACGAGCGCGAGGCCGTGCCGGCAGAGCCGATGGCGGCACCGAGGCCAGATCGCGCCCGTCGAGACGGATCGTGCCCGCGCGGGCCGGCAGGAGGCCGGCGATCGCGTCGATGAGCGTGGTCTTGCCGGCGCCGTTCGGTCCGACCACGGTGACGAGCTCGCGCGGGCGGACGGTGAGCGAGACGTCCCAGACCGCCACGGCGTCGGCGTGGGCGACCTCGAGGCGATCGACCTCAAGCATAGGCCTTCCCGAGATAGGCGCGGACGACGTCCGGGTCGCGCATGACCTGGCGCGGAAGCCCTTCGGCGATGACCTGGCCGCCGCTCAGCACCACCACGCGATCGGCGAGGTCGAGGACCGCGCGCATGATGTGCTCGACGAAGACCACCGTGGTGCCGCGGTCGCGGATGCGGCGCACGAGCCGGAGCGCGTCGGTCATCTGCGCCGGCGTCAGCCCGGAGAGGACCTCGTCCAGCAGCACCAGCCGCGGCTCGGACGCGAGCGCGCGCGCCAGGTCGAGAAATTTCCGCTCGAGCAGATTCAGCTCGTCGGGAGCCAGGAGAGCGCGAAGGCCGCCAGCTTATACCGATAGGTGGGGACCCCGAGCACCTCGGCGACGTCCTCGTCGTCGCGAATCGCGAAGAGGCCCATGCCCCACCGCGAGCGATAGATCGCGAGCGCGGCGAAGACGGAGACGAACGCGACCGCGAGCGCCAGATGGTAGAGCGTCGTGGCCGGCGTGCCGAAGAGCGTCGGTACCGGCACCGCCACGAGGAACACGCCGGGGCCGCCGTCGAGCGCGTGTTGAGGGCGATCGTCGAGAGCACGAAGGTGACCGCGAGCGTGAGGAGCCCGAACAGCTCGCCCCGCACCCCGCGGACGCGGAAGACGACCGCCGCGATGATGCTCCCGAGGAGCGCCGCGACCAGCCCGGCCGCCGGCAGGCTCAGCAGGAACGGCGTCCGGAACGCGGTCGTGAGGGTCGCGGTGGTATAGACGCCCGCGCCGAAGAACGCGGCGTGACCGAAGCTGAAGTACCCCGCGTATCCGCTCAGGATGTTCCAGCTGGTCGCCAGCGAGATCCAGAAGAACACGAGATAGAGGAACGACTCGTAGAACGCCGGGAGCTTGAACGCCGGCACCAGCGCGAGCGCGAGGCCCGCGGCGACGAGCGCGAACACGGGGGGCAGCCGCGAGCCGCTCACAGCTCGGGCCGGAATAACAAGATCACGATCAGCAACGTGAACGACACGAGCGGCGCCCAGCCCGGCGCCGTGACCGCCATGGTCAGCGCCTCGCTCGTCGCGATGAAGACCGAGGCGGCGAGCAGCCCCAGGGCATTGCCGAGCCGGCCGATGATGACCGCGGCGAACACGACGCCGATCCACGAGTAGATCTGCGAGGGCGCCAGGGTGTGGTTGAGCGCGATGAAGAGCCCGGCGACCGCCGCGTAGGTCGAGCTCAATCCCGCCAGCAAGAGCGCGAGGCGGCGGCGATTGACGCCGAACACGGCGGCCATCGGCCCGTCCTGAGCGCTCGCGCGCGCGGCCTTGCCGAGATAGCTCCAGCGAAGCCACGCCCAGGTGGCCAGCGTCAAGACCGCCGCCGCGGCGAACGCGAGCAGCCCGCCGAGCCCCACGAAGAGCGTTCCGACCTTCAGCGACACGCGCGCGTAGGGCGACTCGAGACGTCGAAAGTCGGCGGTCCAGACCCACTGGATGAGGCTCTCGAGGATGACCGTGAGCCCGAAGGTCACGATCAGCGACGTGAGCTCGTCGATCCTGAAGCGGAGGAATCCCTCTTCCAGCACGATCCCGACGACGAAGAACCCCGGCACGATCACGACGAGCGTGAGGATCGGGTCGAGCCCGAGCCCCATGGCGAGCTGATAGGTGAGGTACGCGCCGAGAAACGCCAGCGCGAAGTTGGCCAGGTTGATGACACGGAGCAGACCCCACGTCAGGCTCAAGCCCAGACCGAGCAGCGCGTAGAGGCCGCCCGTGAAGAGGCCGGCGAGCAGCGACTGGCCGATCAGGTTCAGGCTGGGCAGGACCTGACGCTCCGCTCAGCGCCTGGGCGCCGTCTTCACGTGCTCGGGCCGCAAACCGATACCGACGATCCGGGCCGGAATCCGGCGGAGCCACGGAAACCTCACGAAGAGGCGCAGCGCGGACGGAACCGTGAGCGTTCGGGCGCGGCTGTTCAGGATCGGCGCGACGACACGATTCTGGAACAGGACCTGGAAACGCTGCACGACGCGCGTGGCCGGCGCACGCCGTCGTTGAACGCAGCGCAGATCGTCGTCCGTCACGGATCCCCGGCCGAGCGGCTCGGCCAGCAGATTCGCGGCGGCCACCGCGTCCTGGATCGCCAGATTGATGCCGACACCGCCGACCGGGGACATGGCGTGCGCGGCGTCCCCGATGCAGAGAAGCCCCGCGCGATACCACGTGGTCAACCGGTCGACGAGCACGGTCAGGAGCTTCACATCGTCCCAGCTCCGGATGTCGGCCACTCGATCCGCCGCGAACGGCACGAGCGCCGCGACGCTGTCGCGAAAGGCCGGCAGCCCCGCTCGCTGGATCGCGTCGAAGGTCCCTTTGGCGATGATGAAGCCGCACTGCCAGTAGTCGCCCCGATTGAGTATGACGAACAGCCGCCCGACCTGGAACCGGCCGAGGCCCACGGCGGGGTCGTCGGGCCTCCGGGAGATCCGGAACCACAGCACGTCCATCGGGGCGCCCAGTGTCTCGATCGGGAGGTTCGCTTTCCCCCTGACGACCGAATGCCGGCCGTCGGCGGCCACCACGAGCTTGGCTCGCACATCCAGGCGCCCCTCGGGCGTGGCGACCTCGACGCCGGTGACGCGGCCGGCCTCCTCGAAGAGGCCGACGACCTCGGCGCGCATTCGCAGGCCGAAGCTCGGATAGCTGGCTCCTCGCTCCGCGAGGAAGTTCAAGAAATCCCACTGAGGCAGGAACGCGATGAACTTGCAGCGCGTCGGCAGATGAGAGAAGTCCGCGATCGGCACGGCCACCTCGCCGACCTGCACGACGAGCTGATGCACCTCCTGATGCGGCAGCTTCAGGAAGTCTTCGAGCAATCCGAGCTCGTGCAGGATCTCGAGCGTGGAAGGGTGGATCGTGTCGCCGCGAAAGTCGCGCAGGAAGTCGGCGTGCTTCTCGAGCACGAGGACCTCGACGCCGGCCCGGGCGAGGAGGAGCCCGAGCATCATCCCGGCCGGCCCTCCACCGGCGATGCAGCAGGTCGTCGAGAGCGAGGCCACGGCTCAGGCCGGCGCCGGCCGCCGCGGTGCTCGCGCGCTCACGCGGAGTAGAGGGGGAGACGCTGGCCCGGCGGCAGGTTGGCGACCGCGTCCTCGAGGGTGCGCGCCTGGCGCCACTCGCTCGCGGGCCGCACGTAGCCGCTCGTGCCGACCTGGTCGATTCCCCAGTACACCTCGAGGTTGTTGCCGTCGGGGTCCTGGAACTCGACGGCGATCTGGCAGCCGGCGCGCCGGCGTCCCTCGAACACGATCGGCACCCCGTGCTTGGAGAGCCAGGCCCGCGCGCGGAACACCTCGTCGAGCGTAGCCACTTCGAATGCGAAGTGATTCAGGCTGCTCGGGTCGCTCCCGCGGGCGCCGCCGACCAGCGCCACGCCGTGGTGGTCGGCGTTGCAGCGCATGAAGACCATGCCGCCCGGCACCATGCTGTCCGGGTAACGGTCGCTGATCTCGAGCCCGAGCAGGTCGGTGTAGAAGCGCACCGACCGCTCGAGGTCGGTGACGTTGAGAACGACGTGACCGAGCTTGCGCAGCTGGAACTGGAGCGGAGCGTCCGACTTGTCCGGCATGAGCGCTCTCCCCGGGTCGCCCTATTCCGTCGCCAGGGCGTGACGACGGCCTTGATGGTACTCGGACAGCTTCAGATTGGCCGACGCGATCGTCTGAGCCTCCGCGGCCACTCGCGCGACGTCCTTTCCCGGAATCATCACGTAGAGCTCGTCCTCGCCGAGGTCGGTGTAGACGCGGTTACCGACACAACCCGTGCTCGCGATCACACCCTGGGCGATCGACGCGGGAAGCGCCATGCACGTGGGGCGACCGAGGAGCGGAGCGGGAGCCGCGATCCCGGCGCGCACCGCGGCTTCCTGGAGCAACATCACGCGGCCGGGCCGGCCGGCGACGAGCACGACGTCGGGATCGACCGGAGCGTCGGACAGCGGCGAGTAGATCACGACACCGGGAGTCTGGGGCAGTCGCGGAATTCCCGGCACCTCTTCCATCTTGAGATAGCCGAGCTCGGTCATCAGCCCCAACGTCTGGGTGAGCTCGCCGGCGCGCTCGGGCGACAGGGGCATGTTGTGCGTGTAGCTACCGATCGGGCAGTTGTGGTGGTCGGCCGGAATTGTGTAGAAGGTCCGCTCGGCCGCGGCAAGGCGCCAGAAGCTACAGCCTGAGGGCTCCGTCCCGGTGAACTTGGGAACTCCGCCGGGTGGGATCGATCGAAAGGCGACGGCCACGGGCCGCCGCTGGAGGCCGAGGGCCCCGGTGAGCTGACGTTCGATTGCGCGATAGTCGATAGACCCGTCGGGCATGGCGTTCTCTCCCAGCGAAATAGAGGCGGATACCGCGCACTATACTGCGGCACGCCAACTCAAGCCAGGGAGCCCGACGAGGACTGAGGCGAGCAGGAGCTGAGGCGAGCAGGAGATGGAGGGGGCGGATACGCCCCCTCCAGGTGATCGAGAGATCTCGCCGAGCTATCCGGCCTGAGGCGGCATCGGCGGGGCCGGCGGCGTCGTGCCGCTCGGGATCCACACCCAGTAATACGGCGTGGCTCCGCCGTCACCGTAGAGCTGCCAGCGCCCCTCGGTGAAGGTATAAGTACGATCCGATTGCGAGACGACTGCCGTCGTGGCTGGGCGCACTGGAGGCGCCGGAGCCGTCGTCAAGGTCGAGCCCGTCGGGATCCATACCCAGTAGTACGGCGTGCCGCGGCCGTCACCGAAGAGCTGCCAGCGCCCCTGCGGATAGACGACTCGATCCGCGGGAACTGCCGGAGCCGTCGCGGGCGCTGGGACCACTACCGGCTGAGGCGCCGGCGTCATGACCACGGGGCTTGGAGTGGACTTCTCGACGCTTCTGTACACGCAGCCTCCCAGCGTGGCCAGGAGTGCTGGCGCAATCAACACCGCACGAACGACCCGGATGTTCATGTCTCTTCCTCCCATCCTCTTGGCGATATTCGCCTGTTTGGCGATACTCGCCTGCCGAGGTATGGGGCATCTTTTGTGCCACGGCCTCGATCGGCGAAGCGCTAGGTGGAAGCCGGCGCGATTGCGTGGGGTTAGAAGAGCCGGCTCACCGGACACTCGTCAGGCGCCCCGACGGCATTGGGGTAAGAACTACACGCGAGTTTTTTCCCAGCCCGCTCATGTCGTTGCCAGAGCCTCAGATCCTGCATTAGTCCGACGGTCTCGACGACTTCGCGTTACCATCCCGCGTGACATCGACCGAGAGAGCGCGCCGTGCGCGCCACGGGCCGTCGTGGGCTTCGTCCCAGCGGCCGAGGAGGCCTCAATGCTGGCGATCTGGGTGAAGGTGCGTGTGAAGGCGGACCAGAAGAAGCGGTTCCTCGAGGCGATCGAGGCCGACGCGCTTGGCTCCGAGCGGGACGAACCGGGTTGCCTGCAATTCAACGTCCTGCAGGACGAGCAGGACGAGAACATCTACTACTTCTACGAGGTCTACAAGGACATGGCGGCGCTGGAGGCGCATCGAGCGGCGCCGCACTATGCGATCTGGCGCGCCGCGGCCGACACCCTGGACGGACCGACCGCCCCGACCCGCTGCAAAACGGTGTTCCCGGCTGATCGGGCCTACTGGGGGAAGATGTAGCGGGAGGGGGCATGCGGTTGGTTGTCGCGGGCTCTCGCTCGCTGTCCACCGGGCGTCGCTGCTGTCACGACTCGATCACCCGTGCCCGGCGCCCGATCGCGCGACGACTTTTCGAATCACGCAGTTCGAGCGCGCGCCGCCTGTGGCGCGGGGATTGCTAGCTGTGGCACCGATGCTACGAGACCGCCTATTCGGCCTGTTCTCGTCGGACCTGGCGATCGACCTGGGAACCGCCAACACCCTCGTGTTCGTCCGCGATCGCGGCATCGTCCTCAACGAGCCGTCGATCATCGCGATCCGCAAGACCGACAACGAGGTCATCGGGGTCGGGCACGAGGCCAAGGCGATGCTCGGCCGCACGCCCGAGAACATCCAGGCGCTCCGCCCGCTGAAGGACGGCGTCATCGCCGATTTCGACGTCACCGAGCGGATGCTGCAGTACTTCATCGAGCGGGCGCGCCAGATCTCGTCCGGACGCAAGCGCGCCTGGGTTCTCGACCGGCCCCGGGTCGTCGTCGGGGTACCCTCGGGGATCACGCAGGTCGAGAAGCGCGCGGTGCGCGACGCGGCGCTCCAGGCGGGCGCGCGCGACGTCTATCTCATCGAGGAGCCCACCGCGGCGGCCATCGGCGCGGGGCTACCGATCCACGAGCCGGGTGGTCACCTGATCGTCGACATCGGCGGCGGGACGACCGAGGTCGCGGTCATCTCGATGTCCGGCACCGTCTACTGCAACTCCGTCAGGATCGCCGGTGACGAGATGGACGAGGCGATCATCCAGCACATCAGGAAGCACTACCGGCTGCTGGTGGGCGAGCGGCGCGCGGAGGAGATCAAGATCGCTCTGGGCTCGGCGCATCCCGAAGCGCTGGAGCGAAGCTCCATCGAGGTCAAGGGGCGCGACCTCGTCGACGGCGTCCCCAAGACGCTCGTGATCACCGACGAGGAGATCCGCGAGGCCTTGCGCGAGCCCGTGATGACGATCGTCGAGACGGTCCGCACGTGTCTCGAGCGCACGCCGCCCGAGCTCGCGGCCGACATCATCGAGAAGGGCGTGGTGCTGACGGGCGGCGGCGCGCTCCTGCGCGGGATCGACTGGCTCCTCCAGCACGTGACCCAGCTGCCCGTGCGGGTGGCCGAGGATCCCTTGAGCTGCGCGGCGCGCGGCGCCGGCAAGGCGCTCGACGACCTCGAGCTCTTGAAGAAGGTCGCGATCCCCGCTTAGGTCCTAGTCGATCCCGAAGTCGTAGACCTTGCCGGAACCGGCGGCTGACCCGAACGTGAGGACGAAGGCGTACTCGCCGGCCTTCAGCGGCTCCTTCGGCGTCACCTTGTAGAGACCGCGCGCGTCCTTCTCCGCGTCGACGTCGATCTTGTCCTCGCTGCGCACGCCGAACGACTGCGTGCCGCCGAACGGCATGAACGAGCCGCCGCCGATCTTGAGGTTCCGATCGTCATGGTCGCTGCCGGGCTTCATGCGCACGAGCGGCGCCTCGTTCGGACCCCAGGCGCTGTAGAAGACGGGCTTCTTGTCCGTGACGCGGTACTGGGCTTTCCTGCCCTTGAGCACGAGCTCGCTCTTGTTGGAATAGAACGAGACGTTGGTCTCCATCGACGACGCGGCCGGATTCAGCTCGACGTACTTTCCGCCGGCCAGATGGTAGATCGTCTCCTTGGTGGTCGCCGTGCCCGCCGCCGCGGCGGGGGCGGCCGGTGCGGCCGCGGCGGGCGGAGCCGCCGTGCCGGACCTGGCGTTGACGACGGCCTCGATGACCTGATCCGAGAGGCCCGCGTTCTTCAGGCCGATGAGCCCCTGCGTGCTCACGTCGAACTTCGTCTGGCTCGACTTGATCTTCGAGATGATGATCGAATCCGAGAGCCCGGCCTTCTTCAAGGCGACGAGCGAATCGTTCGTGAGCACTTCCTGCGCGGTCAGCGATGTCGCGGTGAAGAGCGTCAGTGCCGTCACCACGAGCACGAGCGTGTGCCTGAGCATGCGCGAGCCGATCATGTGGCGATCCTCCCGGTCTGCGGCGACCTCGCGGCGGGTTTCGCCCCGAAGCGAGCCTTTCGAGCGTTATCGTCTGCGACGGCTGTTATAGGGCGCGGCCTCGTTCGCTGTCAAGCGGGATGCCCCGGTCCTCTCGGCTGCGCCGGTGAGCGAGGGCGAGGCCACCGACGACCGAGATGAGCCCGACGGCGAGCAGCGGCGAGACGGGCTCGGCGAGGAGCCAGGCGCCCAGGCCGGCCGCCGTGACGGGACTGAGCGCCAGGAACACCGTGACCTGCGTGGGCGTCGCATGGTTCAGCGCCCACAGCCAGAGATAGTAACCGCCGCCGCTACTGAGCCCGATGAACGCCACCGCCAGCCAGCCGCTCGGCGTGAGATCGGGTGGGGAGGCGAAGAACCCCTCGCCGGCCGCCAGCAGCGCGAGGAAGGCGACCGACGCGAGCATCGCGAAGGCGCTCACCGGAAGGGTCGGATACTTCTCCAGATAAGGCCGGTAGAGGACGCTACAGACGGCGCCACTCGACGCGCTGGCGAACACTGCGAGCTCACCGAGCCACCCGCCGTCGCCGACGCCGGGCTGGAGCGTCTTGTCTCCGAGCGCGAGGCCGACGCCGAGGATGGTGAGCAGGACACCCGCCAGTTTTGACGATGTGAGCCGCTCGCGGCCGAGCGCCGCCGCGACCAGCGAGGTCAACAGCGGGAACGTCGCGAAGATGAGCGCCGCGCGTGCCGACGGAATCGAGCGCAGACCGTAGTTCAAGAGCGCGATCAGGATGCCGAACTGCGTGATCCCCAGGAGCGCGATCGGGGCGAGATCCCGAGCTGCGAACCGCACCCGGTGTCGGGCGAGGAGCATCGGCGGCATCAAGCAGCACACGCCGATGACGTAGCGCAGCAGCGCGAGCGAGGCCGGCCCCGTCTGGTCGGCGACGAACCGCGTCGCCACCATGGCCGAGCCGACCTGGACGCCGGTGACGGCGGCCGCCGCGGCCGACCAGAAGCGGCGACTCACAGCGACAGCTCCCACGTCTCGCCCACGAGATCGCGGCCGAAGCTCCGATGCTTCTCGCGATGGACTCGTCGAAATCCGGCGGTCTGATAGACGCGGCGGGCGACGCGCAGCACGCTGTTGGTCCACAGCGTGATCTTCCGGTAGCCGGCCTGGCGGGCGAAACGGATGCACTCGGCCACCAGGCGCTCTCCGATACCGAGGCCGCGCGCCTTCGGCTCGACCTGCAACAAGCGCAGCTGCGCCACGGAGCGCGAACGGCGAACCAGGAAGACCGAGCCGACGATCTCGCCGTCCTTCTCCGCGATCCAGCAGCGCTCGCGCCGCGGGTCGTAGCGGTCGACGAACTTCGCCACGACACGAGCGACGAGCCCCTCGAACCGTTCGTCGAAACCGTACTCCTGGGCGTACAGCGCGCCGTGGCGATGGACGACCCAGCCCATGTCGCCGGGCTGGTGGGGGCGCAGGACATACGGAGCCTTCGCCGCGGGCGCGCCGCCCAGCAAGGCCTCGATGGTCTGCATCGCGTCGACCAGCCGTCGCTGCTCGCCGGGTCCGAGCCGCGCCAGCATCCCGCCGATGTCGGCGCGCGAGCGCACGTCGAGAGGTGCGAAGGCGGCCCGACCCCGTGCGGTCAGCGACAGGTGGCTCTGGCGGCCGTCGGCCTTGGAGCGCGTCCGACGCAGCAATCGGCGACGCTCGAAGCCGCGCAGGATCCGGCTCAAGTAGCCGGCGTCGAGCGCCAGCTCTCGGGCCAGCTCGGTCGCCGACGGACGCTCGCGGTGCGCCAGCTCGTAGAGCACCCGCGCCTCGGTGAGCGAGAAGGGAGTTTCGAGATAGCCCTCGCCGAGGAGGCCGATCTGCGTGGTGTAGAACCGGTTGAAGCGTCGAACGGTCGAGATCCGCTGCTCGGCTTCGGTGTCGGCCACGCCGCCCTCCACTTCACGCTGATTTGCCATAGTCAAGTATTAGCTTGCTTATGTCAATCCAGGGACCTGCCTTGACCGACGAGCCCGTCGCGTGGTACCCCGTGCTCCAACGAGGGAGGACGCGTGATGCTGGATCTCGTGATTCGCGGGGGTGACGTCGTCACGCCGCAGGGCGTCGGCCGGTGGGACGTGGCCATCGAAGGAGAGCGCATCGTCGCGCTGGGCCTGCCGGAGCACGGGCTCCAGGCCGGGCGGGTGATCGACGCCAGCGGCAAGATCGTCGTGCCGGGCGGCGTCGAGCCGCACACGCACCTGGCGCACTTCATCTCGATGCAGCCCGAGGAGAATCTCTCGACGCTGGGGCCGGAAGAGGACACCCGGGGGATGGTCTTCGGCGGGACGACCACCCACGTCGACTTCTGCTTCGTGCGCCCGGGCACCGACGTCCAGCAGGTGATCGAGACGCGCGCCGCGCGCTGGAAGGGCAACTCGTACGCCGACTACTCCTTCCACGTGACCCTCCAGGGCGCCTTGCCGCTCAAGACCTTCGATCAGCTGCCCGAGGCGATCCAGGCGGGATTCCCGAGCTTCAAGGTATTCACGGTCGACGTGCTGCCGCCGCATCCCAAGCGGCACCCCTACCGGCTCGACTTCGGACGGATCCAGCTCGCCATGGAGAAGGTCGCGCCGCACAACGGGATCATGGTGGTGCACGCCGAGGACCACGACATCGTGCAGTTCATGTACGAGAAGTTCCGCGAGGAAAAGCAGACGGACGGCTGGCTCCTGCCGCTCGTGCACAACAAGCTCTCCGAGAAGCTCGCGTTTCGCCGCACGATCCAGCTCGCGGCGCACACCGGCGCCGGCGTCTACTTCGTCCACACCTCGGCCCGCGAAGGCGTCGAGGCCGTCGCGGAGGCGCGCGCCGGCGGGTATCCGATCTACGCCGAGACGCTCCACCACTACGCGTGCTTCACCGCGGAGGACTACAAGAGCCCGCGCGGCTTCTGCTACCACACCTATCCCTCGCTCAAGTATCCGGAGGACCAGGCCGCGCTCTGGAACGGGCTCGTGCGCGACGGCGTGTCGACGACGGCGACCGACGAGTTCCCGACCTCGCTCGAGGTGAAGCTGCGCGGTCAGGACCTCGAGAACGTGACGGGCGGCAATCTCGGCGCCGAAGCGCGAATGGGGATCGTGTACTCCGAAGGCGTCGTGAAGCGCCGGATGTCGCTCGAGCGGTTCGCCGATGTCACCTCCACCAACGCCGCGAAGATCCTCGGGCTCTATCCCAGGAAGGGCGTCATCGCCCCCGGCAGCGACGCGGATCTGGCGATCATCGACCCCACGATCAAGAAGACGCTCGTGCGCGAGGACTTCCACGTCAGCGACTACAGTCCCTGGGAAGGCTGGGCGATCCAGGGCTGGCCGGTCACCACGGTCCTGCGCGGGCGCATCGTCGTGGAGAACCGCCGCCTGGTCTCCGACAGCCGCGAGGGCAAGCTGGTCGCGCGCAAGATCTCGTCCGAGGTGCTGCGCCGTCCGACCTGCTGAGACGCGAGACCGGGTTCGTCTTCGTGAGTGACCTGACGACCGAACAGGTGGGCGCGCTCGCCGCGGCGCTCGGCCTGCCCGTCACGCTCGACGACCTCGCGGAAGTGACCCACCGGCTCAACGCGCTGATCGAGGCGCTGGAGCCTCTGGCCGAGCTGCCGCTCGACACCGTCGAGCCCGTGCCGGGTCTCGGCGAGCCGCCGGGTTCGTGACCGCCGAGGGCGCCGACCGCGCCTTTCTCAGTGCCCGGCGGATCGCGGCGCTCGTGCGCGAGCGCGAGGTGTCGCCGGTCGAGATCACGCGCCTGTATCTCGAGCGGATCGAGCGGCTCGATGCCCGGCTGCGCGCTTACATCACGGTGGTGCCGGAGGCGGCGCTGGAGACCGCGCGCCGGGCGGAGACGGCGGTGATGCGCGGCGCGCCGCTCGGCCCGCTCCATGGGGTTCCCTACGCCGTGAAGGACCAGTTCGATACCGCGGGCGTGCGCACGACGTCCGGGTCCCGGATTCTGGAAGACCACGTTCCCACCGAGGACGCGACGACGATCTCGCGCCTGAACGCGGCCGGCGGAATCCTCCTCGGCAAGCTGAACCTGACGGAGTTCGCGCTCGGCGGCACCCAGCAATTCCCGTTCGGTCAGCCGCGGAACCCGTGGAATCTGGACCACGATCCGGGCGGTTCTTCGTCGGGCTCGGGCATCGCCGTTGCGGCGGGTCTCTGCGCCGCGTCCCTGGGCGAGGACACGGGGGGCTCCGTGCGATCGCCCGCGTCCTTCTGCGGCGTGGTCGGGCTCCGGCCGACCTGGAGCCGCGTGTCTCGCCACGGCTCGTTTCCGCTGAGCTGGTCGATGGACACGCCGGGGCCGCTCGCGCGCACCGTCGAGGACACGGCGTGGCTGCTCCAGGCGATCGCCGGCTACGACGCGAAGGATCCGCTCTCGAGCCGCGCACCGGTGCCGGAGTACGCGCGCACGCTCGGCGACGGCGTGCGGGGGCTTCGGATCGGAATCGTTCGCGAGCTGACCTTCGGGCCCGAGACCGACGCCGAGGTGCGGGAGGCCGTCATCGGGGCGGCGCGATGTCTCGAGCGCCTCGGCGCCGTCACGGAGGAGGTCTCGCTCCCTCTCGTGCCGTTCGCGGGCGCGGTCTTCATGGCGCTGGCCGACTCCGACGGTGCCGGCGTGCATCATCGCTGGCTCCGGACCCGCGCGGGGGACTACGACCAGGGCACGCGACGTCGTCTCCTGACCGCCAGCTTGATCCCGGCCGCGATCCAGCAGCGGGCCGCGCGGGTTCGAGCGCTCCTGCGCGCCGAGATGCGCGCGGCGCTCGCGCGCCACGATCTGCTCTTGTGCCCGACCGCGCACCAGGCGGCCCCACCGATCGCCGCCGCCCGCGGCGCCATCACCGGCCGCCACGAGGTCGCCGGGCGTTTCTTCACGCGACGCTCCTACGTCACGCCCGCCGCGCTGGCCGGGCTGCCGGCCATCGCCGTGCCGTGCGGCTTCACGGGATCCGGCCTCCCGCTCAGCCTCCAGCTGATCGGGCGCCACTTCGAGGAGGCCACGGTGCTTCGCGCGGCGCATGCGTACGAGCGAGGGTCCGAATGGTCGCGGCGCCGTCCGCCCGCAACCACCTGATCGGCGACTGACGCGAGAACCGCGGCGGGCTCGAGGCTCAGGAGCGGAGCGCGACTTCCGATTCGTCTTCGCTCGATGACGGGGCGTGCAACGGTACGAGACGCCGGATCGCGTCGATGTCGAACGGCTTGCTCACGCTGACGGCGCCGGTCTGCTCGAGGAACTGCCTGGTCGTCGGATTGAGGTTGTCCCCGGTCACGAAGATCATCCGGCGCTCGACGCCGGGTCGCCGGCGCGCCACCTCCTCGTACAGCTCGATCCCGTTCATGCCCGGCATCTTCATGTCGCTGAACACGAGGTCGTAGCTCGTGGCGAGGAGCCGATTCAGCGCGGCGGCGCCGCTGTTCACGGTATCGACCCGGTGACCGTCGAGCCGCAGCGCCTCGGCGAGCACGTCCCCGACGTCGGGCTCGTCGTCCACGACCAGGATCGACTGGCGCTGCGCCGGCTCGAGCCCCGTCTCGGCTCGATGCGCGTCGGCGGCCTCGGCCGGCGCTCCCGGGGGAAGCTCCATGACGAAGGTGGCACCGCCACCCGGCGTCGCCTCGAGTCGGAGCACGCCTTCGTGACCATCGACGATCCCGCGGCACAGCGAGAGCCCGAGCCCGGTGCCCTGCCCGGCCTCTTTCGTCGTGAAGAACGGGTCGAAGATCCGGCCGCAGACGTCGGCCGGCACGCCGGGCCCGTTGTCCGCGACCTCGAGCACGATGCGGTCCGTCGCGCGCGCGTAGCGCGTCGTCAGGACGAGGTGGCGCCGCGTCGAGACGCCGCGCAGGGCCTGATGGGCGTTCGTCAGCAAGTTCACGATCACCTGCTGGATCTGATGCGGGTCGGCCCAGAGCTGGGGTAGATCGGGCGCGAGCCGCCGGATTACTTCGACGTTGTCGATCCGGAGCGGGTAGGCCAGGAGCTCGACGGCGTCCTCGACGAGCTGGTTCAGCTGCGCGACCTGCTGCTCCGGCGGGTACTGGCGCGCGAGCGCGAGGAAGTTCGTCACGATACGCGTGCACCGCTCCGCCGACTTCGCGATCTTCTCGAGCGGCTCGGCCATCGATCCGGCGCCGACGCGCATGAGGAGGAGCTGCGTGTAGCCGACGATCGTCGACAGGGGATTGTTCAGCTCGTGCGACACCCCGGCGAGCAGCTGGCCCATCGCCGCGACCTTCTCGGCCTGGAACAAGGCCTCGCGCTGGGCCTCGAGCTCCCGGTTGCGCACCATCACCTGGGCCTCGAGCTCGGCGGCATGAGCCCGGAGCGCCTCTTCCCGGACCTGGCGCCCGTAGACCTGCCGCACCAGCGGGAAGAGCACCAGGTAGAGGATGAGCGCGCCCGCGAGCGAGATGGTCCAGATGACGATGTGCGCGCGCTGGATCGTCGCCAGTAGCCGGATCGGGTTCTTGTAGACCTCGACGACGCCGAGGACCCGGCCGGTCGTCTTCGAGACAATCGGCACGTGCACCTCGGCGAGCGTCGTGAACCTCGGACGCTCGTAAGCGTGCTCGCGGCCGTCGAGCGTCTTGATCTCGACGGTGACCTCGCCCGCCAGGGCCTCCTTGAGCTCGTTGTCATCCGCGAATCGCTGGCCGATCAGCCGGGGCTCGTCCGACCAGACGACCGTCGCGTCACGGTCCCACACCTTGACGCGCACCACCTCCGGAAGACCCCGCATCAGGCTCGACAACTGCTGCTCCCTTGTCCGTTCGTCCAGCGGCGCACTCCGCGGAGCGGCCAGGACGGTATCGAGGCCGCGAAGCTCGATCTCACGCCGGGTCAGGGCGGCGGTGTTCTCCCACTCCCATTCCTGCACGGCGCGCGTGAGCAATGACGAGAGGGCGAAGCCCATGGAGAGTGCGAACACCATGACGCAGAGGAAGCTCAGGACCGCGAACTTGGCTCCGGAGGCGAGCCTCACCCAGGGGCCTCAGGCAGTGGCGGCGGGCAGCTCGACGATGAACGCCGCGCCGCCTTCCGGACGGTTGACGGCCCGCAGCGATCCCTGATGTTGCTCGACAATCGAGTACGAGACCCAGAGCCCGAGCCCCGTGCCTTCGCCGGGCGCCTTCGTCGTGGTGAAGGCGTCGAAGATTCGCGGAAGCACGTTGGGATGGATGCCGGGCCCGGAGTCGAGCACCTCGAGGCGAACGTTCGGCCCTCCGGGCTCGGACAACCGCACGGTGATCTCGCGCTCGCCCTGGTGACCGGCCATCGCCTGATGCGCGTTCTGGACGAGGTTGAGCAGCACCTGCTGGATCTGGCCTTCGTCGGCCAGCACCGGACGGACGTTCCCGAAGTCGGTGACGACCTTGACGCTGTCGTGGCGCAGCTGGGGGTTCTTGAGCTCGAGCACCCACTGGATCTGATCTTCGAGACGACACGGGTGGCGCTCGGCCGAGTGCCGGCTGGTGAACCGCAAGAGGTTCTGGAGCATCTTCGCCGCCCGCGACGTTTCCTGGACGATGGTGTGCAGACGCTCGCGGCTCTTGACGGGATCGTCCGCGCCCATGAGCAGGAGCTCCGCCTGTCCGAGGATCGCCGTCAGGCGGTTGCGCGTCTCGTGCGCGAGACCCGCCGCCAGCTTGCCGACCGTCGAGAGCTTCTCGCCCTCGATCAGCTGAGCCTCGGCCGACTTGAGATCCTCGAGCTGACTCCGGGTCGCCGAGTAGAGCTGCGCGTTCTGAAGCGCCAGACCGATCTGGTTCGCGCAGGCTTCGACGAGCGCGATCTCGGATTCCGAGAACGCCTCGCGCGTCCGGCGGCCGAGCGACAAGGCGCCGAGGATCTGCCCGCGGCTGTGGATCGGCACGCACACGAAGGCGTGGATGCCTTCCTGCGTCACGGCCGCCCGCGCCGCCGGCAGGAGGTCGGCGGACTCGCTGACGTGCGCCCAGTGGAGCGTCTTGCCGGTAGCCGCCACACCGCCGATGAGCCCTTGCCCAATCGGCAGGACGCTGTTGATCTCGCGCAGCCGGGGCCGCAGGCCCCGGTCGCCGCGCAGGTGCAACGTCGCGCCATCGGCCGAGAGCAGGTGGAGGCTCGAGATCTCGTGGCCGGTGACGTGCGTGAGCGCGTCCAGGGCGATGCGCAGGACCTCGTCCACGTCGAGGGTGGCGCTGATCGCCTCGCCGATGCGGTGCAGGATGCGCACGTGCGATTCGACGTCGACGGTCGGCGCGCCCACCGAGCGCCGGACCAGCTCGTTGAGCTCCTGGAGCCGCTCGTCGCCGCGGTCCCTGAACGCGAACGCGTAGCCCTCGTCGTCCGCGCGTACGAGGATCGAGGGGACCTCGAGCTGGGTCTCACTCTCCGGCAGGGTGATCGAGAGCGTCGCCATGCCCGCGGTGCGGCGTGATCCGTTGGCCCGCACCTTGATGCCGGAGGCGCTCAGGTTGACCGAGGTCGACTCCCACTCGGCGCCGCTCTGCTCGCGGATCCGTACCGGCAGCGCGACCATCGCCCGCGGCGCGCGCCGCCGCTCGGGTGGGACTTCGGCGTCCTTGACCTTGGTCGGCGCCGCGGCCGGCGCCTCGAAGCACGCCAGCACCTCTTGCAGGCGCCGGAGCGCGACGGGCTTGCCGATGAAGTCGAACGCGCCGGCCCGCATGGCTTCCTGGGCCTGGCTCTCGGTGGCGCGGCCAGAGATCACGAGGATCGGGACGCGCAGGTCGCGCACCGCCTCGAGCTTCATGAAATCGAGCCCGCTCATGCCGGGTAAGCAGACGTCGAGGAGCACTGCGTCGGGCCGCTCCTCGCGCAAGGTGTCGAGCGCGGTCTCGGCCGTGTGGGTGATGACTGGCTCGTGGCCGATTTCGTGGAGAAATTCCCCGAAAACCTCGCAGACAGCCTGATCGTCGTCGATGACCAGAATGCGCATAGGGCTACCCTCTTTCCAGCAATCGCCGTACCACTGCACGGGGGCCGATAAGTGGCTGTTAAGCAGGGCTATTCCAGAAAGTCTGACGTGACCGGGTTGGATGATCCGGGCTCACCGCTGGGCGATTCCTGGCCACGATTCGAGGCTGATCCGAGGCGGCGAGCGCGAGGAACAATCGGGGAGCGAAAACGACTGCCGCTCCCTGAGCTAGAAGACGGTTGGACGAAGCCCCATCGGGACCGCGATCTTGTAGTACGACGCGAGGAATCCTTCCCACCACGCCTGACGCTCGCCGCCGCGGGCCACCTCGGCGAAGAGACGAAGGCTCTCGTCCTGCCACGCTTGAATCGTGTCGAGATTGGCCGGATCGTCCTCGATCAACGCCTTGACGAGGGCGCGACCGTAGCTGATGTGGCGGGTCTCGTCACGAATACGCGCGCGGTGATTGACCGCCGACAGCACGTCGCCGCGCGCCTCCGCGCCGTCCGCCAGCACGGTGAACGTGCCGGGGCCGGCGGCACCCTCGGCCACGAAGTTGCCCTTCACGAGAATCTCGATCGAGTCCTCGAGCTCGAGCAGATGCCGGAAGAAGCGGCACGTCGTCCCCGGCGACTCCCACGCGGCGAGCCAGTCGCGCTCGGGGATGCCGGCCCGCTCGAAGACCTCGCGGTCCATCTCGAGATGCCGTTGCTCGTCGGCGAGCTGGAACAGCGCCGACTTCTTCAGCTCGTCGAAGGGAGCGTTGGCGGCCGCGGTCGCCACGTAGTGCGTGGCCGACAGCTCGGAATAGTAGTTGTTGGCGAACTGATCGACCGCCTGGTGGAGGTAGCGGGGGCTGACGGTCTTGTAGTTCAGCGCATCGTCGGGGATGGTCGCGCGCTCGGCGAGATACCGCTCGCGCTCGCGCGCTTGCATGACGACGTAGCGCTCCCAGCTGAGATTCGCCGGGTCGCTGAACAGCGCCGTGTTCTTGAGGACGAGCCGCTTGCGCGCCATCGCGCCTCCTCGATCTATCTTCACGCCTCGGCCTATCTTCGCCCCTCGGCCGCCTGGGCGCCCGCCCTGCCGACGGACCGCGGCGCGAATGCTACGCGCCGGGCCCGCGCTCCATCGAGTAGGGCTGCCAGCGCACGAGCTTGCTCTTCTCGAGAACGGACGGATTCACGCAGCTCCGCGGCCAGCGGCCGCCCAGCACGAGGGCGATCTCCTGACCGACGCGCCGCTTGCGTACGGGATCGAACCTCGCGGACGCCGAGGCCACGTGCGGCGTGAGGATGACGTTGTCCATCTTCAAGAGCGGATTGTTCGCCTCGGGCGGCTCCTGCTCGAGCACGTCGAGCCCGGCCGCGGCGATCCACCCTTCCTTCAGCGCCTTGATGAGCGCGGCTTCGTCGGTGGTCGGCCCGCGGCCCGTGCTGACGAAGAGCGCCTCCGGCTTCATGAGCCGGAAGTGATGCTCGGTCATCATGTGGTGGGCGTCGGCGGTGGACGGCGCGTGCATCGAGACGATGTCCGAGCGCTGAAGGAGCTCGGTCAGGTTCACCGGCTCGACGCCGTACTGACTCACGACCAGCTCCTCGACGTACGGGTCGTATGCCAGGATGTGGAAGCCGAAGGCGCGCGCCCGCACCGCGACCGCGCGGGCCACGTGGCCGAAGGCGATCAGACCGAGGGTCTGGCCCATCAGGCGCGGGAACTGAGACAGGAGCGGGCGTCCCTCGGACCAGCGTCCCTCGCGGACCATCCGGTCCATCGTCGTGAGGCGGCGATACGTGGCCAGGATCAGCATCATCGCGTGGTCGGCGACTTCCTCGATGAACGTGTCGGGGACGTTGGTGACGGGGATGCCGCGCGCCGTGGCCGCGTCGACGTCGACCGAGTCGACGCCCACGCTGCCGAGCGCGATCACCTTGCAGCGCTCGAGCCCGTCGATGAGGCGCTTGGTGATGCGGCGCCCCTTCGCATAGAGCGCGTCGGCGTCGCGCGCCTCCTTGACGAACTCCTCGTCGGTCTTGGCCGCGATCTCGACGATCTCGGCGTCGATCGGCGCGAGAGCTTCCATCTCGAGCTTGTAGCCCACACCGGGAACCGTGAAGCTGGCACCGCCTGGAGTCACTACCTTGAACTTCGCCACGTGCGTCCTCCTGGGTCGTTCTGGCCGTTACAGGCCGTACAGCGCGCGCGCATTGTCGCACAGGATGCGGCGGCGCGCGGGGTCCGCCACGTCCTTGAAGTTCGCCGCGATCGCCTGCTGGGATTCCGGCCAGGTGCTGTCCGCGTGCGGGTAGTCCGACGCCCACATGACGCGGTCGTCGCCGAGCACGTCGATGAGACGCAGCCCGACGTGATCGATCTGGAACGTGGCCCACACCTGGCGCCGGAAATACGCGCTGGGCGCCATCGTTAGCTGCAGGCCCCCGTGAGCGCGCCAGAAATCACCGGCGTCGAGGAACCGCTGGTAGGAGTCATCCATACGCTCGACCATGTAGGGAAGCCAGCCGATGCCCGTTTCGGCGAGCACGATCTTGAGCTTGGGGTGGCGCTCGAGGGCGCCGGAGAAGATCACCGCCGCCAGCGGCTCGTCCATCTGCAAGGTCGAGCAGGCGACCCGTACGCCCAAGTTGCCTGGATCGCTCGCCTTCGGGCCGCTGAAGGTGACCGTTCGCAGCCCGCCGCCGAGGTGAAAGCCGATCACGATCCCGGTCTCGGCCGCCGCGTCCCACAGGGGCTCCCACGATTCGTCCCAGAGCGGCACGTCGACCCGCGCCGCGAGGAACATACCCGTTCGCAGGCGCAGCTGCTTCAGGTGGCGGACCTCGTCGGCGGCGCTCTTCGCGTCGTCGATCGGGATCAGCCCGGCGCCGACCAAGCGGTCGGAAGCCGTCGCGCAGAACTCGGCGAGCCACTCGTTGTACGCGCGATAGCAGACCCTCCGGAGCTCCGGGTCGGCGATGAGCAGGGGCACGATCGGGCCGTACATGACCGTCGCGTCCACGGAATCGCGATCCATGTCGGCCAGCCGCAGCGCGGTCGTCGTTGGCCGCAGCACGCCCGGCTCGAGGACGCCGCCCTTCTCCAGGGCCGTGCGCCGGCCGCCCTGGGCGCCGGCGGCGCCCCTGCGCCCACCCCACGGATCCCAGCGGTCGCCTGAGCAGACCCAGCAGGGCCCGTCGGGAGTGTCGACCACCTTGGGCGCGCGCTCCCGCCACTCGGCCGCGACCCGTTTCTGCCAGAGATCCTTCGGGAGCCACTGCAGGTCGATGTGGTCGTCGGCGGAGATGATCCGGTAATTCATCCCTGGCCTCCCTGGGTCCCGATCATCGCACACTCGCGCTCGGGAGGCTCTTCGGCGCGCAAGCTTGCGCCGTTTTGGATTCTTGCCCTAGTATCTCGCCATACTGTGCCGCACCAGGCAGAGCGAGTTTCGAGCTCTCCGGAGGGAAACTCTCATGGTCAAGCGCACCATTGCGATCGCCGCCGTCGCGCTCGCCCTAGGCATCACCGCAGCGCACGCGCAGGAAGTCAAGGTCGGCGTCGCCCTGCCGTACACCGGCATAGGCGCCGAGTTCGCCCAGCTGGTCGATCGTGGGATGGAGCTCTACCTCAAGCTCAACGCCGACAAGGTGAAGCCATACAAGATCACGTTGCTCCGGCGCGACGTGAAGGATCCGAGCGGCGCGAACGCGAAGATCGCCGTGCAGGAGCTGCTCACCCAGGACAACGTCGACGTGCTGGCCGGCTGGATCTACTCACCGAACGCGATCGCATCCGCGCCGATCGTCAGTGCGGGCAAGAAGCTCGCGGTCATCATGAACGCCGGCACCGCGCACATCACCAATCTGTCGCCCTACTACGTCCGCACCTCGTTCAGCATGTGGCACGCCGGCTACGCGCTCGGCGAGGCCTCGGCCAAGATCCTGAACGCGAAGACCGCGGTCGTCGGCTATACGGATTTCCCGCCCGGCAAGGACAGCCTCGCGGCGTTCAAGCGGAGCTTCGAGGCCAACGGCGGCAAGGTGATCGACGAGATCCCGATGGGCGGCGCCGGCGCGGTGCCCGACTTCACGCCGTTCTTCCAGCGCGCCAAGGACAAGAAGCCGGATCTCTTCTTCGTGTTCGTGCCGGCCGGTGACCACGCGGCCGCGGTGGTGAAGACCTACGCGGCGCTCGGCATGCGCGAGGCCGGCATCAAGCTGATCGGCCCGGGCGACATCACGCAAGACACCAAACTGCAGGCCATGGGCTCTGCGGCGGTCGGCCTGATCACGATGCACCACTACCACGCCGATCTCGATAATCCGGAGAACAAGCGCTTCGTCGAGGCGTGGAAGAAGGAGTACGGCGCTGCGACCACGCCCGACTTCATGGCCGTCGGCGGTTACGACGGGATGGCCGCGATCGTCCACGTCGTACAGGCGCTCAAGGGCAAGATCGAGGTCGATGCGGCACTGGAGGCGCTCAAAGGCTGGAAGTTGGCGAGCCCGCGCGGCCCCATCATGATCGACCCCGTCACCCGCGACATCGTGATGAACGAGTATCTGTCCGAAGCCGTGATGAAGGACGGCCGTGTCTTCCAGAAGGTGATCGGCAAGATCGACGGGGTGAAGGACGCCTGCAAGGAGCAGAAGATCGGGCCGTGCGCTCCGGCTCCCAAGTAGCGGCCCGCCAGACGCCCCCGTGATCTTCGGCGTCGATGTCGCCAGCATGCTCCTGGGCGGCGTGGCCGCCGGCATGGTGCTGTTCATCGTGTCGGTCGGTCTCTCGGTCACGATGGGCCTGATGGGGTTCGTCAACCTCGCCCACGGCGGCTTCGCGATGCTCGGGGGCTACGCGATCGCGCAGGCGATGAAGCTCTGGGGCTTCGGGTTCGTGCCGGCCCTCGTCTTCGGATTCGTCGTCACCGCCATCGCGAGTGCGGTGCTGGAGCGCTTGCTCTACGCTCGGCTCTACCGTGCGACCGAGCTCGACCAGGTGCTCTTCACGATCGGTCTCGTCTTCATGATGATCGCGTCGGTCACCCTGCTGATCGGGCCCGAGAACCAGCCGTTGAGGCTCCCCGCGTTTCTCCAGGGACAGATGAATCTCGGCATCACGCACTACCGCACCTACAGCGTCGTGCTCATCGTGGTCGGGATTCTGATCGTGGTGGGTCTCTGGCTCGGCTTCGAGCGCACCCGGACCGGCGCGCAGATACGCGCCGCCGTGGACAACCGGCGCATGGCCGAGTCGCTCGGCATCAACATCGGGCGCCTGTTCACGCTCACTTTCGCGTTCGGCAGCGGCATGGCGGCGCTCGGCGGCGGGCTCGGCGCCGAGTTCCTCGGCCTCGATCCCCAGTACGCGCTGAAGTATCTCGTGTATTTCCTGATTGTGGTCGCGGTCGGCGGGCTCGGCCGCGTGACCGGTGTCTTCTACGCCGCCCTCCTGATCGGCGTGCTCGACTTCACGCTCAAGAAGTACATGCCCCAGGGCGGCACGGCCTTCATCTACGCGCTCACGATCCTCCTGCTGCTCTGGCGGCCGCAGGGCCTCTTCGGCGCCAGGACCACGTGACACCCTCGGCGGTCGGCTGGTCCGAGCATCCGGCAGCGGTGGCGCTGGCCGGCCGCCACCGGCTGCGCGCGTGGGAGCCGATTCCCTGGGCCATCGCGCTCGCGTTTTATTTCGTGTTCCCGAAGTATCTCGGCTTCGGCACCGAGCTCCTGATCACGGTCCTCTTCGCGATCTCGCTCGACCTCGTGCTCGGCTACGCCGGGATCGTCACGCTCGGTCAGGCCGCCTTCTTCGGCGCCGGCGCGTACACGGTCGGGATCCTGGCCAAGCGAGGAATCTGGACCGAGCCGATCAGCGGCCTGATCCTCGCGGCGCTGGTGGCGGCGGCCATCGGTCTCGGCTCGGGGCTGGTGCTCCTGCGCACGCAGGGTCTGACCCTGCTGATGCTGACCTTGTGCACGATGGCCCTCCTCGAGGAGGCCGCCAATCTCGCGCACGACTACACGGGTGGCTTCGATGGGCTCGACAGCCTGCCGATCGCCCCGCTGCTCGGCGTGTTCGAGTTCAACCCGCTCTATCCGAAGACCCAGTACCTCTACGTCCTCTCGGTGCTGTTCGTCTGTTTCGTCTTCGTGCGTACGCTGGTCTACTCGCCCTTCGGCCAGAGCCTGACGGGGATTCGTGAGAACACGCTACGCATGCACGCGGTCGGCGCGCCCGTGCGAGGGCGGCTCGTACTCTGCTACGCCGTGTCGGCGGCGATCGCCGGCGTGGCGGGCGGCCTCTGGGCGCAGGCGAACGCCTACGTCAACCTCGGTACGCTCGGCCTCGATCGCGCGGCCACCGTCCTGATCATCCTGGTTCTCGGCGGCTACGGCCGTCTCTACGGCGCGTTCGTCGGCGCGGTCGCCTACATGGCGCTGTCGCACTTCCTGTCGAAGATCTATCCGACCGCATGGCAGCTCGGCCTGGGGCTCTTGCTCGTCGTCATCGCGCTGTTCGCCCGCAACGGCATCCTGGGCATCGCCGAGGCCGCGGCCCGTCGGCTGCGGCCGCCGCGCCCGACGTCGTGAGCGCGCCGCTGCTCGAGACCCGCGCGCTGTGCCGGAATTTCGGCGCGCTGGCCGCCGCGCGCGACATCAATTTCCGACTCGAGGCTGGGGCGCGCCACGCGCTGATCGGTCCCAACGGCGCCGGCAAGACCACGTTCGTCAATCTGCTGACCGGCGTCATCCCGCCGACCTCGGGCGCCATCTTGATGAAGGGGCGGGACATCACCAAGGTCGCGCAGGCGCAGCGGGTCAAGCTCGGCATCGCCCGCACGTTCCAGATCAATCGCCTGTTCCGCCGGCTCTCGGTCCTCGAGAACGTCTACATCGCGGTCGCCGAGCGAATCGGCGCGGCGACGTCGATGGTCCGGCCGGCCGGGACGCGCCGCGACGTCGTCGAAGAGTCGATGCGTCTGCTCGAGACGCTCAAGCTGACGGCCGACGCGAGCCGCCGGATCTCCGAGCTGCCCTACGGGCGCCAGCGGCTGGTGGAGCTCGCCATCGCGCTCGGCCTGAAGCCCGAGATCTTGCTGCTCGACGAGCCGGCGGCCGGCGTGCCCAGCGCCGAGAGCCACATCATTCTCGACGCGATCGACAGCCTCCCGCGGGACATCGGCGTGCTGATCATCGATCACGACATGGACCTGGTGTTCCGGT
>Ga0209267_1000560_pt1 | contig 27102 bp, 22 predicted proteins | sample GraSoiAngelo_137_FD_185894 | JGI IMG/M metagenome (GOLD analysis project Ga0209267, IMG submission 185894) | Grasslands soil microbial communities from the Angelo Coastal Reserve, California, USA - 14_0929_09_30cm (SPAdes) (version 2) | ecosystem: Environmental > Terrestrial > Soil > Grasslands ... | reverse complement strand
GGGGATCGAGATTCCCGGAGCCTTAGGGGGAGCGGCGGGAAGCCTCCTCATGACCGTGCTCGCGGTGGAAGAGCTGTCCGCCGTGGACGCGTCGCTCGCGATCTGCGTCGATGTGCAGAACACGCTTGTCAACAACCTGCTCCTCAAGTGGGCGAGCGACGAACTGCAGCGACGCTATCTCCCCCGCCTCGCCGGCGATGTCGTGGGCGCCTACGCGCTGTCGGAGCCCGAGTCCGGCTCGGACGCGTTCGGCCTGCAGACGAAGGCCACGCGCCGACGCGACCGCTGGGTGCTCGAGGGCCGCAAGTTGTGGATCACCAACGGGGCCGAAGCGGGGCTGTTCGTGGTATTCGCGAACGCCGACTTCACGCAGGGCTACAAAGGGATCACCGCGTTCGTGATCGAGCGCGACTGCCGCGGGCTCTCGGTCGGCAAGAAGGAAGACAAGCTCGGCATCCGCGCGTCGAGCACGTGCGAACTGATCCTCGACGGCTGCGAGCTGCCCGCGACCAGCGTAGTGGGAGAGGTGGGCAAAGGCTACAAGGTGGCGATCGAGACCCTCAACACCGGCCGCATCGGCATCGGCGCTCAAATGATCGGCGTAGCGCGGGGGGCGCTCGCTGCGACGCTCCGGTACGTGAAGGAGCGCAACCAATTCGGGCATCCCATCGCCGAGTTCCAGGCGGTACAGTTCCAGCTCGCCCAGGCCGCGACGGAGCTCGAGGCGGCGCGCCTGATGGTCTACAACGCCGCGCGGCTCGAGGACGCGGGCGAGCCGTACACGATGCAGGCGGCGATGGCCAAGCTCTTCTCCTCGCAGGTCGCCGAGCGGGTGACATCGCTCGCCGTGGAGCTGTTCGGCGGGTACGGGTACACGAAGGAGTACGCGGTCGAGAAGTTCTACCGCGACGCCAAGATCGGCACGATCTACGAGGGGACGAGCAACATGCAGCTGAACACGATCGCGAAGCAGCTCCTGAAGTAGCGCCTCCCCCGGCCATGCACACTGCTCGACGCACACACGGCTTCACCGAGTCGGTGATCCGCGGCATGACACGACTCGCCAACGAGCACGGGGCGATCAACCTGGCGCAGGGGTTTCCGAATTTCCCGGCACCCGACGCGCTGAAAGACGCCGCGGCACGCGCCATCCGTGACGACATCAACCAGTACGCGATCACCTGGGGTGCGAAGCGGCTGCGCGACGCCCTGGCGCGTAAGTACGCGGAATGGTACGGCATGACGGTGGATCCGGAGACCGAGGTGACGATCACGTGCGGCGCGACCGAGGCGATGGCGTCGGCGATGCTGGCGGTCGTCGATCCCGGCGACGAGGTGATCGTGTTCGAGCCGTTCTACGAGAACTATGGCCCGGACACGATTCTGTGCGGCGCCCGACCGGTGTATGTGCCGCTCGCGGCCGGCGATCCGCTCGACTTGGACCGCCTCGCCCGCGCGTTCTCGCAGCGCACGCGCGCCATCATCGTCTGCACCCCGAACAATCCGACCGGCCGCGTGCTGTCCGGGCCCGAGCTCGAGGGCATCGCCGAGCTGTGCCGGCGCTACGACGCCTACGCGGTCACGGATGAGATCTACGAGCACATCTATTACGAAGGCAAGCACATCCCGATCGCGACCCTCGACGGCATGCGCGAGCGCACCATCACCATCAGCGGCGCGTCCAAGACGTTCAGCGTGACGGGGTGGCGCGTCGGCACGATCGTGGCCCCGCCGGAAGCGACCGATGCGATCCGCAAAGTGCACGACTTCCTCACCGTGGGCGCCGCGGCGCCGCTGCAAGAGGCCATCGCGGTCGGCCTCGAGACGCTGGGCCCCGACTATTACCGGGGCCTCGCCGCCCAGTACCGGATCCGACGCGACCTGCTGTACGAGGCGCTCCTCGCCGCCGGCTTCCGCTGCACGCCGCCCGAGGGCGCGTACTACATCCTCGCCGATTTCTCACGGCTCTCCGACCGGCCCGACGACGAATTCGCCCGCTGGCTCACGTGCGAGGCGGGTGTCGCGCCGGTGCCGGGCTCGAGTTTCTTCAGCCGCCCCGAACTGGGGCGGCACCTGGTGCGGTTCGCGTTCTGTAAGACGGAAGACCAGCTGCGGGAGGCGGGAGCACGGTTACGCGCGGTGCAGCGCGCCCGCTGAGCCGGAAGAGCCACCGTCCCAGCGGCCCATCCCAAAACCGCAGGCGACGCTCCCGTCTCAAATCGGTGCGATGCTCCATGCACGCCCGAGCCGTGACGGCGGCGAGCAGCGCCACCCCCGCCCCGGCGCCCCAGACCGCCAGCAGTATCGAGTTCGCGGCGAGGTGCGGCGCGCGCAGCCCCACCGTCACCGCGAGTCCGGCCACCGCGACCCCCGCATATGTCAGCGTCCGCAGCATGCGCTCTACGCGCGACGCTCCCTCGCCGTACAGAAACGTCAGCTCCTCGCGGTGGCGCGCCAACTCCGCGGAGAGTGCGTCCGTGAGATCGTCGCGATCGAACCCGGCGGCGACGAGGCGCCGTACGCGCGCCAGCATCAGCGCGGTCGGCAACACCAGCAGCCAGACGATGAAGCCGGCGGCGACGAGCCGCGGCCTCAGCTCCTCGGCGGTGACGAGCTGCATCACGAGCAGCGGGATCGCGAGCCCCAGGATCATCCCGTAGAGCAGCGTGGGCACGGAGAGATGGCGGCTCTCAACGAGAAATGCCCGGACGGCGAGCGGTGGCCCCACCGGCACGGATACGGCGAACCGGACGGCGTCGGCGAGGTGGACACCGCTCGGGAAGCGGGCGGACGGCTCCTTCAACAGGCAGCGGTCGATCACCTGCGCCAGCCGCCGGGGTACGCCGGGGGCGACCGAGGCGAGCGGCGGCGGCGGCTCGGTGATGTGCCGCGCCAGCATCGCATAGCAATCGGGCGCCTCGAACGGCAGCCGGCCCGACAACGCGTAGTAGCCGACCACCCCCAGCGAGTAGATGTCGCTGCGCGCATCCACGCCGAGCCCGCCCGCTTGCTCCGGGCTCATGTAGTCGGCCGTGCCGACCACCTCCCAGGGCCCGGTCGAGCCGGTGCCGCCACCGACCCGGGCGATGCCGAAGTCCGACACCAGGGCGCGGCCCGTGGCGGCGTCCAGCAGGATGTTGTCGGGCTTCACGTCGCGGTGCACTACGCCGCGCTCGTGCGCGTGCGCCAGCGCCCGCGCGACCTCGCGCAACATCCGTGCGCTCTCCTCCGGCGACAGCGGTCCATGTTCGCGGATGCGCTGCCCCAGCGTCTGGCCGTCCACGTACGCCATCGCGAAAAACACCACGTCGGCGCACTCGTCGACGGAGAAGATGGGGACGATGTTGGGGTGGGAGAGTTGCGCCGCCGTCCGGGCCTCACCGAGGAAGCGCCGGCGCGCGATCGGGTCGCCCGCCTTCGGAGGGTCCAACAGCTTGATGGCGACCGGGCGATCGAGCCGCAGCTCGCGCGCCAGAAACACCACGCCCGTCCCGCCCCGGCCGAGGCGGCGTTCGAGCACGTAACGACCGGCCAGAGCGCGGTCGAGCATGCGGACGTGGGGATCCGGTTCTCGTAGCATCGATTGCGCGGTATGGCGGCGACGCGACAGTCCGACTGACGGGGTCGGGTCTACCTCAGTGGCGCGGACTCAGTACCCCGGGGGGTCAAGACCAGGTTCCCGGGCGGTGCGCCCGCTCTGCAAGGTGAAACGCCGCCTGACTGGTCAGTTGCTCGGCGCCTGCAGTGGTGACGAAACCTTCCACTATCGCGTGCTCCCAGCGGCGGCCAGATTCTGCCCCCTATGGCCGACCACGAGCCGTACATCCCCGCCACCCACTTCCCCGCGGAGCTGACGCCGCGCGCCCTCATCCTGGGCGTCGTGCTCGGGTTGATCTTCAGCGCCTCGAGCGTGTACCTCGCGCTCAAGATCGGGCTCACGGTCAGCTCCTCCATCCCCATCGCCGTGCTCTCGATCACGATCTTCCGCGCCCTCGGCCGGACGTCGATTCTCGAGAACAACATCGTCCAGACGACCGGGTCGGCGAGCGACTCGGTGGCGGCCGGGGTCGTCTTCACCATCCCGGCCATCCTGCTGATGGGCTACGACCTGGACATCAGCCGGGTGGCGGTGCTGGCGACGGCGGGCGGGTTGATGGGCATACTCATGATGATCCCGCTGCGCCGCGCCCTGATCGTGAAAGAGCACGACACGCTGATCTACCCAGAGGGCACGGCGTGCGCGGAAGTGCTGATCGCGGGCGAAGAGCGCGGCCTGCAGGCCAAGCGCGTGTTCCAGGCGTTCGGCGTCGGCTTCGTCTACAAGTTTCTGATGGGCGGGCTCAAGCTGTGGCCCGACGTGCCCGGCAAGGCGCTCGCCTTCTATCCCGGCGCGGCCATCTCGTCGGAGATCTCACCGGAGCTCCTAGGGGTGGGCTACATCATCGGCCCGCGCATCGCCGGCTATCTGTTCGCCGGCGGCTGCCTCGCTTACCTGGTGCTCGCCCCCGCGATCAAGCTCGTGGGGTCGGGCCTCACAGAGCCGTTCGGGTTTCCGGCGGTGAAGCTGATCCGCGATATGAGTCCGGGTGAGCTCCGTTCCAGCTTCGTGTTCTACATCGGGGCGGGCGCCGTCGCCTCGGCGGGGATCATCGCGCTGGCCCGCTCGCTCCCGACGATCCTGAGCTCGTTCGCCTCGAGCTGGAAGGAGCTGCGCGCGTCCCGGCTCGGCCAGGCCGTCACCCGGCTGCGCACCGAGGACGATCTCCCGCTGTCACTCACCGTCGGCGGCTCGATCGCCCTCGCCATCGTCCTCACGCTGCTGCCGCAGCTGGGCGTCAACCTGCTCGGCGCGGTCCTGATCGTGATCTTCGGATTCTTCTTCGCCACCGTGTCCTCCCGCATCTGCGGCCAGATCGGCTCCTCGGCGAACCCGATCTCCGGCATGACCATCGCGGCCCTGCTCGGAACCTGTTTGATCTTCGTCGCCATCGGCTGGACCGGCGTGGATCACCGGGTGCAGGCGATCTCGATCGCCGCCGTCGTCGCCGTCGCCACGGCGAATGCCGGCAACACGTCGCAGGACTTGAAGACCGGCTTTCTCGTCGGCTCCACGCCGCGCCACCAGCAGATCGCCATCCTGATCGGCGCCCTGGGCTCGGCGCTGGTCGTCGGCTGGACCCTCACGCTGCTCAACCGGGCGTACACCTATCCCGTCCCCGAGACGCACGCCCCGTTCCGCGCGCAGGCGCTGGCGTCGACGGCGGGTGGCCGGGCGCCGGTGGAGGTGCTGTCCGCGACCATATCGGCGTTCCGCATCGCCGGCAGCGACTCGGTGGACCGCGCCACGTATCAGGTCGTCCGCGTGTACGTCGTCACCGACGGCGTCGCGGCCGGCAAGTACCTGATGGATCCGACGAGTCGCGAGCTACGCTACGTACTCGACCCGGGTATCGGCGGCCGGGTGCACGAGTATCGCGGCAAGACCATTCCCCGGCTCGATTCGCCCAAGGCGACCATCATGGCGCTCATCACCGACGGCATCCTGACCCACAAGCTGCCGTGGGTGTTGGTGCTGCTGGGGGTGTTCATCACCATCGCGATCGAGCTCATGGGGGTGCAGGCGCTGCCGGTCGCGGTGGGGGTTTACCTGCCGATCTCCACTTCGTCGGCGATGTTCGCGGGCGGCCTGGTCCGGTGGCTGATCGAGTGGCGTGCGCAGGCGCGGCAACAATCGCTCGCCCAGGTCGAGTCGGGACCGGGCGTGCTGTTCGCGAGCGGCCTGATTGCCGGGGGAGCCATCTGCGGAATCGTGCTGGCGGGCGTCGCGGGCGTCCTGGGCTCCGCGGACGCGCTCGCCGAGCGGGTGCCCGTGTTCAATGCGCTCGGGAGTCTGCCTCACTCCAACGCCCTCGCCTTCGGGCTCTTCGGACTGCTGGCAGCGCTGCTCTATCGGGTGGGTCTGCGAGAGCAGTGATACGGCCGCGCACCATAGGGGCCCGGCACGCCGCGCCCCTACATTTCGGCATGCGTGCTCTGCGTGAGTAGGGATGCGTGTCATTTCGCTGTTGCCCGCCGCCACCGAGATCGTGGCCGCCCTGGGGGCAGGCGGGCGTCTCGTCGGCGTGACACACGAGTGCGACTATCCGCCCGAAGTGCGTGTGCTGCCGCGTGTGACCCGTTCTCGTCTCGACCCCGACCTCTCCTCTGGCGAGATCGACCGGGCGCTGGCGGCGGCGAAGCACGAGGGTGCCGCGACCGTCGAGGTGGATGTAGACCTGGTCGGCCGTCTGCGTCCGGACGTCATCATCGCACAGGCGATCTGCGACGTCTGTGCGGTAGGCCAGGAGCAGCTCGCCGGTATCGTCTCCTCGCTCCGGCTCACACCCTGGGTCGTGACCCTCCACGCGCACACGCTGGTCGAGGTGTTCGTCGATATGCGCAAGGTCGGCGAGGCCATGGAGCTGCGCGACGAAGCGGACGAGATGATCGCGGGGCTCGCCTATCGGTTGCGGCGGGTACGAGGGACCGCGCGCCGCTCCCCGGGCCCGCGAGTCCTGGTGCTCGAATGGCTCGACCCGCCCTACGTCGCGGGGCACTGGGTCCCCGAGCTGATCGAGATCGCGGGGGGCGAGGACGTCGGCGGCGTTCCCGGCGCGCCGTCCGTGACGCGCTCGTGGCGGGAGCTCAGCGCCCTGGCGCCCGATCTCGTGGTCGTCGCGCCGTGTGGCTTCGACGTAGAGCGGGCGCGCCGCGAGGTGGCCCTGGTCACGGACCGCGACGCGCGGGCGCTGCTCGACCGGCGCGTCGAGTTTCTCGACGGCAACGCCTATACCTCGCGCCCGGGGCCGCGCCTGGTCGACGCCGCGGAAATGCTCGCGCGGTTGATGCACGGTTGACGGTGGCGCGCAGGTTCGTCGAGATTCGATGGCTATGACGGGGAGCCTGGTGGCCGCGTGCCACGTGCTGCTGGCCGTGCTGCAGGCCCCCCCGGCTCGGGGCACGCTGCGCCTGTATGCCGTCGGTGACATCAACCTGGGGCGGCACACCGCCCGCGAGCGGCTGATCGCGGGGGATACGCTGTATTCGTTCCGCCCGCTGCTCGACACGTTGCGCGGTGCGGACATCACCTTCGGGAACCTGGAGAGTCCGATTGCGGCGGACACCGGCCAGGTGGACGACTCGGGGGCGGCCTTCACGGCCCCCCCCGTCGCGGCCCTGGCCCTGGCGCAGGCCGGGTTCGACATCGTGAGCACCGCCAACAATCACGCGTGGGACGGTGGCGAGGCCACGCTGCAGGAGACGATGCGCCAGCTGACCCGGGCCGGAGTGCTGTTCGTGGGATCCGGGTTGGGGCGCGACATGGCCGAGCAGCCGGTGATCGTGCGGCGCGGGAACTGGCGCGTCGCGTTTTTCGCGATCACACGCGCCTGGAACCCTGCCCCGTACACGTTTTACCGGCACGCCGGGGCGAACTACGTCGCCTGGGGAGATACCGGATGGATCTTCCCCGCGATCCGTGGCTTGAAGCAAACCGGCCGGGCCGACCTCGTGGTCGTGAGCGTGCACGGCGGCAAGGAATTCGTGGACGCGCCGCCCAAGTACCACCAGGACCTGCTGTACGGCCTCGTCGACGCCGGCGCGGATCTGGTGCTCGCCCATCACCCTCACGTGCTGCAACCGGTGGTGCGATACAAAGGCAAACCGATCGTGCAGTCGCTCGGCAACTTCGTTTTCCTCCAGAACGATCCGTGGACACGGCTCTCGGCAATTCTGCGGGTCGTCGTGCGACCCGACAAGCGGATGCGCCTGTCCGCGATCCCCATCCGGGTCGACCACCAGCCCACGCTCGCAACCGGCGCGGCGGCCGACAGCGTCCGCCGCCGGCTCGGTATCCCGCTCTCCACCTCAGCGCACCCATGACCAAACCGACGTTGGAATTCCTGAAGCGCCTGCTCGATACACCGGGACCCTCGGGCTTCGAGACCGCGCCGGCGCGGGTGTGGCGCGAGGAGGTGAAGGCGTTCGCCGACGACGTGAAGGCGGACGTGCACGGCAACTCGGTCGCCGCGCTGAACCCCGCCGGCACCCCCCGCCTGATGCTGGCGGGCCACATCGACGAGATCGGGCTCCAGGTGACGCACATCGATGACGACGGATATCTCTACTTCGCGGGGATCGGGGGGTGGGATTCACAGGTGCTGGTGGGGCAGCGGGTCGTGATCGCCGGACCGAAGGGGCCGGTGCCCGGGGTGGTCGGCAAGCAGGCGATCCACCTGATGAAAAAGGAGGACATGGACAAGGTCTCCAAGATCACCGATCTGTGGATCGACGTCGGCGCCGCCAACCGGGCGGAAGCGCTCGAGCGCGTGCGCGTGGGAGATCCGGCGGTGCTCGACGCGGACGTGCAGGAATTGCCGAACGGGCGCATCGTGTCGCGCAGCATCGACAACCGCATCGGGGCATACGTCGTGGCCGAGGTCCTGCGCCTCTTGGCGAAGGACCGACCCAAGCACGCGGCGGTGTTCGCGGTCGCCACGACGCGCGAGGAGATCGCCTGGACGGGCGGCGGCGCGCGCACCAGCGCAGTGGGGCTCGACCCGCAGGTCGCGCTCGTGGTCGATGTCACGCACGCGACCGACTACCCCGGCGCGGAGAAGAAGCGGGCGGGGGAGCACAAGCTGGGCGGCGGGCCCGTGCTGGCGCGGGGCTCCTCGGTGAGCCCGGTGGTGTTCGAGCTGCTCGTGCAGTGCGCCGAGCGGGAGCAGATCCCCTACAGCGTCCAGGCCGCGCCGCACGACACCGCGACTGACGCGGACGCGATTTACAACGCCCTGCGCGGCATTCCGACGGGGCTCGTGAGCGTCCCGAACCGCTACATGCACAGCCCGAACGAGATGGTTGCGCTGGAGGATCTGGAGCGCGCGGCGCGGTTGCTCGCGGCATTCGCGCGCCGGCTCGATCCCAAGGTCAACTTCATTCCCGGCTGACGGGAGGAGGGACGCCATGAAGGGCAACAATCCGGCACTCGGCCTCTTCATTCTGCGGGTGGTGGTCGGAGTCGTGTTCCTGATGCATGGCCTCGGCAAGCTGATCGGTCCCCCGTTCCCGGGACCAGGCATGGCAGGGTGGTCGGGGATGCTGCGGGACGTGCTCCACTTCCCGGTGCCGGGACTGATGGCCTGGGTCGGAATGCTGATCGAGGCGGGGGGCGGCCTGGCGCTGATCCTCGGGTTCGCCACGGCACCGCTGGGCTGGCTGCTCGCTCTCTACATGGTCATCGCGGCCGTGACGGGCGGCCACTTCGCCGCGGGGTTCGACGTGTTCCACTTCGGGGACCCGATGCGGCGCGGCTACGAGTACAACCTGACGCTCATCGCGGCATCGCTCTGCATCGCCTTCGGGGGGCCCGGGAGCTGGGCGCTGGGCGGATCGAACGGTCAGTCAGAGGCGTCACGCATGATGTGAGCGGGATCCAACCTACGACCGTTTCCTCTTGAGCTCCGTGAGGGCGGCCCGCGCGGCCGCCCTCACTTGCTTGTCCCCGTCGTCTGAGAGACCCTGCAGCGTGCCCACGGCCGCTGGCGTCGCGGCGAGCCGCAGCGCTTCGACCGCCGCGACGCGTAATCCCGCGGGCTTGCGACCGAAGATCCGGCCCGTGGGTTGCGCGAATTTGATCAGCGCCTGCACCGCGTCGGGACTCCCAATCCGCCCCAGGGCCAGCACGAGCTCTCGCTGTACGGCTTCATCCGTTTCCTCGTCCATCGCGACGACCAGCGGCATCGCCAGCGCGCTCGACTTGCGGCCGCCGATCCCGAGCGCGACCTGCATGCGGACCTCCGGCGATTTGTCGCGCAACGCCCGTCGCAGCGGCTCCGCCGCGTTGCGCGAGCCGATCTTGGCGAGCCCCAACGCCACGGCCTTGCGCACCCGCTCGTCCGCGTGATCGAGCTGCCGGCTGAGCGCGGGAATGGCGTCCTCCATCCCCAGCTCCCCGACCAGCTCCGCGACGTTGCGGACCACGAACCACTCGTGGTGATCCAGCATTTGCACCAGCTGCTCCGTCCCCTGCGTCATCTGCGTCAACGCGTCGAACGCGGCCCGCCGCTCGCTCATGCCAGGCGCGGCGACCAGCATGCCGAGCAGCACCTCCACCGCGTCGGCGCCGGCCCGCCGCAACGCCAGCGTCGCCTCGGCACGGTGCTTCGGCGCGCCGACGAGACGCGCAATCGCTTCGACCACCGGCTTGGTGCAAATGCGGCGCAGCGCGATCCCGTACTGACGACGCGCGCCGCTCGCCTCGGGCAGCCGCTCCTCGATCCGCGCGATTCCCGCCACGAGCCGCAATACCTCTTCGAGACGGTTGCGCTTGAGCGCGCTCTCCGCCTGCTCGATCACCGTGGCAAGCAGGTCCCCGACGTTTACGCCTGCCGGGTCGCGCTCCAGCTCGCCGAGCACGCCTGCGGCGCCAGCCGGAGGTTGACGGGACGGTGCGGCCGCGCGGGGCGCCGCTGCCGATCGACCCGCGGTGGACGCTGCAGGAGGCGCGGGGGCGGTGGAGGGGGTCTGGGGCGTCGGGGCATGCGACGGGGAGAACGTGGGCTCGTCGGAATGCGCCGCCTGCTCTCCCGGCAGCGCGCGCGCGGCCGGCGGGGGCGGCGGATCGTGCGTCACCATCGGGACGCCGCTCAGCTGCACCGACCGGATGTCCCGCATCGCTTCCCCGCGGAGGATGCCGTCTGTCCCGAGCGTCGGCACTGCCGGCCGGGCGGCGTCGGGGGAAGGGATGACCGGGGCGACGGGGCCGACACCATCCTGCGGGGGACGCGGCGGAGCCTCGCCCGCACTGGTGACACGGATCCCGGCCGCGCCCGAGCCACTGAGGCGTGCGGCGAAGTCTTCCAGACCAGGCTGCTCGGCGAGCACTCTGAGCAAGTCGAACAGCTGGGCGGGCGCCGGGTTCTGCGGCAGCGCGATCGTGCCCACACCGTGCAGGTCGAGCCGCTGGATCAGACCGGTGAGCGCGGGCGACGTGCACGGCACGCCGTTCAGCTCGAGGCGGCCCGCCGCGAGCGTGAGGGTGACCGGGAGGTCCTGAAGCAGCCCGAGCAGAGCCCGAAATTCCGCCTTCTGGGCTTGCTTCGCGCCCGGGTCGCGAAACAGCTCTACACAGCGCGCGAGGCGTGTCGCAATCGTGTCGAGAGTCGCCATACAGCGAGCGAGCAATCTAGGACCGGGAACGACCCCCGGCAACGCGGGCCAGCGTGTCGGCGGCGTCACGCTCGCGCACCGGTCGCCCCGGCAGGTCGAGGGCGACCGACAGTGCGGCGACCGGAGGCGGGACGAGACCGAGCGGTTTGAGACGCTCCGCCGAGGTGAGCAGGCGGTCGAGCGGCTCGTCGCAGGCGAGGCGTCCGCGGTCGAGCACGATCCCCCGTTGCAGCGTCTCGGCGGCGAAGGCGAGGTCGTGCGTCACCACCAGCAACGCCGCACCCCGGTCGGCGTGCTCGCGCACCGCGTCCGCTACGCGCCCGCGCCCCGCGCGATCGAGCCCCGCGGTGGGCTCGTCCAGCACCAGCACGGTGGGCTCGAGCGCGAGCGCACCGGCGAGCGCCGCGAGCTTCCGCAGCGCCGGCGACAGGTCGTAGGGATGTTGCGCCGCGTGGGCATGGAGGTCCAGTGCGTCGAGAGCCTCGTCGGTGCGGCGCCGGACTTCGGGCGCCGGGAAGCCGAGCGCGCGCGGCCCGAAGCTCACATCCTCGCGCAGCGTTCGCGCGAAGAGCTGCTGGTCGGCGTGCTGGAACACCGAGCCGACGCGCCACGCCAGCTCCTCCGGAGCGCGGCCGGCGGTGTCCCAGTCACCGACCCACACGGTCCCTTCGTCGGGGTGAAGCACACCGGTAACGAGGCGGACGACGCTCGATTTTCCCGCGCCGTTGCGGCCGAGCAGCGCGACGCGCTCCCCCGCGGCGACCTCGAACGAGACATCGCGCAGCGCCGCGACGTTCCCGTAGGAGAACGCGACCCCGTCGAAGGCGAGTGCCCCGTTCACCGCCATCGTTGTGCCGCGTCGACCACCGTGAGTGGGTAGGGCGCGCCCAACCCCGCCGCGCGCCACAAGCCCGCGACGGTCGTGCCGAGACCCGCTTCGCACATCGCGTCCTCCGCGAGCAGCGACGGCTCTCCCAACGCCCGCACGCTGCCCTGGTCGAGCCAGATGATGCGATCCGCCACGCCCGGCAGGGCATCCACATCCGACGTCGCCAAAATCACCGCCTTCCCTTCCCCGGCAAGCGAGCGCACGAGCCGCCACACCGCCCGGGCACCCTCGGGGTCGAGCTCGGCGGTCGGCTCGTCCAACAGGACGAGGTCCGGATCCATCGCGAGAATGCCGGCGACGATCACGCGCTGCAGCTCGCCCCCGGACAGGGTCACCGGATCACGCGATGCGAGCGGCGTGATCTCGAGCCGCTCGAGCGCGCGGTCGACGTGGCGGGTAATCTCGTGCTCCGGCCAACCGAGGTTCGCCGGCCCGAACGCCACCTCGTCCCACACCGTGAACGCCATGCCCGACAGTTGCGTCCACGGCGTCGGCAGCACGATCCCGGCCCGCGCCCCCCGAGTTACCGAGCCCGCGAGCCGGCCGCCCGTTACGCGCGGGGCCAGACCGGCGGCGATCAGAAGGAGCGTCGACGCACCGGCTCCGCCCCTCCCGACTAGCGCCACGACTTCTCCCGACCCCACCTCGAGCGAGACGCTCTCGAGCGCCGGGGTCGCCGTGGCCGGATACCAGAAGGTGACCTCCTCGAGCGCGAGGATCCTCATGCCAGGCGCCAGATCAACGCCGCGAGACACAACAGCAGCAGGGCCCAGCGCGCCACGCGCTCCGCCGGTCGATCGGGTGGCGCGGCGAGTGGCGTGCGAGGCACGCCTGCCCCGAGGCCGCGCGTTTCGAGCGCCAGGGTGCGCTCGTCCACCTCGTGGAGCGCGGAGAGGACCAGAGGGAGGGCCAGCGCGCGCAGCGCCCGCAGCCGGTTCGCCACGCTCCCGCGCGGCGAGAGCCCACGGCAGCGCTGCGCCTCGACGATGCGCCGGGCGCGCGCCTTGAGCACGGGAACCGCCGACAGGGTGGCGGCGAACACGTAGGCGACCGCCAGGCTCCACCCGCGCGCCACCATCGCCTCCACCAAGCGGTCGGGGGAAAGCACCGCGACGAGCCACACGAAGCTCGCAACCATGGTGGTGATCCGCCCTCCGATCGCGACCGTGGTCGGCCCGTCATGGAGCAGGCGCAGGAAGAGCCAGAACGGCGCGGCCGTGAGCAAGGCGAGCCGCACAACGCGCACGCCCCACCGCGGGTCCGGGACGAGGGGGAGCATCAGCGCGAGCCCCGCCGTCGCGAGCCCGCCCGTGGGGGCCGGCAGGATCCACGCGAACGCCGGGAGCGCCGCGGCGATGGCGAGCAGCGAGAACGGGTGGAGCGCGCTCACGTCGCGCCTATGGCGCGCAGCGCGAGCGGGAAACGCGCCGCGGTGCGACGCGGCAGGGCGTGCAGCACCGCCGCCACCAGCGCGAACGTCACGGCCTTGTCGCCGAAGTCCGAGACGAAGCTTCCGAAGAAGCACGCCCCCAACGGCGGCAGGCCGAGCGCTCTGCCGAGCGCCGTCGTGAGCGCGATCCCGCCTGTCGTGGTGCAGCCGAACACGAAGTACGAGATGGGAGTAGAGGTGAGCGACGCGATCACGCCGAGACCGAGCCCGGTCGGCACCGCCGTCTTGAGGCTGCGAAACAGACCGGCGCGCGCCGCGAGTCCGGCGTACAGCGCCACGATGACCTGGACCACGACGAACGGCCAGAACGTCGGATTGCGGAGCGTGTTCACGGCGGAGGTCAGCACCCCGACCGCGATGCCCACGACCGGCCCCGCCAGCGCCGTCGCGAGGATCGTGCCCGTGGTATCGAGGAAGAGGGGCAGGGCCACCGCGTCCACGGCCGCCGACAGCGCCAGGCTGATCGCCACGGCGACGGGGATGAGCGCGAGCAGTCGGACGGACACCGGCCAGCTTCCGTGAGGGACGGGCCAAAGATAGATATAGACGCGGGCGAGCGACACCGATGACCACCACATTCGCAGCGAGCAAGATCGTGCGCGCGCTCCGCGCCGCGCAGCTGCACGATGCCCCGCGGCAGCGGTTACTCCAGCTGGCGTGCGAGCGCATCCGGGCGGCGGGCGCGCCCTACACCTCCGTGTACGCGTACATGCTCCATGGCGAGGAGCTCGTGCTCGAGGCGTACGCGGGGCGTGAGACGCCCCACACCCGCATCGCCGTGGGCCTGGGCGTGTGCGGCACTGCAGTCGCGACAGGGGAGGACCAGAACGTCCCCGACGTCGGCGCCGTCGGGAACTACCTCGCGTGCAACCTCGACACCAAGTCCGAGCTCGTGGTGCTGATCCGCCGCGGGCCGACGATTCTGGGACAGATCGACATCGACTCGGACGTCCCGGCGGGCTTCACGGAGGCGCATCACCGCGCCGTGAAGGAGGTGGCGGATGCGCTGGCGGTGCTGCTGTGAAGGTCGCGTTCAGTCCGCCCGGATGTCCGACGTTCCCTCGACCGGCTCGGCGAGCATCAGCCGCCCCGCCGCGGCGTCGTGGTCCAGCAGCTCGGCGTAGCGGCCCCACTCCACGATCGTCTGAAACAGTGAATCGGCCGGGATGAACGGGAAATAGATGGTGATGTCCGCCAACACTTCTTCGTCTTCCACCGCGCCTTCGCTCTCCGTCAGCATCGCGATGATACGCCCGAACAGAGGATGCTTCTTGAGCCGCGCCCGCAACGCGTCCTTGCGGGCCGAGTCGTCCATCGCCATGACCTCGCGCCCGGCCAGCGTGAGCTGCACGATCTCACCCGGCGTCGTCACCCACCCGAGCTGCTCCGCTCCCCGCACCACAGCGGTCATGCGGTCGTAATCGACGCCCAGATCCTCGGCGAGCTCGAACACGTGACCCTTGCCGTCGGGCCGCGTGAGCAGGTGGTCGAGTAGACCCGTGACCTCGGACACGTGTACTCGCGGGAACGGGATCAGCCGTTGGGGCGCAGCCGGGGCCGGCTCCGGGAGCAGCGTTGCCGTGAGCACCGCGTGCAGCCGGTCGACCATCGCCTCGAACTCCGGCGTACGCTCCTGCCGCGGGTAGGGGATCGGATTCACCAGCACCTCGCGCACGTGCCCGGGGTGCGAGCCGAATACGACGATCCGTCCGGCGAGAAACACCGCCTCCTCGACGCTGTGCGTCACGACCACGAGCGTGTTCACGCCCGTCGACTGGTCACGCCACAGATCCACCACCTGGCTGCGCAGGTTTTCGGCGGTGAGGGGATCGAGCGACCCGAACGGCTCGTCCATGAGGAGGATCTCGGGCGCCACGGCGAGCGCCCGCGCGAACCCCACGCGCTGCTTCATGCCGCCCGACAGCTCCTTCGGGTACGCCTGCTCGAACCCATCGAGCCCGACCAGGTTGATGGCGCGAGCCACGGCGTCCCGGCGCGCCGCGCCGCCCACGCCGCGCGCTTCGAGGCCCATCGCCACATTCTCCGTCACGGTGAACCAGGGAAGCAGCGCGAACGATTGGAACACCATCGCGGCGGCGCCGAGCACTCCGTCGAGCGAGCGCCCGCGGTACTCGACCGTCCCCTCCGCCGGGCGCGCCAGGCCGGCGAACAGGCGCAGCAGGGTGCTCTTGCCGCACCCCGACGGGCCGACCAGCGCCACCACCTCGTGCTCGCACACGCTGAGCGACACGTCGCGCAGCGCCTCGAGCACCTGTCCGTTCGGCAGCCGGAACCGCTGCGTCGCGTGCCGCGCCTCGAGCAGCACCGGGCCGGGCGTCATTGCGCCATCCCGAACCGGGTCTGGGCCCAGCCGGCGAGCGCGCGCCAGACGAAGCGGTTCCAACCGACCACCATCAGGCTCATCAGCACGATCCCGCCCGCGAGCAATGGAAAGTTGGCATGTGCCGTGGCGTCACTGATCAGGCTCCCCAATCCCGGCGTGGTGCGCAGGGTCCCACCCGCCTCCATGTATTCCGCCACGATCGAGCCGTTCCATGCGCCTCCTGCCGCCGTCACCCAACCCGTGACGAGCGCCGGGAACGCCGCGGGCAGGTACAGCGAGCGCCAGCGGGCGAGCCGGGGCAGCTGAAACGCGTTGGCCGCGTCCTTCAGCTGCTCCGGGATCGCGGCCACCGCCGAGATGACGTTGAACAGGATGTACCACTGTCCCGCGAGCACCATCAAGGCGACGGCGCCGAGTCCCAGCCCCACGCCGGCGCGCTCGAACAAGAGGACCACGAGCGGGAACAGCATGGGCGCCGGAAACGACGCGACCACCTGGATCGCGGGCTGCAGCAGCCGCGCGAGGCGGGGCGAGCGACCGATCACCACGCCCGCCGGCAGCGCCCACGCCGTGGACACGAGCACGGCACCCATCACCCGCGTGAACGTGAGTGCCGCCGACCCGACCAGTGTCCCCCACTCGCGCACGCCAAGGTGGCGCAACAGCAGCCAGAGTTGCCAGACTCCGGCGAGCGCCGCCACCGCGACCCCGGCGCCGAGCAGCGCGGCACCGATCAGCCGCGCCACCCGGTGCTCAAACGCGAAGCGCGGCGCCCGCAGGATCACAGGCCCCGCGACCGCGAGCGGCCGCTCGAACGGCCGCGCCGCCCGACGGGCCGTGCGATAGGCGCGCCGCCGCAGCTGCGCCGCGCGTCGCGGCAGGCGCGCGTGTCGCAGGAACTCGAGCACCCACGAGGTCGCCGGCGCTCCCCCCTCTCCGCCCGCCGTCTCGTCCAGCCGAAACTTCTCCACCCACACCACCAGCGGGCGCCACAGCAGCTGGTCCACGCACACGATCATCGTCACCATGGCGAGGATGGCGAGCGCCATCGCGGGGACGTTCCCCTGATCCAGCGCCACGCTCATGTAGGAGCCGACGCCCGGGAGCCGGAAATCGCGGTCGCCGAGGCGGAACGCTTCGTTGACCATGAGGAAGAACCAGCCGCCGGCCATCGAGAGCATCCCGTTCCACACGAGGCCCTGCGCCGCCGCCGGCACTTCGAGCTGCCAGAACGTCCGCGAGGCGCGCCACCCCGCGACTTTGCAGGCATCGCGCAGCGAATCGGGGAGCGTCTTAAGCGAATTGTAAAAGGAGAACGCCAGATTCCAGGCCTGTGCCGTGAAGATCATCAGGATCGCCGCGAGCTCGAGACCGATGTTGCGGGTGGGGAAGAGCGACATCAGCCCCAGCACGAGGCCGGGCAGGAACCCGAGCACGGGGATGCTCTGGAGGATGTCGAGCATCGGCAGCAGCACCCGCTCGGCGGCCCTCGATTTGGCCGCCGCCCAGCCGTAGCCGAGCGCGAAGAGGTACGAGATCACGAGCGCGATCACGCCGCGGGCGAGCGAGTACAGCGTGTATCGCGGGAGCGCGGTGGGGCGCACGTCGATCTGCACCGCCTGCCGGAACGGCGCCTCGAACTCGCGCGCGAACGCGATCAGCGCCGCGATCGCCCCGCCCACGAGGCACAGGATCGCGACGTCGGCGAGCCCGAGTCGCCGGATCCCGGGCGCCGTCAGGACGGGCGGAAAGCGAAGCGGCTTCATGACCGTGTAACTTGTGACCCCATGACCGGCACCGAGCACAGCGAGGCGGTCGACGCGTTGGTGGACGTCGGCGGCGTCCGCCTCCACACTCGGCGCGTGGGAACCGGCCCGCCGGTCGTCGTGCTGCACGGCGGGCCGGGCGCGGACTACGCCTACCTCCTGCCCCAGTACGACCGGCTGGCGCACGGCCGCGCCCTGCTCTTCTATGACCAGCGTGGCGGCGGGCGCTCACCCGTCGCCCGCGACGTGCCGGTCGGCTGGCAAGAGCACGTCGCCGACCTGGACGCGCTCCGCAAGCACTGGGCCATCGACCGCCTCGCCCTGCTCGGTTATTCCTGGGGCGGCCTGCTCGCCGTGTTGTACGCCCTGGAGTACTCCGACCGGGTGGGGCGGCTGGCGCTCGTCGCCCCGGCACCTCTGACGGCGCGGTGGCGCGAGGAGTTCGAGCGCCGGCTCTCGGCCCGCCTGGCCGACCCGCGAATCGTGCGCGCGCGGGCCGAGCTCTCCGGCTCAGGGCTCGCCCAGCGTGATCCCGAAAAGTATCGCCGTCTCGCGTTCGCGCTATCGGTCGCGGGCTATTTCAAGGACCCGAGCCGCGCCAAGGAGCTCACGCCGTTCCGCGTCGTGGCCCGGACCCAGCAGGCGGTGTGGCAGAGCCTCGGCAACTACGACCTGCGGGATCGGCTCCGCAGCACCTTTCCCAAAGGCAAGGCCCCGCGGGCCGTCGTCGTTCACGGGGTCTACGATCCCCTGCCGATTGAATCCGCTCGGGAAACGGCCGCCCTGCTCGACACGGGAGTGATCGAGCTGGCGACCGGTCACGCCCCCCACGTGGAGGCGACGGAGGACTTCGTGCGGGCGCTGGCCGGATTCCTGCCCCACCGCTGAGCCGCTCCAGCAGCGTACTGAAAAAGTCCGTCAAGTAGTTTGCGACGAGTGATTGCACGGGCTGAAGCCCGGCCTCGGCCGCCGTGTCGTCCTGAAGGACCCTCGTGCACACAGCGTCCTTCCAGGTGGCACCCGCGCCGAGGGCGCCCCTCAGGGCGTCCCATCAAGTGACGCCGCGACGCCGTCTGCTTGTTCAGCGCCCGCTAGGTCGAATCTCCGCGTGCCAACAGCTCGCGCACCCGCTCGGGCGTGACTCCGGCGTTCTTGAGAAGCGAGGCGAGCGCCGCCCCAGGCGACCCGGCCGGAGCGGTCTCGATGACGCGTAACATTCCCAGTAGGATCAATTCCGGGCCGACGACGTCCCGTGTGGGTCCAGACGCCTCTTCGCGGGCCAGCTCCAGGCCGGCGCGGGCGGCCGGAGTGTAGCGCAGCAGCCGCGTCGGCGCCGAGGGCATTTCGGTGCCGCGCAAGCGCATGGTCTCGGCACGGGCCTGCTGCAGCGTGACGCCGGCGGCGGTCAGCACCTGCGCCCCGATGCCCTTCTCCTCGCGCAGCACTCCCAACAGTAGGTGCTCCGTGCCGACGTAGGCGTGGTTCAGCTCGCGCGCTTCGCTCATCGCAAACTCGAGCACCTTCTTGGCACGGGAAGTGTACGGCAGGTCAGGCCCGGCGGCGGCAGCCGCTTTGCCCTTCTTGACGATCGCCTCGATGTTCTGGTGAATCTCCTCGAGGTCGACGTTGAGATTGGTCAGGACGGCTGCTGCCACACCTTCGCCTTCCCGGATGATCCCCAGCAGGATGTGCTCGGTCCCCACGAACTCGTGGTGCAGCCGCGCGGCTTCCTCTCGCGCTATCTGCAAGACCTTGCGCACGCGGTCGCTGAAGTTGTAGCCGTTCATCGATCTCAAGTATACCGGTCGGTCGTGCTGCTGGAACCGCCCCAAGAACCGCATTACGTTCCCGCGACATGGCTAAGCGGGCTGTCAGCCCCACTGCGCGGACCAGACGCGGATCGCTGCGCCAACGGCGCGAGGAAACCCCGGCTCGGCTCCGCGCGCGGCTGAAGCAGATCATCACGCGCCTCGAGCAAGCATATCCCGACGCGATATGCGCGCTCCAGCACCGCAATCCGCTCGAGCTGCTGGTCGCCACGATTCTGTCGGCGCAGTCCACCGACGCCCGTGTGAACATGGTGACCCCCGCCCTGTTCACGAAGTACCGGACGGCGCAGGATTACGCCGCTGCCGACCCACGGGTGTTCGAGCAGGAGATCCACAGCACCGGGTTCTTCCGCAACAAGACAAAGTCGATCCTCGGCATGGCTCACGCGTTGGTGGAGCGGCACGGCGGCGCCGTGCCGGCCACCATGGAGGAGCTTGTGGAGCTCCCCGGAGTCGGCCGCAAGACCGCCAACGTCGTGCTCGGCACGGCGTTCGGTAAGAACGAGGGCGTCGTGGTGGACACCCACGTGCAGCGCCTGGCCACCCTGCTCGGCCTGACCAAGGAGCGGGACCCCGTCAAGATCGAGCGCGATCTGATGGCCCTCGTGCCGCGCGACAAGTGGACCTGGTTCTCGCACACCCTGATTCAGCACGGGCGCAAGGTGTGCATCGCGCGGCGGCCGAAGTGCGAGCTGTGCGTGGTGAACCGGTGGTGCCCGAGCTCGCGGGTGTAGATTTCCCAGAATGTCCAATCTGCTCGCCTCCGAGCCGTCCGCCTACCTCAAGTCCGCCGCCCACCAGCCGGTGCACTGGCACCCCTGGGGCGAGGCGGCGCTCGCGCGGGCGCGCGTCGAGGACAAACCGATCCTGCTGGACATCGGCGCCGTGTGGTGCCACTGGTGCCACGTGATGGACGGCGAGTCGTACGAGGATCCCGAAGTGGCCGAGCTCTTGAACCGCGATTTTGTGTGCGTCAAGGTCGATCGCGACGAGCGGCCCGACGTGGACTCCCGCTACCAGCGCGCGGTGCAGGCGCTCACCGGACAGGGCGGCTGGCCGCTCACGGCGTTCCTCACGCCCGAGGGGGAGGTGTTCTTCGGCGGGACGTACTTTCCGCCCGAGGACAATCATTTCGGGCGCCCCGGCTTCATTTCCGTCCTGAAGCAGGTCGCGGAGCTGTACCGGCGCGACCGGGCGCGCGTCGCCAAAAACGCCAAGGCGATCCGCCAGCACGTCACCGAATCCCTGAACGAGGCGAAGGCGGGAGAGGTCACTCCGGCGATCCTCGCGGACGCGGCCGGCCAGATGGCGCGCCTGTTCGATGTTCGCTACGGGGGCTTCGGGACCGCGCCCAAGTTTCCGCACCCGGCGGGCTGCGATTTCCTGCTGGCCCGTTGGCACGACACCCGGGAGGCCTGGCTCCGCGAGGTGGTCGAGAAGAGCCTGACCGGGATGGCGAAGGGGGGGATCCGCGATCACGTGGGCGGCGGCTTCCACCGCTACGCGGTGGACGAGCGCTGGATCGTGCCGCATTTCGAGAAGATGGCGTACGACAACTCGGAGCTGCTGCGCTCGTACCTGAACGGGTACGCCGCCTACGGCACGCCGCTCTTCGCCGAAGTGGCGCACGGCATCGTGACGTGGGTGCTGGAAACGCTGTCGGACCCGGCGCGCGGCGCGTTTTACACCTCGCAGGACGCGGACGTCGAATTCGGCGACGACGGCGACTACTGGACCTGGACGCCGGATGAACTGCGAGAGGCGTTGAGTGACGAAACGGCGTACGACGTGATACGTCGCGTATACGACGTCGCGGTGCCCGGCGAGATGCAGCACGACCACGAGAAGAACGTGCTGTGGTGGAAAACGGACCCGGCGGACCCCGCCGAGTGGCAGACGCTCAAGGCGGCGCTCGGCCGGCTCAAGGCTGCCCGTGCCCGGCGCAAGGCTCCCTACGTCGACACGACCCCGTACGTGAACTGGAACGCGATGATGGCCGCGGCGTTCCTGCACGCCGGCGCTGTGCTCGACCGCCCGGACTGCAACGCGCTCGCGTTGAAGGTCTTGAGTCGCATCTGGGCCGAAGCCTGGGACGACGCGCGCGGCATGGCTCACGTGATCGGCCGGCCCGAGCCGCACGGCCTGCTGGACGACAACATCCAGACGGCGGCCGCGTTCCTCGACGCCTACGAGGCGACCGGCGAAGAGGCCTGGCTCGCCCGCGCGGTCGCGGTCGTGCGACACTGCATACGGGTCCACTGGGACGAGGCGGACGGCGGGTTCTCGGACTTGGCGCGCGATCGCGCCGGCGCCGCCTACCTCGCGACGCCCGCCAAGCCGATTCAGGACGCCCCGACGCCTTCGGCCAACGGCGTCGCCGCCCTGGTGCTGGCGCGGGCGGCGGCCATCACCGACGACCCGGAGTGGCGCCGCCTGCTCGATCGCCAGCTGGCGACGTTCGCGGGCGCGGCGGCCCAGCTCTCGCTGTACGGTGCGACCCTGCTCCGCGCAGTCGATTGGGCGCTCAACCCCGTCACCCGCATCGAGGTGGCGGGCCCGCGCGGGGAGGGACCTGCGTGCGCCATGCACCTCCTCGCGCTCCAGGCGTACCGGCCCCGCAAGGTCGTGATCCGGAAGACCGCGCAGCGGCCCGCCGCCACGCTGTGCGTGGGCACGACGTGCTCCCTCCCCGTCGCGACCACCGCCGACCTGAAACCCCTGCTCACCTAGCCTGGGAGACCCGATGCCGAACAAGCAAGCGATCGTCGAGACCGCGCGGGGTACCATCGAGGTGGAGCTGTTCGCCGACGAGGTGCCGGACACGGTCGCCAACTTCGTCAAGCTGGCGAACGCGGGCTATTACGACGGCACCAAGTTTCACCGCGTGATCCCGAACTTCATGATCCAGGGTGGCGACCCCTACTCCAAGACCGGCAAGGGACGCGTGGGCACCGGTGGACCGGGCTACACGATCAAGTGCGAGACCCACAAGAACGTCCACAAGCACGTGGCCGGCACGCTCTCCATGGCGCACGCCGGGAAGGACACGGGCGGCAGCCAGTTCTTCATCTGCCATTCCCCGCAACGCCATCTGGACGGCGTCCACACCGTGTTCGGGCAGGTCACCAAGGGCATGGACGTCGTGAACACGATCGCGCAGAACGACGAAGTGAAGTCGATTCGAGTCACATGATTGGACGGAGAAGCGTCGCGCGAGCCGCCGTGCTCGTGGCGTTGCTCGTGCCCGCGATGCTCGCCGCCCAGGGCGGCGCGTTCATCGTGCGCTTGGGACGCGACACGCTGGCGCTCGAGCGGTACTCCCGCACCGCCGATCGGCTCGAAGGCGAGCAGGTCGCACGCGCGCCGAGCACCGTGCACCGGATCTTCACCGTGATGTTCCACCCCGGCGGCGCGGTCGAGCGCTTCGAATTGGTCGAACACAATGTCTCCGGCGCGCCGGGCCCCGCAGAGTCGAAGGCCACAGTCGATTTCGCCGGCGACAGCGCGATCTCCACGCTGCCGGACGGCGACTCCACGCTGCACCAGCGCGTGAAAGTCCCGCCGGGCACGCTCCCGTGGTATTTCCAGAACTACGCCCTGCTGGAGGAGATCGCACGCCGGGCGCGCTCGGCGGGCGGCACCCGCTACACCACGACGTTGCTGCCGCTCGGCAACACCGAGCCGTGGACGGTGACGCTGGACCCGATCGGCCGCGACTCGATGACGATCCTGCTCGGCTCCATCGGCCGGTTGCGGGCCCGGGTGGACGAGCGCGGCACGCTGCTCGGGCTTTCCGGCATCGGCACGACGATGCAGGTGACGGTGGAGCGCGTCCGCGGTCCGCTGGACTTCGCCGCACTGGGGAAGTCGTTCGCGCTACGCTCGCTCGGTCCGCTCTCCCCCGCCGATTCGGTGCGGGCAAGCGTGGCAGGCGCGGTGCTCGCCGTGCGCTACAGCCGGCCCTCGATGCGGGGCCGCGTCATTTTCGGCAGTGCGGTGCCGTGGAACGAGGTGTGGCGCACCGGAGCGAACGCGGCCACCGTGTTCGAGACCAGCGCCGACCTCGTGGTCGCCGGCACCACCGTCCCGGCGGGCAAGTACAGCCTCTGGACGATCCCCTCCCCCGACGGCTGGAAGCTGATCTTCAACCGCAACACCGGGCAGTGGGGCACCGCGTATGACGCGCAATACGACTTCGCGCGGATCGCCATGACGGTCGAGCGGCTGGCGCAGCCGGTCGAGCAATTCACGATCGCGATCGCGCCGCAGCGTGACGGCCGGGGCGGCGTGTTGCGCCTCGAGTGGGAGCGAACCCGGGCGTCCATTCCGTTCTCCAAGAAGTAGACGTCACCGGTCCCGCATGTACCTCGACTTCGCCGTCATCGCGGACTACGCGCTCGTCGATCAGGCGGGCAAGCTCTCCGTCCTCGGGATCTTCCAACACATCTGGGTGCAGCAGTTTCCCGCCATGCACCCGCGGCTGCACCTCGTGCTGCGTCTCAAGGGAAAGCGCACCGAGGTCGGCGAGCATCATGTGCAGATCCGCCTGCTCGACGAGCAGGACACGGAAATCCTCGGCGGCAACGGCAACGTCACCTTCGCCGAGCCCCCGGCGGGCGTGACCGACATCGAAGCCGGGGCCATTCTGGTGTTCGACGTACCGTTTCCGCACGCGGGACCGTATCGCTTCGAGATCACCGTGGACGGGGAGCGGAAGGCCGCCGTACCGGTAACCGTATCCCAACTGCCCGCGCAGCCGGCCGGCGGACCGCAGTTGCATTGAGCGCGGCGGCGCCGACGAGCCGGCCGTACCCGGGGCTGCGGCTGCTGCTATTCCTCGCGGCGGTGGCGCTCGGCTGGAACGTGGACGGCTATCGTCTGCTCGATCCCGACGAGGGCCGCAACGCGGAAGTGGCGCGCGAGATGGCGCACACCAACGACTATCTGGTGCCGCACCTGGATGGACTTCCGTATCTCGACAAGCCGATCGTGTACTTCGCCGCCGCCGCCGCGTTGATGGAGCTGCTCGGACCGACCGAGACCGCGGCGCGCCTGCCCGCCTATGCGGCGACGCTCGCGACCATCGGCCTGCTGGTAGGCTTCGCGCGGCGGCGCTGGGGCCCGGACGCCGGGTGGCTCGCCGGGATCGCCTACGCGACCACGCTGCTGCCCCTCGTGTACGCGCGCACGGCGATCTTCGACAGTACGCTGACGCTTTGCACCACCGCCGCCATCCTGTGGTTGTTCGAGGAGCGTCCCGTCCTCGCCTGGGCGGCGATGGCGGCCGGCGCGCTGACGAAGGGACCGGTCGCCATCGCGCTTCCGCTGCTCGTGATCATCCCGCACGCGCTCGCGACCGGGGCGCCGGTGCGTCGGCTGATCTCCTGGCGGGCGGTCGGGGCGTTCGCCCTGATCGCGCTGCCGTGGTTCATCGCGGTCTCAATCCGCATCCCGGCGTTCCCGTCCTACGTGGTCGTGCGCGAGACGCTGCAGCGCGTGGCGACCGGGACGTTCCACCGCACCGCCCCCTTCTGGTATTACGTCCCCATCGTCCCGGTCGCCGCCTTCCCGTGGATCGTGCCGGCGTTGGCCCGCACGCGCAGCTGGCGGGCCACCTGGCTCGCCCGCCGCGCGCCCAGCGCGCGCGAGCCGCTGCTGCTCGCCAGCTGGATCATCGTGCCGCTCGTCTTCTTCACGCTCAACCAGTCCAAGCTGCCGCAGTACGTGCTGCCGCTGATGCCGGCGTTCGCGCTCGCCGCCGTGCGCAACCTGGTGACACCCCCCGCCGGCGCTGCGGGCGCGAGCCCGGGTGACCGCAGCTACCCCGCCCTCGCGACACTGGCGGGCGCGGCGCTCGTTGCCCTCACCCTTTGGCTCCCCGCGCCGATCGATCTGACGCCGGCCGAAAAGGCGGCGATCCCTCCGACGGCGCTGGCCTTGGGTGTCGTGCTGTTCGTCTCCGCCGCGTGCGTGGCGGCCGGCGCGTTGGTCCGCCGGCCGCGGGCGGCGATCGCGGGCTACGCGATGGTGGTGATGGCGATCCCGCTCGTGAGCGGCCGCCTGCTCGCCGCCGTCGGGGACGACCGCTCCGCCGCGGGCCTCGCCCGCGCCACCGCGGCCGCGCTCGGCCAGGGGAGTGCGTCGGCCAATACCACCGCGGTTCTGGGGATCCTCGCCTACCCGCCCTCCCTGCCCTTCTACCTGGGACGACCGATCGCGGTCGCGACGGCCACGGGGATCGAGCTCACCAGCAATTACATCGCCGATTACCACGACCGCTACCGCGACGTACCCGGTTCCCCGCTGCTGCCGGAAGGGTATTGGCGCGAAGCACTCGCCCGCTGCCCCGTGCCCACGGTGTTCGTCGCGACCGCCGCGAATCGCGACGCGCGCCAAGTCCTCGCGGCCGCGCTCCCGCTGCTCGCGCTCGACGGCCATTACGCCGCCTACGGCCCGTGCCGACCTCCCCAACCCGCCCAACCTCCACAACCTCCTCGACCTCCTCGACCTCCGCGGCGCGGCGGGAGGGTGCCGTAGTGTGCGGCATCTTCGGTGCCGTCTCGCTCACCGGGCGGCCGCTGCGTCATTCCGGCTGCCTCGGCGCCATGGCGGCGGCGCTCGCGCACCGCGGACCCGACGGCGAGCAGGTCGTCGGCCACGAGCGCGCCCGGATCGGCGCCCGGCGCCTGGCGATCATGGACTTGACCACGGGGGACCAGCCGTTCTTGAGCCCCGACCGCGCCGTCTGGATGGTGTGCAACGGCGAGATCTACAACGCGCCCGAGCTGCGCCGCGAGTTCGCCCAGGCGGGATACCCGTTCCGCTCCACCGGAGACATCGAGACAATCGTACCGTTGTACGAGCGCCTCGGGCCGGATGGCGTGGGACGGCTCGAGGGGATGTTCGGGCTCGCCGTGTGGGACGATCAGCGGCGGCGCCTGGTGCTCGCACGCGACCGCGCTGGCGAGAAGCCGCTGTTCTGGTCACAGGTCGGGGACGAGCTCCGCTTCGCCTCGGAGATACAGGCGCTGCTCGTGTTTCCCGACCAGCCCAGGCGATTGGACGCCCCGGCGGCGGAGCTGTACGCCGCGCTCGGCTACGTTCCCGCCCCCCACACGATGTTCGCCGGCATCGCGAAGCTCGAGCCCGGGCACATGCTGGTCGCGCAGCAGGGCGGCGTGACCGAGCGCTGCTACTGGGACGCCGCGGCGGTGGCGGCCGGCCCGTCGCGCCTCGCTGCCGCGGCGACGCTGCGCGCCGCGCTGCTGCAGGCGGTCGAGCGCGAGCTCATGTCCGACGTGCCGGTCGGCGTGTTCACGAGCGGCGGGCTCGACTCGTCGCTGCTCGCGGCCGCCGCCGCCCGCGTGATGCCCGGCGAGCAGATCCACACCTACTCGGTGCGATTCGTCGAGCCGGGGTACGACGAGAGCCCGTACGCCGAGGCGGTGACGCACCACATTCGCACGCAGCACCACGTCGTCACCGCCGACGAGCCGGCGCTGGAGCGCGCCTTCACGACGATCACGCGTGCGCTCGCCGAGCCGGTGGGCGACCCGGCGATCCTGCCGACGTACCTGCTCGCCGAGGCGGCGCGGGCGGACGTGAAGGTCGTCCTG
>Ga0209267_1000557_pt1 | contig 27120 bp, 29 predicted proteins | sample GraSoiAngelo_137_FD_185894 | JGI IMG/M metagenome (GOLD analysis project Ga0209267, IMG submission 185894) | Grasslands soil microbial communities from the Angelo Coastal Reserve, California, USA - 14_0929_09_30cm (SPAdes) (version 2) | ecosystem: Environmental > Terrestrial > Soil > Grasslands ... | reverse complement strand
CTCGCCGTGTTCGTGTTGCTGACGCTCTGGCTGGTGGTCCAGTGGATTCCCTGGAGTGCGAAGTGGTACGTGCTCACGGATCGGCGCGTCATAACCAAGCGCGGCGTCCTGAACCGCACGCAGGCCGCAATGCTCCTCGATCGCGTGCAGGACGCGAGCATCTCGCATCCCTTCCCGCTCTCGATGATCCGCGACTACGGCGTGCTGCACCTCGAGTCAGCCGGGGAGCACGCCCAGGAGCGGCTTGAGGGCGGCACGCACGAGCTCGCGATGACCGGATCGACGAAGTTCTACCAAGCGCTGACGGACGCACAGACGCCGAACTGACCCTTTGTCGGGCTCGCACCTAGCTTCCCGGGGGCACCAAGAGTTCCCAGATTCGCGCCTGAATGCCGGCCGGCATTTCTGGCAACAACTCCCATCGCTTGAGGAGCGTTTGTCGACGGTTGGCATGCACACGAGCGAGCACTGCCAAAGCACTAACAACGCCCTCGAGATCCTCGCCGACGAGTGTTGCGTGGGCCTTTTCGATAGCGGCTTCGATTCTGGCGGGCGGGTCTCTCAGGATCGCGTAATCATTTGACTCGGGCCAACGTTGCGCGTCGAGGTCAATCTCCCGGAACCCGACCCAAATCAGATCGGCTTCACGGAAGTCATTCCCCCGAAACGCATTCGTGGTGCGGCCGACTCGCTTCGCGGTATCCGGATCGGAGATGGTCCCGAAGAAATTGCACTCCACGATCTTGCCCACGAACCGGCAATCGATAAATTCGGCAGAGTGCGTGCCGAAGATCTCTCGGAGCCACGCTCGATCGAAGAGACAACGGATGAAACGGGCGCTCCCAAACCATGTGTTGGCTGGATCGAACCGGGTCCGCCGGAAAACGCAGTCTTCATAGATGGTCTGCGGATACCTTGGGTCGCTGACCGCGATCGCACGACGGTAATCCTTCTGAACTTGCGGCTGTCCAAACCCGAGCTGGAAGAACTTCGCATCGGAGAAATCGCACCGAACGAAGTTCGAACCGGCCGCGTAGAACAGGTCGAAATCCAAGCCCGAGAAGTCGACCTGCTCCATGTCCACGCGCTCGAGGAAAATCCTCAACCCGGTCCGCTCACCGGCGTGTAGCTCGAAGGGCGCATTGCTCAGAGATCCATGAACAACCCAACGGGATGATTTCCCGCGTCGTTCCAGCCGCGTCTGCAGCTCAGAGCCCGTCATTGGACAAGTTCACCAAGCGGCGGGACTAGCTAAGGTTCCCTGGCAAGAACGGCTCGGGCAAAAGAGCGGTCAGCGTCGTCGCCTTTCTGAGCCCGCCCGTCGTCGCGAGCACGACACGCACGTCTGGCGCGAACTCCGCGATGACCTGCCGGCACGCGCCGCAGGGCGTCGGCAGCTTGTCGTCGTCGATGACGATCGCGATCGCGTCGTAGTCCTTGGTCTCCCCGGCCGCGACCGCGGCGAATACCGCGCAACGCTCGGCACACACGGTCAGTCCGTACGACGCGTTCTCGACGTTCGCGCCGGAGTAGATCTTGTTGCGCTTGGTGCGCACCGCCGCGCCGACCTTGTATTTCGAATACGGCGCGTGGGCGCGCTGGCGGGCGAGCGACGCGACACGGATCAGGTCCTCATCGCCCGGTCCGAGCTTCTCCACGTGACTAGACCCGCTCGCGCTCAGGCATCTTCTTGATCACGCGAACGCGGCGGATACGCCGTCCCTCGATGCTCTCGACGACGAACTTGGCGCCCCCCGCCTCCACGGCCTCGCCCGACTTCGGGAATCGACCGAGCTGGGCAACGACGAACCCGCCGAGCGTGTCGTAATCGGGGGCGGCCTCGGCGGGCGGCAGATCGAGATCGAACGTCTCGCGCACGTCCTCGAAGGGCACGCGGGCGTCCATCAGCGCCTCCGTCTCGGACACCGGCAGGACCATCTCCTGCTCGACGTCGTACTCGTCGCGGATCTCACCGACGATCTCCTCGACGAGGTCTTCGATCGTCACGAGCCCGCTGGTCCCGCCGTACTCGTCGACCACGATCGCGATGTGGACCTTGTCCTTCTGCATGTCGCGGAGCAGCTCGTCGATCTTCTTCGTTTCCGGGACGAACTGGGCGGCTCGGAGATAGGGCCGGATCTGCACGTCCTTCTCCCCGCGAGCGAGGCGGCGGAAGAGGTCCTTCACATAGAGGATCCCGATGATGTTGTCCGGCGAGCCCTCGTAGACCGGGATACGTGAGTGCCCGATGGTCGTGATGATCTTCAGGATCTCGGCGGCCGGGGTCTCCACGTCGATGGCGATGATGTCGGTGCGCGGGACCATCACCTCGTGGACCGGTTTCTCGGCGATGGCGAAGATCGACGTGATCATCTGCTGCTCGCGCTCCTGCAACACGCCCTGCGCCTGCCCCGCTTCAACTAGAGACTTGATCTCGTCCTCGGTCACGAGGGCACTCGACTGCGGATTGCCACCGAACGGCCTTGTGAGGAGACGGGTCAGGGCGAAGAGCGCCGCGACCAGCGGACGCAGCGCCCAGGTGAAGAGCTCGAGCGGCCACACGAGGATCAGCAGGACGGTCTGAGCGTGCCGGCCCCCGATGGTGCGCGGGACGAAGATCCCGAAGAGCACCGCAACGAGGCACAGCGCCGTGACCGTCACGGCCACTGCGGCGACGTCGCGCACGACGGGCGCACCGGGACCGAAGACGAACCGCAGGAGGTCCGAGAGGCGCGGCGCGATGTACGCCGCGGAGATGCCCGAGAACGCGAAAACGATCAGGAACTCAGCGACCTGGATGGAGGCGAGGTATTCGACAGCCTTTCGCCCCATCGTGCCCGCGCGGCGTCCGCGACGTCCGCGCGCCGCGAGCTCCTCGATGAGCTGCGGACGCCGGATCGTGTGGATCGCGGCCTCGCTCGCCGAGAGCACGGCGAGAAGGGCGACAAGCAGCAGCTCCAGCAGGAGCAGCTCCACAATGACTGCGTCCACTAGGTCGCCTTCTTCTGGCGGCGATCGGCTTTCTTGATCGCGCGCGCGGGCATCCCCACCGCGACCATGCCTTCGGGCACATCTTTGGTGACAACGGCCCCGGCACCGGTGGTCGCCCCCGCGCCGATCGTGACCGGCGCACGCAGCAGGGTGTCCGAGCCGATGAAGGCGTCGTCGCCGATGACGGTCCGGTTCTTCCTCACACCGTCGTAGTTGAGCGTGATCGTCCCGGCACCGATGTTCACGCGCTGGCCCACCTCGGCGTCCCCGACGTAGCTGAAGTGGTGCATCTTGGTGCCAGCTCTGAGGCGGGCGTTCTTGACCTCACCGAAGTTGCCCATCTGCACACCGCGCTCGAGATATGCGCCCGGCCGCAGGTGCGAGTAGGGCCCGATACTTACGTCGTCTTCGAGCGTCGCACCTTCGAGCGTCGAGTTCTCGACCTTGCAGCGCTCGCCCACCGTGGTGTCGCGCAGGACCGCGTACGGGCCGACGCGTGAACCCTCGCCGATGGACGTCTTTCCTTCGAGGATGGTCCCCCGCTCGATCACCACGTCCGCGGCGATGCGCACGTCGCTATCGACCTGGCAGGACTCGGGATCGCGGAACGTGACGCCCGCCAGCATGTGCTGGTCGCGAATGCGCTTTCGTATCACCGCCTCGGCGGTGGCGAGGTCGGCACGGGTGTTCACGCCGATACCCTCCTCCGGATCGTCGGTGAGATGGACGGCCACGCGCTTCCCCTCGCGACGGGCCTCAGCCACGAGGTCCGTGAGGAAGATCTCGCCGGTGTCGTTCGGGCGGAGCCGCTCGACCGCGACACGGAGCCAGCCAAGATCCGCCGCGTAGGCGCCGAGGTTCGACTCCTTGAGCTGTTTCTCCTCGCTCGTGGCAAGGCGCGTCTCGACGATGCGCGCGACGTCCCCTCGCTCGTCGCGGACCACGCGCCCGTACGCGTTATCCGTCCCGACCTCGCCGGCGAGGAGCACAAGCGGTGCGTCGCGCTCCCGCACGAGGGCACGCATGCGGGTGAGCGTCTCAGGGCGCAGGAGCGGCGTGTCGCCATAGACGATGAAGGCCACGCCGTGGTCGCCGTTCGCGGCGGCGAGCGCAATGCGGACGGCGTCGCCGGTGCCGCGCGCGACGTCTTGAATCGCGAGGCGTGTCCCGTCATCGAAGAGCTCGCGTGCCGCGGCGCTCTCTTTCGAGAGGACCACCAGCGGCCGTGCACCGGCGGCCCGCACGGTCCGCAAGATGTGCGTGACGAGTGGACGCCCGGCGACGGAGTGGAGCACCTTCGGAGTCTTGGACTTCATCCGCGTCGAGAGGCCCGCCGCGAGCACTATCGCCAGCGGCGCCTCGCCCATGGCGGTTTGCGTCAGGCTGGGGCGCCAGGATTCGAACCTGGGATAGCGGATCCAAAGTCCGCCGCCTTACCACTTGGCCACGCCCCACAGGACACGGCCAAAAGGATAGGGGCCGTCGAACGGGACTAGGTCCCGGCCGAACCCCCTTTGCCCCGTTTGATCAATTCCGCGACGCGACGGCCGCCCTTGCGACCAAGCTGCGCGTATCCCTCGCTGCCGAGCTGCGTTTTCCGCGCTTCGCCACCCTTTCGGCCGAGCTCCGCGTACCCGCGCGATCCGAGCTGCGTCTTTCGCGCTTCGCCGCCCTTTCGCCCGAGCTTCGCGTAGCCCTCAGGTCCTAGCTGACCCTTGCGGGCCTGCCCACCGCGACGGCCGATCTCGCGGTAGAAGGACGAGCCGTGCTTTCCGGCGGTCGATGTCCCGCCGCGTTGGCCAGCCTGCCGGACCGTGAGCTCTCCTCGTGGATCCATCGCCTCAAACGTAAGGGGACAGCCCTCGCTCGCTTGTCGCTCAGGGACTGACACCGAGCCGCACGACGCGCACCCCGAAGCCCGCTCGGCGCAGTCGTCGAGCGATCCGGATCGCATGCGCCCGGTCATCTCCCAGGGCGAAGAGCGAGGGACCGCTGCCCGACATGGCGAGATCGATCCCCAATGCCGACGCTCTCTTTCGCGCATCGGCGATCGCAGGCGCGACACTCTCGGCCGCCGCAAGGAGGTCGTTGTGCAGCGACTCGCGAACGACGCCGACCGTCGCCTTGCGATCGCGTAACGCTTTGGCCAGCTTGGCGCTGCGTTCGGCTTCATACGGTCCCGCGCGGTGTGCCGCGAACACGTCGGCCGTAGACAGCCGCTCGGGCATCCGCACGAGTGCGATCCATAGCGCGTCCGACGGGGCGGGAAGAGCCTCGACCAGTTCGCCGCGGCCTCTGACCAGTGCGAACGCCGCGCCGCTCACGAAGAACGGAACGTCCGAGCCGACGCGTGCCGCTATGGGGGTGAGATCGACACTGCCCAGTCGCCACGCGCGAGAAAGGCCGCGCAGCACCGCGCCCGCGTCGCTCGATCCGCCTCCGAGCCCGGACGCGACAGGGATCCGCTTCCGCACGCGCACGTGCGCGAGCGCCGAACGGCCCGACGCGTCGGCGAGCGCGCGCACCGCCCGCGACGCGAGGTCATCGCCGCGCGGACCGTCCACCGCGGGCGCGATCTTCACGTCGAGCGCGCGCCACGGAGCGACGCGCACGCGATCGCGGAGATCGACGGTCGCGAACACCGACGCGAGCTCGTGATAGCCATCGGGACGTGAGCCGACGACCTCGAGCGTGAGGTTCACCTTCGCTGGCGCCATCAGCACGGTGGCTCGGCTCACTGCTCTGGAACGCCGATCGCCCGCGCGAGAGCGACCCACTCCTCGAGCGACAGCGTCTCGGGACGCCGCTCAGGCGCGATGCCGGAGCGATGAAGAACATCGGTGGCGCGCTCCCGATCGAGTCCCGCCTCGTGACCGAGCGCCGAGCGCAGCTGCTTGCGGCGATGCCGGAAGGCGTCGGACACGAGTCGGAGGAACGGCTCCTGCGCGAGCGGCGCGAACGCAGGTTGCGGCCGCGTCCGGAGGGCGACGATCGCGGAATCCACCCGGGGCGCGGGGCGAAACGCGCGCGCCGGCACGCGCCGCACGATGCGCGGCTCGGCGAAGGACTGGACGAACACCGAGAGGTAGCCCCGCTCGCGCGCGTCGCGTGGTGTGGCGGCGATCCGCCGCGCGACCTCCTGCTGGACGAGAACAACGACGAGCGATGGGCGGCGCGCATCGGCAAGAAATCGCTCGAGGAGCGGCGTGGTGATCTGGTACGGAAGGTTGGCGACGATGCGCGTGAGCCGTGGTGCCGCGAGACCGAGCAGGTCGACCTTCAAGGCATCCGCCTGCACGACTCGCACGTTCTTGTATTCGGCCAGCGTCTCTTCGAGCAACGCGACCATCCGAGGATCGACCTCGACGGCGGTCACCGAACGCACCCGCGTGGCGAGTGCGGCGGTCAGAACGCCCGGTCCCGGACCGACCTCGAGTACATCGTCGTCCGCCGACAGGTCCGCGGCGTCGACGATCGCGGAGAGCACGGCGCGATCGACGAGGAAGCGCTGCCCGAGAGAAGTCGCGGCTCGGATGTCGTGGCGGCGCAGCAGCTCACGGAGCGCGCGCGGGTCGGCCACGTTCATGCGGTCGAGGCTAGACCGTCACCTGCATACCCACTGCCCCGACTGGCCCATCCGAAACATGTAGGCAGCGACATTTGCCGACGCTACCGGATCCCAGACGCTCGCACCGGCGAATCCGGCGCGCGCGCTGTTCGCCGCCCAGGTGCTCGGCAGGAACTGGAAAAGCCCCGACGCGCCGGAGGCGTTGTACGCGCCGGGGTTGAACCGGCTTTCGCAGTAGGCGACGCGGAGCAGCTGCTCGGCGTCGGCTCCCTGAGCCGCGGCGGCGTCGCGGATGATCTGCTCGATCTCAGCGGAGCCGGTCGGCGTCCGAGTGCCGATCCGGCGGATCTCGGCGACGGGCGCCGCGATCTGCTGAGAGGCGAGGAGCTCGCGCCCGGTCTCGCGGCCGTCGACGACGCGGATGAGATAGGTGTTCTCCACTCGGCCGACCGAGCCAGCCGTGACGACGACCTGGCGGGCACGCTCGAGGTTCGGGTCGGACTGCAGGCGCACCGCGAACGGGACGTCCTCCTGTATGGTGACCTCCTGGTCGGCGATCCGGGTGACCCGGACGACATCGCCCGGATAGAGGCTGTCGTCGAGCCGTCGGTCGACCTGGTCGAGAGGCCCCAGGACGATGCCCGCGGTCGCGAGAAGATCCGCGACGGTCCCGCGGACCGAGCGCGATGCGACCTCCTGGCCGCCGTCGATGAGGGTCACGGGCAGGCCCCGATCGAGCGCCAGGCGCTGGCCTGGGACGACCGCGGACTCCCCCGGAGACGAGAGCCGGTCCCCCGTCCCTGTGGCGATCCCGAGACCGCGGAGCGCGTCGGCTACGGTCTCGGAGGAGGTCCGCACGTTCGCCGCGAGACCGTCAACCGATACGGTAAGCGGTGCCGACTCGACGCCGAGGACGCCGCGAGCCGCCGGCGCCGCGCGGCCGGCGATGACCGCCGTTGGCCGCGCGAATGGCGTCGGCCCGAGGATCGCCCACGTGCTCGTCCCGACGACGAGCGTGACGACCGCGAGCCGGCCAAAGCGCAGCAATATCGAAAGTAGGTGCCTTTGCCCCACCAGCACGCCTCCCCAGCCCACTCCGCTCCGGCCATGGCGATGCCCTGTACAGGAGCAAAGGGGACCTCGGAAGTCTAGCCGCTGGCCGCCCGGGGATGCTTAGCGCTCGCCCGGGGCCCGCCAGCCGATCTCTTTGAGGTGGGCCCGGAGGTGCGGCGCCACATCCTCGCGCTTTAAGGCGGCGTCGACAAACGCCTTGACGTAACCGAGCTTGTCCCCGGTGTCGTAGCGGGTGCCCTGAAGCTCGACCGCCCAGACCGGTGCTCCCTCGCGTGCCAGCTCGCTCACGGCGTCGGTGAGCCAGATCTCGCCGTTTCGACTCGGTTTGGCGCGCTCCAGGACGTCGAAGATCTCCGGCTCTAGGACGTAGCCATGAACGGCCGCGAACTCGCTCGGCGCGTCGGCGGGCTTCGGCTTTTCGATGATCGCGAGGACACGCTGGGTGCGCTCATCGACGGGCGTGCCGGCGACGACCCCGTACGACGCCGCCTTTTCCTTCTTCATCCGGATCGTCCCCACCACGCTGCCGCCGCCCAGGCGCTGACGAGCTTCGATGAGCTGCCCCACGGCCGGTGTGTCGCCGATGACGATGTCGTCGCCCCAGAGCATCGCGAACGGCTCCGCGCCGACGAGCGGGCGCGCCTGCAGGACGGCGTGGCCGTTCCCGTTGGCCTCCTGCTGGACCACGACCCGCACAGTCGCCAGGCGCTCGGGGCGCTTCAGAAGGGCGATGTCCTCCTTGCGGAACTCGACGGCGAGGCGACGCTCGAGGCGCTCGTTCGGACGGAAGTACGCGTCGAGCGATTCCTTTCCGGGGGCATTCACGATCACCACTCGAGAGATCCCCGCCGCGGCCATCTCCGCCACGACCAGCTCGATGACCGGGGTGTCGATGATCGGCAGGAGCTCTTTCGGGACGGTCCGGCTGATCGGGAGGAAGCGAGTCCCGAGCCCACCGGCCGGGATCACGCCGTACCGCACCGGTTTGAGGCGACTCGCGCCGTCGCTCATGGGCGGTTCTCGGCACTGATGCTGAAGGCGACCGGTTCGGTGGTCCTGACGGCGAACCCGGTCACCGCGAGGAGAGCGCGGCGGTCGCCGGACGTGTCGACGTCGAAGCTGAGCTCACCGTTGTCGACGGTCCACCGCTCGACCGTCGCCCGGTCGCCGGCGAAGTGCAGGAGCTGGACCGCGAAGCGCTGCGAGACGAGGTTCGTCGAGCGGATGAACCCGGACGATGTCCAGCCGTTGTCGGCTTCGGCCTCGTCGAGCGGAAAGCCGGTGATCTCGATGTCGTCGACGGCGAAGCCGCCGAAGTTCAGGTTGCCGTCGGTCACGTACTGGAATCGAAGCTGGACCTTCTTGCCGGCGTACGGCGCGAGATCGGCGGTGAGGTGCCTCCAGCCGGTCGCGGTCTCCCCACTGGAGGAACCCGTGATCCCGTTGCCGAGGTTTTGGCCGTTCGGATCCGTCGTCGACGACGACTCCGTCTTGAGCGGCGTCCAATGCGAGCCGCCGTCCGTCGAGACCTCGACGTAGGCGTAGTCGTAATCGGCCTCGATCCCGTACCACGTCCAGAACGCGAGCTTCGCATCGGGCGCTGACCCGAGCTCGATGGTCTTTGTCAGCGTCGCGTCCATGCCGTCTCCGCGATCCGACCACCAGAACGTGCGGCCGGAATGGGGATCGGTCGGTATCAGCCGGTTGCTCGTGGGCCCGCCGAACTTCAGCGTGATCTTCCCGCGCGGGAGGTCCACGTATCTCACGGAATACTCGTGAACAGTCGATTGGAATGTCCCGCCGGCGGCCACGGCATCGCCGACGACGACCGACGCGGGCTGGCGTGCGGGGGCGCCCTGCGGATAGCTGTACAGCGGATCCGCGTTTACTCCGATGAACGAGTTGGCGGCGACGAAGCTGAGCCACTGCTCTTCGACGCCGGCCTGGCCACGCTGCTTCAACACGGCATCGAAGTCGGCGGGGGTATCGATGCCTTTTTGCATGAGCGCCCGCACGAGGTCGGTCCCGCCGGCGTGCTGGCGAAGGTAGTCGAGGAACATGTACGCGAGACCGTAGTGGGGCCGCGCGGTGTCGAGATCGGCCCAGTCGTTCAGCTGCGTGTCGGGCGTACGCAGGTACACGTCGCCGTCCGTCGGCGTGAAGCCGTTGTTCCGTTCGCAGAGCACGGCTTGGCCCTCGTTGAACCAGACCGCGGAACGCCGGCGCGTATTGAACTGGATCATGTGACAGAACTCGTGGGAGATGATCCGGTCGAGCTCGCTCGAGCCGGCGCGCGCGCCGAGCGTGTTGATGTAGATCATCTCGCGCTCCGCCGAGAACTCGTTCACCCAGGCCGGCTCCTCATCGGAGCCGCTGAAGTATCCGGCCGCGGAGCCCGGAAGCCGCGCGAACACGAGGTTGATGAGCGGGTCGGCGTCGATCCCCGGAGACCACTCCTCCCCGTAGAGACTGCGGTCGGTCGGGTAGATCTTGTTCTCGAAGCTCGTGCTCGTGGTGCGCAGGCCGTTCAGGTCGACGCTCGCGTTGTTCGCGACCCACCACTTCGCGTGATCGGTCATGAGACGAAGCGTCGCGGTGGTCTTGACGTTCTTCTTCGCGGCGAAGTCGTACGTCCAGAAATCGTGCGTACTTCCGATGTCCTCGGCCGGAGGCGTGGTGCGCACGGGCTCGAAGCCGTTCGCGGGCTGGCCGGAGCGGCCGCGCACCGTTCGCGTCAGCTCGAACCCGTTCGCGTACGGCAGCGACTTCGCGAGCAGCGCCGCCGTCATGTCGAGACTCGACAGGGTCGAGGAGGCGAGGGGCGTTGGCGTGCTCGGCACGGGCGTCGCGCCCGAGTCGGTGGGCGAGGGACTGGGAGTGGCCTGCGGCGGGACGCACGCCGCGACGAGAAGAACGAGCGCGAGAAGTGCCAGCCAGCGACGGCGCCTCATCGGGCGTGGTACCCCTCGGCGAGAGTTCGCGTCGCGACGACCTGGCCGCCGCGGAAATAGCGCCGCGGGACGCGCCGGCGGATGCCGGTCACGATCTCGTAATTGATCGTTCGGCACGCCTCGGCGAGGTCCTCGGCCGTCTGGTTCGTGCCGCCCTGCGAGCCGATGAGAACGACGTCGTCGCCTTCGCGCGCGCCGTCGATGCCAGTCACGTCCAGCATGACGAGGTCCATGCAGATCCGTCCGGCGAACGGCACGCGACGCCCACGAAGAAGGACGGTGCCGCTCTTCCCTGCCAAGCGCGGGAGTCCGTCGCCATAACCGACCGGGACAGTGGCGATCCGGCCGTCACGCGGAAGGCGGTACTCGTGCCCGTAGGACACACCCGTGCCCGCCGGAACGCTCGCCATGCGATGCACCCGCGACCGCCAGGTGAGCGCCGGCCGTAGCGCGAGGGCGTTCTCGAGGTGCGGCGCGGCGTGCAGGCCGTAGATCGACAGCCCGGTGCGCACGGCGGTCATGCCCTCCACCGATCCGAATGCGGCGACCCCCGCGCTCGCGGCGGCGTGCACCAGCCGCGGGCGGTCGGGGATCGAACGAAGTACTTCGCGGAACCGTTCGAGCTGGACACCATCGTTGGTCGTATCCGGATCGTCCGCGGTCGCGAAGTGCGTGAAGATCCCGTCGATCTCGATGTGCGGCAGGGACCCGATCGCTCGATAGCGGGCCGCGGCCTCGTGCGCCGGAGCGCCGAGCCTCGTCAAGCCGGTGTCCACCTTGAAATGCACCCGCGCGTTTCGCCGCAGAGCGGTGGCCGCCTCGCTGATCGCGCGCGCTCGCTCGACGTCCCACGTGACGAGCAGCAGGTCCAAAGCGACCGCGTGCCCGACCTCGGACGAGTCCGTCGGCCCGAGAAGGACGAGGACCGGCCCGTTGATCCCCGCGTCGCGTAGCGCGAGGCCCTCCTCGACCGTCGCCACGGCGACCATGACCGCGCCGGCTTCGAAACAGGTTTCCGTGACGGCCTCGGCGCCGTGGCCGTACGCGTCGGCCTTGACCACCGCGATGACGTCCGCTTTGGCCCGGGCACGGATGGCCTCGACGTTCGACGCGATCGCGTCGAGGTCCACGTCGGCCACGGTCGAGCGGATGGCGTCGGAGGTGGTCATCTTCCCTCGACTATTTCATGGAGCGCCCGCGGAAGCGCGTCGGCGATCTCCGTAGCCAGGGCTCCGGACTCTCCGATCTCGCTCGCAAGGAGGGCACCCGCGCGCCCGTGTGCCCAGACACCCGACGCCGCGGCGGCGAGTGGCGCGATGCCGCGGGCGACCAGCGCCGCGATGGCCCCGCCCAGGACGTCGCCGGAGCCACCGATGCCGAGCGTCGGATTCGGCTGATCGTGGACATAGGTCTTCTTCCCGTCCGTCACGACCGTGACCGCACCCTTGAGCACGACGACCGCTCCCCAGTCGCGCGCATGTCGCTCGGCGAAGGTCACCCGGGCGGAACCGGATGGCACGACACCGCCGGCGAGACGAGCGGCTTCGCCATCGTGTGGCGTGAGGATCGTGTTGCTCGGAAGCGCGTCTCGCCAGGCTTCGGTGCGAGCAAGCGCGTTCAGGCCGTCGGCGTCGACGATCGTCGCGATCGACCGGGCGTTGCGGAGAGCGGCGATCACGAAGTCGTCCGTCCCCGGCGCGTGCGCGAGGCCAGGGCCGACGAGCAGCGCTCGAGTCCGCTCGCTGGTGATCGTCGAGACCTGCGCTGCCGCGCTCGCGGCGACGACACCAGGCTGCGCTTCGGCAAGTGGGAAGAGGGTCACGTTCGGATCCTCACCGGCGATGGCCTCGACGACCGTGCGTCCCGCGGCGATCGTCACAACTCCCGCGCCGCAGCGGAGTGCCGCACGCGCCGCGAGCAGCGCGGCACCAGGGTAGCGAAGCGATCCGCCGATGATGAGGACGCGACCTCGCGCCTCCTTCCCCGCATTCCTGGGCAGTGGTTTGAGCGTGGCGCGGACGACGCGAGCGTCGAGCGCCGTCGGCCTCGAGCGCTCGGTCAGCGCAGCCCTACGGCGACCGCGACCGCCAGATCGCGGATGTGCGAGATCGAGACCGAGAGTGGACTCTTCAGCCCGATCGCTTCGCGCCGGGCCTCGGCGCGACCATGAAGCGTCACCGTGGGTTGCCCGGCGCGAGTTCGACGGATCTCGATCTCTCTCCAACCGACGCCGCGGACACCGAGTCCGAGCACTTTCGAGACGGCTTCCTTCGCGGCCCACCGACCGGAAAGATGCAGGATGTTCGTGCGGCAGTACATCTGCTCCCACTCGGTATAGACGCGATCCAAGAATCGCCGCGGGTGCTTCTCGAGCACGTTGCGGATGCGCACCGTCTCGATGATGTCGATGCCGACTTCCGAGCTCACGCTCGCTCCAGTGACGCACGGCGGGTCCTGTCCCCGGCTCGGGGCCCCGCGCTCGCCGCACCCTTCCCGCATTTCGCGTCGCTCGCTTCGCTCGCTCCGCAACGCGGGTCCTGGGCTTCCGCGGCTCGCGCACAACCCGCTCGCCGGTGCCACCCGCCGTGCGGCACCCGGCTCGCTTTCGTCATTCGACCGTCACAGCTTTTGCGAGGTTGCGCGGTTGGTCCACATCGTTGCCCCGTCTATCGGCTATGTGATACGCGAGGAGCTGGAGCGGTACGACGGCGAGGACGGGGGAGAGGAGCTCTTCGACGGCTGGGATGCGGATCACTTCGTCGGCCTTTCCTGTGATCTCGTCGTCACCGTCGGTGGCTATCGCGATCACGACGCCGGCGCGAGCGCGGACTTCTTCCATGTTGCTGCGGATCTTCTTGTAGACGGAGTCCTTGAGGGCGATCGCAACGACAGGCAGATCCTCATCGATCAGCGCGTTCGTCCCGTGCTTCATCTCTCCGGCGGCGGTGCCCTCCGCGTGAATATACGAAAGCTCCTTCAGCTTGAGCGCCCCCTCGAGGGCGGTCGGGTAGTTCACGCCGCGGCCCAGGAAGAGGAAATTCCGCGCTGCGTGGTACCGGTACGCGAGCGCGCGAACCTTCGGCTCTTCCCGGAGCACTGCATCGACGAGCGTCGGCAGATGGAACGCCTCGGCCAAGAGCTTCCGCGATCGGTCGGCGTCAATCGTCCCGCGGCGCTGGCCGAGGTAGATCGCGAAGAGGTAGAGGTCGACGAGCATCGCCGCGTACGCCTTCGTCGAGGCGACGCTGATCTCGGGCCCGGCATGCAGATAGATGACGTCGTCGGAGACGCGGCTCGCCTGGCTTCCGACCACGTTCACGACCGAGAGAAGGCGCGCGCCCTGCTTCTTCGCCTCCTCCATCGCCGCGAGCGTGTCGACGGTCTCGCCGGACTGGGTCACTGCGACGACGAGCTGGCCCTTCGTGACGGCCGGCTGTCGATAGCGGTACTCGCTTGCGATCTCGACGTCGCAGGGGATGCGCGCGACCCGCTCGATCAGGTATTTCCCGACGAGAGCCGCGTACGACGCGGTCCCGCACGCGACAAAGCTGATGCGCGGGATCGCGCGGACGAACGCATCGCCCATCTTGACGTTGTCGTCGAAGACGACGCGGCCGCTCGAGCGCTCGACGCGACCCAGTAGCGTGTCGGAGATCGCGCGCGGCTGCTCGCTGATCTCCTTGAGCAGGAAATGCTTGTAGCCGGACTTCGCCGCCGCGATCGGATCCCAGGTAATCGTCTCGATCTTCTTGTCGATCTTCTCGCCGGTGATCGCGCGGAAGGTGACAGCGTCCTTGGTGATGATCGCGACCTCGCCGTGGTCGAGGAAGCTCACACGCCGGGTGTGCTCGAGGATCGCGGGCGCGTCCGAGGCCAGGAAGTTCTCGCCGTCGCCGTAGCCGACGAGCACGCCGCCGGCGTTGGAGATGCGCGCGGCCACGATCTTCCCGGGATCCTTCGCCGAGATGAAGGCGAGCGCCGCCGCGCCTTCGAGCCGCGGCAGTACCGCGAGCGCGGCCTCGTCGAGCGTGCGGCCGTGCGTGAGCTCCTCCTCGAGCAGGTGGACCGCGACCTCGGTGTCCGTCTCGCTCGTGAACTTATGCCCCGACGCTATGAGCGGCGCCTTGAGCGCCTCGAAGTTCTCGATGATCCCGTTGTGGATGACCGCAGTGACGCCGCCGCAATCGACGTGCGGATGCGCGTTCTGCTCGCTCGGCCGACCATGCGTGGCCCAGCGGGTGTGTCCGATCCCGGTGTGTCCGGCGGTCGGATGCGTCGTGACGATGGCAGCCAGGTTGTCGAGCTTGCCTTCGGCGCGGAGGACATCGAGCGCTCCGTTTTCCTGGACCGCAACTCCCGCCGAGTCGTACCCGCGGTACTCGAGGCGCCGCAAGCCGCCCATGAGGAGCGGCAGCGCCTCGCGCGGACCGACATAGCCGACGATCCCACACATTTACAGCACCTCCGTAAGGAGGTGCACGTATGAATGCTGACGAGTTCGACGAGTCGGCATTCTCATACCAGCTCCCTCTCGGCGACGCGGGCCAGCTCGTCCGCGGTGCTGCGCGCGACGGTCGAGTTCTGCGCCTCAACGGTGATCCGGAGGACCGGCTCGGTGCCGGACGGACGGACCAACAGGCGGCCGGTGGACCCGAGCGTCGCCTCGGCGCTCTGCTTCGCCGCGCGGAAGACATCGTTCGCCTCCCACTCGCGCCGACGTGCGGCCTTCACGTTGCGCGTGACCTGCGGCCAGAACGTCATTTCGTCGGCAAGGTCCGCGAGCGTGCGACCCTCCGCGCGCGCAAGGTGAAGCACCTCGAGCGCCGTGAGGATGCCGTCGCCCGTCGTGGAGTACTCGCGGAAGATGACGTGGCCGGAGGACTCGCCGCCGAACTGGGCGCCAAGCCGTTCCATGGCTTCCCAGACATAGCGATCGCCGACCTGCGTGCGCTCGAGGCGGACACCGTCGTGAGCGAGCATCGACTCGAGGCCGCCGTTCGTCATCACCGTGCCGACCACGACCTTTGGGTCGAGCTGTCCGTGACGCACGAAGTGGCGCGCCGCGAGCGCCAGGACGAAATCGCCGTTGTGCGCGCGGCCCCGCTCGTCGACGACGATCACGCGGTCGCCATCACCGTCGAAGGCGAACCCGGCGTCAGCCTTGTGGTCGACGACAAGCCGCTGGAGCGCTTCCGGCGCGGTCGCGCCGCAGCCCTCGTTGATGTTCTGGCCGTCCGGCTTGTCGAAGTAGGCGAGGACCTCCGCGCCCGTCTGCGAGAACACGGCCGGTGCGACGCGGTACGTCGCGCCGTTCGCGCAATCGAGCGCGATGCGCATCCCGGAAAGGCGCGGTGCCTTCGAGACGAGGAAGGACTCGTATTCCTTCACCAACCCGCGGGAGTCACCGACGAGTCCGATGCCGCCCTCCGTCGGGCGCGGCAGCGTGTCGTCACCGGTCATGAGCGCTTGGATCCGATCCTCGACCCTGTCGGCGAGCTTCTGCGCGCGGTGATCGAAGAACTTGATGCCGTTGTCCGGTGCCGGGTTGTGCGATGCGCTGATGACCGCCCCGGCTACGAATTGATCGGTCTTCGCGAGGAATGCGAGCCCCGGTGTCGGAACATGCCCGACCAGGCGTACCTCCATGCCCACCGAGCAGAGCCCGGCGGCAAGCGCGCTCTCCAGCATCCGGCCACTCCTGCGCGTGTCCCGCCCGATCACGACCGAGTGCCCCGGTCCACCCAGGACGTGGCCTGCAGCCCGGCCGAGCCGAAGCGCGAGCTCCGGGGTCAGATCGAGATTCGCGACGCCGCGGATGCCGTCGGTACCGAAGAGCCTCGTCAAGCGATTCCTGATTACCTCGTTCGTATGGTGAGCGTCACTCGGGTTGGTTGCACGCTTTGGGCCGTGGTCCCTGGGGGCGTCCGCACCAGCACGTCGACCGGATAAGTGCCTGCTCCCTTGCCCGTCGCGTCGACCGTCGCTGCGACCTGTCCCGCCGTTATCCCCGAGAGTGCCGGTACCGGACCGGCTACGACCACGCTGATCGTCGGCGGATCGAACTCCGCGACGAAACCGCTACCGAGACCGGTCGCCTGGACCGCGACGAGCGGGAACGCGCGGCTCCCGGCGAGCGGCGACACGGACACGGTCACCGTGGCCTGGGCAGCCTTGATGAGCGACGTGCCCTGGGCCGGAAGCAGGAGCGCGACCTGGAAGGTCTTGTCGGCGCCGAGACCGCTTACGTCGATCGGCGCGGTCGCGACCTGGTCGATCCCGCCGAGGGCGTCGGCTTCGCCACGCACCGTGACGACCGGCGGATCGGTCGTCACGCGCGTGATCCAATAGCCGGCCGCGACGGCGCCGCGGAGCGCCGGGACCACCGGCACGGTACGAGTCGTCGCGGTCGGGAGCACCGGGACGGTGAGCTGCACGATGGCCGGATCGACGGTGAGCCCGTCGATCGCCGCTCCGGACGCGTCTACCGCTGTCGGCTGCACGCTCGAAACAAGATCGGTCACCGCGTCGCCGAAGCGGACCGTCGCGTAAAGCGCCGCGATGCGCGCGACCTGACTCGCCGCGCCGCTGACCCGGACCTGGCTCGGCGTGATGGCGGGATCTCCCGCGACGGTTCCACCGGGTGGATCGTTCGCGAAGCGCGCTTGTACCGCAACCTCGCGTGAGGTGATCGGCTCGATGCGCACCGTTACCGTCGCCGGCGCGATGCTGTCGACCTTGACTCCGGCCGTCGCGACGTCGACGCTCACCAGCACGTCCTGCGGATCCGAGCGGTGCAGGTCGGCGGTGGCGACGTCGAGCCTCGCGTGAAGATCCGACGGGACCACGTTCGCGAGCGCTGCCTCGGTCCCCTTGAGCCGGACTCCCACATCGCCGAGCTGTCCCTCGAGGACGTAGCCGGCGGGAACGTCGTCCGGTCTCTCGACCGCGACCCGTCCGCCGTAGTCGCGCACGACCTCGGTCGGTGGTGCGCTGAGTGCCGAGACCGCCCAGAAGATCATCGCGATGAGGACCGCGGTGAGCTTGAGCGGCAGGTCCGCGGTCACGACACGCCGGAGGTTGATGTGCCGCCGCGGCAGGAGCGGCCGTGCGGGCACGGGAACACGCGCCATCGCTAGGACGCCTTGCTGCGGAACGGGAGCGGCTGGATCCGGCTCCGGAGAAGCGACGAGAGGACGCGCCGGAGCCGCTCTTCGTCGAGCGCGCCGATGATCCGTCCGCCGGCCGCGATCGAGATGGCCTGCGTCTCCTCAGACACCACCACGACGATCGCGTCGGTCTGCGCGCTGATCGAGAGAGCCGCGCGGTGCCGCATGCCGTAGCGGTGCGCGCCGCGGTCCGTGTTCTCTTCGAGTGGAAGGAGGCACGCCGCCGCGAGGATCTGGCCCCCGCGGACGATCACCGCTCCGTCGTGCAGCGGCGAGCGCGTCATGAAGATCGATGCGAGTAGCTCCGCGGTGAGCTTGCCGTTCACGGGGACGCCCGTCTCGCTGTAGTCCTGCAGCCCGGTCGCTCTCTCGAGAACGATCAGCGCGCCGTGCTTGGCCTCACTGATGAGGAGCGCGGCGCGCACGAGCTCGTCGACGATCCCCTCGAGCTCCTCTTCACTTCCCGGCGCGAGAAGCCGGTTGAGTGGCCCGAGCTGACCGATCTGGCCGAGCGCGCGACGCAGTTCGGGCTGGAACACGACGACGAGCGCGATGAGGGCTACCGCGAAGAGGGCCTGCAGAAGGAGCGTCGTGAGCGTGAGGTGCAGCGAGGTTGCCACGAAGTAGATGAGCACGAGGACCATGACGCCGATGAGCAGCTGAACGGCCCGTGTTCCGCGAATGAGGAGCAACACGTAGTAGATGAAAACGGCAACGATGAGCACGTCGAGCACGTTGTTCCAGCCGAACGGCTGGCCGCGGGTGAGGATGTTGACGAAGTCGCTGACCCACTGACGGATGGCATCCATCAGTCAGCCAGAGCCAGTGCCTCGACCTCCGCGGCAAGGTCGTTGCGCCCATCCAGGAGCAGCGCGTGGGCGAGGAGCTGGCACTTCGTCTTCGCGACCTCGCGCTTGCCGAGGGTGCGCACGATGTCGACCAGAAGGCGCTGCGCGTCGTGGTCCGCGACCCCCGCCGCGATAAGCTGGAGAAGCAGGTCCGACGCCGCGTCGAGGTGCCCTTCCTTCACGTAGTAGCGGGCGGCCTCGAGCGCTTTCGCCGCGGCTCGCGGATCGCGGGTCCCGAGATAGAGCGCCGCATCGGCTTCGACGGCGATGGGGTCGGCCTCCACGGCCGGCTCGCCGTCGGCTTCAGCGGGCTGGGGCTCCGGCACCCAGGGCTCTTCGGCGTGTGCCTCCATCGGCTCTGCCTCGACCGGCTCAGCCGACGGCTCTGCCGGCTCCGACACGGGCGCGGCCTCTTCGGGGGGTTGCTCCTTGGTCGGCTCTTCTCGCGGCGGCCAGCTCGGAGTCGACGGTGGCGAGATCGTGGCCCATGGATCGTTCTCGAGCGTGATCTCGCGTCCCTGCCGTTGCTGGTCCGAGGTGGTGGTGCGCGGATAGGTCGTCGGTGGCGGCGCCGCCCATGGATCATCCGCGGGTGTCGCTGCCGAGGGCGCGGGCCGAGGGGTGAATGCCTGCTCCGGAACCGCGCGCGGCCCGCTCCACTGATCGGAGGCACGTGGCCGCAGCGCGCTGCCCGCTTCGCGCTCCGAGAATCGCGTGGTCTTTTCCGCGGGCGCTTCGCTCTCGGCCGTCGCATCGGGGGCCGGCGGCTCGCCGTTCGCTATCGCGTCGAGCGTGGAAACGCCGCTCACTCCGCGGAGCTGGCCTTTCGCGTACGCCACCTCGCTCTTCGCGCGCTCGGTCGCTCCACTATCCCGAAGGTCGCGAATGAAGCGCGCGTACTCCTGCACCGAGGCATCGGGGTCGCCGGCGAGGGCGAGCGCCGCGGCCAGACGCCGATGGGTCGAAAGATCGCGCGGGTCCAGGACGATGGCCTGGCGCAGAAGCCCGATCGCCGCCGAGCGCTCGCCGGATTTGGTGAGCGCCGCCGCGCCATCGCGAAGGACACGGAGCGCCCCGGCACGGTCCTCCTCCTCGAAGTGGACCTTCGCGAGGCCGCGGTAGCCGCCCTCGGCACCGGGGAACTTGTCCACCAGGTACTTGAAGCTCTGCTCGGCCTGACGCAAGCGCCCCTGCTCGAGGCTCTTGAGACCTTCTTTGAGCGCGACCTGGTAGTTGAAGTCCTTCGAAGCCATGGCCTTAGTTTGCGCTCCGAGCGCGTCTTCGGGCTAGCGCTTCGTGAACTGCGGCGCCTTTCGGGCGCGCTTGAGACCGGGCTTCTTCCGCTCCTTGGCACGCGGGTCGCGCGTCAGGAGACCGGCCTTGCGTAGCAACGGGAGGTGCTCCCGGTCCACCTGCAGGAGCGCGCGAGAGATGCCGTGGGCGATCGCGCCGATCTGGCCGCTCACGCCGCCGCCTTCCACCTTGATCATCGCGTTGAAGCGGCGCGCGGTGCTCGTCACGGTGAACGGGAGCAGGGCCTGGTCGGTCGCGCCGTCGCGAGCGAAGTAGTCGTCGAGCGGTTTTCCGTTGACGACGACGGCTCCTTCACCGGGAACGAGGCGGACCCGAGCGATGGACGTCTTGCGACGACCGGTCCCCTGGAAATACGGCAGTGCCTTCATGATTCGGACTCCTTCGCGATCGGCTCAGGTTTTTGCGCGGCGTGCGGATGCTCGGCACCCGCGTACACGTGGAGCTTGCGTGACATCTGCTCGCCGAGCCGGTTCTGCGGGAGCATGCCGCGGACCGCGCGACGAACGACTTCCTCGGGGCGGCGAGCGAGGAGCGCCTCGAGCGTCTCCGACCGCAGGCCTCCGGGGTAGCCCGAGTGCCGCACGTAGTTCTTGGCCTTCAGCTTGTTGCCGGTGACGCGCACCTTCGCCGCGTTCACGACGATGACCGGGTCGCCGGTGTCGAGATGCGGCGAGAACGTTGGCTTGTGCTTTCCGCGCAGGATGGCGGCCACCTGCGTCGCCAGGCGACCCAAAGTCGCGCCGTCCGCGTCCACGACGCGCCAGCTCCGCGTGATCTCGCTCTGTTTCGTCGCATACGTCTTCATTGCTTATTCATCCTCTTCGCGCAGGGGAGGTATCCCCTGCGACCCCTCTGCGGACGCAGCGTTAGCTGCGTCCTGTCCGTATTCCACGGCGATGAGGCACAGGCCGCTCGCCGGTGCACTCGGACCAGCCATCGCGCGGTCGTTCGCCGCGACGATCCCCTCGAACGTCCGAGCGTCGATCTTCCCACGTCCGACCCAGAGGAGCGTCCCGACGATCGCGCGGACCATCCCCCGGAGGAACGCATCGGCCGTGATCTCGAAACGGAGCTGACCGTCGCCGTGCTCGCACCACTCCGCGCGCCGGACCGAGCGAACGCCGCCTGGGCCTGCCGCGAACGACGAGAAGTCCCGCCGCCCGACGAGCCGCGCACTCGCATCCTTCATCCCCGCGACGTCGAGGGCCGCACCGACGTGCAGCTCGCGGCGCCGCTCGAGCGGATCGCGCTCTCTGCCGTGCCGGATCCGATATTCATATGTCCGCCCCGTCGCCGAGAACCTGGCGTGGAAGTCCTCCGCCGCCGGCTCGAGCGCCGAGACCGCGATGTCCTCCGGCAAGAGGGCGTTTACCCCCCTGCCGATCGAGAGTCCGTCCAGCGTGCTCGCCGTCCGGAAGTCGATCACCTGTCCGCTCGCGTGCACCCCGGCGTCGGTCCGTCCCGCACCGGTGACCCTCACCGCCCCGTCGCAGACCGTGGAGAGCGCTCGCTCGAGCTCGCCCTGCACCGTTTGCGCGTTCGATTGCACCTGGAACCCGGCGTAGTCCGTTCCGTCGTAGGCCACCCGCGCCTTCCAGTGCGGCGTCTTAGGTCGCTGCTCCCTTCGCCGTCTTCTTCTTTTTCGGCGCCGTTACCTTCGCCGCGGCCTTCGCGTTCGCTTCGGCCTTCGGCTCGTCCTTCTTCACGGCGGTGCGCCGTCGCGGAAGCGCGAGCCGGCGCCGCGGCTTCGGCTCCTCCGCCGCATCGGTCTTCTCGGCCGTGGGCTTCTCCGCCCCGGGCACCAGCTCGAGCAGCATCTGCGGCGCCGAGTCGCCGACGCGGCGGGCGAGATGCGTGAGCCGTAGATAGCCCGACCGGCGATCGGGCCAGCGGATCGCGAGGTCCGTGAAGACCTTCTCCACGATCACCGGCTCGGGAAGCCAGGCGAGCGCGCGGCGTCTCGCGATGAGCGACCCGTCCTTGCCGAGATTGATCATGCGGTCCACGAAGAGCCGGACTTCTTTGGCTTTCGCTTCGGTCGTCTTCACGCGCTCGTAGCGAAGCACCGACAGGGTCAGGTTGCGCAGCATCCCCCGCCGCGCACCGGTGCGACGCCCGAACTTGCGCTCGTGGACCTTATGAGGCACTAGCTCAATCTCCGGCCGTCGCCGGAGACACGCCTCCGGCAGGATCGACTCGCTCGTCGCGGCAAAGCCGCTCCTCGCTCAGCCTTGAGCACTAGAAGCGTTCCTCACCGTCGCTCCCGTCGTTCAGGCTCGTCTCGGGCTCGTTCTCGTCGTCCGCGAGCGGCTCGTCGCTCGATACGGCTGACTCGTCGCGGATTGGCGCCTCGATGAGACCGCGCGCCGCGAGGCGCTCTTTGATCTCGTCGAGCGACTTCTTGCCGAAGTTGCGCATGCGGAGAAGCTCGTCGTCAGGGGTCTGGAGGAGCTGACCGACTTTGGTGATGCCGTGCCGCTTCAGCGAGTTGAAGGCGCGCTGCGGCAGGTCGAGATCCTCGATCGGCATGTCCGCGATCGCGGCCGGCAACGCCGAGCCATTCGTGCGCTCGGGCTGGGCCAGCGCGGTCTGCGACCGCGTCAGACCGGCGAAGAGCGAGAACTGCTGCACGAGGATCTGCGAGCCCTGGGCGACCGCGTCGTCGGGCGTCGTCGTCCCGTCGGTCCAGACCTCGAGGATGAGCCGGTCGTAGTTGGTGACCTGGCCAACGCGGGTGCTCTCCACGCCGAAGTTCACCTTCTTCACCGGGCTGTAGAGCGCGTCGATCGGGATGACTCCGATCGGCAGGCCCTCGCGCCGGTCCGCGGAATGGAATCCGCGACCGGTCTCCACCGTCAGCTCGAGCCAGAGCGATGCCTCGGGCTCGAGCGTCGCGATCTTCGCTTCGGGGTTGACGATCTCGATCTCACTCGTGGTCATGATGTCCGCAGCGGTCGCCTCGCCCGGTCCCGTCTTCTCGAGAGTGAGCGTCACTGGCTCGCTCGCGAACGAGCGAAGGCGGATCTGCTTCAAGTTGAGGACGAGCTGAACGACGTCCTCCTTGATGCCGGGGATCGTGGAGAACTCGTGGGCGACGCCGCGCACGCGGGCGGCGGTGATCGCGGCGCCGGGCAGCGAGCTCAGGAGCACGCGGCGCAGCGAGTTCCCAAGGGTCGTGCCATATCCGGGCGGCAGCGGTTCGCACGCGAATTTCGCGTACCGCTCGTCGCCTTCGATGCGCTCGATCTTGGGGTACTCAAGCTCTACTAGGGTCATGGCTTCGGTTCCTTCCTGCGGGGCTAGCGCGTTGGTATCTGCGCTGCGGCTTCGCCAGCGCAGCTCTCGATTAGGCCTCGCCTCATCTCGAGTAATGCTCGACGATGAGCTGGGTGTTGACTTGTGCTTCGATCTGATCACGACTCGGCGTCGCGAGGACTTTCGCGGTGTACGCGTCGGGATCGACCTCGAGCCAGCCCGGACGTGTCTGCGTCTTCGCCCAGGCGGTCATCTCCTTGAAGTAGTTGGAGCCGCGGCTCTTCTCGGAGACGGCGACGGCGTCGCCGGCCTTCACCGAGTAGCTCGGCGTCTTGGTCTCGCGGCCGTTCACGGTGATGTGGCCATGGGCAACGAGCTGCCGCGCCTGCGAGCGCGACTTGGCGAATCCGGAGCGGTACACCGTGTTGTCGAGGCGCCTCTCGAGGTTGATGAGGAGGGTCTCGCCCGTCGCGCCGGTCACTTCGGCGGCGCGGTCGAACGTGTTCTTCATCTGGCGCTCGAGCACGCCGTACATGCGACGCGCCTTCTGCTTCTCGCGAAGCTGGAGCGCGAAGTCACTGACCTTGCGGCGGCGCTGCTGGTGCATGCCGGGTGGCGACGAGCGCTTCTCGAACGTGCATTTCGTGAAGCACTTCTCGCCCTTGAGGAAGAGCTTCATGCTCTCCCGGCGGCAGATACGGCAGACGGGTCCGGTGTAACGAGCCATTAGACCCGCCTCCGCTTCGGCGGACGGCAGCCGTTGTGCGGGATCGGCGTGACGTCGGTGATGGCGGTCACCTCGAGGCCGGTCGCCTCGAGCGCGCGGATCGCCGCCTCACGGCCCGCGCCGGGGCCGCGCACGAACACCTCGACCACCTTGAGGCCAAGGTCGAGCGCCTTGCGTGCCGCGGTCTCCGCGGCGACCTGCGCCGCGTAGGGCGTGCTCTTGCGCGAGCCCTTCCAACCGGCGGCTCCGGCGGAAGACCATGCGATCACGTTTCCAGCCGGGTCGGTGAGGGACACGATCGTGTTGTTGAACGAGGCCTTCACGTGCGCCGCGCCGCGCGGGACGACACGCTTCTCGCGGCGGCGGCGTGGTTTCGCCTCGGCCGCGGCGCCTTCCGCCTCGGGCTTCTCCGCCTTGTCTGCGCCCTTCTCGGGTCGCTCCTGTTTTTCCTGCTTCCGCTCTTGCGCCATTAGGTCTTAGACACCGCCTTCTTTCGTCCGGCTACCGTCTTGCGCGTGCCTCGGCGCGTGCGCGCGTTGGTGCGCGTGCGCTGCCCGCGGACGGGCAGATTGCGCCGGTGACGGAGACCGCGGTAGCTCCCGATCTCCTGGAGGCGCTTGATGTTGAGCGCGATCTCGCGGCGAAGGTCACCCTCCACCGTGAAGCCGCGATCGATGATCTCGCGAATCTTGGCGACTTGAGGCTCGGTCAGGTCGCGCACCCGCGTCGCGCCGTCGATCCGTGCCTGCTCGAGCACCTCTTTGGCGGCTGTCGCGCCGATGCCGAAGATGTAGCGCAGCGACACGTCGACGCGCTTCTCGCGCGGGATATCGACGCCAGCGATTCGAGCCACGCCCCTAACCCTGCCTTTGCTTGTGCTTCGGCTCGGAGCAGATCACGAGGATCTGCCGCTCGCGCCGGATGATCTTGCATTTGTCGCAACGCTTTTTGACTGACGCGCGGACCTTCACTAGTACCTCACTCGCCTTGTAATCCGTCCCCGTTTTAGGTCGTACGGCGACAGCTCCACGAGGACCTTGTCGCCTGGCACGACCCGGATGAAGTTCATCCGCATCTTGCCGCTGATGTGTGCCAAGACCGCATGCCCGTTCTGGAGCTCGACCTTGAACATCGCATTCGGAAGGGCTTCTGCGACCGTCCCTTCCACCTCGATGACCTCTTTGTTGCTCGGTTTACTCGCCATCTTCTCCAGACACAGGTTGACCCGCGGCATGAGCCCACGGGAGATAACAGTGTACCAAGACCGGCCAGTTCTGGGCAATCATCGATGTCAGGCCGCCACCGCGGCGCCTTCCCCGGGACGCGTGAGCACGACCGGCCCCGCGGCGGTGCACGCCAGGGTGTGCTCGAAATGCGCCGAAAGGCTCCGGTCTGCGGTCACCACGGTCCATTGGTCGCCAAGCGTGCGAGTCTCCGGGCCGCCGATGTTCACCATCGGTTCGATCGCGATGCAAAGGCCCTCGCTGATCGGCGGATTGGGCTGTCCCCGTGTGGGCCGATAGTTCGGCACCTGCGGATCTTCGTGCATGGCCCGCCCGATCCCATGGCCAACGTAGTTGTGGACGACGCTGAAGCCCTGCCCACGGACGTACTCCTCGATGGCGGCGCCGATGTCGCCGATCCGCGCGCCGACCCTTGCGCTGGCGATGCCGATCCGGAGAGCCTCCTCGGTGACCTCGATGAGGCGCGCCGCATCGCGCGAGACTCTGCCGACCGGGACGGTGATCGCCGCGTCGGCGTGCCAGCCGTCGACGATCGCGCCGGCGTCGATCCCCACGATGTCCCCCTCGGCGAGCTTGCGCCTGGGCGAGGGGATGCCGTGGACGATCTCCTGGTTTACCGACGTGCAGATGGTCGCGGGATACGGCGGCGTGCTGTACCCGAGAAATGAGCTTTGGGCACCGGCCTTTCTCAAAACCTCGGCCGCGACGCGGTCGAGCTCGGCCGTGGTCACTCCCGGACGCACCGCCGCGCGGCACGCGTCGAGCATCGCCGCCACCACGCGGCCGGACTCGCGCATCTTGGCCATCTGCGCCGGGGTCTTGAGCGTGATCACGATCCGTTGTCCAGGGCTTCGCGCAGTCTGGTGGTGATGTCCTTCACGCGGCCGACGCCGTTCACCCGCTTCACGAGCCCGCGATCCTCGTAGTACGAGATCACCGGGCGGGTCTGCTCGTCGTACACGTCGAGCCGGTTGGCGATGACCTCGGGGGTGTCGTCGGTCCGGTGCTGCGCCGTCGCGCGACTTGAGAGACGTGCGTAGAGCTCGTCGCGCGGCGCCTCGAGGATGAGGACCCCTGCGACCTTCCGACCCATGTCGGCGAGGAGCCGATCGAGCGCCTCGGCCTGTGCGACCGTGCGCGGGAAGCCATCGAACAGCACGCGCGTGGACGGCCCGATCTTTTCGAGGCGATCGCGCACCAACTCGACCGTGACGTCGTCGGGGACGTACTCGCCCTTGTCGAGGAACGTCTTCACCGTGCGGCCGAGCTCGGTCGCACGGCGGATGTGATCGCGGAAGAGCTCGCCCGTCGAGAGATGGATCCAGCCGCTCTCCTGCGCGAGCGCCTTGGCCTGCGTGCCCTTCCCCACCCCGGGCGGTCCCATGAAGATGAGGTCCCCGCCGGTCCCGTGGACCTTGAAAGTGTCAGGCGCCGACACGCTCTCCGCCACTAACGAATGAACCCCTCGTAACTGCGCTGGAGGAGCTGCGCTTCGAGCTGCTTCATCGTCTCAACGACCACGCCAACGACGATGAGGATGCTCGTGCCACCGAGGCGCAGCGTCTGCACCCCGGTGATGTCACCGATGAGCGTCGGCATGACGGCGACGACCCCAAGGAACAGCGCACCCGCGATCGTGATCCGCGTTACCACGCGTGACAGGAACTCCGCGGTGGGACGGCCCGGCCGGATTCCGGGGATGAACCCACCGTACCGCTTGATGTTGTCCGCGACGTCGTTCGGTACGAACGTGAATGCCGTGTAGAAGAAGGTGAACGCGACGACGAGGATGAAGTACGTCAGGTTGTAGAACACCGCGTTCTGGAAGAACTGCACGATGGCGGTCGACAGGTTGCGCAGCCACTCGGTGTCGCTCGTCGTGAAGTACTGCGCGACCTGATTCGGGAGAAGCAGGATCGAGATCGCGAAGATGATCGGGATGACCCCGGCGCTGTTCACGCGGAGCGGGATGAAGGTGCTGC
>Ga0209267_1000555_pt1 | contig 27190 bp, 28 predicted proteins | sample GraSoiAngelo_137_FD_185894 | JGI IMG/M metagenome (GOLD analysis project Ga0209267, IMG submission 185894) | Grasslands soil microbial communities from the Angelo Coastal Reserve, California, USA - 14_0929_09_30cm (SPAdes) (version 2) | ecosystem: Environmental > Terrestrial > Soil > Grasslands ... | reverse complement strand
CGCGCACTGGATCATCCTGCTCGTCCGCACGAACCCCGATGTGCCCAAGCACCAGGGGATCAACTGCCTTCTCGTTCCGATGACGACACCCGGGATCACGGTCCGTCCGCTGGTCCTGATGACCGGGCACCATCACTTCAACGAGGTTTTCTTCACCGACGTTGCCGTGCCGAAGGCCAACCTGCTCGGGCCGGTCAATCAGGGATGGAAGGTCTCGACGACCACGCTCATGTACGAGCGTCACTCGGCCGGCGGCCGGAGCCATACCGCGCAGATCGCCCGGCTGATCGCGCTGGCGCGCCGGGTGCCGATCGACGGGCGGCCGGCGTGGGATCATCCGACGATCCGGCAGCGATTGGCTCAGCTCGCCATCGAGTCCGAGGCGCTGAAGTACACGCGGCTCCGGAGCCTGACCCGCCAGCTGCGTGGCGAGCCGCCGGGGCCCGAGGGATCCGTGCTGAAGCTCAGCGGCTCCGAGCTCGGCGTGCGCATCGCCGACGCGGCCGGCGAGCTCCTGGGCATGCACGTCCTGGTGAACCAGACTTCGCCGACCGTCCCGGACGCGCCGCGCTGGTTCAACCGCGTGCTTGCCGCGCGGCAATACACGATCTCGGCCGGAACCAGCGAGATCCAGCGCAACATCATCGGCGAGCGCGTGCTCGGGCTGCCGCGCGGCTGAGCCGCCTGGCTCAGGCCGGCAGCGAGTCGAGGAAGCTCAGCAGGACGCGATCGAAGGCCTCGGGTTGATCCAGGTTGGAGGCGTGGCCCGCCCCGGCGATGACCTCGAGCCGAGCGCCTGGGATCTTCTTCGCCATGTACTCGCACGGCGCCAGGAACGGTGTGTCCTGGTCGCCGACGATGACGAGCGTCGGCACCCGGATCGACGCCAGCCCATCGATCACCCGCGAATCTTGCTGAGCCAGCATGGCCGAGCGCGTCGCGCACTTCGCGACTGCGGCCGCCGAGCGCTTCGAGCCCGCGAGCCTCAAGGGTCGCGGCGCGCTCGTTGGCGCGCTGGTTCCACGCGTTGCGAGCCTCGGCGTTCCGGTAGCCCGGTCCCGAATCGCAGATGATCAGCGCATCGACCATCTCGGGGTGCGCCAGGTAGAACGCGAGCGCCATGTAGCCGCCCAGCGAAAGCCCGCCGACTACCGCGCGACTCACGCCGAGTGAGGCGAGGAGCGCGCGCATGTCGGCCACCGTCAGCTCCGTCGAGTAGCGCGCCCCGTCGTTCGGGCTCTCGGTCCGACCGTGACCGCGCATATCCCAGGTGATCAGCCGATACCGGTCGCCGAGCGTCCGGCGCTGGCCGTCCCACATGCGGCCGGTCGCGCCGTAGCCGTGACTCAGGATCACCGGGCGACCGCGCCCGCTCACCGCGTAGTCGATCTCGATGCCGTTCAGGGTCGCCTGCGCCATGGGGTGGACCTCGGTTCTCTCGCGCTATCCTCTAGTATCGGTTGGCGATCGGAAGCTCGTCGGCCGGGAAGAGCGTGATGATCTGGGCGCCGCTCGGCGTCACGATGACTTCTTCCTCGATGCGAGCCGCGGACACGCCGTCGGTCGCCGGGCAATAGGTCTCGACGGCGAACATCATGCCCGCCTGCAGCTCCATCGGATCGTCGAAGGAGTTCAGGCGGCTGATGATCGGCCGTTCGTGGAGCCCCAGACCGATGCCGTGACAGAAATTGAGCCCGAACGCGGCCATCTCGCTGTCGAAGCCGATCTCTTGCGCCTTGGGGAACGCGCGCGCGATCTTGTCGGTGGCCACACCGGGCTTGATGAGCGCGATCGCCTCGTCCATCCACTCGCGCGCCTTCTTGTAGGCGGCGATCTGTGGCTTCGTCGCCCGTCCCACGCTGAAGGTGCGGTAGTAGCAGGTCCGGTAGCCGACGAACGACATGATGATGTCGAAGAACGCCTGATCGCCCGGCCGGATGATCCGATCGGTGAAGTTGTGCGGGTGTGGGCTGCAGCGCTCGCCCGAGATCGCGTTGATCGCCTCGACGCAGTCCGAGCCCATCTCGTACAGGCGTTTCGTCGCGAGCCCGACGATCTCGTTCTCGCGCGCGCCGGGCTTGAGCGCCTCGAAGATGTCCTGGTAGACCCCGTCGACCATCGCCGCCGCCATGTTGAGCAGGGTCAGCTCGTCCTGGCTCTTCAGCATCCGCGCTTCGAGCATCACCTGCTGCCCGTCGCGCACCTCGACGCCGAAGTCCTGCAGCGCGAACAGAAACGGCGGTTCCACCAGATCGATGCCGAGCGGCATCCCGGCGACGCCTTCGGCACGCAGGATGTCGCGGATCTCGGCGGCCGCCTTCTGGAAGAGCCCGGCTTTCGGCGAGACCGCGCCGCGCATGCCGACCATCCCCGCGAGTGATTGGCGCGCCGGGATCTGCGGCGTGTAGAGCCGATGGTGTCGCGCCGCGGAGCCGAAATCCCACACCCACGGCTCGCCGGTGCCGGTCAACAGACACCAGCGCGTGAGCTTGTCGCGCGCCCACTCGCCGATGACCGTGCCCGAGAGATAGCGGATGTTGTACTGATCGAACACGAGGATCGCGCCGAGGCCCGACCGCGCCAGCGCCTGACGCGCGCGGCCCAGCCGATAGGCGTGCAGGCGCCGGAAATCCACGCGCTCTTCGAAGTCCACCTGCGTGTGTCCAGGCGCCTGGAGGGGCCGGTCCCATCGATGGCGCGGATCGACATCGTCGGCGGTCACGGGCCGGGGCTTCGGTGCGTCCTGCTTCCGGGCCATGCGCGGCCTCCTCTTTTAGCCGCGCCTCGGCCGGCGGGTCCCCAGCCCCGCGACGGCCTGCGGCGCGCACCACGGGGCGGTACTTTACCCCAGCTTGCGTTAGAATCCTCGCCCATGGACCTCGAACGCCCGCTCCCAACTCCGATCACACCCGAGTGCCGTCCCTACTGGGAGGGCGCGCGGGACGGCAGGCTCATGATCCCCAAGTGCCGCGCGTGCGGCAAGCCGTTCCTGTATCCGCGCGTCGCGTGTCCGTTCTGCGCCTCACGCGACATCGGCTGGGTGCAGGCGAGCGGCCGCGGCCGGCTCTTCTCGTTCGAGATCGCCCACCAGATCCTGAACAAGGCATTCAAGGTGAAGACGCCCGTCGTGCTCGCGATGGTCGAGCTCGAAGAAGGGCCGCGCCTTTTGACGAACCTGGTCGGGATCGCGCCGGACCCGAAGCAGATCCACTGCGACATGCCGGTCGAGGTCTGCTTCGAGAAGCTCACGGACGAGATCAGCCTGCCGATGTTCCGGCCCGCGGGAGGTGCGCGATGAGCGACCTCGCGCGAATGCGGGAGCTCAGCAACTCGGTCTGCATCGTCGGCGTGGACGAGAGCGACGAGATCGGCACCCTGCCGGGGAAGAGTCAGCTCACCCTGCACGTCGAGGCCATCACCAACGCCGTGCGCGACGCCGGGCTCGAGGTCTCCGACATCGACGGGATCTTCACCGCCGGCCAGCACTCGCCCGCGACCATCGGTGAGGCGATCGGCGTCGTGCCACGCTACGTCGATGGCACCACGGTCGGAGGCTGCTCGTTCATCATCATGGTCGGGCACGCAATGCTGGCGCTCCACCATGGGCTCTGTGACGTAGCCGTCGTCTGCCACGGCGAGTCGGGGCGCTCGGGTGTGGGCGTCTCGCCCCGCCGCGACACGGCGCTGCCGGGCCAGTTCGAGTTCCCCTACGGCTTCGGCGGCGCGCCGACTTACTTCGGGCTGATCACCACCCGGCACATGCACGAGTACGGCACCACGCTCGAGCAGTGGGCGCAGGTGGCGGTCTCGACGCGGAAGTGGGCCGCGCTGAACCCGAAGGCCCGCAATCGCGAGCCGCTGACGGTGAAGGACGTGCTCGACTCCAGGCCGGTGGTCTGGCCGTTCAACATCCTGAACATCTGCCTGGTCACCGACGCCGGCGGCGCGGTCATCCTGACGCGCGCCGATCGGGCCAAGGACCTTGCGAAGAAGCCCGTGTACGTGCGGGGCGCCGGCGAGGGCAGCGAGCACGTCATGCTCACGCAGATGCGCAACCTCACGTTCAGCGAGGCCACGAAGAAGTCCGGCGAGAAGGCCTTCGCGATGGCGGACGTGAAGCCGACCGATTTCAATCACATCATGCTCTACGACGCCTTCACCTCCGGCCCGCCGCTCATGCTCGAGGCGCTCGGCCTCGCCAAGCGCGGGGAGGGCGTGCACTTCTTCGCCGAGGGCCGCTCCACCCCCGGCGGCAAGCTCCCCATCAACACGAACGGCGGCGGGCTTTCGTACACCCACAGCGGCATGTACGGCATCTTCCCGATCATCGAGGCGGCGCGCCAGCTGCGAGGCGAGTGCGGCCCGCGGCAGGTGCCGAACGCCACGCTCTCGCTCGTGAACGGGATGGGCGGGATGCTCTCGGCGGCCGGGACCCTCGTCCTCTCGAACGACGCGGGCCGCTGAACCGGACCCCGCGCGCGCCGGCCGCTTCGACGGGCTAGAGCAGCCGGGCGGCGAGGTCCTGAACGAGGGGGACCGCGCAGGCGTCGATGTCGGGGCGTGCGGTGCGGGCCCAGTCTCGGACGGTCAAGACGGACGCGTCGTCCAGCGAGAGCCGGGGTCGGTCGGCCAAGGCGTAGCGCAGGCGGTCGGCGACGGTTTCGGGGGCGATGTCTCGAGTGATCGGGCCGCGCGCGAGCAGCCGTCCTCGTAGCGAGCCGAAGCGGTCGCGTTGCTCGTCCGACGCCCAGCCCACGTATTGCCCGAGCTCGTCGTGGGCGGCGCCCTCGAGCGCCGCTCGATAGGCCCGCTGAGCGCGTCGGTCGTCGGACAGCGCGGCGTCGAGCAAGACTTCCACGCCGATGTGGGCGACCGCGAGCGCGCTGCCGCTTCGAACCCCACGCGCCGACAGCCAGACGACCGCCTGATGGGTGAGCGTCAGGAATGCGGCGGACCGGTGGAAGACCTCGTCGGTTCGCCAGTGAAACTGCATGCCGGAGTCGATCTCGGCGTGCGCCGGACGCGGCGGGCGCGCCCTGATCATCGTGGCGAAGTCAGGCAGCATCGAGCCGAGCACGAAGGCCGGCTCGGTGCTCCGTCTGACCGCCAGCACCGTGTGACCGAAGAAATTCACGCGAACCGGCTCGCTAGAGCAGCCCGGCGATCGCCTGACCGACTTCGCTGGTGGACGCACGGCCGCCGAGATCGCGCGTCAAGGTCTTGCCTTCCTCCACCAGGCGCTCGACGGCGGCGACCACGGCGCGCGCCGCGTCCGCGTGATCGAGGTGCTCGAGCATCATCGCGCCGGTCCAGATCTGGGCGATCGGATTGGCCACGCCTTTTCCCGCGATGTCCGGGGCCGAGCCGTGGACGGGCTCGAACATCGACGGGGACTCCTTCTCGGGGTTGATGTTGCCTCCCGGCGCCAGCCCGATCGAGCCGGCGATCGCCGGACCGAGGTCGGAGAGGATGTCGCCGAACAGGTTCGAGCCGACGACGACGTCGAACCAGTCCGGATGCTGGACGAAGTGGGCGGTCAGGATGTCGATGTGGTACTGCGCGGTCTTCACGGACGGATACTCTCTCGCGATCGCGGCGAACCGCTCGTCCCAATAGGGCATGCTGTGGATGATCCCGTTCGACTTCGTCGCCGACGTCACGTGGCGGCGCGGGCGCTTCATGGCCCGCTCGAACGCGTAGCGCATGATGCGATCGCAGCCCTTGCGCGTGAAGACCGACTGCTGCACCGCGAGCTCCTCCGGCGTTCCCCGATAGAGCCGGCCGCCGATCTCCGAGTACTCGCCCTCGTTGTTCTCGCGGACGATCAGCATGTCGATGTCGGCCGGCCCGCGTCCGGCGAGCGGCGACTTGACGCCCTTGAGCAGCCGCACCGGCCGTAGGTTCACGTACTGATGAAATCCGCGGCGGATCGGGATCAGGAGGCCCCATAGCGAGACGTGGTCCGGCACGCCGGGGAATCCGACCGCGCCGAGGAAGATCGCCTCGAACGGTCGCAGACGATCGAGGCCGTCCTCGGGCATCATGCGGCCGGTTTCGGTATAGCGCTCGCAGCTCCAGTCGAACATCGTCCACTCGATCTCGAATCCGAACCGCCGGCCGGCGGCGTCGAGCACGCGCATGCCCTCGGGCACGACTTCCTTGCCGATTCCGTCGCCGGGGATCGCCGCGATGCGATGCTTCATCGAAGCCCTCCGTGCTCTCTCATTCGTGAGAAACGGAGCCCTAGCGTATCAAGAAAGCGCCTCTGGACACACTCGGGGTCCTGTGTTTCCTCTCCTACCATCCGGTAGGGCATCGATCGTCGCGGTGAAGATCCTTCATACGGGTGCGGCGCCGGACGCTCTGTCGTTCTCGCGCTGAGCCTGCCGGGCGAAGGGCTCGGACGTCACTCGTCGCGCACGCCGGCGGACGCAATGGAGCCCGTCGCTCCGTCGTCTCCGGCGAGCCCATGGCGTGGAGTCTTCATGCCGATCATGCGTATCAGCGATCCTACGTTCGAGGGAAAGCGCTCCGCGGACAACCGCGTCTTCGTGCGCTTCCGAGTGAACCGGGCGCCCGACCAGAGATGGATCAACACGTTCAAGAGCCACGCGAGCTCGAGCGTCCTTCGCGCGGCCAACGCGATCTTCAACGGCAACGACGTCACCCTCGAGCTCGTGCGGCCGAAGAGCCGCGCGGAGCTGACGACCGCGCTCGATTGCTTCATCGAATGCGCGAATCTCGGGCTGCGCAGCTGGGGCGGCGTGGAGGGAAGCCCGGCGACGGGCCGGGGCGTGCTTCGCGACCGCGTCTAGACGCGTCCAGCTTCCGGAAAATGCCGGGGACCGGATGACACGCTCGTGTCTGGTCATTGACCGGCTCTGTCACTGCCGGGGACCCGGTGTTCCGACGCAACGAATTGACAAATATAGGATTTGTCACTTTTGACGGCTGGCATCGAGGTTGCGTTCTGAAGGGGCGCTGCGCATAGACCCATCCAGAATGCTGTCTGCCAGGCACCAAACCCGGAGGGAATTTCTTGGACGGAGCGAAAGCGACGATCCGACGCCTCGAGCGAGACCCGCTCTCGCCACTCGCGCGCCACGCGCTAGGGCTCGGAGTCTTGCTGCTCACGATCGTCCCCGCCTACGCCTATTTCGGGTCGCGGACCACTCAGCAGGAGTCCGAGATCATGCGGATGGCGCGCGAAACGGTCGAAGCGACCGACTCGAGCGTCGAGATCGCCGAGATCGTCGAGATCGAGGCGCACATTCGAGAGGTCGCGCTGCGATACGAGATTCAGCCGATTCTGGTGGCCGCGATCGTCGAGGCGGAGTCGGAGTTCAATCCGCGTGCGGTCTCGCGGCGCGGCGCCCGCGGCTTGATGCAGCTCATGCCGGGCACGGCCTCGAGTCTCCGGGTGTCGGACACCTTCGACCCCTACGAGAACATCGAGGGCGGCGTTCGCCACTTGCGTCAGCTGATGGACCGGTATCACGGCAACCTGCCCGTCGTGCTCGCCGCCTACAATGCCGGTGAGCAGGCCGTCCGAGTGTACGGCGGAGTGCCGCCCTACCGCGAGACGCGCCGGTACGTCAGCCGCATTCTTCGGCGCATCGGTCGTCCGGACCTGGTACCGCATCGGGTCAGCAGCGTGAACGATCGGGTCAGCAGCGTGAACGCGACCGTGATTCCCGTGGCGACCAGCCGGATAGACCCCGGATTCGCCTTGTTTTCGCCTCCATCGCTAGGCCCGACTCCGAGCTCGCCCCGTACGGCCTGGGCCGAGCGCCAGGCGCTCGAGCATCAGGTCCCTGCAAAGACCGAGCGTAAGGCTGTCGCAGCGCCGGCCGAGCAGTCCGCCGGCGCTCGGGAGCAGTCCTGGTCCAGCCGCGCCAACGGGCAGGGCCCCTAGCCGCGCGCCGGCAGGTCATCGGATCAGGTCCCGCCGTTCGAGGCGAGCCTTGCGCGGAATAACTTTGGAATTGGCTCTTCTGAAGGCAGCGTAGGAAGGAGGGTTGACATGATTGATCGAATCATCGGCAAGCTTCCCGAGGCGTGGCGCGGCCCGGCCGAGCTGTTGGCGGCGCCGATCGCCTGGGTTCCGGTACTGCAGCAGACACTCATAAGCTTCTTCTTCGAGCCGCAGCCCGGCTGGATGGCGGCGCTCAAGTACATCTTTCTCCTGTTCCCGGTGCTCCTGGGTGTCGTGGCCGTCTGGTGCACCGGCCTGTCGGTCTACACCCTGCCCTTCCGCTCGGGACGCACGCGCTTCGTCTCGCTGGTCCTGCTGGCGTGGTGGGACGCCGCGCTGTCCGTGTGGCTCTACTGGGTCGGCATGGTGCGAGTCGTCGGCGTGGTGCTCGGATGGGCCCTCGGCATCTCACGGCTCGCCATCCGGCTGATGATGGGCTTCCTCCGCGACGTCGTCGGCACGCCGTTCGCGATGTCGAGCATGCTGATACGCGGCTACTTCAAGCCGGGAGTGCCGTGGCTCGGGTTCACGATGCTGCTCCTCTGGGGCGCGCTCGAGGCCGCGGTGTTCACCTATACGCTGGAGCCGCGCATCACGACGCTGATGGCCGACCTGTCCGGCTCGGACGAATCGCGCTTCACGGTTCCGATCCTGTATGCCTTCGTTCTCGCGCTCGTTCTGGCGAGCTTCGCGTGCGTGCAGGCGCTCATCAACGCCGCGCGCACGAAGGACCCCCGGTTCATCGCCCAGATCATCGGGATCGAGCTGTTCACGATATGCTTCGAGGTGATGTTCCTGTACCGGGGTCTGGTCGAGGTGACGATGCCGTGGATCGCCAAGGACAACGGCGCCACGGTGGCGACGGCCGCCGTCGGCTGGTTCGGTGTCCGGGGTCTCACATGGTTTCTCTTCGGTCAGTACGGAACGCCTCCGCTGCTGGCCCTCATCGCCCGGCGGCCGCTCACGGACGTGGAGGCGCCGCACGCTTCGATGCGGTCGGAGCCGTTCTGGCGCCTGGCGATGGACGATTTCCGTCGCGACCTGGACTGGCTTCACATCAAGAGCGATGAGATGCTTGAGCTGCTCGCGCTCCCGGTCGTGCATCTGCTGGGGGCGGCGTTGAACTTCGCGATGATCCTGACGGCGTCGCGACCCGTCTTCAACCTTCCGTTCCGGAGCCTCAAAGAAGTGACGGAGTCGCGCGACATGGAGACGACGATGCATCTGGAGCCACGCAAGCAGGTCAGTCTGTGACGGGTCAGCGCTTTCATTTCTCCGGCATCGCCGGGGCCGGGATGGGCCCGCTCGCGTGCCTGATGCGGGCACGTGGGCACGCGGTACAGGGATCCGATCGCGCGTTCGACCAGGGGAAAAAACAGGAGATCGCGGCGCAGCTCCGCCGGCGCGGCATCGAGCTGGCTCCGCAGGACGGCAAGGCCGTCACCGCCGCGATCAATCGCTTCGTCTATTCGGCGGCCGTCGAGGCGGACACTCCCGAGCTGAGGGCGGCACGCGCCCTCGGCCTGGAATGTCTGCCGCGGCCGCAGCTACTCGCGGAAGTGGTCAACACCGCCGCGCCGGGCGTCGCCATCTCGGGCACCAGCGGTAAGAGCACAGTCGTCGGGATGCTGGGCTGGCTCTTGCGCGAGGGCGGTCTCCGGGCCACGGTGCTGGGCGGCGCCGACTTCGTTGGCGAGGGCACCGGCGGTTGCTTCGTCGCTGGTCCGGCGGAGGGCCCGGCCGTGGCCGAGGCGTGCGAATCGGACGGGACGCTCGTCGGCTACCATCCGGCGATCGGCGTCATTCACAACGTGAGCCGCGACCACGACGAGCTGAGCGCGCTGCGTCCCCAGTTCACGGCGTTCGCGCGCAACTGCGGCCAGCTGCTCGTCGGCGCCGACTGCCCGGAAGCCGCGGCGCTCGGGCAGCGATTCAAGGCTGCGACCTACGGGGTGTCCCAGGATGCCGACGCGCGGCTGCGCGTCACCAGCGTGGGACCGCGGCGCGCCCGGGGCGTTCTCAGGCACGCGGGCAGTGACCTGACCCTGGACATTCCCCAGCCCGGGCTCCACAACCTCGAGAACGCCACGGCCGCCGCGCTGGTCGCGCTCGAGGTGGGGCTCGACGCCGACACCGTGGCGGGCCTGCTCGCCCGATTCCCCGGCATCGCGCGCCGCTTCGAGCTGGTCGGCACGACCGCGGGCGACATTCACGTCGTGGACGACTACGCCCACAACGGCGAGAAGATTCGCGCGGCCATCACCACGGCGCAGGCGGGAGCCGCCCGGGTGGTTGCCGTCTTCCAGCCTCACGGCTTCGGCCCGGCGCGCTTTCTGCGTAGCGAGCTCAAGGCGATGATCCCGACCCTGCTCCGCCCGCAAGATCGCTTCTGCTACGCCGAGATCTTTTACGCCGGCGGAACCGTCGCCAAGGATATCTCGAGCCGTATGCTCGCCGACGACTTGCCCGCCGCCCTCAACTGCGGTTACGCGCGCGACCACGAGGCCGCGCGTGAGTGGGTCGTGAGCGAGGCGCGTCCTGGGGACACCGTGCTCATCATGGGCGCGCGTGATCCCGATCTGCCGCGCCTGGCGCGCGCGGTGCTCAGCTCTCTCTAGCCGACATCACTGAAGAAACGGGAGGTACCTCGATGCTCTACGCGCTTCTTGCGCTCATCGCGCTCGTCTTCGCGACGCCGGCCAACGCCCAGGTGCACGTGGACATCGGCATCCACCTTCCCGCGCCGCCGCCACTGGTGGTCGTCCCGGGTGTCGCGTCGGTGCAGTACGCCCCCTCGGCGCCGGCCAACGTCTTCTTCTACAGCAACCAGTACTGGATCTTCGCGAACGGCGGCTGGCACGTGAGTCGCCGACACGACGGCCCCTGGATTCTCGTGGCTCCTCAATTCGTCCCGCGCCCGGTCCTGCTCGTGCCGGTGCGGTACTACCACGTACCGCCTGGACACTGGAAGCAGTGGCAAGGCGGAGCGCCGCCTCATTGGGATCACGAATGGGGACGCGAGTGGGCTGAAAAGCGCAAATGGAAGGGGCGTGGCCCTGAGCGCGATTGGGACCGCCATGAAGCTCGCGCCGACGGCCCAGGACGAGAGGGTCCCGGTCGGGACGGATCAGATCGGGACGGTCGAGATCGGGGCGGTCCAGATCGGGGCGGTCAAGGAAAGGGTCACGGCAAAGGCAAGTAGGAACCGGCCGCGGGCGCGCGTCGATCCTGGGCGCGCGCCCGGCTAGCCGAGCGTCTCCGCGATCTGCACGAGCTCCTCGTACTCCTGGTTCCAGTAGTTGTGGTTGCGAAACATGGGGAAGGCCGGCGGGAACGACGGATCGGACCAGCGGCGCGCGATCCAGCCCGACATGTAGACGATCCGCATCGCCCGCAGCGGCTCGCACAGAGCCAGGCTCGAGCGATCGAACTCACGGAACAGCTCGTAACCCTCCAGCAGATCCTCCCGAAGCTTTCGCGCCTCCTCGGAATGGCCCCGCGCGAGCAGCCAGATGTCCTGCACCGGCGGGCCGACCAGACAGTCGTCGAAGTCGACGAGGAGCGGATCGGGTGTCCAGAGGATGTTGCCCCAGTGCAGATCGCCGTGGATCCGCTGCACGCGCGCCGTCGCGAGGAGCTTGGCCGCGGCCTCGGCGATACGTACCGCGACGTCCCGGTAGCGCGGCGCGAGCCCCTCGGGAATGAAGCGGCCGGCCATCAGCACCTCGAGGGGCTCGAAGATGTAGCGCGTCACCTCGAGCCGCGGCCGTTGCGGCGCGTCCCGCGAGGCGCCAACGGCGTGCATGCGGCCGATGGTCCGGCCGATCCGGCGGCGATTCTCCGCGTCGAGCTCGTCGAGCGAGCGCCCGCGCACCTTCGGGAACGCCGCATAGTAGATGCCTTCGATCTCGCTCAAGGTCGCACCCGTGCCGATGTCGATCGGCGCGACGGCCGGCACCTCGGCCGCCGTCAGGTCGGCCAGGAACGCGTGCTCGTCCAGGATCGTCTCGCGTGACCAGCGGCCGGGCCGGTAGAACTTGACGACCAGCCGCCGCTCGTCTTCCAGCTCGACTTCATAGACACGATTCTCGAACGCCCGAAGCGGCAGGCAGCGACCGGTGCAGCGGAGGCCTCCCACCTCGACCGCGTCGAGGACGCGGTCGGGCGTCAGCGCGAAAAACGTCGCCCCGGGCTCCCCGGCCACGCCTGATACCATAGCGCGCCGTCGGGAAACATTCACCCCGGGAGGACACGATGCCCGAACGTCCGCTACCTACGGAGCAGGAAGTGAAGGACTGGATCCGGCAACGCCGCAACTGGGGTCGCTGGGGTAAGGACGACCAGCTCGGCGCGCTCAACCTCATCACGCCCGCCAAGCGCGCCGCGGCGGCCCGGCTGGTGCGCAGCGGGCGCAGCGTCTCGCTCAGCCGGCCGTTCCCGAAGGATCCGGGACCGAACAATCCGCTTCCGGCCCATCACTTCATGCGGACTCACGCGCGCGGGGCGGGCGGCTTCTCCGCCGACTATTACGGGATCTACTATCACGGCATCGCCTCCACCCATATCGACGCCCTTTGCCACACCTGGGACGACGAGGCGATGTGGAACGGGCGCGACCCGAAGAAAGAGATCACGTTCGAGGGCGCGCGGTTCGGATCCGTCGAGCACTGGGCCGAGGGCATCATGACCCGCGCGGTCATGCTCGATGTTCCACGGCACCGCGGCGTACCCTGCGTGACGCACGATCGGCCCGTTCACGGCTGGGAGCTCGACGACATCCTCACCAAGCGCGGGATCACGCTCGAGCCCGGCGACGCGGTCTGCGTCTACTCCGGGCGCGAGGCGTGGCAGGCGCAGGATCCCGAGCGGCCATACGGACGCCCGTTCAACCCCACGCAGCAGCAGCGACCGGGACTGCACGTGTCCTGCCTGCCGTTCCTGCGCAACCACGACGTGAGCGTGCTCGTGTGGGACATGCTCGACCACCTGCCGATCGGCTACGACATCCCGTGGGCCGTCCACGCCGCGATCTTCGCCTACGGCGTGGCCCTACTCGACAATGCGCTCCTCGAGCCGCTCGCGCGTGCCTGCGTCGAGGAGCAGCGCGACGAGTTCATGCTGGTGATCGCGCCGCTTCGGGTAGTCGGAGGCACCGGTTCACCGGCGAATCCGCTCGCCGTGTTTTGAGGTCGCGAGGGTTCAGGGAGATGGGGGGCCCCGAAATGGCCCCCCATACCCCCCACCGCTGGGCGCGCGATCAACCCGAGGGGCGCGATTAACCCGAGGCGAGCGCTATCCACCGCGCGCGATCAACCGTTGGCGTACGGGATGGGGCCGGCGTACTCCGTGTGGAGCGGCGCCCAACGCGCGGCCCAGTTTCGGGCCAGCGTGGAGGCGAGCTGCGCGAGGTGCAGGCGATCGTGCTCGACCCAGGCGGCCAGGATATCCAGGCCGGACAAATAGCCGAGTCGACGGTGCTCGACCGCCACCATGAGACGTCCTGGAGCGAGCCCCGAACTCGAGTGGGCGAATCCGTCCAGGAAGCGGAGACTCGCAGCGCGGCGCTCGCGAAACGCCGCCAGTGCTCTGAGTCCGTCGTCCTCGGCATAGCGTCGCTCCGTCGCCCAGCGCTCCGGATCAATCGGTGCGAAGCTGGTGCCGCCTTCGACGACGACGCGAAGGCGCGCGCCGAAGTCTTCGACTTCCTCGTCGCGCAGGTGACAGACGATCTCGACAGGCGCCCACTCGACGGGTACCGGGTGGGCGCGCCAGGCCGCTTCGTCGAGGTCCTTCAGCAAGGCATCGAGCACGCGTGGAAAGCGCGCGAGCTCGGTCCGGGCATTGGTCAGGACGTTCAGGGGTTCGTGCACGTCTTGACACCTCCTTCATCCGCGCTGTATCCCAGAAGCATCAACGAACACCTCACGTGAGGATACTCGCATGGGACGTCTGGACGGTCGGGTCGCGCTGGTAACCGGAGCAGGTCGCGGATTCGGCCGCGCGATCGCGCTCGCGTTCGGCCGCGAGGGCGCCGACGTGGCGGTGAACTACAACGCCAGCGCCGCCGGAGCCAAAGAGGTCGTGACCGAGCTCCAGCAGCTCGGACGCCGGGCCGAGGCCGTGCACGCGGACGTCGCGCGCGCGGACCAGGTCGGCGCCATGGTCGATCTGGTGCTCGCGCGCTTCGGCCGCCTCGACATTCTCGTCAACAACGCCGGCGTGATGACGCGCGGCCAGTTCATCGACGCTCCGATCGAGAGCTACGAGTCGATGTTCGCGATCAACGTGATGGGCACGTTTCTCTGCACCCAGCGCGCCCTGCGCCCGATGGTCTCCGCCCGCTACGGGCGCATCATCAACTTCTCGACCCAGCTCGTCCGGGCCTCGGTCGGCACCGGTGGCTTCGCCGCCTACGCCGCGACCAAGGGCGCCGTCGAGGCGTTCACCCGGGCGATGGCTCACGAGGTGGGCCCGCACGGGGTCACCGTCAACGCGATCGCGCCCGGCGGGATCGACACCGACATGAGCCGTGCGGTGATGACGCCGGAATACCGCGCGAAGCGGATCGGCGAGCTGCCGGTGCGCCACCTCGGTCGGGTCGAGGACGTCGCCTATTGCGCGGTCTTCCTCGCGGCGGAGGACGCGAACTACCTCACGGGTCAGGTGCTCCAGCCCAACGGCGGCTGGGTCATGGCCTAGGGCGGCGATCGACCGCAAGCTCGAGACAGATGCGTGCCTGATCGCATCGTTCTCGCGACCTGTCGCGCGTGGCCGGAGCTGAGCCCGAGCGATCGCTGTCTCGCCGACGCCCTCGTTCAACGAGGATTCCGGGTGGAGCGCGCGCCGTGGAACGGACCATTCGAGCCCTTCGACGGCGCGCGGGCAGTCCTGATCCGCTCCACCTGGGACTATCACCAGACCCTCGACGACTACCGCGCATGGCTCGACCGACTCGAACCGACCCGAGTCTTCAATGCGCCCGATCTCGTGCGCTGGAATCTCGACAAGGCCTATCTGACCGACCTCGCCGCGCGGGGCGCGCTGCTCCCGGCGTGTACGATCGTCGAAGCCGACGCCGCCCTGGTGGCCGGGGCGCTGGCCCGGCTGTCGCTGAGAGAGGCGATCATCAAGCCGACCGTCGGGGCAAGCGGCGTAGGCGTCGAGCGCGTCGCGTGCGGACATGAGGCCGAGGCGCTCGCTCGATTTCACGCCGTCACGCGCTCGCCACGGCTGCTCGTCCAGGAGTTCATTCCCGAGGTCACCGCGGGGGAGATCGCTGGCGTGTTCTTCGGAGGAACGTTTTCCCACGGACTCCGGCGCGTGCCGGCGACCGGTGAGTTCCGCGTGAACAGTCAATATGGCGGACGCATGGAAGCCGCCGCCCTCGATGAAGCCACGATCGACGCCATGACCCGGGTTCTGCGGAGCCTCCCGAGCGAGCCGCTCTACGCCAGAATCGACGGCGTACGCCGGAACGCTCGGTTCGTGCTCATGGAGGTCGAGGTCACCGAGCCCGGGCTCGGGCTCCACCTGGCTCCGGGCGCGGGCGACCGCTTCGCGGCGGCGCTCGTCGCCCGCCTCCACGCGGCTTGACAGTCGGTGGCCCGGAGACCGATCATCGAGGCAACGTTCGATGTCCCGGAGGGATGCGATGGCGATGACGTCGCTGGAACGGGCCGAGGCAGCCGAGCACGCAATGAGCCAGGAGCTCGACCGGATCGTCGTGAAGTCGGCGATTTACACGTCCGGCGAGCGCGATCCGCGACAGCCGCTGCCGCCCCAGCAGAGCCAGGGCAAGCTCTACATGATGGGCCACGATCCGCGGCTGCCCCTGATGCCTGAGAAGCCGACCTTGTTCGACTTCTTCAAGCTGCGCTTCGGACCCTCCGCGCACGTCCTCCAGAGCGCGCGCCTGGCGCAGAAGAACGGCGTCAGCGAAAAGATCGTGCTGGGGTGCCTGCTCCACGACATCTCCGCCATGGGATTCATTCGCGGCGACCACGGCTACTGGGGCGCGCAGCTCGTCGAGCCCTACGTCGACGAGGAAGTGAGCTGGGCGATCCGTTATCACCAGGTGCTGCGGTTCTTCCCCGACGAGGCGTACGGGTACAAGTACCCCGACTCCTACATCCGGCTCTTCGGCGCGGACTTCCGGCCCGAGCCGCACCTCCAGGAAGCTCACCGGCGCGCGCGTGAGCACAAGTGGTACGAGTCGTCACGCCTCATCACCGTGAACGACCTCTACTCGTTCGACCCGAACGTCAAGGTCGAGCTCGACGAGTTCACGGACGTCGTCGGCCGTCACTTCAAGCAGCCGAAGGAAGGGCTGGGCTTCGACCAGAGCCCGTCGGCGCACATGTGGCGGACGATCAACCACCCGACCAAGTACCTGTAGCGCCCCGGCCTAGGTAAGCCGGCGCTCCATCAGCACCCACGTGGGCCGGCTGAAGCCTTCGTGGCTGCGAAGCTCGGCGTCCACGAAACCGCACGACCTGAAGAGCTGGTGATTCTCCACGAGCTCGAGGCGCACGCCGAGGGTCATGCGAGAAAAGCCTCGGCGGCGCGCCTCGCGCTCGGCCTCGTCGACGAGCGCTCGGGCGATGCCCTGCCTCCGGTACGCCGGATCGACCGAGACGCGGCTGATGTAGAGCGCGCTGTCCTCCTCTTCCCACAACACCGCGCCGACCACCACGCGGTCGCGCTCGAGGACCGCGCCGCCGCCGCGCGCGAGGTGCGCGATGATCGTTGCGGCCGTCTCCTTGAGGGCGCTCGACGGCGGATTGGTCGGGCGCGGCTGCGCAGCGAACGCGCGTCGAACCAGATCCGCGATCACCGCGGCGTCGCGGGCCGTCGCGGCACGAATCGCGTGAGGGGTTGCGCGCTCGACACGAGCCACACTTCGATTATAGGGATCCGAGCGCCCGGCCCCAACGATCCGCGAACGCCACCTCGCCCACCGACCGGCGCGGCGGGCGGCCGAATCTCCCGAGCGGGTAGCCCAGCGGGATCAGGGCGGCCGTCTCGACATCGGCCGGGATCCCGAGCAGCTCTTTCACCTGCGCGTCGCGGAACCGGTGGATGGTGGTGAGGCAGCTCCCGATGCCGAGGGCGCGCGCCGCCAGCATGATGTTCTGGACGGCCGGGTAGATCGATGCGCCGGTCGTCAGACTCACCCTGACGCCCGGATCGAGCGTGACGCAGGCGAGGATGATCACCGGCGCCTCGCCGAGGTGCTCCCCGAGGTGGCGGGCCGAGGCGAGCATCTTGCCCGCCGGGCTGTCCGCCGGCTCCTTGGTCGCGCCGGCGTAGTACGGCACTTTCATCAGCTCGCCCCACGCCTCGCGGTAGAGCTCGCCGAGCCGGGCTCGTCGGGCCTGATCGCGGACCACCACGAAGCTCCAGTTTTGACGATTTCCGCCGCTCGGCGCGCAGATCGCGGTGTCCATGATCTTCTTCAAGACGTCGTCGGGAATCGCGTCGGTCTTGAGGCGTCGCATGGCCCGCTGCGTGGTCACGACATCGAAGAAGTCCATATGCCCTCCGCGGTATATTCGAGGTCCTCATAGAGGAGAGGACCATGCCCGACTACAAATGCCTGATCTACGAAGTGAAGGATGCCGTCGCGACCTTGACCCTGAACCGTCCCGAGCGTCTCAACGCGCTCGGTGACACCCTGCGCGACGATCTCTACGACGCGGTCCTCCGCGCGAGTCAGGATACCGAGGTCCGAGTCCTGGTCGTGACCGGCGCCGGCAAGGGCTTCTGCGCCGGCGGCGACGTCAAGGCGATGAACGATACCAGGGAAGGCCGCGCGCCCGCGCGGCCGCTCGAGGACAAGGTGGCCCCCCTGCGCGACCGCGTGCTGCTGGCGATGCGCGACGCGCCCAAGCCGGTGATCGCTGCCGTGAACGGCGCCGCGGCCGGCGCCGGGATGAACCTGGCGCTCGGCTGTGACATCCGCCTGGCGTCGACCGCCGCGAAGTTCACCCAGGCCTTCGTCAAGCGCGGCCTGCACCCGGACTGGGGCGGGACGTACTTCCTGCCGCGCCTGGTCGGCATGGCCAAGGCGTGCGAGCTCATCTTCACCGGCGAGATCATCGACGCGCAGGAGGCGCTGCGGCTCGGGATCGTGAACGCCGTCTACGCGCCGGAGGAGTTGATGCCGGCCGCCTACGAGCTGGCGCGGAAGATCGCTTCGGGCCCGCCGGTCGCCATCCGACTGGCCAAGCGTGCGCTCTATCACAGCGAGGAGACCGATCTCCGCGGGGCGCTCGAGTTCGAGACATTCGCGCAGAACGTCTGCTCCGAGACCGAGGACGCGCGCGAAGGGATTCGCGCCTTCGTCGAGAAGCGCGCGCCGTCGTTCAAGGGTCGCTGACCGACTCGTCGCGTCCGCCGCCCGCTCAGGGCGTGGCCGCGATGAGGTCGATCTCGACGAGGGTGCCCGGCACCAGCAGACCGGTCGTGCCCACGCTGGTGCGCGGCGGAGGCGTGGGGAAGAACTCTCTCCAGGCCTCGTCGAAGCCCGGGAACTTCGCCAGGTCGGTGTGGAACACCTGCGCCTTGACGACCTGATCGAGCGAGGTGCCGGCGGCCTTGAAGGTCTTGGCGAGATTCTCCAGCACGTAGCGCGTCTGGCGCTGGATGTCCGAGCCGTAGAACGGAAACGCCGCGTCCACCCGCGCCTCGCGCGGGACCCCGGTCTGGTAGTCGCTGGCGATCTGCCCGGCCGCGAAGACGAGGTCCCCCACCCGCGTCGCCGGCGTGTAGTGCGCCAGCGGCCGCGGGATGTCCGGTACCGAGATCGCCTGCACTCGGGCCGATGGCAGCGCCGCGATCAGATCGATTTCCACCAGCGTGTCTTTGACCAGGAGCCCGGTCGTCCCGATGGTCGTGCGCGGTGGCGGGATCGGAAAGAACTCGCGCCAGACCTCGTCGAAAGCGAAGAAGTTGTTCAGGTCCGTATGGAATACCTGGGCCTTCACGACGCGGTCGAGCGACGTGCCGGCGGCCTCGAACGTCCGCGCCAGATTTTCGAGCACGTAGCGCGTCTGGCGCTTGATCTCGGAGCCGTAGTACGGAAACGCCGGATCGACGCGGGCCTCGCGCGGGACGCCGGTCTTGAAGTCGCTGGCAAGCTGGCCCGCGGCGAAGACGAGATCGCCCACCACGACTGCCTCGGAATAGTTCGCCAGCGGCCGAGGCCCGGCCGAGCGCACGACGCGACCGGCCGCCCGCGGCATCGTGGCGGTCAGGTCGACCTCGACGAGACAGCCCGGGACCAGCAGACCGCTCGTGCCGATCGTCGTCCGCGGCGGCGGCGTCGGGAAGCACTCGCGCCAGACCTCGTCGAACCCATTGAAGTGCGCCAGGTCGGTGAGGAACACCTGCGCCTTCACGACGTGGCTCAGCGAGGTGCCCGCCGCCTCGAAGGTCCGCGCCAGATTACCCAGGACGTAGCGCGTCTGCTTCTTGATCGCCGAGTCATAGAACGGAAACGCCGGGTCGACGCGAGCCTCGGGCGCGACTCCTTGCTTGAAGTCGCTGGCGAGATGGCCCGCCGCGAACACGAGATCGCCCGCGCGCGCGGCGGGCGTGTAGCTCGCCAGTGGCTTCGGGATACCCGGCACGGCGACGTCGATCCGCGGCATGGGCGGAGCATAGCCGGTTCCCGGCCGGGTATCCATTCCAACTCATTGATCGGGCTCGGCGCGCCTCGCTATCATTGGACCGATGACGATCGCCGATTCGCTCCTCAAGACCCGGCGCTGGACACGTATGGAATACGAGAGGCTCGTCGACTATGGGCTCTTCCGGAGCGACGAACACCTCGAGCTACTCGACGGGCTCCTCGTGGTGCGCGAGCCGCAAGGCAGCCGGCACAGCGCAGCCGTGGCCGCGGTGTCTCGAGTGCTGGCTCGGGCGTTCGGCGACGGCTTCCACGTACGGCCGCAGCTGCCCCTCGCGCTCGACGACGCCTCGGAGCCTGAGCCGGACGTCGTCGTCGTTCGAGGAGGCGCGTGGGACTACGTCGGCTCCCATCCTTCGGCGCCGGCGCTCGTGGTCGAGATCGCCGAGACCTCACTGACGGTCGATCGCGAACACAAGAGGGGGCTCTACGCCCGCGCCGGGGTCGCCGACTACTGGATCGTCAACCTGCGTGAGGCCGTACTCGAGGTCTACCGGCAGCCGGCGCCGATCGCCGCCGCGCCATTCGGCTGGGAGTACAGGAGCACGCAACACCTTGCGCCAGGCGCCACGATCTCTCCACTGGCAGCGCACGGCCGATCCATCGCCGTGGCCGACCTGCTCCCACCGGCATAGCCACCGCCGTCGGCCAGGCTCACGGGCGCTTGCGGCCCCTCCGCCGCTCGATGGCAGCGCCCCAGCTCGAGAGGAACGCGGTGATGAAAGCATGCTCCTTCGCCGGATCGACGGCCAGTGGGGCCAGGGCCAGCGCGACCGCGAGAGCCGTGTGGTAGCCCTCTGAGCGCGACGCGACGGCCCGCCGGTATGCCGGGTGCGCTTCGTTCACCCACACGGTCGACTCGACGAGCCGCCCGAGCTCCGGGTCGTCGGGGCGCGCCTCGAATCCGATGCTCAGCCCGTAGCGCACCGGCCGACGCGCTCGCGCATTGTCGGCGAAGTGGCTCAACGCTGCCGCCGGTTGCGCGGGCATCTCCGGCGCCGCCTCGTCCGCGGCCAACTCGATCTCCGGTGTCACGGAGGGCGCATCGGTCGCAGCGACTTCGCGCATCGCGGGTAAGGACCCGGCCCGCCCGAGCGTTCCCGGCGCGGGGCCGGCCGACAACAGGTGGCGTTGGCCGCCCGCACGCTGCTCGACCAGCGGCGCCAGGAGGGGGAATTCGTCAGCCAGGTCGGCGAGGACCGTTTCGAGGTCGCGTTCGACCGGGCGGGCGGCCCGACGCCGGGCCCGATCAGCCGGCTCGCCCGAATCCCCCCAGAGCGTGAGCTGGTGCGCGACGGCCTCCTGGATCGCCTTCCGATAGGCGAGGTAGATGGCGCCGCGCGCACCCGCCCGGATGAAGTCGGCCTTGTTCAGCGTGAGACTCTCGGCGAGCGCTGGCACCTCGATCAGGCCCGCGACCCGGTCGGCCGCCGCAGGCGCTAGCGCGAGCCAGTCCCAGCCCCGACGGATCACCTTGCCGAAGGTGCTGACGGCGACACCTCGGATCTCCTCGGGTAGCGTCTCCGCCATCCGCACGAGATAGCCCGCGCCGGCGGGCTTGCGCCTGCGCCCGATGCGTATTGCGAGAGGCGCGACCTCGGGGGCCTCCGCGCCCTGGAGATCGAGCGCACGCCCGTTCAGGACGACGGCGACGCCGCGCGGATACTGTTCGCGGAGGATGGGGATGAGCGCCGGATCGAAGAGGGGCTGAAAGGCTCTGCGCAGCACGCCGTCGACGAAGCCCGGATCGACCAGCGGCGAGAGCGCCGTTTCGGGCACGAGCCGCACCGCCGTTCCCCGCACCGCCACGCGCCCCTCCGGTGGGACCCAGCGCCACGGCGCTCTGTTGCGCGAGGCCAGCCGCCAAGACGACGCGACGTGATGCTTGCCCCGCCGCGTCTCGGTGACGACTTCCGCGCAGATCAGGAGCGCGATCTTGATGCCGACGCCGGCGAAGCCGATGCCGGCGCCTCGCTCCTTGGTGCTGGCGGCGACGTCGTGATAGCGCGCCAGATCACGTCGCCGCATACCGGCCCCGTCGTCCACGATGGTGAGCGCCGGCGCGACGGAGTCAGTAGAGATGGCGATCGTCGTCGCGCCCGAGTCGAGCGAGTTCGCGACGATCTCGGTGAGGATCGTCGCCTCGGTCGGGCCTGGATACGCGTCGCGCAGATCCTCGAGAAGATGGAGGAGATCGACCCGCGTCTCGCCCACGGGCTGAGGTCCAGGCTAGTGCCCGGGCGCGGGCCGCCACGGACGCGTGTCGTTCATCCCCAGCGCGCGCTCGATCTCGACCACGTTTTCCGGCCGCGCGAACGGCGCGGGCGCGGGCTCGCCGGCCGTGCGCGGCCGGCCGATCGCCTTGAAGAAGTCCTCGAGCCCGGCCGGGGAGACCAGCCAGAGCATCACGAGCTCGTCGTCGGTCTCGTTGATGATCTCGTGCTTGACGTCGTAGCCGAGGAAGCACGCCGTACCCGGCACGAGCGGATGGCTCACGCCGTCGACGACGACGCGGCCGCGGCCGCGAAAACAGATCTGCAGCTCGACCTGGTCGCCGTGTGAGTGCTCGCGCACTCGGCTCTGGGGCGCGATGGTCTGATAGCCCATCGACAGCGCGTCGTAACGGGTGTTCGCCGGCGTCAGCTTCGGATCAGCGTGCCCGTTGGCCGGCACGGGCTGCCAGAAGGAGTCGCCCTCGCTGGGCTGGATCACGGTCGCGCGTCCTCGGGCCGAGTCGGCTGTGCTCATACCTTCCTACCCCTTGCTCTCGATCTTCGCCCACGTGTCGCGCAGGCCGACGGTGCGGTTGAACACCAGCCGGGCCGGCGACGAGTCGCGCTCGTCGACGCAGAAATAGCCTTGACGCTCGAACTGGTAGCGCGAGCCTCGGTCGGAGCCCGCCAGCGCCGGCTCGAGACGCGCGCCGCGCACGACCTCCAGCGAGCTCGGGTTCAGCACGGTGTGCCAGTCCTCCGCGTCGTCGGGCTTGGGCGCGGCAAAGAGATGATCGTAGAGCCGCACCTCGGCCGGGATCGAATGGGATACCGAGACCCAGTGGATGGTCCCCTTCACCCGGCGCCCACGCGCATCGCCGCCGCGCGAAGTCGGATCGTACGTGCACTGCACCGTCGTCGCCTGGCCGGCGCTGTCGCGCTCGACGCCGGTGCACTTCACGATGTAGGCGTAGCGCAGACGCACCTCGGCGCCGGGTGAGAGCCGGAAATACTTGGGCGGCGCCGGATCGCGGAAGTCGTCCTGCTCGATATAGAGGACACGGGAGAAGGGCACCTTGCGCGTGCCGGCCGCCGGATCTTCGGGATTGTTCACCGCCTCCATCGCCTCCACCTGCCCCTCTGGATAGTTCTCGATCACCAGCTTGAGGGGCCGGAGCACCGCCATGCGGCGCTCGGCGCGGCGATTGAGGTCTTCGCGCAGGCAGTGCTCGAGGAACGCGATGTCCACGACCTTGGCGGACTTGGCGGTGCCGACGCGCTCGGCGAAATCGCGAATGGCCTCGGGCGTGTACCCACGCCGGCGCAGGCCCGCCAGAGTCGGCATGCGCGGATCGTCCCAGCCGGAGACGAGCCCCTGCTGCACCAGCTCGAGGAGCTTTCGCTTGGACATGATCGTGTGCGACACGCTCAGCCGCGCGAACTCGATCTGCTGCGGGTGGTGCACGCCGAGCTGCTCGAGATACCAGTCGTAGAGCGGCCGGTGGTCCTCGTACTCGAGCGTGCAGATCGAGTGGGTGATGCCCTCGATCGAGTCCGACTGGCCGTGGGCCCAGTCGTACATGGGGTAGATGCACCAGGCGTCACCCGTGCGGTGATGCGTGGCCTTGCGGATGCGGTACATGACCGGATCGCGCAGGTTGATGTTGCCCGAGGCCATGTCGATCTTCGCGCGCAGGGTCTTGGTGCCGTCGTCGAACTCGCCCGCGCGCATGCGGGCGAAGAGGTCCAGGTTCTCCTCGACCGAGCGATTGCGGTATGGGCTCTCGCGACCGGGCTCGGTCAGCGTGCCGCGGTACTCCGAGATTTCCCCTTGCGTCAGGTCGTCGACGTACGCCTTGCCCGTCTCGATGAGCTGCACCGCCCACGCGTAGAGCTGCTCGAAGTAGTCACTCGCGTAGTAGAGGTGCTTGCCCCAGTCGTAGCCGAGCCAGCGCACGGTGTCGATGATCGAGTCGACGTACTCCTGGCTCTCCTTGGTCGGATTGGTGTCGTCGAATCGCAGGTGGCAGCGGCCGCCGAACTCACGGGCCATGCCGAAGTCGATCGAGATCGCCTGGGCGTGACCGATGTGGAGATAGCCGTTGGGCTCCGGCGGGAACCGCGTGATCACGTTGCCGCCGAAACGCCCGCTGGCGTTGTGCTCCAGGATCATGTCCCGGATGAAGTTACTGGGTTTTTCTCGCGCCTCTTCGCTCATCCCGATGAGTGTAACGCAAGCGCCGCGCCGATTCCCGATGTCACGACCGGCACTGTCGCGCCGCGGAGAATCCGCGGCTCGTCAGCAGCGCGAGTCGTCGTTGATCGTGAGGCCGAGCGAGCCCGTGGCGGGGTCGTAGTCGAAGTCGTTGCCCGGGCACTGGAATCGCGGGGGCGAGGCGAGAAGGCCCACCACGGTGGCCTTGTCCGGCGGAAACTGGCCCTTGTCGGCCTGATAGCTCCGCACGAGGCCTTGCACGGACGTCAAGGTGGCCTTATCGGCGGCGAGCTTGGCGCGGGCGAGCGGACGGTCCTGCTGCATCTTCTCGACCGTTTTCGCGGTCGAGGTGAAGTACTGCATCAGCAGGTATCCGGCGACCGCCACCACCGCCATCACGATGACGATCTCGATGTAGCCGAATCCGCGCTGCTTCACGAATCGATCGTATCACCCGGATACCCGGCGCCGGAACGATGCCGCGTTCAGCGGCCCTCGGGCGTGGGTGCGTCGGCGCGGCGGAAGCGCGACACGAATCGCCAGACTTCCAGGGCCGCGTCGATCGTGACCGTCTCCGGGCCCATGATCTTCTCGGGCAGAAGCACGTGCCCGCCCGGCCAGCCGTGGCCCGCGACGGTCAGCTTCCACAGCTGCACCTCAGTGCCGCCGGCGCATGGCGCCCACACGAGCAAGGTCGCGGTGTGGTCCGGTCCGCCGCGCGAGGGTGTCGTGCGCTGCTCCACGGTCCGCGGCTCGGCGGGACAGCGGTCCTGAGCGGCCCATCTCCGGAGCTCGGGCTCGACCGCGCGATGGGTCACGCGGCTCTGAGTGCCCGGGAACGGTGGTCCGAGGCCGCCCGCGTAGAGCGCGCCCGGATCGTCGACGCTATGAATGTGGAGTACAGCGACCGGACGGGCCGGCGGGAAGCTCGCCGCCTGCATCGCACCGGCCACGGGCGCGATCGCCGCAACGCGCTCGGAGGCGTCGATGGCCAGGCGGTACGTCATCATGCCGCCATTCGAATGGCCGGTGGCATAGACGCGCGCGGGATCGATCGAGACGTTGCGCGCCACGTCGCGGAGCACCGCGACGGTGAACCCGACGTCGTCGACGTTCTGCGCCGCCGCGTAGCCGCAGCAGCCGCCGGCGTTCCACGTGAGGAGGCGACGACCGAATCGTCCGGAGCCGTCGGGATAGACGACCGCGAATCCTTCGCGGTCGGCCAGCGCGTCGAGCCCGGCGTACGCCTTGAAGCCCGACGCATTGCCGCCGCCGCCGTGAAACGCGAACACGACGGGCAACGGCCGGCCCTCGCTCACCCGGGGCGGCACGTGCACGATGTAGGTCCGGGTCAGGCCGCCGATGGCGAGCGAGCGATCGTGATCTCCGGCCCCGAGGGACACGAGCACCAGGGCGAGCGCGATCACGCTCACGATCCTAGCAGACCGAGCGTGACGAGCACACGACGGCCACCGCCACCATTTGACGAGAACGTACGCCGAAGCCTACAGTGGCGCGCTTGCAGGCGCGCCGAGCCGAGCGCGGTGCCGCCTGTCGTGGCGGCGACCGAATTCACGAGAGAGGCCGAGCGATGGCGAAGATGCTGGACGGTATGGAGGCGTTGCTGCGGGGCGAAGTCCCGCCGCCCGCGGCGGCTACACTCCTCGGTATGCGGCTCGCGTCGTTCTCGGCGGGGGAGGCGCTCGTCGAGCTCGACGCGACCGCCGCGCATGCCAACCCGATGGGCACCCTGCAGGGCGGCGTCCTCACCGCGGTTGCCGATGCCGCGATGGGCTGGGCCTACATGACGACCCTCGGCGAGGGCGAGAGCTACACGACCGTGGAGATGAAAGTGAACTTCTTGCGCGCGGTGCGCACGGGCCGCATCTCGGCGCGCGCCCGTGTGAAGAACGCCGGGCGCACGCTTGGGCTCATCGAATGCGACGTGCTCGACGGAGGCGACAAGCTCGTCGCCCACGCGGTGAGCACCTGCATGACCCTTCCCGCGGCGCCGTCGGACGGACGCTGAGCCGTCGAGCCCCAAAGGGTACGATCGCGCTGACCGCTTCCGTCCCACGCGTCTACTACGGCTGGATCGTCGTGGCCGGCCTCTCGATCACCGAAACGGTGTCGTGGGGCATCCTCTACTACGGCTTCCCGGTCATGCTCCGGCCGATGGAGGCCGATCTCGGCTACTCGCGCGTCGAGCTCACCGGCGCGCTCTCGATCGGGCTCCTGACATCCGCGCTCATCGCGATACCCGTCGGCCGCTGGATCGATCGTCACGGCGCGTGCGGTGTGATGACCCTCGGCTCGTGCCTGGCGACGGCACTGCTCCTGGTGTGGTCGCGCATCGAGAGTCTCGGTGCGCTCTATGCGGTCTGGGCGCTCATGGGACTCGCGATGGCGGCGACGCTCTACGAGCCGGCCTTCGCCGCGATCGTCGGGTGGTTTCCTCTGAGAGACCGCGACCGAGCCCTGCTCGTCGTCACGCTCGTCGCGGCGCTGGCGAGCGCCATCTTCATGCCATTCGAGGCGTGGCTGGTCAACCGGCTCGGCTGGCGCGGGGCGTTGTCCGCCCTCGCCCTGATCCTCGCGGTGCCGACGATCCCCCTGCACGCGCTCGTCCTGCGGCGCCCCCCGCGGGCCTCCGCGCGCGACAGGGCGTCGGGCCCGGACGCCGCCGTACCCGGGCTGACGCTCGGCGCCGCCGCGAAGACGGGAGTCTTCTGGGTGCTGGCGCTCGCGTTTCTCGCCAGCAACTTCACGACGAACACCGTCACGGTCCATCTCATCCCGTACCTGAGCGACCGCGGCTACTCACCCACCTTGGCGGCGGCGATGATCGGCTGGATGGGCGCCATGCAGCTGCCGGCGCGGGTCGTCTTCGGTCCGCTCGTCGCGCGCTTCGGCCACCGGACGCTCACGGTCGGCATCTTCGTCTTCCAGGCCGTGGCGCTGGCCCAGCTCGCGCTGGTGCGACGCCTCGGCACACTCGCGCCGATGGTCGTCATGCTCGGCGCCGCGAACGGCATGGCCACTCTCGCACGGGCGACCACGATCGCCGAGATCTTCGGCCTGCGCCACTACGGCTCGAT
>Ga0209267_1000541_pt1 | contig 27494 bp, 27 predicted proteins | sample GraSoiAngelo_137_FD_185894 | JGI IMG/M metagenome (GOLD analysis project Ga0209267, IMG submission 185894) | Grasslands soil microbial communities from the Angelo Coastal Reserve, California, USA - 14_0929_09_30cm (SPAdes) (version 2) | ecosystem: Environmental > Terrestrial > Soil > Grasslands ... | reverse complement strand
GCCGCAGCCGCGGACTACTTAGACGGAGTCGCTGACGCCGGCCGACGGGGCTTCACGGCTGCGGGCATAAGTCGGGAAGCCTACGCTTATTCCCTACCCTCTCGGAAAATCACCCTCATTGGAACCGCCATCCAAGGCGAGTACCTTGTAAAAAAAATGACCCGAACGATCTGCCACCACTGCCAGCACACTGCAACCCTGATGCTCAGGGAGGAGTTTCGCCGCACTGCAGGCGGCCACACGGAACCGGACGGAAAGACGGTGGTTTGCCAGGGGTGCGGAGATAGCTGGCACTTCCGCGACCGGGGGCAGCTACCGGAGTGGCTGCGACAGGAACTGAGAGACAGGGGGCTCTGACCACGCCGTCCGCCACCGCGAGCGATCCGATGACGGAACTCGCGCGCCACGCTTGCGCGATCGTTACAGCTCGCTCGCGGACCCGAATTTCGTCCTATTGCTGGGCGGTGATGTCAGTGCCGGTGCCCGTCTGGCCGCTGCTCCAGGTGTAGCCGCTGCTCCAGGTGTAGCCGCTGCTCCAGGTGTAGCCGTTACTCCAGGTGTAGCCACTGCTCCAGGTGTAGCCACTACTCCAGGTGTAGCCGCTTCCCGACGTGTACGACCCATTCCAGAACAGGCCGTCCAGGAGCAACGGGACGATGGAAAGCACATCCTTCACCACGCACACCAAACCACCGATCAAACTCCCTAGCAGACCGCCACCACTCGAGCAGGTGGTGGTTTGCTGGTCGGACATGATGTAGTAGTTGCCGTTCGAATCCCGATTCGCCCGCCCGCCGAAGTGCTGGGTCCCCGCGAGATCGCTCGCCACGTTCAGTCCCTGATTGGCGCAGTTCGTGGCGGTGCCGTAGACGGCGTCGTGCGCATTCACCAGACCCGCGCCCTGCTGGAACACCGTGTAGGCCAGCGTCCCTTTCGAGTTCACGGCCGGATGGGCCCCAGACATCAATCGGCACTTGACCTGATCGGGAGTCAGGGAGGGATTTACCTGGAGCATCAGCGCGACCACACCGCTCACCACGGCGGTGGCTTGCGACGTGCCCGACATCGTGAAGTCATCGTACGGTCCGACCCACTGCGGAAACTCCGAAGCCAGCGTGCCGTTGTTGGGCGCGTAAGCGAGGATGTGACCGCCCATCCCCACGATTTCCGGCTTCACGAAACCCTCGTACGTCGGGCCGGCGGAGGAGAAGCTGGCGAGCTGGTATTGCAACGGCTGCATCGGGTGATAGGCGTCGGTTACCGCACCCACGGTGATGACGTACGGGACGTTTCCGGGGGCGTTGATGGTCATCGGTTGCGGTCCCCGATTGCCGGCCGCTGCCACGACCACAATCCCGGCGCCCCAGGCGGCCATCACCGCTTGGTCGAGTGGATCGTCCCAGTACGGCGACTGCGGCGGCGCTCCCAGCGACAGATTGATCACGCGAATGTTGTAGCGGGATTTTTCCTTGATGACCCACCCGATACCGGCGATGACGTCGAAGTACCGGCCGGCGCCTGTGCTGTCCAGCACGCGTACGGAGACCAGATTACCGCCGGGTGCGACGCCCTGATAGTTGCCGGTCGTGGCCACACCACTGCTCGCGATGATCGACGAGATGTGTGTGCCGTGACCGAACAAGTCGTTGATGCTTTGACTGTAGTTCTGCTGTGCGGCGGTCTGGCTATAAGTCGCACTCTGGCGCGCCTGAATCACGTCGTACTGCGCAAGCACGTGCGGGGTCTGGTACGGTGTCGTCTGCAGAGGGCCCAAAGTGCTCCACACGCCGGAGTCGAGCACCGCGACCGTGACGCCCCGTCCGGTCACCCCACCGACATGCAGGTTGCTGGCGGCGACCTCCGACGGGTAGTTGGTTTCCGGCAGATGACTGGAGCTGGCCTGCACCGACGAGTCTTCGAAAATGCGTAGACGCGGGACATCTGAGGCCCGCAGCGCCTCGAGCTCCCGGTCATCCAGTGCTGCGCCCACTGCACGGATAATGGAAAGATCGCCGGTCACTACGCCGCCGACCCGCGCGACGGCGCTGCGCGCGACTTCGACGCTCTCGGCCTGCACGATGTAGTCCTGCCGCACGCCCACCGGTTCAACTCGGGAAGGTGGTGTCGTCCGCGCCCGCGCGGGCGCAGCCGCGACGGGCATCCGGGCTGCCGGCCGAGACGCGGCGGTCATCGGCGATGGCGACGGTGAATCGCTTCGGGACATCACTGCCCACAGGGCCAGCAAGACAGTCGCGATGAACCCTGCAAATAACCAGCGCCTGGACCAGGTCTTCGTTGTCATGAAGGCGTTCTCGTTTCTTGGTATGCGGAGTACTCGCTCCGACCTTCGTTTTACAGGAACAGCATCGCCACGTAGCGACAAGGCTCAGTGCCGCAGGAGCGCAAGGTGTGACGCATCCCGCATAAGCGCCGGTAAAGTCGCTACGTTCTACGAGATCACGTTGACATAACCGCCCACCCTCCAAGGAAACTGCGCAACACCGGCTTGATGAGCGCCTCTCGTCAGGAAGTCGTCCCCTGCTCGGCGGGACGGTCGCTTTGCAGTACTGCCTCGGCAGAGCGCCGGGAAACCGACACGGCGACAAAGCGAGTACTTCGCTCGGTGTGCATTAGGCAAAGGGCTTGCTGCGCTTGCCACTTGAGAGTGAGCGCCTTTTCCCGGCCGCGCACGTAGCCCATGCCCGCCGCCACTACCGCACACACGAGGACGAACCCGACGGTCTGGACACGTGTGAGTGCAGCGATCACGTAGCCAGCGGTAGCGCCTACCAACGTGGCCACGACGGTGGACTGCATCACCACTCTATCGGCCTCGGCATAGAGCCGGTCGGCGAACTTCTGGATCAGTTGGGAATCGTACTTGACATGATCCTCGCTCATAGGGTTATCCCTTTCTCCGAGTGCCGCATCGCGAATCAAGACCCTTTGCTGCGGCTGCGACCCTCGTCCCAGCCACATCGACCCGCGCCAATGTCCGGACTGTAGCAAACGCGGCGCCGGGTTTGAGCAGCTGGTCAATGGCCGGTCCCGGTCTTGAGCCAGACCAGACCCGGCCGAGGCGTCCGTGGAATTTGCTGCGCGAGCGCCGCCCGCCCTCACTGCCGCCGAACGGTCGGTGGGTTGGGGCGCGCCGCGAGGACGCACTGCTAAGACACGACACAGGGGTGCAACCGTGACGCAGACCTATTCCGGCGGCTGTCAGTGCGGGAAGGCGCGCTATGAGGTCAGCCTGGACATCCAGTCCTTCGCGATTGGAAAGAAATCCGAAAACGGGGGCGGAGGTGGCCGCCATCAACGTCCGCTGCCTGGACGACGCCGATGGGCTCCCGCCGCATAGCGGAGGGCTATCTTTCCGAGTCACCCGCGCGGATGCGCCGTGCACATTCGCGCTGCCAGATCACGTAGCATGCGAAATGAAAGATCAGCTGATCGGCATTGCGCGGGTCGACGACGTCGTACTCGACTTTGTCACGCGTCACCGGGTTATCACACACGGGGCACGTCTGCCCCCCTCCGAAACCACCGTTGATCAGCGTAATGAACTCCACTGGCAGGCGACCGTCCTTAATGCGCTCCTGCACGCGCGATCGCAGCTCACTCTCCGGCAAAACCGCCTCGGTAGGCATTACTTGCGCCTCTGCCGCCGGGCTAGGTTTGGTTCGGCCGGCGCGCCGAGTTAACGCCGATATTCGGGCGGCCGCAATCGGGGTTTCCGCCATCAACCGGCGTTCATGACCGGGACGCTCTGGTGCCACGCGGTGGCGCGCTCGTAAGCGCGCGCCAGGCGCAGCACCGTCGCCTCGCTGCCCGGTGGACCGCTGATCTGAAGTCCGATCGGCAAGCGCTCGGCGGTGAAGCCACAGGGAACGGAGATGGTCGGCAGCCCCAGCAGGTTGAGCGGCCGGGTGTTGTGCAGCATGCGCAGCTCGAGCGGTCGCGCGGTGTTGGGATCGCCGAGCTCGCTCAGCGCGAACGGTGGCACCGGTGTGGTGGGCGTGACCAGAAGGTCCACATCCGCAAAGCAGCGCGCGGCCGCATGGCGGGCCTGATCGAGGCGGCGCCGGCTTTGCATGTACGTGGACAGGCTCACGTCCGCCCCGGCGCGAATTCGCTTCAGCGTGGCCGCCTGGTAGAGCTCGGGACTCTTGGCCACATATTCCCTGTGAAATTCGTACGCCTCGGCCGAGAGGATCGCGACGTACGGCTCCATGACCGAAGCGTAGCTTGCGTCCGTCGCGAATGGCGCCACGTCGCGCTGCGAGCGCGTCAGGTTCTTGAGCACGCCGAGCGCTGTCTCCATCGCCGCCTGAATGTCAGGATGCAGGTTCTCGTAGAAGTAGTCCCGGGGAATCCCGAGACGGAGCGCTGCGGTCGCACCCTCGATGGCCGCCGCGTAGTCCGGAACCGGCACGTCGGTACTGCCCGGGTCCTGGGGGTCGTAGCCCGCGATCGCCTTGAGCAGCAGCGCCGCGTCACTCACCGTCCGCGTCATCGGTCCGAGATGATCCAGCGACCAGGAGAGAGGAATGGCGCCGCTGGTGCTGACGCGGCCGTAGGTCGGTTTCAGCCCGACGATCCCGCAGTAAGCCGCCGGCTCGCGGATCGAGCCGCCGGTGTCCGAGCCGAGCGCTGCGTAGCACAGCTGCCCAGCCACCGCCGCTGCGGAGCCGCCCGAGGAGCCACCGGGGCTGTAAGCGAGGTTCCACGGATTGCGCACCGGGCCGAAGTGACTGAATGCCGAGCTGGCGCCGAAGGCAAACTCGTGCATGTTGAGTTTCCCGAGCAGCACGGCGCCGGCGGCCTTGAGGCGGCGTACTACCTCCGCGTCCTGCTGCGGGATGCGCTCCTTGAATAACGCGCTCCCAGCCGTGGTTCGCAGCCCAGCAGTGTCGAGGAGATCCTTCAGGGCGATCGGAATGCCGTGCAGCGGGCCCTTCCAGCCGTCGCGGCCAACCTCTGCTTCGGCGATGCGGGCGCTGGCCAGCGCCGATTCCGCGGTAACGGTAATGAAGGCGTTGAGGCGGGGATTGAGTCTCTCGATGCGATCGAGACACGCCTGCGTGAGCTCCACCGGGGAGATCTTCCTGTGCCGCACGAGTTGCGCGGCCTCAGTCAGGCTGAGGGCCGTGGGAGCGGTCGCGGCGGGCCGCGCTGTCGAGCTCTCGGGCAGGACGCTACCCGCCGCGCCGGTCAGAGCACTCTTGATGAAAACCCTGCGAGACATCGGCTCAACTCCCACGGCGGCTCCCGTGCGCGTACGACCGACGAAACTACACTATTTCGCGCGTCGTGACAGAACTTGGCTTGTTGCGAAATCGGAGATCCGCGCATTAAACGTGTGAGTTTGTTGTTGCCAGTCGGCCGCATCTCACGTCCACGATGAGGCAGGCGACACGGTTTGTCTTGCAGGTGACATTAATCACAGCGTCCCGAGCGCGAGATGCTGTTCACGTTCTTTCGAGCGCAACGCCGACACCGGGCTCGTCCTTGCAACCCCCCTCACAGAATGCGGAGCCCGATACCCTGTCTGCAATGAAAGTGGGATTGGCCTCAAATGTCGCCCGCAGGAGACCTGTATAACACCAGGCCATGAAGTGCCCGAAATGTGAGCACCGCCAGGATGACATAACGCAATGTGCATCTTGCGGCATCTATTTCGCCAAATTTTCCCGGCGACAGACTCGGCACGCTGGCCGCCGCAGCGCCGCTGCCCGCGCGCAGCAACACGCCGCCGGATTTGGGTGGGGTGCCATTGCTTTCACTGCGATCGTGAGCTCGGCGCTCGTTTGGCACGTCCCGCGCGGTCAGGCCTCACCCTCCCGGATCGCCACTTCCACGCATTCGGCGGCGGCCAGCGCCTCCGCAGGGCTCGCGGCGGCGGCGAATGTCGGGCTCGCAGGTGCGTCGTACGGCGCGGATTCTGCGGCGTCGCGGCGCTTTGCCCGCAACGCCGAGCCCCCGCGCGTCCTTGAGGGTCTCGAAGCCCAGCTGGCGAGGTCTTTCCCCGCTCGCAATGCGATAGAAACCGCCCGCAACTCCACGGTGTTCATCCGGAGCGGCCTGGGAGTAGGCTCAGGGTTCATCCTCGATGCGAGCTGCCACGTCATCACCAGTCGACATGTGGTGGACATTGATGCTCCCCAGGTGGCGAACAATACGGTGGACGGTGCCGAGTTGCGCGCACGTCTCGGCGCCGAAGCGCAACAGCTGCAGGCGAACATCGTCGAGCAGATGCAGTTGCGGGCGGCGCTCGCAGGGCAACCAGGCACGAACCTGCAGGTGCTGCAACTGGATGAGCGTATCGAGGCGATGCAGCAGGAGCTCGCCAGCTTGCCGGGGCAGCTCAACCGGGAGGGCGCCGACAAAGGCGCGCCGAAGCCGTTCAACGGTTTTACCGCGACACTGGTGGACGGTACCGAATTCACGGTGTGGCGCGCTGAGTACGCGGAAGGCCGGGATCTCGCGATCTTTCAGCTTCCGGCGGACCACTGTCCGCACCTGGATCGGGCCAGCTCCGCCAGGCTCCTCCAGGGAGAGCGCTTGTACACGATCGGCAACCCCTCGGGGCTGGCCTACAGCGTCACGGCGGGCATCTTCTCCGGGGACCGCGGCGCCGGCAAGGAGCGATTCCTGCAAACCGACGCGCCCATCAATCCGGGCAATAGTGGCGGCCCCTTGATCACCGAGAATGGTGCGGTCGTCGGCATCAACACCATGAACTTACGCGGCACGCAGGGCATCGGCTTCGCCATTCCGATCGAGGCGGTGTACCAGGACTTCCCGCAGTTGCGCAGCGCGCCGCGCTGAGTGCTCGTCGAGCGACGCTTGCCTCGCCCACCATCGCGACCCTTCGCGTCGCCTCCGGCGCTCCTCGCGTAAATCTACCCACGACACGTCTCCCGCTACCGCGCTCATTCAGCCGGGTTCGAAGCGGCCCCATGGCCAGCCCCGTACTGGTAGCCCGGGCTGGCGGTGGGCAGCGTTCCCGGGCCTCCCGCACGGAGGCCGGCGTGGTCGTCATCCGTGGGGCGCCCAGGTCGTCTGGCTCCGCGACCCTGATGGTAATCTTCTCTCCATCGTTTCGTACGCCGGATCGTACCGGGAGCGTTGCCAGTGAGAAGCGGTGTGGGGCTGAAGCGTGATATGGCAGGGGCACTGTGCACATTCCTGCTCCTGCTCGGAGCGGCGTGGCCGACATCCGCCGGCGACGCGAAGCCTTTAACCGCAATCCTCCTCAAAGCTCGAACCCATCTGCCGGATTCCAATTTCGCCGACTCGGTGGTGCTCGTGATGAACAACGTCGGGCACGCCCCGATGGGTCTCATCATCAACCGGCCCACCCAGGTTCCACTCTCGCGCCTCTTTCCGGATCTCAAGCCCCTCGCGCAACTGCACGACAAGGTTTACTTCGGCGGGCCGGTTGAATTCGGCTCGGTGTGGTTCCTTTTTCGCGCCGTCAAGCCCCCCAAGCATGCGATCCAGGCTTTTGAGGGCGTCTACTTCAGCGCGAACCGGGAATTGCTGCTCCAGCTGCTGGCCCGCGACAAGCCCATGGACGGCCTGCGGATCTTCATCGGCTACTCCGGCTGGGCTCCGGGTCAGCTCGAGGCCGAGATCGCACGCGGCGACTGGACCCTCGAGCGCGCCCAGTCGGATGCGATTTTCAACGGCAAGTCCGAGTACCCCTGGCCCACACCGCAGGCTCCGAAGCGCAGCACCTGATGAACGCCTACCAGATGCCTCCGAGCGACACGGTAATGGCCTCGCCGTTCACGCCTCCCGCTGCGTCGCTGCACAGGAACGCGATTACCTGCGCGACCTCGCGCGGCTCGAGCACGCGGTTCTGCGGGTAGATCGCAGCGCGCTCCCGCCACACCTGCTCGACGCTGACGCCGCGCCGCTCAGCCTCCGTCTTCGCCGAGCGCTCGGCCATTGCCGTTCGCACCCAGCCCGGGAGCACCGCGTTGGATGTGATTCCGAATGGCCCGGCGTCCTGGGCGACCGCGCGTGCGAGTCCGATCAGTCCGTGCTTGGAAGCGGTGTAGGCACTGCCGGAGCGCTCCGCTTTCTCGCCGGCGGTCGAGCTGGTGAACACGAGCCGGCCGAAACCGCGCTGGCACATCCCGCCCACGGTCAGCCGCGTGAGCTCGAACGGACCGTCGAGGTTGATGCGCATCGTCTCGCGCCAGACTTCCGGGTCCTGCTCCCACACGAGCCGCTCGTGAGCCGAGCCGATGCCGTGGTTCACGATCAGCAGGTCGATCGGCCCCAGCCGCCGCTCGGTCTCGGACACCGCCAGGGCGCAGCCTTGGGCGGTGCCGAGGTCGGCCGCGACGTACTCGAGGCCGACGGCCGCCAGTTCCGCGGCGCTGCGCGCCACGATCATCACGCGCGCTCCCGCGGCTGCGAGGAGCAGGGCCGCCTCGCGCCCGATCCCCCGGCCGCCGCCCGTAACGAGCGCCACACGTCCGTTCACGCCTCAGCTCCCGTAATCATGTTCGCGGAAGCCTTGTCAAGCCGGGTAGATCGGGTTCTGAGACTGAGCAACCGGCGCGGCATGAGGCAGCGGCTCATCGAGATTCACGCCGCAGTATGGACAGAAGCCGACCTTCGGGCCGGATCCCCAGCTGAAGGCGACGGGCATCGCTATGGTCTGTCCGAGTCTCGCCTTGCACTTGGGACACCTCACGATTCGCTGCATGGCCAGGATGGCGCCGCCGAAAAGCAGGAATCCCGCAATCGGGATAGCCGCCCGTGGGATGCCGTCAGGGAGGTCCCTTGCGACCGCCCCACCCAAAGCAAACAAGAGCCAGCCGCCAATTCCGGCAGCGGCGCACCACCATACCCGGCGCTTGATGTAGTGACGAATTGTCTGCTTCACAGGCAGCGATCCTTGCGCATGCAGACTCCCTCCGCTGAGTTGGTTCGGCAGGCAACGCGCCTGCGTACTGTTCCCGGCGGACAGTACTCTTTCAAGCCAGTGGGAGTCCACGGGCCCGCGGCGCGCTCAGGAATCGGCGCAGGGGTCCGTCAGGTTGAGTGCGTCGTCAGCCTGTTGCGTCGTCGCGCAACGGTCAGCTCGAGTGCGACCTCTTCTTCTGGCAGCGGTGGCACCCACCCGACGATGTGACCGCAGGTGAGGTAGATCACCCGGCCACTGCGAAAATCCACCTCCTCGTCGTCGCGGTCGTCCTGGGACGGGTCATAGCGGCGGATGTTCCAGTCGCAGAGGCTCAGCATGTAGCCGACCGTGTGCAGCTCCTGATTGACGATCGCATCCGACATGGAGAAGAAATCGGCGAACGCCTGGTTGTGAATCGAGCATACGTGCGTGTGGAAGTCCGCCACCACCTCGGGACCGTAGAACTCCGCAAGGTCCACGCCGAACGGTCGCTTTGACGAAATCAGAGCGGACGCCTCGAACCCGCCGGGCACGGCCCGCACGACGCCACCGCACTCGTACTGCGGATCGCAGATGGCGGCCGCATGTTTGAGGCCGCTGATCGCCGCTTCGTCAATCGTCGCGAACACCGCCAAAGTCAACAGGTTGACCATCTGGCCTCCGAGCTCGTTGGCGCGACCCGGCCCCCCCGGCGCACTCCTCGAGCACATGGTGGTCAGACTTCCCGATCCGGCCGTCAAGGTCGTGGCAGCAGGTCGCACAACGCAGGCGCGATGTCAGGCGCGTGACGGCGGTCAAGTCTCGACAACGGCGGCTGAGACGCGCGTCAGCTTTCTGTTGACGCCGGTTTTTCCATAAGGTTCCGCGCGCGGCGGGACGACGGCCATGCCTTTCGAGGCCCCGCTTGCGTCTGGTCACTTGCCGGGAGATTTCGACGTCGACTTGAACACCACCCCGTCCTTCATCACGAAGCCGACGTTCTTCAGCTCATTGACGTCGGCGAGGGGATCGCCCGCGACCGCGATCACGTCCGCGTACGCACCGGGCGCGACTACCCCGAGCTCACCGCTCCGGCCAAGCAACTCCGCGCCACGCGAGGTGGCCGACCGAATCGCCTGCATCGGCGTCATCCCGAATTCGATCTCCCGGGCAAACTCCTGCGCCAGGGGCTCGGACCAGGGGAAACCGCCGGCATCCGTGCCGAACGCGATTTTGACGCCGGCGCGCACTGCCTTCTGAAACGAAACGCCATGGACGGCCACGCGCTTGCGGTCCCGCTTGCCGGTCGGGGTGTCGGGCGGGTCCAGATCGTAGTAGTAGACGGACAGGGTCGGTACGAGCCAGGTGCCTTGTCTGACCATCTGTGCAATCTGCGCGTCGGTGAGCTCGAGACCATGCTCGATGGAGTCGCAGCCGCCGTCCAGGGCGCGCTGCAGACCGATTCCGTTGTAGGCGTGGCAGGCGACTCTTCTCCGCCAACCGTGCGTCTCGTCGACGATCGCCCTGAGCTCCTCCACCGTCAGCGTCGGTTGCGAAACGAGTGCGCCCTGCTCATCGACCCACGACCGGTGCGTCATGTATACCTTGATCCAGTCGGCACCATGATCGAGCTGCTCGCGCGCCGCCTTGCGGGCCTCCACCGGGCCGTCAACGATCTGAGCCCCCTTGGGCACCTCGATTTCGGGCGCATAGCCTTCGAGGACATAGCCGCCGGTCGTCGAGATCGAGCGGGTTGAGACGTAGAGTCGCGGCCCGGGAATGTAGCCCTCCTCGATCGCCCGCTTGATGCCGACGTCGCCGAAGCCCGCGCCCTCGGTCTCCACGTCGCGAAGCGTCGTGAAGCCCTGTTCCAGCGCTCGCCGCGCCGCAAGCGTCGCGCGCACCACCCGGTAGGAAGCCGGGAACTTGAGCAATTGCACATCGTAGCCGCCCGCTGCGGGCACCTCGCCCTGAAGGAATATATGCGTGTGACAATCGATCAGGCCGGGAAGAAGGGTTGCGCCGCCGAGATCGATCACCTCCGCACCGGGTGGCGGCGAATGCGCCCCAGCCGTCGTGACTTCGGCGATGCGATTGCCGCGGATCAGGATCTCGGGCTTCAGGCGCGGCTGGCCGCCCGTTCCATCGATCAGCGCCCGGGCCCGCAGCACCGTGAGATGGGGTGCCGCGGCCGCGGCCGATCCCGGGGAATCCTGCGCGAGGCACAGCCTCGCGAGGCATGAAATCACGATGCCGAGGTAGGGCACGAGACGCATGGAGATCCCCCTGTCTTGACCGGCAGCGGACCGCTCCGGGTACGGCGCGAATGATGCCTGCCGCGATCTAGCCGTCAACCACCGTAAATCCCTCGCGCCGGGCCGCGGCCGTGAGCCGCTCATCGAGGCAGACAATCTCGAGCGTGGCCGGATCGTGATCGGCCGCGACCAGGGCGGCCGCGAGCTGAAGACTATCGGCCGCCCGAAGGGGGTGCACGCGCAGCAGCCGCTCCGCCGTGCGGCGCAGGGCCGTCGACGGCACGATCTCGTGCCAGCTGTCGGCGAGATGGCGCGCGACCGCCAGCGTCGCCTCGACCTCTTTCGCCGTCAGCGCATTCTCCCGTTCACGTCTCGCGATGGCCGCGGCAATCTCGACCGGCGTTGCCCACCAGGCGAGTATCTCGGCGTCCTCCTCGAGGACTCTGAGCATGGCCTCGCGAGCGGGCTCCTCGGCAAGCAGCGGAATGATGGCGGAGGCGTCCCAGAACTTCACGGGCGTACACGCCTCATCGCTCCTCCAGCCGATCGAGGCGCAGCGCCTCGAGGAGACGGGATGCGCGGCCGAGCGGCTTGCCAAGGGAGGCCCGCAGCTTCTCGGCCGACATCGGGCGAGTCGGCGGCCGTGTCACTCCTTGAGCGCGAAGCAGCGCCAGCCGGTGTGCGCCACGCCCCGCCGACTCGATCCGCTCGAGGCGCGCCACCGGCACGTCACGGTCGTAGATCACCACGGCATGTCCGGCCCGCACCTTGCGCAGGTAGGCGCTCAGATTATCCTTCAGTTTTGAAATGGTGGCTTTTTCCATCTGGCCATTATAGCCATGATGGCTCGTGCAGCTCAACGCGCCGAGGCGGGGCGCGGCCCGTGTGCCAAACTGTCACCCTCACGTCCACGCTGGCACGGGAGCAGGCGCACGGGCATCTTCTAGCGCCGCCCGGGCTCACTCGCGAGCGCGCTTCCGACAGGTCCGGGCCGCAAGACCACAAACGGGGGAATTCACATGAAAAAGTCGCTATCACTCATCATGCTCGCAGCGGTGCTGTTCGCCGGCCCGGCTCTCGCCGCGGATCCGATCATCGGCACGTGGAAGCTGAACGTCGCGAAATCGAAGTTCAGCCCGGGCGCAGAGCTCACCGCCGGAATCCGCCTCTATACCGAAGCCAACGGCACGTTCACGCTCGAGCAGAAGCTGACCGGCAAGGACGGCAAGGAGCGCTCGAACCGGGTTCAGTACCGCGATGGCGAGGACATCAAGCAGACCTTGACCGCGGGCGCGGACACGACGCACGCGAAAAAGGTCGACGCGAACACCTGGGACTTCGATCTCAAGAAGGAGGGGAAGGTCGTTGGCCACGTGCATCGCGTCGTGTCCGCGGATGGCAGGACGCTGACGGTACACAACACGGGATTGCAGCTGACCAGCGCCGGGGGCGATCAGACGCTCGTGTTCGACAGGCAGTAGGCTTGCCTGACGCGCGACAGGCGCTTACCTCACGGTGACCGGCGGGGCACGTGCGTGCCCCGCCGGTCGAGCTTAGGTGCGAGCTTCGCTCTCAGCCACGCGGTTTCACCTCTGCGATGGCCTGTCGGGTCGCTGCTCGCGCTGCGCTCTTGGCATCAGTATCGGGCCTGAGCTCGTGTATCGCCTGGCCGAGACTCACGGCGCCCGAGCCCGTCACCTTCGACCGCAGTGTGTCGAACGGAATGCCGAGATTCTTGCTCACGTGTGCCGCCGCCACGCAGCTGCCGAGATTCCTGAACCCCGCGCACGCCTGCTGCGCAGCGGTACCCGTCAGCTCCTTGATCTCTGACGAGAGCTTCGTATTGTCGGCGAGCTGGTCGCCGATGCTGCGTCCTTCACTCTGCGGGCCGCTCGATCGGTCGGAAGCATGACCCGCATCCACGTGGCCTGGCGTCGCGCCCGGCATTCTTCCAGGCATTCCGCCTCCCATGGGTCCTCCGCCGGGTGGCACCGCAGCCGCACCGAGGCTGAACAGCACCAGAGCGGAACTCACAACGAACAGGGTCGATGTTTTCATGGACTTCTCCTCCAACGGCCGTCGGGGATTTCCTTTACCCCAACGCTCTCGCCCATGATTCTGGCAGCCTTGCCTTCCCCGGTGGAATGTTGCCAAGCGCCGACAGCGATGATGGCCGCGCAGAGGCTCTGCAGCGCCCCGGCTTGAGCTCGATTACATTATGGCGAAGGGCCGATCCTTCCATTCAAACGACTTCCGGCCACTGGCATGGGCAACACTGCAATCGTCAAACCTCCGCGCCGGCTGCGTGCCGGTATCGTTGGCGGCGGGCGCGGCGCGTTCATCGGATCGGTGCATCGCATGGCCGCCGAGCTCGACGGTCAGGCCCGCGTCGTCGCGGGCGCCCTGTCGTCCGATCCCCGTATCGCCCGTGAGAGCGCGGCAGCCTGGCTGCTCGAGCGCGCTTACACCTCTTATTTGGAGATGGCCTCGTCCGAAGGCGCCCGCCGCGACGACGGCATCGACTTTGTCATCATCGCGACTCCGAACGACCTGCACTGTCCCGTGGCGCGGGCTTTTCTCGAGGCCGGCATTCACGTCGTCTGTGACAAGCCCCTCGCGCTGACGGTCGCCGAGGGCGAAGAGCTGGTTCGTCTCGTCGAAGCCGGCCCGAGGCTGTTTGCGCTCACGCACGCCTACACGGGCTATCCCGCCGTCCGCCAGGCGCGCGAGATGGTGAGCGCCGGCGAGTTGGGCGAGATTCGCAAGGTGATGGTCGAATACACGCAGGACTGGCTGATGGAGGCCGTGGAGACCCGGGGCAACAAGCAGGCCGCCTGGAGGACGGATCCCGCGCGCGCCGGCCTCGCCGGGTGCGTGGGCGATATCGGCACCCACTGCGCGAACCTCGTCGAGTTCGTGACGGGCCGACGGATCGAGGCGCTGTGCGCGGAACTCAGCACCTTCGTGCCGGGCCGCCGCCTGGACGATGACGCCAGCATCCTCTTGAGGCTGGAGGGCGGGGCGAAAGGCACGCTCAGCTGCTCGCAGGTCGCCTGCGGGGAAGAAAATCGGCTCTCGATCAGGCTCTATGGGTCCAGGGCGGGTCTCGAGTGGCATCAGGAGGAACCGAACACACTCATCCACAAGCCCGCCGGCAAACCCTGGGCGCGGCTGCGCACCGGGCATGGGTACCTCAGCGCATCGGCGCAGGCGCTGACCCGGGTGCCGGCCGGACATCCGGAGGGCTATCTCGAGGCTTTCGCGAATATCTATCGCCGCTTCATCGAGGACGTGCGCAGGGTCCAGCTCGGACAGGCGCCGGTGCACGATTACCCCGGAGTACGGGACGGCCTGCGCGGCCTGCGGTTCGTCGCCCAGGCCGTCGAGAGCTCGCGCGCCGGGTCGGTCTGGCTGAGGTCGGCCTCGTGACCCGACCGACGCGATTCCGTCTTTGCATCATGATGTTTCTCGAATTCTTTATCTGGGGCGCTTGGTTCGTCACGCTGGGGAGCTACCTCGCGGCGAATCTGCACGCGAGCGGAGCCCAGACCGCCCTCGCCTACTCCACGCAGTCCTGGGGCGCGATCATCGCCCCGTTCATCGTCGGGCTCGTCGCGGATCGCTATTTCAATGCCGAGCGTCTGCTCGGCATCATTCATATCGCAGGCGCCATCCTGCTCTACGCGCTCTCCCGCGCTCGGAGTTTCGATGCCTTCTATCCGTGCGTGTTCGCGTACATGATTCTCTACATGCCGACCCTGGCGCTGGTCAACGCCATCTCCTTCCGGCAGATGGATGAGCCCGCCAGACACTTCTCCGGCATCCGGGTGTGGGGCACGATCGGCTGGATCGTCGCGGGCCTCGGTGTCAGCTATCTGTTCGCCTGGGACTCCCATGCCGCCATAGCGCGAGGCGCGCTCAGGAACACCTTTCTCATGTGCTCGATCGCGTCCTTCGCACTCGGCCTCTACAGCTTCACGCTGCCCCGCACGCCGCCCCTGCCACAACCGGGCCAGGGCTCCCGCCTCCGGCAGTTCCTCGGAGTCGATGCACTGGTTCTCCTGCGGGAGAGCAACTTCCTCGTATTCTTCCTCGCCTCCATCCTGATCTGCATTCCGCTCGCCTTCTACTACCAGAATGCCAATCAGTTCCTCACCGAGATTCAGGTTGCCAATGCGACCGGCAAGCAGACCATCGGGCAGATGTCGGAAGTCGTGTTCATGCTGTTGGTCCCGGTGTTCCTCAAGACCTTCGGGATGAAGACCACCCTGCTGCTCGGCATGCTGGCCTGGGTCTGCCGCTACGTGCTGTTTGCTTTCGGCAACGCGCACGAGCTCGCCTTCCTGCTGATCCTCGGCATCGCCCTCCACGGCGCGTGCTACGACTTCTTCTTCGTCTCCGGCCAGATCTACACCGACTCCAAGGCCGGTGCCGGAACCAAGAGCGCGGCCCAGGGCCTGATCACGCTCGCCACTTACGGTGTCGGCATGCTGGTCGGGTTCTCCGTCGCGGGCCTCATCGACGACCGGTACTCGCTCCACGGCGCCCACGACTGGCAATCCATCTGGCTCTATCCCGCCGCCTTTGCGGCCGTGGTGTTTGTGCTCTTCGCGGGGACGTTCCGCAACGAGACGATCGCTTATGCCAACCAAACCAGCGGCGACTGAGTTCCGGCCGAGACCGATGCGGCTCAGCATCCTGACCGCGGCGCTCCAGGAGCTGACTCCGCGGGAGCGGCGTGACGCGGACCCCGACTTGGGCGTCGAGGAGTGGCTGCAGTTCGCCCGGCAGATCGGCGCCCCGAACATCGAGCTGTCCGCGGCCCTGCATCCCACCGAGAGCGACGTGCCCGCGGCCGCGCTTCTCGATCCCGTGGCGAACACGCTGGACCTGCGCAAGCCCTTCAGCGCCGCCCGCGCGGCGCGCGTCCGCCGGGCAATGCACTCGACCCGCGTGGGACTTTCGGACCTGGCGTACTTCGACAACATGCTGGCCGCCGATGAGTCGCTGCGCCACCGGAAGCACGAGCTCATGCGGCGCGTCTTCGACGCCGCGGTCCTCCTCGGAACCGATGCGGTCGCCGGCTTCGTCGGCCGCAATCCCGCCTTGAGTCTCGACGCGAACCTCGTGATGTTCGAGGAGGTGTTCGTGCCGCTGCTCGAGGAAGCGAAGGCACGGGGACTCACCTACCGCGTCGAGCAGTGTCCGATGCCGGGATGGACCATCGGCGACACGTGGCACAACAACATCGCCTATGCCCCGGGTCCCTGGATCGCGCTCCACCGCATCTGTGAGCGGCACGGCGTCGGGGACCAGTTCCGCATCCACTATGACCCCTCGCACGCCATCCTCATGGGACAGGACTCGCGCTCGGTATTCCAGTATCTGAAGGACGCCGGCTACGACTTTCTGATCACCGGCTTTCACGTCAAGGGCCAGGTCATCGATTCGCGCGGGATCTCCGCCTGGGGCTACGGGGGTCAGACGATGCAGCGTGGCGACTGGCGCGGGGGGGAGCCCAGCCCCGATCCGGTCGAGCAGCGCCATGCGTGGAAGAAGCAAACCGTGTTCTGCGAGCACGAGCTGCCGGGCACCGCGCGGCACGATCCGCTCGCGTACCTTCAGAACCGTACGGTGGACTGGCTGGACCATCAGCTCGCCGCACGCGAGCTGCTGCGCATCGATCCGGAAAAGACCTTCCTGGTCGTGGAGCACGAATACCCTAAGGCTCGCGTTCAGGATAAGTCGCGGCTCGCGCCGATTCTCTCGGCATCGCTCGCTTTCACGCGGGCGATCGACGAGGCCGCGGCGGCGATGTACGCCCTGCAGCACGAGGTGCTCCCCGCCCAGGGGATCGCCGTGCAGGGCATCGGGCGCGAAGCCTACCGATCGTAACCCATGCCTTTCGTGACCGCCGGATCCCAGCGCAATGCTTACGACGTCATCGTCGTCGGCTCGGGTGCCGCGGGCGGGCAGTCCGCCTATGCGCTCTCGATGGAGGGCGCGAAGGTTCTCATGCTCGAGGCCGGGCGCAGATACATCCCCGCAACCGAGACGCCCATGTTCCAGACACCCGACCTCGCGCCTCTCCGGGGGGTCAGCACTCCGCACAAGCCCTTCGGCTTTTACGACGCGACGGTCGACGGCGGCTGGGAAGTGCCCGGAGAGCCTTACGTGCGCGCGAGCGAAGAGCGCTCGAGTCGCTTCGAATGGTGGCGGGCGCGGATGCTCGGGGGTCGGACCAATCACTGGGGCCGGATTTCGCTGCGCAACGGCCCCTATGACTTCAAGCCCAGGAGTCGCGACGGCCAGGGGTTCGACTGGCCCATCGGTTACGAGGATGTCGCGCCCTACTACGACAAGGTTGAGTTGCTGATCGGCGTCTACGGCACCAACGAGGGGCGGGAGAACACTCCGGATTCGCCGCCCGAGTGTCTGCTGCCGCCGCCCGCGCCGCTCGTCAGTGACTTGCTTCTGGCGCAGCGGGCGAAGCGCCTCGGGATCACCGCGATACCGGGCCATAAGGCCGTTCTCACCCGGCCGCTCGATTACGAGCGCACCCCGGCTCGCCTGCATCCGCACAATGTCACCGCGCAGAGGATCCTCGCCGAGGACATGCGCGCCCGTGCGCCGTGCCTATGGGCGACGCCGTGCGGGCGGGGCTGCTCGATCCGCGCGAACTATCAGTCGACCACCGTGCATCTGCCGCCGGCGCTCGCGAGCGGAAACCTCGACATCACGACCGACGCGATGGTTTACGAGGTGACACTCGGACCGCGCGGGCGCGCGAGCGGCGTGAGCTTCATCGACCGCACCACCGGGAGGCACCACCACGCGAGCGCGCGGGCGGTGGTGCTGGCGGCGAGCGCCTGCGAGTCGGTCCGCATTCTGCTGAATTCCAGGAGCGCGCAGTTTCCGGATGGACTCGCCAACTCGAGTGGACGGGTGGGCCGTTACCTCATGGATACGGTCGGCAGCAGCGCGAGCGGCCAGATTCCGCTACTCGAGAGCCTGCCGCCCCTCAACGAGGACGCCGCTGACGGGGATCAGACGTATGTTCCCTGGTGGCTCTACCGCGAGCAGCGTGCCGGCAAGCTCACCTTTGCGCGCGGCTATCACATCGAGTTCGGCGGCGGCAGGCGGATGCCGGGGTATGGAACCGGGGCGGGAATGGAATGGCTCACGGGCGGCAGCTACGGGGTGAAGTTCAAGCAGGACGTGCGCCGCTATTACGGGTCTTTCGTCGGCTTCGACGGCCGTGGCGAGATGATCCCCAACGAGCGGTCCTATTGCGAGATCGATCCGACCGTCAAGGACAAGTGGGGCATCCCGGTCCTGCGCTTCCATTGGGGATGGTCGGAGCACGAGCTGCAGCAGGCGGCACACATGCAAAGGACCTTCGCGGAAATCGTCGACGCCATGGGCGGCCGGATGCATCGTGGACCGGAACAGGACCCGGCAAAAGCCATCGCCCCCGGCGGCTCGATCATCCACGAGGTCGGCGGCGCCATGATGGGATCGGACCCCAAGACTTCGGTCACGAATCAATGGTGTCAGACCTGGAACGTGCCCAACCTTTTCATCACCGACGGCGCCGTGTTCGTATCCAACGCCGACAAGAATCCGACACTGACCATCCTGGCCCTTGCCTGGCGCGCGGCGGACCACATCCTCGAGCTCATGCGGCGGCGGGAGCTGTGATGGATCGGCGCACCACGGTGAAATGGATGCTGGCCGCTAGCGCGGCGTGGCCGCTCCTCCGAAGGCGCGCGGCCCGGGCCGAAGCGTCGGCCGTGAGCGTGCAGGGCTACGGGACGGATCCGAACCTCCTCACGGTCTACCACCCCGGGGACCTCTGGCCGCTCACACTCACGCCGGATCAGCGGCGCCTCGCGGCGATCCTCGCGGACCTCATCATCCCTGCCGATGAGAGCTCGCCGAGCGCCTCGGCAGCGGGAGTGGTCGAGTTCATCGATGAGTGGGTGAGCGCGCCCTATCCGCGCCACCAGCGGGACCGGGGGATCGTGCTCGACGGGTTCAAGTGGCTCGAGACGGAAGCGGTACGGCGTTCTGGGACGGCGTTCGCGGAGCTCGGTGCGACCGACCAGCACGCGATCTGCGATGAGATCTGTGACGTTTCGCGAGCGGCGGATGCCAAGCGCGATGCCGCCCGCTTCTTCGCGCTCTATCGCGACCTCACCGCCGGCGGGTTCTACTCGACTCCGGTGGGACGAAAGGACCTGGGCTACATCGGCAACGTGCCGCAGGCGCGTTTCGACGGGCCGCCGCCCGAGCTCCTGCGGAAGCTCAACCTCCCGTGAAAGGCAATCCGCAACAGGTGGGAGCCATGGACAAGACGCCTCTCTACGCCACGCTGCTCTGGGTCTGCTGCGCGGCGGTGCCGCTCGCTGGCGCCGATGCAACAACCCCCGGACCCTGGCGGTCGCTCCTGAACGACGACAGCGCCCCTGACTGGCGCGGCTGGAAGGAACCGGGATTTCCCGCGGGCTGGCGCGTCGCCGGCGGGGTGCTCTCGAAGGACGGCGTGGTCGACGACCTGGTCACGAAGGAGAGCTTCGCCGATTTCGAGCTCGAGCTCGAGTGGAAGATCGGCAAGGCCGGCAACAGCGGCATCTTCTATCGCGGCACGCGCGAGTACGATCACATCTACTGGAGCGCACCCGAATACCAACTTCTCGATGACGCGAACGCCCCCGACGGCCGCAGCCGCCTCACGGCCGCAGCCTCCGCCTTCGCGCTCTACGGTGCGCCTGAGGGCGTGGTGCTCCCTTTCGATCACTGGAACAAGACGCGGCTGGTGGTGAAGGGCACGCACGTCGAGCATTGGCTCAACGGCCGCAAAGTCGTCGAATACGAGCTTCAGAGCCCCGACTGGAAGAGCCGGGTCGCGGCGAGCAAGTTTGCCGCTTATCCCGATTACGGGATGGCGAAGAGCGGACTGATCGGCATCCAGGGCGATCATCCCGGGACGCTCGGGATCCGCCACGTGCGCATACGCGAGCTGCCTTGAAGGTTCGGGGGACTCGCGCGCAACATGGACCCACGGCTGAGGGCATCGATCCTGATGGCTGGAAAATTCAATCTGACGTTCGCACTCGGCCAAGGGGTCGCTGAGGCTATCGAGGCCCAGAAAAGCGCTGGAAAAACCGGGTGTTTTCCTCACTATTGCAAGGTTCCTGCGGACGGGCGAGCCGGGTTAAAGTCTGATGAATCGACGGAAAAGAACCCCCATTGACGCTGGCGGTTCGGAGTCTATGATCGATGTCCATGCAGGCCGCATCGCTGGAGGTACTGGAAAAGGCCAACCTGCCGGCCCCGCAGGCGCGCGCCATCGTGCAGGCGATCGAGATCGAGATCGCGGGCGCACGCGATACGCTCGCGACGAAGCAGGATACGCTGCTGCTGCGTCAGGACATGGCGGAACTGGGGCATGACCTGCGGAAGGAGATGTCCGAACTGGGGCATGACCTGCGGCAAGAGATGTCCAAACTGGGACATGACGTGCGGCAGGAGATGTTGGACATGCGCCATGGACTGGAGCTCAAAATCGAGGGTGTGCGCAGCGAGATCCATGCGAGTGCCAGCAGCATCTCGCGCCAGATGTACGGGGCGCTCCTCGGGCAGATGGCGGTGCTCCTGGGGATTGCCTATTTTTTCGTGGCACACGTCGGGCGTTGAACTCAGCCGCGCTTAGCAGGTGGTAAGCAGCGACCGCTTCCTCCTGGCGACCGAGCGCGGCGAGTGCGGCGATGTGCTGCGCCGCGAGCTCCGCGTCGGCCTTGCCACTCAGGCAGAAGGCGCGGCCACGCCGAGCGCCTCCCCCGGTCGGCCCGTGTCGTTGTAATAGCGGGCGAGCAGCAGCTCCCCGAGTGTGGCGAGCGTCGGAGTCCAGTTCGGGTCGAGGGCGAGAGCCCGGCGCAACAGCCCTTCCGCCGCGGCGGGATCACCCAGGGCCTGCTTGGCGCCCGCGAGCAGGCGCAGCGCTTCCACAAAGGCAGGGTTGGCCGCGACGATCGTCTCGAGCTCGCCGTGTGCGGCGCGGTAAGCGTCGCCTCGATGAGCGCAAGGGGTCGTCACGGGCATGGTCTATCGCGTCCGGCAGGCCGACCTCAGCCCGCCCGGATTCTCCCTCAATCGTCCGGAATGCAGTAGCCGCCGCCCCGCGCGGCCGCGCGCCCCCTTCGCGTCGCAACGGCGCGAGGGGGCGCTCTTCTTAGCGATCAGAACTTGTACGTAACCTGGCCGTTGATCTCATGTCCCTCGAGCGGCCGGGCCAGGATCACACCCCCCGAGCCCGCGGCCGGACCGAGGATGCGCGAGTTGCTCTCGGTGAGGCCGAGCTCGTCCGTCACGTTGGTACCCTGCACGCGGACCTCCCAATTCTGGCCGATCCCAGCGACGACGCCGAAGTCCAGCGTGTGGTAGGTGCCCAGCTGCTGCAGGCCTGACTGGTCCTGGGTGTGCGAGCCCACGTAGGTGTAGGTCAAGAAGGCGGTGGCGTCACCCCAGCCGAAGGGCATCCGGTAACTTGGCGTGGCGACCCAACGTATCTTGGGCTGCCGCTGTAGTTGCTGCCCTTCGATGAACGCGCAGCCGTTGCCAGTCACTGTGTTCACGTACGGGATGCAGGCGAAGTAATGCGTGTAGTGCCCGTCCATGTAATTGCCCGCGAGCTGCAGCTTCAGGTGCTCCACCGGCGTCAGCGCAATGATGGCGTTCACGCCCTTGGACAAGGAGCCGTAGATCAGCGGGGGCCCGGGCCGCGGCGCTCCCGAACCGTCGGTCGGCGTGTACTGGAGGCCGTCGAAGGTCTTCAAGTAGCCGACCACGTCCGCGTAAATCCAGTTGGCCTGATACTTGAAGCCGATCTCCCCCATCTCGATGGTCGTCTCCGGCGGCGTGTGGCCGGTCGTGCTGCCCCGGATCCCGTTATCGAAGTCGTTGAAATGCACGCCGCGGCTGTAACGCCCGTAGGCGCTCATGTGGTTGGAGAACTCGTAGTTCGCTCCCACGGTCCCCGAGCCGCGCGTCGGCTTGTAGTCCGTGACGGCAAAGGTGCCATTACAGACCGGCACCGAGTTGTCATAGAGCGTGTTTGGATTGCCGTCCAGGTCCTGGTTGGTCAGGCTGCAGACCGTATTCGTGGCGTCCACCTTTTCGATGCGGTACGAGCCATCGAACAACCACTGATCCACACGCCAGGAGTCCGACAGATAGAAAGCGATGTTGGTGGCCGTGCCGTGCTCGGTGATGTGGAAGCCGCCAAAGTCAGTGAACCCTTGGGCGTCGGTGCGCTGCTGGGGGACGCCCGCGCCGGTCGGCACGTAAGTAACCGCGATCGGCCGCGCGTTCGGCGTATTGGTCATCAGCATCTGATTGCCGAGCGACCACTTGTCATCATCGGTGAAATGCGTCGTGTAGAGGCCAGCGGTCAGGGTGTTGCCGCCGAACACCTCCTTGCTGAGCCGCAGGTCGTTTTCCCACATGGACAGGTGCTTGTGAATGAACCACCAGCCCTGGTGGATGACGCTCTGCGCCGGATCCACCGCTCCACCGCCGACGTAGGTCCCGACCGCGGTGTACCCGGCGGGTACCACATAGCCGCCGGCGTCCGTGGTCGCCGCTGAGCTGCCAAATTCCGGACACGGCGTCGGCCCCGGCGCACCGCATCCAGCCGCCACGGCCGCGAATGGCGCGGGGTTCGCTCCCGAGAAGAGCGCGTTCGTGTCCATGTCGCCGCCGTCGATCAGCAGCCGGTCCGACAGCTTCCAGCCGCCGTCGAAGTTCAGGTCGAGATTGCCGCCGAAGAACTTCATGTCGGCACCGCGACCGTTCGCCAGATCCGCATTCGAGCCGCCGGGATAGGACGGCAGGAACACATGCTGGATGGCCGAGCTGTAATACGTCGACGTCAGCGGGTCGAAGCCCGGATACACGCTGAACGAATCGGTACCGTGCTGGATCAGCGGGATCGGCGTGATGAACTGGTTTTTGTCGTTGAGGTAGCGGGCATAAAACATCACCGAGCCGTTGCCCAGGTCATGCGTCAGCGTCGCAGTCAACTGCCCGCCTTTGTCGGCCGAAAACTGTGGATCGCGCACGCCGTTCGAGTCACGATAGAACCCACCCACGCTGCCGAGCCAGCCGGCTGCGACCGGAAAACCATAGAACGCGTCCACGCGTTTCAGGTTTTCCGAGCCGAAGGTGACGCCGGCGCTGCCGGTCGGTCTATCAGTCCCGCGTCGCAGGATGAAGTTCGAGGTCGCGCCCATCTGCCCGTCGCCGAATACCACCGACGGCCCGCCCTGCACGATCTCCACGCGCTCGACGGTATCGTCCAAGCGGAAGGCCGAGGTGCCCTCGAAGAACGACAACGTCGGGAAGCCGTAGATCGGCGAGCCGTTGACCTGCACGGTGAAGAACGGCGCGTCGCCGCCGCCGGGAATGCCGGCGATCTCGATGTTGGCGCCGGTCTGGCCGCCGCTCGACTCCGGCCACAGCCCCGGGGAGATCTTCAGCAGATCCGCGGTGCTCTTCGGGTTGGCCTCCTTGATCATCTCCTCGTCCGCAGCGATGACCGTGTAGGCGGCGTCGAGCTTCTTGACTCCGGTGGCGGTGGCGGTCACGACCACCGTCTCCAGCGATTGCGTCTCGCTCGGTTGCTCGGTACCTCCGGCCTGTCCGCCGCCGCTCGGCGTCCCCTGCCCGTACGAGACGCCCGGCACGAGCGCCGTCGCCAGTACCACCCCCAGCGCGACTGAAACCAAAGCCGCCCGCAAGCCGGCCCCCGTGGCGGTTAGGGCCGACGGCAGCGCAGCGGCCGGTGAAATGAACGCACGTCGAGCCAACCGGGCACTCCTGCGGAGTGCTTTGTTGCTTTTCACTCTCATGGACCGTCCCCTCTCGGATGCCGTTAGTGAAGCGGGCGCTGAAGCTGATAGGACCGCAAGTCGCCGTAAGAAGCTGCTGGCCGCTCGGGCGCTTACGTCGTTCGAACGCCTGGACCGATGCCCGTCGCGGACCTATCCCCTCGAGGGACTCTAATTCGAACGATTCGCGATAACAAGCCTTGTTGCGAATCTACAACATGACGTGATCTGCCCGCGGCGTGTTGGTCGAGCCCTTCGCCGGTGTCGAGCCGCCGAGCGCAGACTCACTTTCGCCCGGACCCGCACGCCGGTAGCCGCGGGCATCACCAACCTGGAACCTGAGCCGGTAGCGGTTGTGGCGGCTTAAGCCGAGCAGGCGAAATCGATGGGTCGGCACGAGGTACTGTTCTGGAACACCGGTATTCCTGCGGCGGGCTGCAGGAGAATATGCGATGGGTTCTGTTCTGTTCCGGTTGACGCGGCCGCAGACTGCGAGCTCATCCAACAGGTCAGGCAGAAGGTCCTGCCGCTGTTTGCGACGCGATGTCGACCACAGCTCCACCTGCGAACGACGCCAGTTGCTGGTCGGCGCCAAGCGACTCGAGGCGGAAGTCCTGGTTGCCGATCCCAGCGCCCCGGCGGCGGCCGCCACAGGCCGCGCCTCGGCGCTGAGTCGCTAGCGAGCGCAATCCTACGTAGTAGGCCTGGGCCCCGATTGTACTTTGAGCTGGATGCTCTCCAGGCTCTTGTGGATCGTCTCCCGCATCTGGCGCTCGCCCTCGCCGAACAGCCCCGGCACGAACACTTCGACCTGACCGGTGACGGAGCGGCGCACGAAGGCCACGGAGACGTTGCGCTCGCCGTCCCGGCGGCCGTCATAGGTCTGCGAGTACCTCGAGGGATATCCGGAAGAACGATTCTTTTCGTGGCAGGTCTCACGGTGGGCCGCATACACCGGCCAACCGCCGAATTGCTCCGCATACTCTCCGACGCGGACCTCATCGAGTTGCTCGAGCGTCATCGACCCGGAGCAGTTCTGCGACTCGGGCGATGACAGGTAGACGCGCAGCGCCGACTCGACCTCGCGGGCGGACGGCGCGGCGTGACTCCTGTAGTGCACGAACGCGACGGCCACGATGGCGACGAGCAGGAGCCATCTCAAACGCTTCATAGTGGTCACACTACCCCACCACCTGGCGGCCGCGTGAGGGAGCGCCCGCGGGACTGTGACGCAGTGCGCGGCGGCGGAGCCACGCCGCGCGCCGGGGCTCAGGCAGTTCCGGTGTCACATGAGCGCAACGAGTGACCGCAGCGTCTGCGGTCAGATGGTCACGTTCGCGACCCGACGCACGGAGGCTTACCGCTCCAGATAAAGAGTCCGCATGTCGTTCAGCATCACCTGCGGCTGCAGGTAGGCGAGTGAATAGATTTCCCGCACCTTGCCGCGACCATCGATCAGAAAGACCTTGAGCATGTGATGAAGTGCCCGGGTCGGCCGCCCGTTCCGGTCCAGCTCCACGCTCACACTCTGCCCGAAGTCATCGATCACCGGCAGCAGCTCGGGCACCGAGCGCGCCGTGAGAAAGCGCCACTCGAATCGCGAGTCATCGGTGAGCTCCCCGGCGTATCGAGCCAGGACCTCGGGCGTATCGGTGGTGGGATCGCAACTGATCGCCACGAACCGTACCCGCTGCGCCAGCTCGTGGTCGCGGGCAATGCGACTGCGAAGCCAGGTCATGGTCTCATGCACGAACGGGCATCCCAGCGGATCCGCGCAATAGGTGTAGAAGAACGTGAGCAGCGTGATCTTGCCGTTCGTCACCGAGCTCAGGCGCACAGGACGGCCGCGCTCGTCGAGCAGCGCTGCGTCCGCCACGGATTGGATTTGCGGGAGCCGATAGCTGCCCGCCGGCAGCGGCGTGAACTCCATCCGTGGCGCCGTCGCCGGGCCTGCATCGACGGCCGCCTGCGTGCCTGCGCCTGCGGAGAGCGACAGGCACGCCGCGAGCGTTCGCAGGCCCCGGCTCATGACTCTAGTGCGGGGCGAGCGCGGCGAGGGCTCGCGACTGGCCGCCCTTTGCGGAGAACTTCATGTGGTGCGGCCTTCCGAGCTTCTCCTTCGTGAAGTCCACTTCGAAGGCCGGGGTCAGCGCATGACCGTCCCAGTGGAAGGCGCGCAGGAATTGCTCGTTGTCCGCGCCCTTCTTGTCCCAGTGCGTCAGCAGGCTCGAGGTGATGTAGAGCCTCTTGCCGTCCCAGCTCTGGGAAATCATGTTGACCTGGCTGCCGGTGTGCTTCTGATAGGTCTCTTTGGCGTGCTCGGGATCGGTGAGATCGAAGTAGTGCGTCACGCCGTCCATGAACGTGTTGACCCACAGACCCTTGCCGTCGGCCGTGATGGAGATGTCCACGGGCAGCGGAACCTGCGCCGGATCTCCGATCGTCGCGACCTCCCGGGCAGCCCATCTGCCGCCCTCGGCTGGCTTGATGAGCCAGAGCTTCGAGGTCAGGGCGGCCGCGGTAACCGCCCAGTTCTGCCCGGCCGCGAGCGCCCAGCGGACCTCGAGAGGCGCCCCCGGCACGCTCAGCACCTGGGTCGGCTGCATCGACTTGAGGTTCCACACGACCACCGTGTTGCCGAAGTGCTTCATCGCCTCAGCATCCTTGATCAGCTCACCGAGCTCGCGCATGTAGTTCTGCCGGCCGGCGAAGCTCGATGTCAGCAGCACGTTCCTGGCCGGATTGATCGCAATGTCGTAGCCGTACCCGTCGCCCTTGACCCCACCGATCGAGGCGGTCGGCATTTCATAGCGGGTGATCAGCGTCCCCTTGTTGTTGTACAGGGCCATTCCCGTCACGCCGCCCTGATCGGCGTTGTTCGACAGGTTGCCGATCAGCATCCGGCCCGGCAGCGCGTAGAACGTATGCGGACCGACGAATCGCGTCTTGGTGGGCAGGTCGGCGATCGTGCGGATCAGCTTCGGTTTGGACGGATCAGTACCGACGTCGAAGACGTAGATCCGGCTGTCGTCGAGTCCCCCCGCCCAGAGAAATCGGCGATCGTCGGTGAAGCCCATGTGGTGAGCTTCACCGCGCCCGCCGACCGACAGGCTATGGATGACCTTGCCGTAGCTCTTCGACCCGGGATTCGCATCGATGGTGACCAGCTTGTCGGACCCGTCACCGAGGCCCTCGACTCCGAGGGTCCAGACGTGAACGAAGTCCTCCTGCCCCTTGATGAGGTTGCTGATGTAGGGCGAATTGCAGGTCTCGTCCGCAACCGCAGGCGGCGTTGCAACGACGAAGCCCATGCATACGCTCGCCAACACGACCGCTCGCTGCAATGACTGACGCATAGCCTGAACCCTCGCTTTCTTCGCTCAGTTTAGGTGCACCCGCGGTGCCCAACCCGTCACTCAGGGCCGTGCCGGCGCGCCTCGATACAGC
>Ga0209267_1000540_pt1 | contig 27561 bp, 25 predicted proteins | sample GraSoiAngelo_137_FD_185894 | JGI IMG/M metagenome (GOLD analysis project Ga0209267, IMG submission 185894) | Grasslands soil microbial communities from the Angelo Coastal Reserve, California, USA - 14_0929_09_30cm (SPAdes) (version 2) | ecosystem: Environmental > Terrestrial > Soil > Grasslands ... | reverse complement strand
TACGAATTTTCGGCGACCGCGGCGCGTTGCTTTACGATTTCACCAACGAGCGGGTTCGGAGCGTGAAGTACGGCGGCCGCGAAATGGAAGATCTCGATGTTCCAAAGGAACTCGTGACCGAGTGGCGGGTGGAAGACGATTTCATTTCGGCGGTGAAATCAAAAGGCCGCGTTCGTCCGCGTCCAAGTTTCGAAGATGGCGTCCGTTACATGCGCGTCGTCCAAGCTGTGGCCGATTCCCGCGCCCGCAAAGAATGGGTCGCGATTAAGAAATAACAGGTGGCATTTGCGTTAAACAGATCGACAAGTTGATTCGGTTGATGCCGCCGCGCGTCCCCAGAAAATGCGTCATCTAAAACATCTTTTACTTCTCATTCCGCTCCTGCTTTCGGCCTGTGGTGGTTTCGTTGTCTCGGATAAGCCACTCTCTTCGGCGCATTATGCTTATCGCGACTCGCGCCTTGAAGGTTTATGGCAAACTGAGGGTGAAAAGGACCTTAGTTGTTTATGTGGCTTATGACGCACGTGGTCGAGGTTCTATGCTTGGGTTCAGTCGCGATGAGAAAGGCATCGATCGCACGTCATGGGATTTTTTTGTCATGCGCACGCCGAAACACACTTACCTGAATGTTACGCCTCGCGAGACGGTAAGTCGCAAGCAGCTTCAGCTCAGCAGAGGCAAAGCGTACGTATTCTTCGAATATCACTTTTCTTGGTTCGGCGAATTAGTTTTGTCTCCTGTCGGCGGCGCGGCGTTCTCACAAGCAGTCGAACGGAAGAGATTGCATGGCAAAAACGAGTTTCTTGCGACCACGATTTCGCGCGAAAATCCCCAGCGCATTCTTGAGCTGCTAGAAACCTCCAAGCCTAAGGATGTTTTTATGGCCACGATTCGAGCGAGGAAAATCGGCAGACCTTAATGCTGTAGCAGAAATCAAAGAGTGCCGCACTCACGCGACGAAGTTGTTGCCGTTGTTCAGAAAACTTTTCCGGCAGACGCTCATGCGCGCGTGCTGGAGTTGCTCGGCACTTATGGCGTTGAATCGTACGAGCGGGAACGAGAGCGCGTACAGCTTGCTATTTTGAAGCTGAGCGAAGGAAACGAAGAGAAGCTCCGTGAGTTTATCGCCGTGGCGAAGCGGGATTACCGCGACGTGCTTTTTTGGGCGGAGTATCCTGAGGAATCCCGACTGGATACACCCGGGAAGCGGGAACGAGTAAGAAAGATGTTCGAGAAGTTTGGGATCAAGCCGCCGGATGATCTTTGATCCACAGATTACGCAGATTAAATTCAGATTGTTTTCAACAATCTGCGAACATCTGTGAAATCTGTGGATGAACCTGGCTAAAACGCTGCCGCGGCGCGTTCGAGCAAATAACCGAGCAAAGCGGTGGCGGGCAGAGTGAAGATCCAGGCCCAGACGATCCGTTCCACTACGGTCCAGCGCATGCCGCTGAAACGTTTCACCGCGCCCACGCCCATGATTGAAGTTGAGATGACGTGGGTGGTGGAAAGTGGAATGCCGTAAATGCTCGCAGCTTGAATGATCAACGCCGCGCTCGTTTCGGCGGCGAAACCGTGCACCGGTTGCAATTTCACAATGCGATGGCCGAGTGTGCGAATGATTCGCCAACCGCCGGCGGCGGTGCCGACCGCCATCGTCGCGGCGCAAAGCACTTTTACCCACAACGGCATCGCAAAAACCGGTGTGCGCAAAAATTCGAGCCACGCCGGGAGATGATCGAACCGGCCGGCTTTTGTTCCGGTGAAAAGCGCGAGGGTGATGATGCCCATTGTTTTCTGGGCGTCGTTCGTGCCGTGACTGTGCGCCATCCAGGCAGCGCTCACGATTTGCGCCTTTCCAAAAAACGAATGGACGAAGTACGGCGTGACCCGATGCAAGAGCACGAAGAGTAGGAACATCACGAACCCGCCCAGAATAAATCCCGCGATTGGCGAACTGATCATCGGCAGAATCACTTTTGGCCAGACACCGGCGTTCCATTTAATCACCGACCAATTTCCACGCGCTGTGGCGAGCGCCGCGCCGCACAGTCCGCCGATCAGCGCGTGACTCGAGCTCGAGGGCAAACCGAACCACCACGTTGTCATGTTCCAGATGAATGCGGCGAGCACGGCGCTCAGCACAGTCCACATCGTCACAACTTCGGTATCGACCAGACCTTTTCCGACGGTGGAAGCGACCGCGCCGCCGAGAAGCGCGCCGGTCAGATTGAAAAAAGCCGCCATCGCAATGGCTTGGCGCGGGGTGAGAACTTTGGTTGAAACAACGGTCGCAATCGCATTCGCGGCGTCGTGAAACCCGTTGCTGTATTCAAAAATGACCGCGGCAAGAACGACGGTGAGAAAAAGCAACATGTCGATCTTGCGCGGCGGATGAGCGCGCTACGTGTGTTTCAACACGACCTGGAGAACGACATTGCCGGCGTCGCGGCAGCGGTCGATCACCTTTTCGAGCAATTCGTAAAGATCGCGCAAAAAGATGATGTGTTTGGGATCGTAATTGCCCTGGTAAAGGTCGCGCAATAGCTCGAGCTCGAGCTGGTCAGCTTCGCCTTCGATCGTTTGCAGATGCGCATTCATCTCGCGCGCGGTGCGAAGATTCATTCCTTTGCGCAATTGTTTGACCATCGCGAGTACCGCTTCCGCGGCTTGATCGAGCAGTTGGACTTGCTTCCCGAAACTGAGCTTCGGCAGGTCCTGCGGGCAAATCAGCATTCGCTCGCCAATTTTCTCCACCGTCTTCGGTATTTTATAGAGCGATGCCGCCAGCGCCTGGATGTCCTCACGCTCCAGCGGCGTGATAAAAGTCTTGGTCAACTCCTCGGTCAGTTCCTGGGTGATCCGTTTGTCTTCGCGCCTGCTCTCAGCAAATGCCGCCAGATCGCGAACGGAGTCGTTGTTGTCGATCTTGGCCAGGAGATCGACCAAGTGATGGACGCTGGTGTCGGCTTGTTGCGCGCTGGCTTCCAACAGGTCGTAAAATTTTTGATCGTGCCCGAGAAATCTGCCGATTGAGATCATATTCCTGAACTCTCGTCTACAGCATTGCCCCGCGCATGATCAACAGCGCAATGCTGAAATAAATGATGAGTCCCGTAACATCGACCAGCGTCGCGACGAACGGCGCCGACGAAGTCGCGGGATCAGCGCCCAAGCGGCGCAGAACAAACGGGAGCATTGAGCCGGAAAGCGAGCCCCACAAAACAACTCCGACCAGTGCGGACCCGACGGTCATCGCCACCAGCGGCCAATGCGGTCCGTACAAATCGCGATGAAAATATTCTTTGCCCAGGATCGACCAGATCGCGACCCGCGCCGCGCCGATCACTCCCAGAATTACGCCTAACGAGAGTCCCGCGCGAATCTCGCGGCCGGCCACGCGCCACCAATCGCGCAGGGTCACTTCGCCGAGCGCCATCGCGCGAATGATCAGCGTGGACGCTTGCGAACCGGAATTGCCGCCGCTGGAAATGATGAGCGGGAGGAACAACGCCAGCACGACAGCCTTCGCGATTTCGTCCTGAAAGCTCGCCATAGCCGTGGCAGTCAACATTTCGCCGAGAAACAGAACAACGAGCCAGCCTGCACGTTTGCGCACCATTCGCCAGAGCGAGATGCGCATGTAGGGTTCGTCCAAGGCTTCCATACCGCCGATTTTTTGAATGTCTTCGGTCGCTTCTTCTTCGGCGACATCGAGCATGTCGTCACTGGTGACGATGCCGACGAGCACTCCGTTGGAATCGACCACCGGCAATGCGACGCGGTCGTACTTTCGGAAAAGGTTGAGCGCCGCTTCTTGCGAATCGTTCACTTTGAGCGCGGCAAAATTTTGGTCGCGAATTTCGCTGACTTTGACCGTGAGCGGTCGGAGCAGGAACTCGCGCATCCGCACGTCGTCGATCAATTTGTTATGATCGTCGACCACGTAAACAATGTTCAACGTCTCACTGTCGTGTCCAAATTCCCGGACGTAATCGAGGACGTGCTGGACGGTCCAGTCCTCATGGACGGCGATAAAGTCCGGCGTCATTAATCGGCCGACACTGCCTTCGGGATAACCGAGCAACGATTGCGCGATCTGCCGTTCCTCCGGCGTGAGGAGTTTGATCAACTGACGCGCCGCCTCGCTTGGCAATTCCTCGAGCAGCGCGGTGCGATCGTCCGGCGACATTTCGTTCAAAATTCCGACCACTTGTTCGTGCGCCATTGCCCTCAACAAATTCTGCTGCTCTTCGATTCCGATGTATTCAAAGACGTCGGCCGCCAGGGTTGCGGGCAGGACACGGAAGATGATGACCTGCTCATCTTCGGGAAGATCGAGAATCACCTCGGCGACGTCGGCTGGCGGCCATTCCTTGAACAGGTCGCGCAGGCCGTTGAAATCGCGCGCGTCGATCAAGGTTTTGATTTCGGGTGCTAAAAGTTTGCCGACCATGAGAGAGCCTCCGGCGCGCTGCCGCCCGACTTTTAACATTCCTGCTGGCCAAGAGCAATTGTTCCGCGCTTGGAATTTGGCCGAAACGATTCCAAATTAAACCCCATGCCCGCAGTTGCGACCCGTTCCATGATTCGGCGAGAGATCGGTGACGATCGCGTCTGCCTGTTGACGTTCGATCGGCCTGAATCAGGCGCGAATATTTTCGACGCGGCCACGATGAGCGAGCTGAGCGAACATGTCGATGTTATCGAGGGCGACCAGTCGCTCCGCGGATTGATTATTACGTCAGCGAAAAAGTCGATCTTCATCGCGGGCGCGGATTTGAAGACCCTGCTCAAGCAAGCGGGAACCGGCGAACTGGGCGTGTTCATCGCCGAAGGACAGCGCGTTTTTAATCGGATCGCGGCGCTGAAAATTCCTAGTGTGGCCGCAATCCATGGCGCCTGCGCCGGCGGCGGCTACGAGGTCACGCTGGCCAGCGACTGGCGCGTCGCATCGGATGATCCGGCGACGCGAATCGGTTTGCCGGAGACAACGCTCGGTTTGATTCCGGCGTGGGGAGGAAGCACGCGGTTGCCTCGTTTGATTGGTGAAGACAACGCCGCGGAAGTAATCTTGAAAGGCAAACTTTATTCAGCGAGCGAGGCGTTAAAGATCGGGCTGGTCGATGAAGTCGTAACGCGAGAAAAGCTGCTCGACGCAGCGCGGCGTTTGATCGGTAAAGGAAGACGTCCACCTGCGAAAATCTCACGGTCGAAAGGAAAGACGCCGGTTCCGTCTGACCCCAAGTCTGCTCGGGCAAGGGCTCTCGGTATTATCACGACCCGCGGCACCAATGCGATCGACGAATCGCTCAAGCTCGAGCTTGATGCGATTGTCGATCTTGGCAAAACCGAATCGACCCAAAACTTGATCCGCAATTTTTTCCTGGCCGAGAAATATAAAAAAGGAACATCGAAGGCGCAGTTCGAGAAAGTTGCGCACGCGGCGGTGATCGGTGCCGGCGTGATGGGCTCGGGCATCGCACAATGGCTGAGCGCGCGAGGAGTGACTGTGATTCTGCGGGACGTGAACCGCGAACTGCTCGATCGCGGTCTGGTCAACATTGAAAAAACTTACGCCGACGCGGTGAAGCGCGGTTTGGTGGCGGAAGAAAAAGCCAAGCAAGGCCGCGCCCGTATCGTTGCTTCGACCGCGCCGATGGAACTACGCGATGTCCAATTTGTGATCGAAGCGGCGTCGGAAAAGATCGACATCAAGAAGGAAATTTTCCGCGAGCTATCGATGCAGGCAGGCCCGAAAACGATCATCGCCACGAACACTTCCGCGCTTCCGGTCAGCGAGCTGGCCGATTGCACCGTTTCGCCCGACCGCGTGATCGGTTTGCATTTCTTCAATCCGGTCAGCCGGATGAAACTGGTTGAAGTTGTTGTCGCCAAAGAAACTTCGGACGAAACGAAGGAGCACGCGCTCGCGTTCGTCCGGCAAATTGGAAAACTGCCGATCGTTGTGCGCGATGCCCCCGGGTTTCTGGTCAATCGCGTTTTGTTTCCGTATCTGCTCGAAGCGGCCGAGCTTTTTGAGAGCGGCGTGGAATTGGACAGGATCGACGAGAAATTGGCGAAATGGGGAATGCCGATGGGCCCGTTGCGTTTGATCGACGAAATCGGGCTCGACGTCACACTCGATATCGCGGCGACGCTAGAGAAAGCCTACGGGCGGCGCGATCGCGCCCCGGAGATTTTGCAACGCATGCGCGAGTCGAAGCTGCTCGGTCGGAAGAGTGACGCTGGTTTTTACAAGTATGAGGGCAAGCAGCAATCGCCTAACGAGTCGCTCGTGCAATGGAGGCGCGCTGGTTCGGCCAGGAATGATGTCGATCTTGCAAATCGCCTGATGTTTTTGATGATCAACGAAGCCGCGCGTTGCATCGAAGAAGAAGTGGTCGAGGCGCCCGAGGACGCGGATTACGGGATGATTCTCGGGACGGGGTTCGCGCCGCACCGCGGCGGGCCTTTGCGTTTCGCCGAGCATTTCGGTTTGAAGAAGGTTATCGACGAAATGAATCGGCTGGCGCAGAGCGATGACAGATTCGAACCGTGCGAGATTTTGAAGAAGCACGCGCGCGACGGAACGAAATTCTACGAGTCATGAAGTCATCGCTGGAAGCACCCGAGAAGCAAATAGCGGAGGAAACCAGCGCAAAACCGCAGAAAGCCGCGCCTTCGTCAGTGATCGACACTTCCAAAATGTCGAAAGGTCAGCGCGAAGCGCTCGAATTGGCCGAAGCTTCGCGCGATCCGCTGGACGACCGCGGCAGTTTTGCGAGTAATCTTTTTATCGGTCGCTACGATTTCGACCGGATCTACCCGTATCCGGCGCAGACCGAAGAAGACCGCGCGGCTGGCGCCGAGTTTTTGGAAAAGATTGAAACTTATTTGCGCGAGCATGTCGATCCGGACGAAATCGACCGAACCGGCGAGATTCCGCCGGAAAATTTCAAAGGCCTGGCCGAGATCGGCGCATTCGGAATCAAAGTCCCCAAGAAATATGGGGGACTCGGCTTGTCGCAGTCGAATTATGGGCGAGCGGCGGTTTTGTTGGGAAGCTGGGATGGCAACGTGGCGGCGCTCGTTTCGGCGCATCAATCAATCGGCGTTGCGCAGCCGTTGCTTTTGTTTGGAACCGAAGAACAAAAGCAAAAATATTTGCCGCGCGTGGCTGCCGGCGAGATTTCCGCGTTCGCATTGACTGAAACCCATGCCGGCTCTGATCCGGCAACACTTAGCTTGCGGGCGGAGCCGACGCCCGATGGATCCGAGTTCATCCTGAACGGAGAAAAACTTTGGTGCACCAACGGTGTAAAAGCGGGTGTGCTGGTGGTGATGGCGCGGACGCCACCGAAAATGATTAACGGGAAAGAGCGAAAGCAAATCACTGCGTTCATTGTCGATGTCGATTCGCCGGGACTCGAGATCACTTATCGGTGCCGGTTCATGGGATTGCGCGCGCTCTACAACGGCGTCGTGAAATTTACGAACGTCCGCGTGGCGCGGGAGAACATGATCGCCAAGGAAGGTCAGGGATTGAAAGTCGCGCTCACGACGTTGAACACCGGACGCCTCACATTGCCGGCGGCGTGCGTCGGCGTTTCCAAACGTTTGCTCGAAATTTCACGCAAATGGGCTGGCGAACGAATTCAGTGGGGCGTGCCAATTGGGAAACACGCGGCCATTGCCGGCAAGATCGCGGAAATGGCCGGTAACGTATTTGCCATGGAGGCGATGACATTTTTGAGCTCGGCGCTGCTCGACCGCAAAGCCGGCGACATTCGAATTGAAACGGCGATGTGCAAAATGTGGGCAACGGAGGGGACCTGGCGAATTGCCGATGACGCAATGCAAGTGCGCGGCGGCCGCGGCTACGAAACGGCGCAGTCGCTCGCCGGCCGTGGTGAACCACCGATTGCGGTGGAAAGATTTCTGCGCGATTGCCGCGTGAACACGATCTTCGAGGGCTCAAGTGAAATCATGCGCCTGTTCATCGCCCGTGAAGCGCTTGATCCCCATTTGAAAGTCGGCGGCGCGATTTTCAACACCCAGCTGCCGATGTCGGAGCGCGCGAAAGCGGTGTTCACGTCCGGAAAATTCTACGCCGGCTGGTATCCGCGGCAGTGGTTCTCCAGCGGCGCCGGTAAGATCGACAATCTCCATCGCGATCTGCAAAAGCATGTCGATTACGCCGCGCGGACGAGCAAGAAACTGGCGCGCGGATTATTTCACGCCATGGCGCGGTTCGGTCCGAAGCTCGATCGCGAGCAACTATTGCTTTCGCGCTTTGTCGGCATCGCCACCGAACTTTTCGCGATCAGCGCAACCTGTTCTTTCGCGCAATATAAAATCGATCACCGCGAATCTCCGGACGATGTTCTGTCAGTCGCGAATTATTTCTGCCGGTCCGCGAAAATGCGGATCGACAATTACTTTGCCGGGACCCGTCGGAATGTCGACAAACGGGGCTACCAAGTCACTCAAGAGCTGCTGGCCGGCAAACATTCCACGCTGGGCGAAGGAATCGTGAGATAGGACAGTTTTTCACCAGCCGCCCACGCGGATTGGCCTCAACCACCCCTGGTAATGGCACTGCGCCTGCTTAAATCAGCGCGTGGCCGCCCTCATCTCTCTCGCGATCGGACTAGTGTGCATGTTGATCGGACGGATTCTTCTCATGGGCGCTGCTTTTGGCGTTAGCGTTTGGTGGGGGCTGGGCATTTTTCTGCCATTTGGCCCGTTGCTGTTTCGCCTCAGCTATCCGGACCTCGCGCCGTTATCGAGAACGTTCCGATTGGTCGCGTTGCCTTGTATTCTTGCTTATTTCGTGCTGCGACCGGCGCCGCTTTCGGGATCGCATTTCGGTCAATTTTTTAAACATAAGGAAGTGCCATCGGCTCCGGCGAACCATTACGGTCTCGAAAAGATCGCGATCGCCGCTCCGAGCCTGAATGAACGGCGCGCCGTTAACGTAAAAGAGCTTGAACGGCTGGCGGCGTGGAGCGAAGCGCTGCGTTTGAAAAAGCGTGATCTTCTACACAGCGATGTGCAGGGCAATATCGCCTACAACGCGGAGGTGGCTGAGTATAATGCCGCGTTGGCCAAAGCGACTGCGGAAAAGAACTCGCTCTGGCCGCAAAAGAAGTAGGCCGCCCCAGTCAGCCTCGGTTGACCAATTCTCCGGCGAAAGCTACTCTCAACGGATGAGTATGCCGCCCATGCTCACCGAGGCGGCCCGCACCTCGCGGCCGCGTTTGAGTAAGAGCAAAAATAAAAAATCTGTCGATCCGTCTCGTGTGCTCCACGTGCTGGGCGATCATATTTTGCTCGATGGTTTTAAGATTGTTCTCGATCAAGAAAAGAGCCGCGGCTCATATCTTTACGACGCAGTCAACGGTCATCGTTTGATCGATCTTTATGGTTTCTTCGGATCGATGCCGATCGGGTTTAATCATCCCTATTTCGATCAGCCTGCTGTCCGGCGCGATCTCCTTTGCGCGGCGAAAGCGAAGGTGGCGAACTCGGATGTCTATTCGTCGGCCTACGCGGAATTTGTGGAAGCGTTCGCGCGCGTCGCCGGATTGCCGCCGCTCGACAAATATCTCTTCATTGAAGGCGGCGCGGCCGCAGTCGAAAACACGCTCAAGGCGGCGATGGATTGGAAGGTACGGAAAAACATGGCGGCGGGCCACGGCGAACGCGGAACGCAGATTCTCCATTTCCGTCACGCCTTTCATGGCCGCAGCGGCTACACCATGAGCCTGACCAACACCGATCCGCGCAAGACGGATTTGTTCGCCAAGTTCGATTGGCCGCGCGTTTCCTGTCCCTATATCGATTTCGCTTTGACGGAAAGCGAGCGTGAGAAAGACGTGATTGCTCGCGAGAAAAAATCAGAACAGGAGATCCGGGATTACGTCGACAAACGGAAGATCGACATCTGCGCCATCATCATCGAGCCGATCCAGGGCGAAGGCGGCGATAACCATTTCCGCGGCGAATGGCTGAAGAAGTTGCGCGAAATCTGCGACGACAACGACATCCTCCTCATCTTCGACGAAGTGCAATGCGGCATGGGCGCCACCGGCAAAATGTGGTGCTGTCAGCATTTCGACGTCTTGCCCGATCTGCTCGCGTTTGGAAAAAAAGCGCAAACCTGCGGCGTGATGGCAGGGCCGCGGTTGGATGAAGTGAAGGACAATGCGTTTCGTTTGCCGAGCCGTTTGAATTCGACCTGGGGCGGAAACCTGACCGACATGGTCCGCTCGACCCACTACATGCACATTATCGAAGAGGAATTTTTGGTCGAGCACGCCGCCAAGGTCGGCGCTTACTTTTTGGATCAACTCCTCGATTTGCAACGTTACGAGCCGGCGATCTCGGCGGTGCGTGGTCGCGGTTTGTTGCTCGCATTCGATCTGCCTGATGCCGATACCCGCGAGAAATTTTGGAAAGGCCTGTTCGATCTCGGCGTCTTGACGTTGCGTTCCGGCGATCGATCGATCCGTTTTCGCCCCGCGCTCGACATCACCGCTGAAGTCGTTGACGAAGCGGTAGGTTTGATCCGGCAATATTGCCGGAAACGAAAATAGCGATGCAATCGGTCTTCGAGAAACTCGCGCTGAGCGAGGACAATTCCGGCGTCTTCGCCGGCGAATGGCGCGGCAGCGGGGCGAAAATCGACAAGATCTCGCCGATCGATGGCCAACGGCTCGCGAGCGTTCGCACCGCTTCCGAAGACGATTACCAAACCACTATCGCGCGTGCGCAAGAAGCGTTCGAAAAATGGCGGCGAACACCCGGTCCAGTTCGCGGCGATACTGTTCGCCGTCTCGGAAACGCGCTCCGCGAGCTGAAAAATGAACTTGGCCAGCTCGTCACGCTCGAGACCGGCAAAATCGTCGCCGAAGGCGAAGGCGAAGTGCAGGAGATGATCGACATTTGCGATTTCGCGGTCGGCCAATCGCGCATGCTTTACGGTCTGACGATCCAGTCGGAGAGAAAAAGCCATCGTTTGATGGAGCAATGGCATCCGTTCGGACTCGTCGCCGTCATTAGCGCGTTTAATTTTCCGGTCGCGGTCTGGTCGTGGAACGCCGCGCTCGCGGCGGTCTGCGGCGATGCGACCATTTGGAAACCGTCCGAGAAAACTCCGCTGACCGCGATTGCAGTAACAAAAATTGCTGAACGTGTTTGTCGTGAAACCGGCGCCGACCCCGCGATATTCAGTTTGCTGATCGGCGACCGCAAAACCGTTGGCCAGAAATTGGCCGATGACAGCCGGATTCCTTTGATCTCCGCCACCGGCTCGGTCGCGATGGGCTTGAACGTGGCGAAAACGGTTCATGGCCGGCTCGGCAAGACGATCATGGAACTCGGCGGCAACAATGCGCTGATCGTTTGCCCAACTGCCGACTTGGAAATGGCGGCGCAATCGATTTTCTTCGGCGCGGTTGGGACGGCCGGGCAACGTTGTACTTCGACGCGGCGCGTGATCATGCACGAATCGGTCGCCGACAAAGTGCGCAAGAAGTTGTTGGCCGCATACAAATCGCTCACGATCGGAAATCCGCTCGATCGAAAAACGTTAATGGGCCCGATGATCGACAAGGGCGCGGTCGACATGGTGCAGGATTCGATTCAGAAACTGAAAGATGAAGGCGGCGAAGTTCTTTACGGCGGCGAGCGAATGGAACTCTCCGGCGGTTGTTACATGAAACCGTGTCTTGCGAACGCGAAGCCAAACTTCAAGATCGTGCAGGAAGAAACGTTTGGGCCGCTGCTTTATTTGCTGACCTACCGCGATTTCGATGAAGCGATCGCAATCCAGAACGGCGTTCCCCAGGGGCTGACCAGTTCCATTTTCACAAACGACGTGCGCGAGGCGGAGAAATTCGTCAGCGCGGTCGGGAGCGATTGCGGCATCGCGAACGTGAACACCGGCACAAGCGGTGCGGAAATTGGCGGCGCGTTCGGCGGCGAGAAAAACACCGGCGGTGGGCGCGAAAGCGGCAGTGATTCGTGGAAAAGTTATATGCGCCGCCAAACCAACACGATTAACTTTTCGTCGGAACTTCCACTCGCTCAGGGAATCCAATTCGGCGGCGATGACGCCGGGAGCGCGACGGCTTAAAGCGAAATTACGCCACCCCTCACCTTTCATCCTCTCCCCTTGTGAAGGGGGAGAGGGTAGGGTGAGGAGTCGGTTCGAGTTCGACACTTGGACGACACGCGCCGTCGTGTCCCAAATATTTGGGCGGTCCGAGGCCGGACTGGCATTACAGCGCGGACACCCTCCAGATTTAAATTCAGCGCGCTGTGGTCAGCTCTAACAATCCGTCCAAGTTCCTGGCGGTTTCAATGCTCATGATGAACTTCTGCAACTTTTTGCATTGATCTTTGCCGATAACGTCGCCGCCGAGCGCGGTGAATTTTACCGCAATTTCGTCTTCGGTCATGGGATCGCGCGGATCACCTTTTGGAACATCGACACGGGTGGAGTGCGACTTGCCGTCGTTAGTGGTGATGGTCACGCGGCTCGGCTGGAATTTTGGAAAGAGCGCCTCGAACTCGTCGTTGGCCACCACTTTTACCTTGTCCATGATCGGAATCAGTTTTTTATCGAGCACGCGTTCTTCTTTGAATTGGAGCGGCGTTACCATTCCATCGACCAGTCCGACGGCTATGCAATAAGGCAGCGAATGATCGGCGGTTTCTTTGGAGTCCGGCCGATATTTATGCGGATCGCCCAGAATGTCCGCCGCCCGCGCGATCACTTCGACTTTGATTTCCTTAACGTCGTCGGCCTTGAGCTTGTTTTCCTTCACCGTCTTCATCATGGCCGTGAGCGGCGCGTGACTGAGCGCTTCGATCGGGAAACTCTTCATTCCGCAATCGAGAATGCGATAGTGAGACTTCGTTGAGTTGGGAAGATCTTTGACCAACGCCTCGCCCTCGAACGTGGCCGGTTGTCCCTTGTATTGGACGTGGTGGAATATAGCGAACAGTCCTTCCTTTCCGTCGATGATGTGCTCGGGCCCGGAATATCCATCGCGCGCCAGGAGCGCGCTCTCCGCGCCCATGCGGCCCGCCCAGGGATCGACCGTGTTCTTCATGTTGGTCAACTTCCCCGCCGTCACCGCGCCCGGACAAAATGTCCGCGCCGCACTGATGCCAATGGCCGATACCATCTGATCCGTAGTCAGATTCAGCACCCGACTCGCCGCAACTGGCGCCGCGAACGCGCTCAGCGTCGCGTGATGCCAACCGTATTCGCGCACGCCTGGCCGACCGATTTCGCAAAGACGCATTTCAATTTCGTAGGCAATGATGGTGGCGAGAATCAAATCCTTGCCGCTTAGGCCTTCACTTTCACAGAGTGCCAGCGGTGCGGCGATGAGATCGCTGGGATGACATGGATCCGCTTTCCAATAAATGTCGTTGTAATCCATCGCGCGGATCATGTGTCCGTTCAGAAACGCCACATCGACCGGATTGGTCTTGAACCCGGACACGAACGCAGTCGCGCTGCTCCCGCGTGCGGGACCGCCGCTCATGGCGCGATAGTGCTTCAGCAAAATTTTCGCGTCATCTTGCTGGCTGCCACCGAGAGCGCAACCGATGGAGTCGAACCAGAATAATTTTGCCGCTTGGATCGCCTCTGGAGAAAGATTCTCGTACTTCAGCGAGCAGGCCCACTCGGCGATGATGTATGAGAGAAGACGTTTCGATTCGGTTGGTTGAGATGCCATGACGGTGTCGATCTTTCCGATTTAGGAACTAGCGTAATCGGCGATGGCTTTGGCCACGTCGAGGGTGGAATCTTTGCCGCCCTCGCCACCGCGAGTCCGTGTCGCCGCGGTGACCGGACATGTCGCAGACCCGAGCTTTGCCGATACCGTCATGAACTTGCGTAATTACCAATGGCTTTCGCTACATCGAGAGTTGGCGCTTTCCCTCCCATATCATACGTGCGCACCTTGCCTTCAGCGATGCCGCGGGCAATGGCGGTTTCAAGACGCGCGGCCTTTTCGGTTTCCTTGAGCCAGTCCAGCATCAACTTGGCAGTCAAAAGCATGGCGATTGGATTGACCTTGTATTGGCCGGCATATTTCGGCGCCGATCCGTGTGTTGGTTCGAACACTGCGTAGTTGTCGCCAAGATTGGCGCTGGGCGCGAACCCGAGTCCTCCGACTAATCCGGCGCACAAATCGCTGACGATGTCGCCAAACATATTTTCAGCCACCAGCACTGAATAATCCTGCGGATTCTTGAACATCCACATGCAGATGGCGTCGATGTTTGCGTCGTCCGCGCGAATGTCCGGATAACTTTTGGCCACATCCCGGAAGCAACGCATCATTAATCCGCCGGTTTCGCGGAGCACATTTGGCTTCTCGATTAGCGTGACGCGTTTGCGTCCGGTCTTTTTTGCAAACTCGAACGCTTGTTTACAAATATTGATGCAACCTTGCTTGCTCATGATGCGAGTGGAGAGCGCGACGTTCTCGAGTCCTTTGTCGATCCACTTCTTCATTTTCGGATTGGCGCACAACGCGGTGTAAACCGATTCCGGTAGCGGGAAAAATTCGACGCCGCCGTACATGCCTTCGGTATTTTCGCGAAACACGACCTGATCGATCGCGACATCTTCGCCGCTCGGATTCGTGATCTTGTTTCCGCGATAATTCAGCGGGTTGCCCGGATAACTTTTACACGGCCGCATGTTCGTGTGCAGGTTGAACATCTGACGCAGCTTCACGATGGGGGAGAAGTAGACTAGCCCTTTGTCTTGCAGTTCCGGAGCCAATTCATTCTTGGCTTCACTTTGCGGTTTGCTGGTGATGGCGCCGAAAAGGCCACAGGTGGTTTTCTTAAGAGCCTCGACGGTGCGGTCCGGCAACGCGTTGCCTTCCTTGCACCAAAACTCCCAGCCGATGTCGCAAGGCACGTACTCGGCGTCGAGTTTCAGCCGATCCAAGACGATGCGCGCGGCTTCCATGACATCGTGGCCAACCCCGTCACCGGGCATCCACGCGATTTTGTATTTAGGCATGCTCAGTTCCTTCCTTCTCGTTTTCGGTTGATCACAGGCGGAATGACGAAATCGGAATGACGAAGCCCGAAACAAATCCGAATGACGAAGAGCCAAGTTCGGGCTTCGGGATTAATTCGCTCATTCGTCATTCGAGCTTCGTCATTGATGGCTTCGTTCGCAGCCGACTGGCCACCAGGTTTTCCGCGCCGCCCGCGACGATCAATTCTTGGGCGGCGGGACTTAGTGGCGAAAAGGCGAACGACTCCCCGTCAATGGTCAGCACCGATTTGCCGTAATCAATCGTGATCTCCGACGCGACCGTGGTCGGTTTACGATCTTTCAGCGTGGCGCGCAAGTGCGTCACCAACTCAGGGCATTCAAAAACGACGAAGCCGTTGTTGAACGCGTTGCGCTTGTAGGTTTCGGAAAAGCTGGCGGCAATGACACAAGGGATTCCTTTGAACTTCAGCGCGGTTGCCGCCTGCTCGCGACTCGATCCGCTGCCAAAATTGAGTCCGCCGACTATGACGTCGCCTTTCTGATAAAGCGCGTTGAAGTTGGGATCGTAATTTTCAAATGTGACCGCCGCCATTTCTTCCGGCGTCATATCGTCGCGGTAAGTGTGTTTGCTGCCGTAAATGCCGTCCGTGTTCAAATTGTCCTTATCAAGGAAAAGAACGCGACCGCATACACTTGGCGGAAAACCGGCAATGATCTTTACCGAGCCCGCTGACTGCATTTTCTTTTCGGCGCGCCGAACAGCTGTCCCCGCGGCGCGCTCGGCGAAATCTTTTGGTGCGCAAATAAATCCAGCCAACGCGCTGGCCGCCACCACCGCGGGCGAGCCCAAATACACGAACGCGTCGCGGTCGCCCATGCGCCCTTTGAAATTGCGGTTGGTCGCGCTGATGGCGGTCTCACCTTTTTGGACGAGACCGCGACCCAAGCCGATGCAGGCTCCGCAACCAGGCGGCAGTGGGATGGCGCCCGCGTCCACCAAAATCTGCCAATCACCTGTGGACTCGGACTTCGCTTGAACTTCAGCGCTGGCCGGCGCCAAATAAAATTCGACACCATCAGCAACTTTTCCGCCGCGAGCGCGCACGACTTCGGCGGCGTCATGCAGATCTTCAAAGCGTGCATTCACGCACGACAACAGATACGCCTTTTGAATCGGCACATGTTTTCGCTGCATCTCCGGAAGCGACACCATCGTCTTCACTTCGTTCGGACCGGACACATGCGGAACGACCGTCGCCAGATCTAGTTCAAGTTCGATCGCGTAATTTGCGTCCGCATCGGCGGTGAAATCACTTCGGTTCTTCCACCATTCATCGACGTCGATGTTGGTGTAGCCGGAGCGACTTTTCGGGCCGCGTTTCCCCGGGCGTTTCGGACTCATGAACTCGCCAACGCGCGAGCGCAGATAATTCACCGTCACTTCATCAAATGGAAACACGCCCGCCAGTGCGCCCCATTCGGTGGTCATGTTGGCGATGGTCATTCGGGCCGACATCGGAAGATTAGCGACGCCATTGCCCATGAATTCGACCGCGTGATTGAGCACCTCGTCTTTGTTGAAGAGCCCGCACAGAGCGATGATGACATCCTTGCCGACGACGCCGGCGGAAAGTTTTCCTTTCAGTACGACCTTGGCGACTTTCGGAACCTGCCACCAGGTGACTCCGGTCGCCCAAATACTCGCGGCATCGGTCCGAACGACCGGCGTGCCCAGCGCGGCGATTGCGCCGTACAAATTGGAGTGCGAATCGCTCGCCACGACCAGCGCGCCGGGAACAACGTAACCCTGCTCCACCATCACCTGGTGCGAAATGCCAGTGCCAGCGGGATAAAAGTCGATGCCGTGCTCGCCCGCGAACGCTTCGATCTTGGCGTACTTCTCCAAATTCTTCGGCGTAACATTCTGAATGTCGTGATCGATCGCGAAAACCGGTTGGGCCGGATCGGCGATCCTAGTCGCGCCGATCTGTTTGAACTTTGGAATGACTGCGCCGGTGTTGTCGTGCGTCATCACGTGACGCGGGCGAATCGAAACGAAATCTCCGGCGCGGACGACCGTTCCCACAGGGAGCCCGTCAGCGTGACGTGCAGCAATCTTTTCTACCAGCGTCAGGCCCATAACAGACTCTCAACAATCAACTCTTTATCGCGCCGTAGCAATGCGAAGGAGGATCAACTATCAACTGCTTGAGCGTCACTTCTTCGCGGCGCGCTTGCCAAGAAACTTGGCGATGTCGAAGTCTACAAAGTCAGCGTGATGGAAAATGATCGACTCGATCGAGCGCTCCGTCTTGTCGCCTTCATGACTGTGGGTGGCGATGATGTGCATGACTTCGCCGGGAATGCCGTGTTTGTAGGCGAGCGCGACGCCGCTGAACGGATGTCGCACTTGTTGCCCAAATTTTCCCTGAATCACTCTGCCGGACGCGTCTTTGTCGTACTCGAGCGGCTTGCCGACATCGGCCAGCAGCGCGCCGGCGATGAGATAATCGCGTTGAATGGGAATGCTACAGCGGAACGCGCGCTTCAGGATATCCGCGACCGCGATACATTGGAGTGCGCAGGAATTAAGGTGTTCGACGAACCTCATGTCGATGTCACCGGCCAACAACGTGAACTTGACCGCGCGAAGTTCAGCGAAGGTCCAGCCTTTCCCGCCGCAGCCGGTGGTGATCGCCTCGTCCCACACCGCCGCTACTTTTTCGCGCAATGACTTCTGCTTGATCTTCATCAAGCTGGGAAAAAGCTTCGCGATTTCTTTGATGCCATAACTGGTTGGCTTGGTCGTTGTCATGATCGTCATATCGATTCTAATTCATGATTAACCACTAATGAACACGAATGGACACGAATAACGAAAAGTTGTTGGCCAAAGAAGAAGTTTTCCAAATTGTCGGCTGCGCCATAGAGGTTCTTAACGCGCTTGGTCACGGGTTGGTTGAGAAGCCATACGAAAACGCGTTGGTCGTTGAGTTTGGTCTACGAAACATTTCTTTCCGGCAGCAACCTTTGTTCGATGTGCTCTACAAGAAACATAAAGTCGGTCTCTTCGTTCCCGACTTGATCGCATTTGATGTTGTTGTCGTGGATACTAAGGTGATCGACCGAATCACTGATCACGAACGTGGATTGATGTTGAACTATCTGCGGATAACAAACCTGCGTGTCGGAGTTATCCTTAATTTTAAGCACGCTAAATTGGAGTGGGAGCGAAGTGTCTTATAATTTCGTGTTCATTCGTGTCTATTCGTGGTTAGGGATCGAGGCGGCGGCCCGTCATAGCCGTGATTGACTGGATCAATTCGACGCATCGGTTTCTCGCGAGTTTGCTCTTCGATCGCGTGCGCGACCAGTCCGGGCGTTCGCGCGATCATAAAAATGCCATTGAACGCTGCGGGGTTCATTCCTAAATCGGAAAGGATCGCTCCGATCGCGCCATCCACATTGATCGGCAGTGCTTTCTTGGCGTCCGCGAAAGATTTTTCCACTGCGCGTGCCGCTTTCATGTACGGCCCATCGACACCTGCTTCACGCGCCAATTCGAATAAGCGCGCCGTCCGCGGATCTTTGGTGTGATAACGATGACCAAACCCCGGCATCCGATCCCTCGCTTCCTTCATCGCCGCGAGAGCACGCGCGGCGGCTTCGTCAATCGAAATGGATTCACTCGCGGCGCGATCGGCGATTTTTTTCAGTTGTCGGGCGCAATCTTCAATCGCGCCGCCATGATGTCGATTGATCGACATGATGCCAGCAGCGACTGCGGCGCTCAACGAAGCGCCGGTGGAGGCGACAGTTCGCGCGGCTAACGCGCTCGGAGGTGTCGTGCCATGATCGATGGATGCGACCAAGATCGCGTCCATCAAACGCCCGATGGCAGGCGACGGCAATTCGCCGGTCAAAATCAAGTAAACCGCCGAGCCAAACGAAGCGCGTCCCATCAATTCTGCGATGTCGTATCCGCGGACCGCGACACGGTTAGGCTCAACCCGCGTTATCGCAGTATTCCAGGCGGCGTTCTTGTCGGCTTCACTCATAAGACTCTGTCCTTTCATTTTCTTCAAAATTTCAACGACCGCATCCGGCAATTCACCAAATGCATCTACCACGGTGGCGCCTGCTTCGCGCAACGCTTTCACTTTGCCGGCGTGCGTGCCGCGGCCGCCTTCAATGATCGCGCCGGCATGACTGAAGCGCGTGCCTTCGCGCGCCGCTTTGCCCCCGATATATGCGATTACTGGTTTGGTAATTTTTCGATCGAGAATCAGCCGCGCCAGTTCTTCTTCCTGTGACGAACCAATTTCACCGAAGATTACGATCGCTTCGGTGAGTGGGTCGGCCTCGAACATCAGGGCCGCATCGGGAATACGAATTCCGAGAACTGCGTCGCCACCAATGTGCGCGATGGTTGAAATGCGCACCCCCGACTGTCCCAAATAATAGCCCGTGCTTGACGCCATGCCGCCGGAACGACTGATCACTCCGACACCCTTCGGAATGCCGGGCTTGAACCATTGTCGTGCACTTTCCGCGCGACCACCGATCATGCCGACGACGGCCCTGCCTGGGCTCAAAACGCCGAGAGTGTTCGGTCCGACAAACATCGCGTCATTTGATTTGGCCGCCACGGCGATCTGCATCGCGTCCCACACCGGTACGCGATCGGGCACCAACACCGTGAGTTTGATGCCGGCTTCAATCGCCGAAATGGCTGCGCCTTTCACACCGGCTGCTGGCACAAAAAGAACGGAGATGTCGATCTTGCCGAGAGTTTTGACCGCGTCTTGTGGTGTGTTGAACACCGGCACGCCGAGAACGGTCTGCCCACCTTTGCCCGGCGTCACGCCCGCGACAACGTTGGTCCCGTACTCGCGCATCAAGCGTGTGCGCGCCTGACCTTCGCGACCAGTGATGCCTTGCACCAGAACGCGCTTGGTCTCATCGATCAAGATTGCCATTTAGCGCGCGCCTCCAATCAGATCGTCCAGCCCAGGAATATCGAGTTCAAGATAGAAGCCGTCGATGCCAGCGAGTCGACACTCGACGTCGCACGCGAGCAACTCGGAATCTTTGGTCGCGAACTCCTCGTTAGGCAGCCACGACGCGGGTCTGCCCTTATGATCGACAATCAATCCGCCGGAGTGCGTTTCGACGGCCGGACGAATCTCGGACCATTTCGCGGTATCGATCCATACCCGACCACTTTTCACGGGAAGCATGGTGGCCGACGTATTTTTGACGAATTTCGGCACACGCGGAGCGCGCGGTTTCCATTTTGTGCCGCTCGCATCCGCAACAAGTTCCGTAAAACGTCCGGCGATCATGGCTGGCGCGTCGGTCTTGCGATAACCCTCGACCGGTGCGCGAAGCAACTTGGACATGCGCTGCAAAATATCGACGGCGCGATCTTCGGTGTTGCCACCCAAACGAATCACCGCCGGAATATCGAGATCGAGTTCCCAAAATGCTTTGGCCAATCCGTAAGCGGACCAGTATTGTTCCTGGCTGGCGACGCCGGAGCCGGAACCGAAATATCCGACCAGATCGGGCTGGGCCAGAATGATCCGGGCGGCGCGATAGACCTTGGACGCGGATGGATTGCCGCTGGTGTCGGTGAAATTAGCAATGGTGAATCCCGCGTTGACGATTGCGTCCATCGACATCATCGATCCGCCGCCGCCGGCGCCGTGAAAACCGACCAGACCTTTGGAATTTTTGGCAGCCGCTGTCGCCAGCTGCGCAAAATAAAATGTGCCGCGATGATCGCTTTGTTCGACCGCGTAGGCGACGCGCTCGAGAGCGGTCGGCGGATGATCGAACTCGCGCGCAATCTCAATTTTCAATTCGGGATGCCGCGCCACGGCGTAATCATCAATCGTAATGCGGCAATCGGCGGCGACGAACTGACCATCTTTGGTCAAAACCAGCGGATTAATTTCGAGCGACCGCGCTTCCACGCTTTTGGCAGCAGCAAATAGTTTTTGAATCGACTCGGCCAATTGCTTTGCGGGTTTAGATGATAATCCGCTCGAAGCGACAGCTTCGCTGACGGCCGAATCGAGTGGTCCGCCATTCACATCGCAGGCAATACGCCGGGTCGATGCAGCGCGCTCTTCGATTCCGCTCCCGCCGCCGGCGGCGAAAATAATCATCGGGGCGCGGGCGGCGTCATCGATTGCGAACGAAAGAAAAAATTCACGTTCGATATCGATCTTCTCTTCGACCAGCACAGTTTCAACAGGAAACTGTCCAACTTTCATCGCCAGCATCTGTGCGGCGTGGCCACGAACATCCGCCGGTTTTTTGGCGAAGGCCACGCCTCCCATGCCGGCGCGTCCTGTGGTCCAAGCCTGAATCTTGATAACCACCTCGGCCGCTTTCTTGCCCGCGGCGAGTTCCTTCGCGACCGCGATCGCTTGGTCAGCAGTTGAAGCGGCTCGGCCGCGCGGAATCTTGAATCCGTTGGCGGCAAGAATGGCTTTGCCTTGATATTCGTGAAGTCGTGCCATGCCTATGTGCTATTGCGGATCAGAACCTTAAAAGATATAGCACTGTTGAAAAGCCAGGCATTGCATGACCTCGCTGGATTACTACGCGAGCGAAGACCTTCTCGCTGATGACGAGCGCGCGGCGCGTGATCGGACGCGGCGTTTTGTGCAGGAGGAAGTCATGCCCGAGGTCGTGCCCTGCCATCGCGCGGCCAAGTTTCCGGAACATCTGCGGACGCGCATGGGCGCCTTACGTCTCTTTGCGCCGTACTTGAAAGAGCACGGCTGTGCGGGACTGAGCTACACGGCCTACGGCCTCATTATGCAGGAGCTTGAACGCGCAGACTCCGGTCTGCGTTCGGAGGCGTCCGTGCAAGGCGCGCTTGCCATATACGCGATTCATTCCTTCGGCACGCCGGAGCAGCACGCGCGCTGGTTATCGGGACTGGTTTCCGGCGAGCGCGTCGGTTGTTTCGCGCTGACGGAACACGGGCACGGCTCGGATCCGAGTGGCATGGAAACTCGCGCCAAACGCGTCGGCGATCATTATGTTTTGAACGGCAGCAAGTGCTGGATCGGTAACGCATCCATTGCCGACGTCAAAGTGGTTTGGGCAAAAGACGAGGACGGACGCGTCGGCGGGTTCGTCGTGGAAAAAGACGCGCCCGGATTTCGCGCGCAGGATATTGAAGGAAAGTTCAGTCTTCGCATGTCGCGCACGTCGGAATGCTGGTTCGAAAACTGCCGCATTCCCGCGGAGAATCGTCTGCCCAAAGCGTCGGGGCTGCGCGCGCCGTTATCATGTCTTTCGCAGGCCCGCGTGGGCGTGGCTTGGGGTGTGATTGGCGCAGCCATCGATTGTTACGAAACCGCGCTTACCTACGCTAAATCGCGCGAACAATTTGGCCGGCCGATTGCCGGTTTCCAACTCGTGCAGGAAAAATTGGTCTGGATGGTGCAGGAGATTACGAAGGCGCAATTACTCGCCTTGCGTCTGACCCGCATGATGGAAGCGGGGACGGCGCGCCCCGCGCAGATTTCTTTGGCGAAGCGCAACAATGTCTGGATGGCGCTCCAGTGCGCGCGGAAAGCGCGCGACATCCTGGGCGCCGTCGGCATCACCGATACCTATTCTGTCATCCGTCACCTCATGAACCTTGAGACCGTCTACACCTACGAAGGCACGCACGACATCCACACCCTGGTCGTTGGCCAGGACATCACCGGGATCGATGCCTTCGGCGGTTGATGACAGGCTGACAAGGTTAGCTAAATTAACAATGTTATGAGCGAGCCAGTTTATATTATCGGCGGCGGGCGCACGGATTTTAAGCGCAACCTGAAAAAGGAAGGGAAAACCATCCGGCATTTGATCATTGAGGCCGGCAAGAAGGCGATTGATGACGCCAAGATCGACGCGGGCGAAGTTCAAGCGGGTACGGTTGGCAATTTCAACGCCGGCCAATTTACCAAGCAATTACAGCTCGGCGCATTTATTCCGGAAATCGATCCGAAATTGCGCGGCATTCCAACGATTCACACCGAAGCGGCCTGTGCTTCGGGAGCGCTGTCGGTGTTGCTCGGGGCGGAATGGATCATGGGCGGACTCTATGATGTGGTCCTCGTAGTCGGGGCCGAGCAACAAAAGACGATGTCGTCGCTCGACGGCTCGGATGTTCTCGGGGCGGCGGCCGATTATCACAACGAAAAACCGGAATACGGCGATTTCATGTTCCCGAAACTTTTCGGGCGCATCGCACAAATTTACATCGACAAATACGGCGCAACCGAAGCGGACCTGGCAGCGGTAGCCTGGAAAAATTACGCGCACGCGAAACTCAATCCGCTCGCGCAAATGCGCGACGCCGACCTGACGCTCGATTGTGCCTCGCAAGTCTCAGACAAAAATCCGAGCGTTGCACCGCCGCTGAAAGTTTCCGATTGCTCGCAGATCACGGACGGCGCGGCTTCGGTCGTGCTCGTGTCTGGAAAATATCTGGACAAGATCGGCCGCGAAAAAAACAAAACGCCGCGATTGCTCGGCTTCGGTCACACGACCGACTACCTGCCGCTCGATAAAAAAGACGCGCCGACATTTTCCATTGCGCGCAAAGCCGCGGAGAAAGCTTTTGGCATGGCTAATCTGAAGCCGCGCGATCTGCACGGCGCCGATGTCCACGATTGCTTTTCGATCACCGAAATCGTCGTTTACGAAATTCTTGGACTGGCGGAGCCGGGCAAGGGCGCGGAGTTAGCGAAAAGCGGTGCGACCGCGTTGCCGCAGGTTCGTAACGAAAAGATGAAAGGTAAGTTCGCGTTTGAACTTCCGGTGAACGCAGGCGGTGGGTTGATCGCAGACGGCCATCCGGTCGGGGCGACGGGCGTGCGGCAGGTGGTCGAGGCCTATCAACATCTCACCGGACAAGCGGGCGCGCGTCAGATCCAGAACGCGAAGCGTTTTCTCACCTTCAACATGGGCGGCAGTCTGACCACGTCAGTGGCGATGTTGTGGGGTCGCGACTAAGATCGACGCTCCGCCGCGCAGTGACCTGCGATATTAAACCAACGCTTCTCGGAGCTGCGCGATTCGGTTTCGGACGGCTTCGCAGCGCTTGCGTTCTCGAACGGCGTCTGTTTCGGGTAAATATTGAGCATCATAGGGCGACCGCGCCGGTTGGAGGCAGCCCTGCACAAAATCATTTGCCAAGACTGTGCTCGCGATTTTTGACGCCGTCCGAAGGTCTTCGGCTTCGGCGAGCAGTTGGTCGCGAATTGCGATGTAGGCGTTGATCTCGGCGACAGTATAAGCCGATCCGAATGTCGGACTGAGTCTTGTTGCCGAGCGGCGAGATTCCGGCTTCGCTGCCGGTATGGTGGAGCTGATGGCAAGAGGCATGTACCCTTAAAGAGCATGTTCCATGCTGACCTCGCAGTCCGCGATTTCGCCTGGGTTAGAGGATGGCGTAGATCAAAACGACGCCGAGAACGAAGGCCGCGGCTCCGCAAATTATTTGGATCTTTCGATCTCGCGCGAGCCACCAATTAATCATTCGTTGATGTCGATCTAAACCGAGTAGGGGCATCGCGATCGCGACAATCAAAATGAGTCCGCCCAAAATCCGCAGGAGCACGGGAGCTTTTGAATCGCCCGCAGCGGCCAACAAACCCAAACCTAAAACTGCTCGGATTGCAGTGGCGACCCAAAGCCCGGTCTTCTCGGCGAACAAGCGCGTCAGATCGTTTGCACGAGCGGGTGAAACAATCACGAGCACGCCCATGGCCGCGATGGCAGCGCACAAGATTAAGGCCAACGCAGTCATGTTTGATTTTACCGCTTTAATTTTGCCATTCCCAACTTTTATTTGGATTATGAAAGTACCATTTACGCTCGGCGTGGTCGGCCATTTCGGCCTCGCCGTGGGCGATCCAAAGAAAAGTGCCCGCTGGTTTCAACGTGTCCTCGGATTGCGCAAAGAGTTTGAATTCGACAACGGAATCGCGATTGGGAACGACAACGTCACCATCGCGCTGTTTAAAGGCAAACCGTCGCCGCAGACTTTCGAGCACATGTCGTTTCACTTGCCCAAGATGTCGATCTTGCGAAAGGCGCTGACGCATTTAAAAAAGCACAAGGTCGAACTCGAAGATCGGGGCCACGAGATTGGTCCAGAATCGCCGGGTTCGCCGCATATGGGCCTCTGGTTTCACGATCCGGACGGCTATCGCTGGGAGCTTTCAGTCCAAGGCGGCAAATAGATCGGTTGGCGCGGCCCGGAAATTGCGCTTTGTTTTGCGGGAGTTAAATTGTGAACGGGATGCTAGGACTCATCGTGGGATGTCTAAAATGGGCTGCGGTCGGTTTCATTGTGGCCTTTGTCCTGATGAAACTCTACGAGGGTAGCCACATTCACGACGACGTCCCACGACCTGATTTTAAGGTCCGGCAATCGAGACGCGCGGCGCTCGTGCTTTCAACATTTGCCGGAATGCTTTCCGGTCTGGTCTGGCTGTTAGTCCAAACGTGGGACTGACGAAAGAAACGCCGAAGGCGGACGGACGAATTAAGAAATCGCTTTCGATCGTTTTAGAATTGTGACGAAAATTGCGATGAGTTCGTCGCATTCCTGACGAAGAGCTGAAAGCTTAGTTGGTTCGACGATTTTGCCATCAACGAGGAGCTCAAGCCAATAACCGGTTTCTTCCAACTCACGAAGTGAATCGCCACATTTGGAAATAAATTCGGCTTTACTGCGGCCGCGATACGCTTCGCGGTAATTGGCTCCAGCGGCAGTGCCAGATCGCAACACCTGCTTACCAAGCGTTTGTGCCTCAGTTGTTTTGGGCAACGAGGAGAACATTCGCATGATCCTTAGCGCAAGGTCTTTTGTGCGTTCTCTCAAATCGTTTTCTTCCTTCGGCATTTTTCGTTCTGCCTTTATTACGTCAGCCCATGTAAAAGCCGCCGTTTACATTAAGGACGTGGCCGGTGATGTAACTGGCCATTGGCGATGCGAGAAAAAGCGCGGCATCGACGATTTCGCGCACATCGCCGAGTCGGCCGAGCGGAATCTGTTTCTTGAAGTTCTCAATTACTTCGTCGGGCATGCCCTTGCTCATCCCGACATCGATGAATCCAGGCGCAATCGCGTTGACGGTAATGTTCTGACGCGCAAGCTCACGCGCCGAAACCTTGGTTAGCGCAATGATGGCGGCTTTGCTCGAAGAATAATTCGCCTGGCCGAACAGCCCCACTTGTCCGCTGACCGACGACAAATTCACAATCCGCCCGCCGTTTCGCAAAATCGGCATCGCTTTTTGCGTGACGTTGAAGGTGCCGGTGAGATTTACCCGAATGATGCTTTCGAATTCTTCCAGCGACATCTTTTTGATTGTCCGGTCGCGAATGATTCCGGAGTTGTTCACGAGGATATCGAGACCACCATGTCGATCCTGGATTTGCTTCATCATTTGCTCGACTTGCGCCGGCTGTGTTACATCGCAATCAATCATCAGCGGATCCTTCAATTCTCTGGCGACATTTGCCGCGTCGGCTTTGTTTTGACCTTGCGGGTCCGCGAAATAATTGACCACGCAGGTCGCGCCGCGATTGTCGAAAGCTTTGATCATCTCCGCGCCGATGCCGCGCGAGCTGCCGGTAACCAGCGCAACTTTGCCAGTGAAATCGAGGGGATCCTCCATTTAGTGATTTAATGAGTTAGTGATTTAGCGATTGCAATGGTTAAATCGCTGACTCACTAAATCGTTAAAATCTTTAGATGGCCTCACCGATTCGCATCTTAACCGCTGTGCCGATCTGCGACGGGCACGACAGCGCGATTAACACGATCAATCTTGAGTTCATCCGCCACGGAATTGAGGTCGTTTATCTCGGCTATCATCGCTCCGTCGGCGACATTGTGCGCGCGGCGATCCAGGAAGACGTGCGCGCGATTGGCATTTCCAGTTACAACGGCGGGCATACCGAGTTTTTCACGGGAGTTGTCGATCTCTTGCGCAAGAAAGGCGCGGCCGACATCAAAGTGTTCGGCGGCGGCGGCGGAACCATTACACACCAAGACGCGGCCGCCATGCGTCGCAAAGGCGTGGACGAAATCTTTTTTGCCGGCACGTCGCTCGACGAAATGGTGAAGTTCGTTCATCAGCGTTACGGAAAACCGCGCGGGAAACGAGCGCGCGCAAAAACGTCGGACATCGAGCTAGCTCACACGCTGACCGAGATCGAAGAAAGTAGAAAACAAAAGAAAATCCAAAATCCAAGATCCAAAATCCAAAATAAGGTGATTGGCTTCACCGGGCCAGGCGGCGCCGGCAAAACAACCCTGATCGACGAATTGGTACTGCGTTTTTTAAACAAAGATCGACAGACGCGCGTCGCGATTCTGTCGCATGATCCGAGCGTGATTGGTGAAGGCGCGTTGCTGGGCGATCGCGCGACGATGATCAATTCCCAAGACGATCGCGTCTTCATGCGGAGCATGGCCA
>Ga0209267_1000538_pt1 | contig 27612 bp, 29 predicted proteins | sample GraSoiAngelo_137_FD_185894 | JGI IMG/M metagenome (GOLD analysis project Ga0209267, IMG submission 185894) | Grasslands soil microbial communities from the Angelo Coastal Reserve, California, USA - 14_0929_09_30cm (SPAdes) (version 2) | ecosystem: Environmental > Terrestrial > Soil > Grasslands ... | reverse complement strand
CTGCCCGCGGCTCGGGCCTCTCCACCAGCCTCATCCCGGCCGTTCCCGCAGCGTGGTCCGTCACCACTATCGCCTTCATCGTTCACCTCCTCGTGTGTCGTATGTCGTGGAGTGTGACGACGAGTCACGCCCAGTGTCCGTTATGGGTCACGGGTCGGGGCCGGATTGGTGCTAGGCAGGGCTGGCGCAGCCTGTTCGGAATTCCGCGAATTCTTTCGGCGAAGGCGTCCATCACGATTGTCTATCTGTAGATCAGCCGCCCTTTGGACTCAGCCCGCCAACCGGAGCCACCCACGCTCGTCTTGGACCAGCTGAGTTGTTATCACTTCCGCGTGCTTGACCCCCGTCTTCCGCTCCGATGTAGCAACCGGTTGCGCCTGTCCATTGACCTAAGCAGTCGTGGTCGTCAGCTCATCGAAGCGCTGATCCCTGTCGGCTCTGGTTCGCCGCCGCGGCGGATCCGCAATGTCATCGGCCCATCGGGAGTGTGACCTCGACCTGCTCGCTGCACGGCGGCAGTGTCGAGATCGGTCGCGATCTCCTGACCGCCGATCGCGATGACTCGGTCGCCTTCGCGCAGGCCAGCCGCCAACGCCGGACTGTCGGCTCGTGAACGACGCACCTTGAGGCCATCGGGTCGTATTTCGGAAGTGTCATTTCAACCCGAAGCCGCAAGAGGACATCTGCATCGTCACTCGGCGCCCGCAGCGTCGCGCTCACGGACGACGACATCGGAGACACCCACGTGTTCGTCTCGGACCAGCCGGGTTGTTTCAACATTGGGGACATAGAGTCGGGGTGTTCGCGCGACCATCAATGTTGCAACGGTGCGGCTGTGTTGGCATATCTGAGGTTGGCTGCGGCATGGAGTCCCCGCCGGTTGTGACCTCTGTTTACCACGATTGTCTCGACGCGGTTCGCGACGTCCTCACACCGATCGATGGCTACCTCAAGAAGCCGGTGGATAGCCTTCTATTTGACGACATCGCCACTCAAATGAACCGATCAACGAACATCGCCAGGGCTCCAGCGATCAAGGCGGTCGCGGTGACGTGGTGGGCGGGTTCGTCGCGTTCGCTGACCAGACCCAATGGCACCGCTGTGAGGAGGAAGGCGACAATCCCGCTGCCGACGTCCTGGGCGCTCAATCCGAGCAGGAACGGGTTATCGACATCGAGGTTGTCCCCGTTGCTCAGCTGGAGCACCACACGCCAGAGGATCCATGCGACGAACGTGGCGATCGCGGCGGTCCCAAACCGTCGGCGCGGGCGCGACCAGGGATAGCGCCAGTACAGCACCGCCGCGACGATGACCGCCGCGAGCAGCGCACCAACGACGTAGATGAGAGAGTCCTGAGCTACTTCTGCGATGCTACCGATGGCAGCAGCAGGTGTTTTGGGAGGACAACCATGAAGTGGATCACGCGCGAGCATCCCCGGGTCGACAGGGTGGCCTGCCCCTGGCTGATCGAAAGGTTCGTCGACAAACAGGCCGAGTTCATCTACGTCCCGTCGGATCAGGTCGCGGCCGAGGCGCAGAAGCGAGGTGCCACGCCTTACGACATCAAGGATGTCGAGCTCGGACATCACGGAGCGGAGTGCAGCTTCGACGCGTTCGTGCACAAGTACGGGCTCGAGAAGGATCCGGCGATGGCCTACATGGCCAAGGTCATCCGTGGCGCGGATACCGCTGACAAGACGATCACGCCCGAGTCGCAGGGGGTCGAGGCGATCCTCGATGGGATAAGGCACGTTCACTATCCGAACGACCAGAAACAGCGCGAGGCGTCGCGACCGCTGCTCGACGCGCTCTACGCCTTCTGCCAGAAGAAGGTGGAGGCAAAAGCGGCGTGACCCTGCGGCACGTTGGCTTCACGCCTGTGCCGCCCGGTCTCAAACCAGGCTTCGATCACGCCGACACTTACCTCACGCGGACCGGCAACCGGCTCTACGTCGCCCACACCGGCGCCGATCGAGTGGATGTGCTCGACTGCCGCAGCGGCGCCTACATCGGAGCCATTACCGATCTGCCTGGCGTAGCCGGTGTCCTCATCGACAGCGAGCAGGACCTGCTCTTCACGTCTGACCGCACGGCGGGACGGGTCAGTCTCTTGCGGTGTTCGGACCAGACGCTCATTGATCGGGTACCGGTCGGTCCGCGGCCAAACGCGCTCGCGTATGACCAAAGGTTCCGGCGGCTCTTCAGTTTCAATCTCGGCGACCCCGCGGGGACCAACTGCACGGCCTCGGTCATTTCGGTGGAAGAACGCCGGGTCACGACGACGATCGTCCTCCCGGGCCGCCCGCGCTGGGCCCTTTGCGACGACGCGACCCGCTCCGTCTACGTGAACATCGCGGAGCCGGCGACGATCGGTGTCATCGAAGCCGATGTCCTGATGATGTCCGGCACGATCCCGATCCCGGCTGCCGGCCCGCATGGGCTGGCGATCGTGCCTGAGGAGCGCGGCGCCTCGCTCTGGTGTGCGGCCGACGCCGGAGCGCTCGTCGTGATCGATCGGGACTCCCGCGCAGTGGAAGCGACGCTGCCGCTGCCGGGTGCTCCCGACGTCGTGATGTACGACCGCGACCTCGGCCGGCTCTACGTGGCCGTAGGCAGTCCAGGGACCGTCTCCGTATTCGACATCCGCCAGCGTGCACACCGCGAGACGATCGAGACGGAAGAGGGCGCGCACACGATCGGCTGGGATCCGGCGAGCCGTCGGCTCTTCGTCTTCGAGCCTAAGAGTTGCGGTGTGGCGATCTACGAGGAGAGCGCGTGAGCGTTGGGGGTCCGCCGTGCCTGTCGCTGGGACAGATCGCCGGCTACTTTGTTCGCCTCGGAAGCTTCGGGTTCGGCGGCCCGATCGCCCTTGCCGGATATATGCAGCGCGATCTGGTGGAGCGACGGCGCTGGTTCACGCAAGAGGAGTACCTCCAAGGCCTGGCCGTGGCGCAGACCCTGCCCGGTCCGCTCGCCGCGCAGCTCGCGATGTGGCTCGGCTACGTGCGTCGCGGGTTCTGGGGCGCGGTCGCGGCAGCCGTGCCGTTCATCTTGCCGCCATTTGTCATCGTCAGCATCGTCGCCGCGCTGTACGTCGCGTTCCGTGGAACGACTGTCATCCAAGCGCTCTTCTACGGCATCGGCCCAACGGTCATCGCGCTGATCCTCCGCGGCGCGTGGAAGCTGCTCGGGGTGACGGTGAAGAACGACCGCCGGCTCTGGGTGATCTTTGCAGTCGTCACGCTAATCACGTTTGCCGTTCGCAGCGAAGTGGCGGTGCTCTTCGTGCTCGCCGGGTTCCTCGGCGTGCTGCTCTATGCGCCACCTGGCTGGCTTCGGCGACTCGCGATCTCGCCGGCGGCGATTCCGATGGGACTCGGCACGCTCGTCACGCAGGCCGCCGATCCGAACGTGCTCCTGCAGCTCGGGATCTTCTTCTTCAAGGCCGGAGCGTTCACCTTCGGGTCCGGGCTCGCGATCGTGCCGTTCCTCCAGCAGGGGGTCGTGCGCGACTACGGGTGGCTCTCGGAGCGCGAGTTCCTCGACGCCGTCGCCATGGGCATGATCACGCCGGGGCCGGTGGTCATCACCGCCGTGTTCGTGGGCTATCTCGTCGCGGGCCTTTCGGGCGCGACGGTCGCGGGCATCGGCGTGTTTCTGCCGCCGTTCCTGATGGTGGTGCTCTTCGCGCCCTGGATCATTCGCTACCGAAAGCACCCAGCGGTGCAGGGCTTCACGAAAGGCGCGACTGCCGCCGCGGCTGGGGCCATCGTCGGCGCCGCCGGTGTCATCGCGACGCAGGTGCTCGTCGACGTTCCGACGATCTCGATCTTTGTCGTCTCGTTCCTCATCCTCCGGCGAACGAGGGTTCCCGAGCCCGCTCTAGTCGCAACCTCTGCGATCGTGGGCCTGGTGCTCTTCGGGCTCCGATGAGCCGCGAGCGCGCGCGCAGCGGTCTCACGCGTGAGCTCGGGGTGCTCACCACGACGCTCTTCACCGCAGCGATGATCGTGGGGACCGGCATCTTCGCCGCCTTTGGGGCCGCGACTAACGTGGCCGGCAGCGGAATTCTCGTCGCGATGCTGCTCGGCGGCAGTGTCGCGCTCGCGACGGGCATCAGCGCGGCTCAGCTGGGCGTCAACTTCCCCGAAGAGGGTGGGGCCTTCACCTGGGCCCGGCAGTTCGACCACGACACGATCGGCTTCATCGCCGGCTGCGGCTATCTCGGCAAGGTACTCGTCTCGATGAGCGTGATCGCACTCGCATTCGCGACATACGTCAGCCAGGCGATTCCCGGTCTCCCCGCGCACCTGGCGGCGGCGATCGCCGTGTTGGGGATGACTGGCCTCAACGTCTTCGGCATCGAGCTGACCTCGAAGATGCTGATCGCGCTGCTCGCGGTCCTGGTCGGCCTGCTCGCGTTGTACAGCGGCGCGGCGGTCGGTGCGGTCGATCCGGCGAATCTCGGGCCGACCCTCGGCGACAATGGGCCGCTCGGGTTGCTCGCCGGTGCGGCGATCTTCTTCTGGTCGTGGGACGGGTTCATGCGTGCGGCGATCATGGCGAGCGAGGTTAAAGACCCGCGACGCGCCATCCCGTTCGGGATCGTCGGCGGGGTCGCGATCGCCGCCGTGGTGTTCCTCACGGTTGGCGCGATCACGCTCGGCGTCCTCGGTGCCAATGCGGTCGGTGCCGAGGACACGCCGTTGCTGGCCGCAGGAAAGAAGGCCGCCGACTGGGCATTCTGGGTGGTACTCGCGGCGGCGATCGTGGCAACCCTCGTCGACATGCTCGGAGTCCTGCTCACCGGATCGCGCGTCGTGCTGGCGATGGCGAAGGCCCGCGAAGTACCTGAGTGGTTCGCGCGGGTGCATGAGCGACTTGGGACGCCGGTGCGCTCCGTCGTCGCGCTCGGCATCGCAAGCGCGGCCCTGGTGCTGGTCTTCGACCTCCGCCCGCTCATCGAGGTCGCGAGCGCCTTCATGCTGGTGTGGTACCTCGTCACGCACTACGCCGCACTCGCGCTCCCGAAGGAGAAGCGGATCACGTCGCTGCTCTTCTCCTGGTATGGGATCGTCGGCTGCGTCGGTCTGCTTGTCGCGCTTCCGCCGCCGGCGCTCGCGGTCGCAGGTGCGGCCTTTGTTGCGTTGCTCGGCGCTCGCTGGGTCATCCGCCGCGCGAGTCTGCCGACGCGCCGATGACGGCGCAGCAAGACGGACCGAAACGGTAGGTTCCGTGTCGAGAACGATTGTTACTGGCTTACTGGCTCGGACCGCCACGTGGCGTCACGCCACGGTACGTCTCTGGAGACTCCGCAATGACTTTGACGTCGGCTCGCTCTTCGCTCCGCTGCTGGTTGCTTATGAGGCCGAACGCTCCAGCACCGCGACCTGCCAGGTCAATCCGCGGTGCTCGAGGACGGGGCGGAAGCCCGCGGAGGCCGCAGCCGCCAGGATCCGGCGCGGATCGTGTGTGTAGATGCGGAAGCCGCAACCACGAATCTGGAACCAGGCGGTGGCGAGCCGCGCGCCGATTCGCCACCACCAGCGGTCGGGCGGGAAGCTGAGAGCCAGCAGGCGGCCAGCGTGGGTCGTGGCAGCGCGCACCAGAGCTTCCATGTCCGGGTAGCAGCAGATCACGCGGTGCAACACGACGACGTCTGCGCCAGCGATCTCCGGACCGGACTCAGCGAAGTCCAGCACCTTGCGGTCGACGCGCTCTGCCAGCCCGACAGTTGCGAGGAGATGGCCGGCCGCCGACTCGTAGGTATCGACGATCTCGACGTTCGTCGCCCGCAGTGCGCCGGCGCGCAGGAGCTCGACCTGGATGGCGCCGATGCCCCCGCCGACTTCGAGAACAGTCGTGCCAACAACTCCCCTATTAATGATCGCGTCGACGATGCGCCGCCCAGTCGCATCGAGTCCGCTCTTCAGGTATCGCCGCAAGTCTTTCTTCGCGTTCTTCTCATCGAAGAGCTTGGCGTAGGCGTCCGCACCGCAGCACGTCGGCATCTGTGCTCCCGCTAAGGGGCGCCTGGATTGTCCGCGGAGTCAGCGCTCCCGGACGAGCCACCACGTGACCATCATGCCCTTTCCCTTCACCTCCGTCGGTCCGCGCAGCTCGCACACGAAGGCCTCCGAGATCAGGCGGTAGGTCGCCTCGGTGATCTGGATCCGACCCGCTTCGCCAGTGGACTCCATGCGGGCCGCCGTATTCACGGCGTCACCCCAGACGTCGAATACGAACTTTCGCCGGCCGATGACGCCACCGATCATCGGCCCAGAGTTCAGGCCGATACGGAAGTCGAGACATCGTCCCCCGGAGCGCCGACGTTCGTCCACGAAGGCGAGCATGCCGAGGGCGAGCCGAGCCGCAGCGGCAGCGTGGTCGTCCCGGGCGCCGGGGACGCCGGCAACCCCCATCCAGTTGTCCCCGATCGTCCGGATCTTCTCGACGCCGTAGCGGTCGGCGAGCTCGTCGAACGCCGCGACGTGCTCGTCAAGCAGCGCGACCATCTGCGAGGGCGGGAGCTCGACGGTCAACGGCGTCGAGTTCACGACGTCGGCAAATATGACCGTCGCGGCGTCGTACGCGTCGGCGATCACTTCCTCGCGCTCGCGTAGGCGCTGTGCGATGGGCGCGGGCAGGACGTTCAGGAGCAGTCGCTCCGACCGGCTGCGTTCCGCTGCGACCTGCCGCGCGTAGGCGGCGATAAGCGCGAACGCGACACCGGAGATCGTGGCGATGTTCGCGACGAAGAACACCGTGACGACCCATTCGGGCAGGTTGTTCGTCACCCGCGGCTGAACGAGCGCCGCGAGCACGACGATCCCGGCAAACGCGGCGAGCCACGCGATCCCCGTGCGAATACCTCCGAAGACAAGACCCGCGAATGGCGCAAGAACTGACCAGAGCACGACGCCACTCGAGGGTTGGAAACCGCCCAGCGCGACGTGCACGAGGAAGGGAAGAAAAAGGATGATCAGCGACTGGCCCGCGACCGCCCACTGGAGCTGGCGGGTCCGCGAGAAAGCGGCGAGGTTCGCGAGCGCGAGCGGCGTGTACAGCAGCGGCACGATGGCGGCCGCTGGCTCGTGGTACGCGAGATATACCCCTGACCAGACCGGATCCGGGGCTACTACGGCAAGGGAGAAGAGGACGAGGAGTCGTTTCTGCCTACGCAGCTCGGGCGAATCGGGGAGATCAGATCCGATCGCGAGGATCCGGTTGATGACGCGGGCTGCTCCCGACATTCAGAACTGTGACGTTACGCCGCGGTGGATAAGAGCAGCGCGGCGAATGCGCCGAGCTCAATACCCGCTTCAGGACGCCAGTCGCAGCCAACCGCGCTCGTCTCGGACTAGCCGAGTTGTTTCAACATTGGGGACATAGACTCCCGTCTTCCGCTCCGAGACAGCGGCCTGGATTGCGCGATGGCTAAGAAGTTGCTTCCGGGTCCAGTTGGCGATGCCCCTACCAAAAGGCCTGAGCCTCGAAATAGACGAAACGCTCCGCTACCGATTCGTCACTCCTCCGATCTAGGCTCAGCCACCTGCGCGAGGCTGATCTCAAGCAAATGCGTTGCGGCAGCGTAAGCGTTGCTGCGGCGTGACTGCAGCGACCGCGGTGAGCTAGTTGGCAGCTCGTATTGCGAAGCGCCTGACACGTGTGCTGCGCGCCCTCGCAGCTGGCCTCGGCCGTTTGCTCGTCGCAATCGCGACTGGGTTGCTGGTCTTGTTCGCGTACCTGTTGGTCTACGGGCGTTTCGACCCAGCTCTCACCCAGCTGGAATGGTGGCTGATCCTTGCGACCGTCCTGACGGCAGGCTTTGCGGTCCTAGTCCCGTGGCCGGGGGCGTACGACTCAGGCCCATCGAAGGCCTCGGTCAATGGTTCCCCCGCCGGCCTCCGCCGTCTATTCGCCTCGCTCGCCGCAGCAACTCTCGGCCTCGTCGTTGGTTACGCCGTGTATTACGGCCGCCTCGAGACCCGGTTGGGTGACTGGTTCCTCGCGCCGACCCTCCTCGTCCCACCGGTGGCGTACCTAACACTTCTCGCGCATCCCCGGCTCCACAACCCATTCGTTCGGACGCGCGGGCGCGCGGTCTTCAGCGTCGCTGCAGCCATCGGGATGATCGTAGGTCTCGGCGCTTTGCCCGATCGCGCCGTTCTGACCGCGCCGGCACAAGTCTCGTCGCCTCAGTCCACCGCCCCGCGCGTGACCTTTGGCCCTGTCGTTCGGTTCACGAGCGCGGAGCTCGGCTATCGCATCGATCTCCCCACGCCCTTCCGTCGCTCTTCCTGCGAGTCACGGAACTGGGGTAGCGGTACGCGCGGCGAGGTCTTCGTCATCGCGCCTGAGGGGGAAGAGGTCGTCACGGACTCGTCGCTGGACACGCAAGCGCCAGGCGTCGAGGTCATCGCAGAGCAAAACCCCGATCGCGTCTCGGCGCGCGAATGGATCGACAGCAACTTGCACTACGGTGTCGGCTCGATGATGGGACAACAATATGAGGAGACCGTTCTCGACGGACGGCCAGCGGTCCTTGTTCGCGGCGGCCTTCCGATGGGCAACGCTTATGTCATGCCGGTGGGGCCGCTGATGTACACGGTCGGCGGCCGGTGGGCGGCCTCGGACGTGGCGCTGGGATGGATCGAGAGCTCCTTCCACATCCTCAGCGAAACCGAACGGCGTGCTCTTCCCACTGCGGCTCCGGCCTTGCCCGTCGCGTCACGCTCGGCGGAAGATGTCGCGGACGCACTTGCGGACGGTTTCGCTCGGCATGACCTCCACGCGCTCGAGGCGCTGATGACCGAGTGCATGGTGTCGAGGCGCGTCGCTGCTGACTCGTTGACGCAGGGTCGAGCGCGTTACACGCGCGGGCTTGCCAGCCTCATGAGCAATGGGCTCGTCGTGGCCGTGCAGGCGCGTCCGATCGTCGTCGGACCGACCGCCGGCGCCGACGCTTATGTCAGCTCGACCTGGGGCGACGCCCAAAGCCAGGCGGTCAAGTCGAGCACAGTCATCGATCTGCTCCTCGAGAATCGGGACGGTCGCTGGTTCTGGAGCGGAACGCTATTGGACCTGCCATAGCTCGATGAGCCCGTCGGACGCTTCTCTTCTGGACCGCGTGCCTCAGGTAGGTCAGGTGTCAGGTCGCAAACCTAAGCACCCATGCTCGTCTTGGACAAGCTGAACTGTTATCACATCCGCGTACTTGACCCCGGGTTTCCGTGATTCCGTCCGTGACCATCGCCGAGGTAACAAACGGCCACTTGTTCCCACTCTTGAGCTTGGCTGCGCGGTAGAGGCAAAAGCCGGTCGTGAGTGCTCGGGGCCGGCACAGAATCAGTTTTAGCCGGCGAAGTGAGACGGCACCGCGACTAAGAGAGTCCTGTTGGGGGATGCCTGCCAGACGTGCTAGGAGGAAGCCTGGCGTCTGTGATGGACTCGCTCCCGTTGGCGACTACGGAGTCATTTCGCGGTTTGTGTAGGACTGGCCGGCCTCGGCAATTGTCGTCATGACCCGCCGCATTGGCATCAGGGTGCTGGTCCTAGCGGGGCTACTGCTCGGCGGCTGCGCAACTCTGACGGAGCAGAGTGCCGTCTCATCAACGCCCCCAACATCAACGGCCACCGTGACACCAAGTGCTTTCACGCCCACGCTCACTACGGTTACACCGACTCCCGTTCCCACGACTACGTCGACTTCCGTCCCCACGACGGCTCCGACACCCGTGTCCACGCTCGCACCGACTGCGGCGCCCGCGCGCGCGCCCGCACCGATCATGAAGAACGGGTACGCTGTCTGTGATCCGAGCAGTCCCACAGCATGTCTTCAGCCGGGGGTGTACTGCGATCCGGCGACTACGGTAAAGTGTTCGAACCCGTACCCGGGGTACACTCCGAAGCCAACGCCGACGGTCTTCGTGGCACACCCGGAGAATTACACCATCACTTTGAACGGGTACCATCCGATCGTCACCAACTCGCAGTGCTGTTCCGTGCAACTCGGGGTGACGCCAGGATATGCAATCTCGTTTGCATCGGTGTCATTCAGTAATCCGACGACACTGGTGTGCAGCACGATCGTCCCAGCTTCGGGGTGTTCGTTCAACGCGGCCCCGGGAACCTCTACCTCATCGGGCTTCATCACGATCACTTGGGCTGGAAACCTCAATACGACGTACGCGGTCCACGTCATCGTCACCTGGTTCGGTGGAGCAGTCACGAAAAGATGGGATGGAAGCTTCTAGGATTATCACCCGGTGCCCGTACTGGGAGAGTCCGCACCACTGTGACCGTGAGTCTTGTAGCCGCGGCAGGGTTGGGTGTGGGCGTCGGCCGCGCGCCCCTTCGGCACGATTCACTGATCCTTTCGTCTGCTAACCGCAAGCCGGAGCCAGCCGCGCTCGTCTCGAATCAGCCGGTTTGTTTCAACATTGGGGCCAGACTCCCGTCCGCCGCTCTCGGTTTGCGGATCGCCGCGAGGAAGCTCTAACCAAAAGCCGTAGTCGGCGACGCGCACCCGGCAAGTGAGGACGACGGGTCGCGTCACCGACTCAAGATCTAGCTGACTGGCACCCTGGCTTCGTAACTCGATAGCTGCTCGCTCATGGGCCCAGGCGGCGGGCTGTTCAAATCCGCGCCGGTCAACTCCGCAAGACGCCGCTTGAACCAGATGTCGAACTCGTCCTGCGACCGCGCGAAGAGATCCAACGCGCGCGTGAAGTCAGGACTTTCCATGTAGCCAATCAGCAGATCGGCCATCGGGGTCTGCTGCAGGTACCAGGATTCTTTCGGAATGCCGATGCGCTCTTCGGACCTCGCGAATTCAGCCTTGCGAGACCCTTCTAGCTCTTTGAAGAATGCGCGGGCGTCTTCAGTTTTGCCGGAGATCACGGGCAACGCGAAACAGACTTGATCCATGGTCGCTCCCCCTCTTCGCTCTCGCCCAGCGGCGAGCCCTCACTCGCAGCCTATTCTCCGCCCGCGCTGCAACTCAGCGCGTGCGAAGGATCGTGCCCTCGCCGCCCACCACCGTGCCCGTGTCGGCATCGCTGAAGAACACGCCGAAAAGATCGGAGTGCGTGTCGCTGAACTCTGGGGTCCACGTCACGCCGCCGTCCGTGGTCCGGAGGATCGTTCCATACCGCCCGACCACGATCCCGTTGTTCGCGTCCGTGAAGAAGACGCCGAGCAGATGCTCGTTCGTGCCGCTCGGCTGGTGCGTCCAATTCGCGCCGCCGTCTTCGGTACGCAGGATCGCACCGAAGTTCCCGATCGCTGTCCCGTGATTGGCATCCGTGAAGTGCACTTCCCGCCAGTCTCCGCCAAAGCTGCTGAACTGAGGAGTCCACGTGACGCCACCGTCAATCGTACGGAGGATGGTTGGCCCCAAGATGTTGTAGTTGTATCGGCCCACTGCGGTTCCCGTGCTCGCATCGCCGAAGGACACCCCCAGGAGCGCCACCGTCGTACCGCTGTCCTGCCGGGTCCATGTCACACCACCGTCGATCGTGCGCAGGATCGTCCCGTTGCCCCCGACGGCGATGCCCACGCTCGGATCGGGGAACGAAACGCTGTTGAGCGACTCGGTCGTGCCGCTCGTTTGGGCAGCCCAGGTCGCTCCACCATCCGTGGTCCGGAGGATCGTTCCATTCGAGCCCACGACGATGCCGGTGTTGGCGTCGAGGAAGGAAGCGCCGTCGAGCGTCTCGCTCGTGCCGCTCGGCATCCGATCCCAGATTCTGCCTCCGTCGACGGTGCGCATGATCGTGCCTCCGGCTCCGACCGCGATGCCGTGATTCGAGTCGGCGAACGCTACGTCGAGAAGAAGCCAATCCGTACCGGCAGACTGCTCCGTCCATGTCGCGCCGCCGTCGGTGGTACCGATGATGAGACCTTCCGCTCCGACAACCGTAGCGGTGCCGGCGCCGTGGAGAGCTACTGCCGCGAGGCGGAGCCAGTTGAAGCGTGGTTGCTGGAGCCACGCGACGCCGCCGTTGGTCGTGCGGAGGATCACGCCGTCAGCGCCGACGGCGAAGCCGTTGCTGGCGTCGGCGAAGTCGACCCCGGACAGCCAGACCGTCGTGCCGCTGGACTGTTTGTCCCACGTCACGCCTCCGTTCGAAGTCCGAAGAATCGTCCCCCCGACCCCCACCGCGGTACCGGTGATCGCGTCCGTGAAAGACACACCACTCAGGTCAGCGAGCGTCGGAGTCAACTGCGAGAGCCAGGTCAGGCCTCCGTTGATCGTTCGCACGATCGTGCCACCAGTTCCTACCGCCGTACCCATCAGGGCATTGGTGAAGACGACGCTGTTGAGATTCTGCGTAGTGCCGCTGGCCTCTGGAGACCAGGTCGCCCCACCGTTCACGGTTCGCAGGATCGTGCCGACTGACCCGACCGCTGTCCCGGTGTTTGCGTCCGTGAAGGAGACGCCGTACAGGTCTCGCGTGGTACCACTGACCTGCGCTGTCCACGTAGCGCCGGCGTCCGCGCTCCGCAAGATCGTGCCGGATGCTCCCACCGCTGTTCCCGCGTTCGGGCCGGCGAAGGACACCCCTCGGAGATCCTGCGTTGTACCGCTGGATATCTGCGTCCACCTACGCCCACCGTCCGTCGTGCGCACGATCGTTCCCAGCTCTCCGACGGCGACCATCGTGCTGGCGTCCACGATCGCGATCGACATGAGCGGGTTCCCTTGGGGTAGTGGATTCGACCATGTCCATCCCGTGTACGCGTACGCGGATCGGACGAACGTCGATGTCATCAGAACCACTACAAGGCTGAGCGTGGTAAGCCACGACGCGACGACGGTTGCTCGCCGAACGGTCGAGCCTTCTCGCGTCTGGGTAGAGTCGTCCATTAAGCGCGACCCTACGAAAGCGCTGATTGCGGCGCGTCAGGCAAATCACTTACGGAAGGCCCGGATGTTCAGGCATCTAATCGGCGCGGGTCAGGAGGTCGCACGATTGGCCGAAGCGAGTTCAAGCGCCGCGGGCTGATGTCGGGACGCTCTCCAACTCAGCATGCGGCACAGTGCTTGCACGGCGGGCAAACGCGGAACGCAGCGGGGGCGCCACGACGTGGGACAGGTCAATGTCAATCCGAGCACGCCGACTGGGCCGAACTACAGACTTGCAACACCAATACGAATCAGAAGTCGCTGCTCGATGCGCTCGCGCTAGTGGCCTAACCAAAGGGTCAGGAGGAAACAAACATGGGAATCATCGCTTGGATCATCGTGGGACTTATCGCGGGGTGGCTCGCTGGACTGATCATGAAGGGGGGCGGGTACGGGCTGATCGGAGACCTCATCCTCGGACTCATCGGTGCCCTAGTCGGCGGCTGGCTCTTCTCGCTGATCCTGCCGAGTGCCGAGCCGAGCGGTCTGATCGGCTCGATCATCGTCGCCACGATCGGCGCGGTCGTCCTCGTCGCGATCGTGCGGCTCATACGTGGACGACCCGTGCGAGCGTAGGAGATACCTTCGAGAGCCTATCGCGCGGCTGCCCGCCGAATGCGTGGGGGCGTGGCAGTGCTTGTATTCGTCGCAACTTAGAACACACTGAGCCCGTTCACTCTGGACCCGATGCACCGTCCGAGCCGCAGTGCCGGCGAGGTGCCTCCCAGGCCCCCAGCGAGCGAACGTCACGATGGCAAAGGGGGTAGTTCTGTGTTTAGCAAGCACCTCAGGGTCATTGGCCGCTGCCTCGTCGATGAGGCATGAGCAGAAGCACGACGTGAGGAAATAGAAGCGAGCGGAGGGAGCGCTGTCGTCGCGACCCGCGCGATGCGGCCTCCCATCCAGGAGGGGAGAGTCACATGGCGATCGCACAGCAACAGAAAGCAACGGACATAGCTACCGCGAACGCGAACGACTTCAGGGCGGCAATGTCGGCGGCAAGCGCGCGCGACCACGACCGTTTCGAGGCACACCTGAGAGACGATGTGACGTTCATCAACCCGATGGTCGGAACCGTGGACAAGGCCGGCTTCCGCGCATTCCACACCGCGCTGTGGACGGGATTGCCCGACATCAACTACAAGGTCGAGCGGACCGTCTCGGAGGGCGACACCGTGGTCGGGGAGTGCACGGTGACGGGGACTCAGCGCGGCGAACTCGCAGGCGTCCCTGCCACGAACAAGTCCGTGAAGGTGCCAGTGACCTTCATCGTCGACTACGAAAATGGAAAGGCGAAGCGGTGGAGCTCGTATCTCGACACCGCGACGCTTCTCCGTCAGATCGGCGCGATGAAGTAACGGAACTCAAGGGCTCGACGGCCTCTGGCCGTCGAGCCCTCGGCGCCTATTCGAACTCTGGTATTCCTACGGCTCGAAGTGATAGCGCACGGTGTACGTTCCAGCGGGCCCGACATCGTGGAAAGTCCCGTCGCCGCGGAGGCCCGCGAGGCCGCCGGTTGCGTCCTGGACCACGAACTGGCCGTCGACTGGTGCCGCGGGTCCGGCCTGGGTGCCTTCGAAGCGGAGCGTCAGTGTTCCGGTTCGACCATCAACGATGCAGGTGCAAGTCAGCGTTCCCTGGACGGTCGCGGTGCCGTTCGGGTGGGCGACGAACACGAATTGCTCCGTGTACGGGCCGGTGAACGAGCCAGCGAACGCGTCGTTGGCCGTCGCGGTTAGGAACGTGTTCCCGTCGGCCATCCGAGCGCTCTGGATCACCGGATGGAACGTGAACGTTCCGCCGCCCTCAGTTGGTGTCGTGGCGAGCGCGGGTTGCGCGAGAAGCGCGGTCACCGCGACGACCGCGAGCAACAGTAAGAAAGACTTGCGCATCTTTTTGCTCCCTGCCCAACTTCGATGTGCGCAGGGATGCTAGGTCTGGTCGTCAATCCTCCTCAAGAACCTGCCGACATATCACGAGTCATTCGTTCACAGATTGTTGTGTTGGCGCTTACTAGTCCCCGTCGCTATCAAGCAAGAGCCCGTGCTCGTTACGAACGAGCGATGCTGTTATCAGGTCCGCGTGCTTGACCGGTCTTCCGCTCCGAGGTCCTTGCGTACCCACCGTCTCCGACCTGCGTGGGACCATGCTGCGACGCCCGGCGAGCAGGTCCCTATGGCAGCGTCATCGATGTTCTCACCCGGAAACGGGCCGCCGCTCGAGGACGACTACTGCGGTCCCCGAGGGCCGGCGAGTCGCGTAGCCATCGACGTCGTCGCCCATCTCGCGCCATCGCCCCCAGAGGCGCTCGCGCTCGTCGCCTTGCGCCGCGCGCCCATGGATGGCGCGCGTGCTCTCTGACAGCTCGACCGTGGCGTCGGGGTGCGCCTGCAGGTTGAGCCACCACGCGGGCTCGGCGTCTTTCCAGCCGTTCATCGCCATCGTGACCAGGTTCGGACCATCCTCGTAATAGCCGAGGATCACGCTGCGCTTCTTGCCGGAGCGGCGGCCCACTGTGGTGAGGCGCATCGTTCCCCATCGGTTCGGCTTCGGCGGCCACAGACCCATACGACCCCGACTGAGCCGATAGATCGCGCGGTGAATGACCCAGGCCGAGACGACGACCCAGCGAGGCGGGAGTCGCGGAGATCGTTTCGGCGTTTCGGGCACGGCTCATGATGTCACGCCCGGGTGCTCGGTCCCACAGGAGTCGAGTAGTACTTCGCGGTTTCCGATTCCGACGTCGCGAGGGTCGCGACCGCTGAGTCCGGCTTGCGATGCGCGTCTGGCGATTCTGGTCCGCGGAGACCGTACTAGAGTGTGCGCGCTCGTGGCGTCCCCGGAGGCGGGGATCGATGCATCAGGGGAGGAAGCGGAGTGATCAAGATTCGTCTCGTCTTGTCATTCGTCGCGATCAGCATGCTCGTCATTTCATCGCCCGCGTCGGCGCATTCCAGCGTCACTCTCGATCCCGCCGGCGACATCACGGCCACCACGCCGCCCTATTACGACATTCTCAAGGCGAAGATCCACGCGACCGGTGACGAGACCGGAGCTCACGAGGCAATCGTCTTCTCGATGAAACTCGCCGCGCCGATACCGGCACTCGAGTCCACGACGTTCTATGGGGCGAATTGGCTCCTCGACACGGATAGCACGCGCGTGGGTCCCGAATACAACGTCATCGTCCGCTGGTGCACGACCGTCACGCACCCTCGATGCAAGTCGGGGCCGGCGCATTGGGAAGGCGCGTTGAACGACTTCGCCGCCGGTGGAATCCAGACCTACGTCTCGACGTTCGCGGTCGACGGCGACGCCGTGACGTTGTGGCTCGACCCGGAGCGGATCGGCTCAGTCGGCCAGTTTGACTGGATGGGCGCGACGCGGAGTCGCGGCGCGCAACCTATTCCTGAGGACGACACGGACCCAGCTTCATTCCGTCGTTGAACTGTCGCGGTCAATCCGCCCAGCGAAGCACCCGTAGCGCGCGCAGGGTGTTCCAGCGGCTCGGCCGGCCTTCGCGCTCGTCCATGCCGAACTCGAGATCGCGGACGCGGGCGTTGACCATTTCGCTCTCGTGTGGGTTCTCGAGCGGCCATCGGCCTTGGGCGTCACGCTTGGAGCGGACCAGGTCGATGGCCTCGGCCACGCGCGCATCGGGCGTCACGCTCGCTGCGCGCAGGTAGTCGAGCCCGCGCAACGCGTCGTAGTGCCAGCCGGTCGGGAACGAGAACCGCGTGAAGGCCGGATCGATCAGCTCGCCGCTCGACAGCCGGCGCAGCATCCGGCGTTCGAGCAGGTATTCCTGCCCTCGCCCAAGCGCCGCGGTCACCTCGGCGGAGCCGCCGGTAGCTCGCGCGTGCTCCAGAAGACCCTCGAGGACGTCGATCGTCGTGTGGAACGATCCGCGGGTCGAGCCATTCTCCTGCTCGCAATTCCAACCGCCATCGGCCATCTGCTCGCCGAGCAGCCGCTCGACGATGCCTGTCACGTCCTGGCCGAAGTACGAGCCGACCGTCACAACGCGTCCGTTGATGCACGGCTCGACCTCGCCCGCGAACACCGGTGTGCCGCGCCAGGGGCCCCCCGCGTGCCACGTCGCGTTATCGCGAACGAGGCCGATCGCTTTCCGCGCCACCTCGCTCGAAGGGTCGAGCCCCATGTCGCGGAGCATCAACAGGGCGAGCAGCGTGATCTCCTCAGTCCTCGGAGTGCCGGTGTCCCACAACCCATCCTCCCGTCGAAGAGCCAGCAGCCGTGCGCCCCAGCCTTCGGTCGCAACGCGGGCACGCTCCGCGGCGACCTGGTCGGCCGGCGCATCGGTCAGGTCGCGCATCGCCTGCCAGCGAATCGCCGGATCCGAGTCGAGCAGCCAGTCGATGACGGACACGATCTTCCTCCCGCGGAGCGGTGTCCCGAGGGCGCCAAAACCAAACTAGCCGAGCGGATGGGCCTCCGCGGTGATTGACACAGTGATGTTGAGGCGTAGTGTCCTGGCCTCGTCAGACAGCATCTGGGGAGAGGAGACATCGATGGTCGGAAGAAACTCGCGCTTCGGGCTTCGCGTACGGACTTGTACAGCGGCGCTCCTGGCGATGGTCGTGGCGGCTGCGCTACTCGCCCAGCCGGCATCGGCCACCACGCCGACCGAGGGGAGCGGAACATTCACTTTTGCTGCGGCCCCAGCATCACCGCCTCGCATTGCCGGCGGTAATACATTCCTCAGCCTGACGGGAACGGAATCCATTAGCGGTTCGATCACCGGGCTCGCTACGGTCCAGTTCACTCAGGTCACGCACCCCAGCGGCGAGGCCAACATCAACGGCGTCATCACCTGCGCCTGCACCGTGGGCGGCCGATCTGGGACAGTGGAGTTCCTCTTCGAAGGTAGGGGAGCTGGCACCGCGGCGAGTCCCTTCGACGGCCAGTTCGTCGCCCAGAACGGTTCCGGCGGCCTCAGTGACCTCCGGCTTGACGGAACCTTCCTGGCTGTCGGCCCCGGAGGAACGTACACGGTGCGCTGGCATTTCGATCCTTAGTGCAATCGCGACCTTACTCGAAGACCCGTCGGAATTTCCGGCGGGTCTTTTCATAGCTTCGATTCGGGGACCGGCGACGACAAGATCACCGGTATCGACCACATCGCAGAGCCGGATCGCCTTGCGCGAGCTCGACTTGTGATTCCCATCGACCATGTTTAAGCGGTGCCCGGTGTGCCCGGCGATCGGGGGTAGCCTGGTCGATGCAAGTTGAGGTTGGCGGCAGAGGGGCGGAGCTCGTGAATGATCTCTGAGGCGCCGTTCTTCTTTTCGATCGCGGCGCTCAGCGTCACGCTTGCGGGCTTCTCCGGCTTGTTGGCGGCGCTCCGCCGCGGCGACCAGTTGCGGACTGTCGACGTGTTTCATTTGCGTGGAATCGCCGAGGTAGGTCTGGCGAACGCTCTCATTGCACTGATAACGATTCCCGTCGCCACCATTGCTGGCGATCTTCAGACCGCGGCTCGGCTGGGAGCCGGCGTCGTCGTCGCGTACGTCATTTTCCAGATCCCGATGTTCGCCTTGCGGCAGCGGCGAATGGCCGTCCGCGTCCGCGTGGCTCAAGCCGTCGGCGCTGCGGCGATCGACACAGCGGTCATCGCGGTCGCTGTCGTCACCATCGCCACCGGAGCGGTCGGCGTCTACGAGCTACTGATGGTCCTACTGCTCGCCCGTCCGATGTGGGATTTCGTCCAGTTCTTGCGAGACATGGCAGGTCCAGCCAGCGCGGACAAACACAGCGCATGAATTCGCTTTCGCATCGCGGCGAGCCGACCGCAACGCAGTGCGCCTCGCCCATGGTCTGACCGTTTCGGGCCGGTGTTCGGTAGGATGAGCCGCTCGCAGGCCGGCAGGGCGCCGCCGGGCTCCACCGTGTTGAAGGCGTTCAAGCTTCGGGGGAGAGGTCGCATGTTGAATCGATGGTGTGGTCCATCTCGCTTTGTGTTTCCCGTGGTGCTCGGGCTGTTGCTCGCAGTCTGTGGCGGTACAACCGGAACTGGGACCGGCACAGACGGCAAGTTCACCGGCACGATCAACATCGCGTCATCGACATGGACGGGCTACGCGGTCATCTACATCGCGAACACCAAGGAGACCTGGAAGAGCCACGGCCTCGACGTCAAGTTCTCCGACGTCGAGGACCCCAACGATCGTTTGATCGCGCTGACGGCCGGACGGCTCGAGGGGATGGCATCGACGGTCGATGCCTTCGCCCGGGCTCAGTCGAACGGAGTGCCCGCGGTGGAGGTCTTCCCGATCGACGCCTCGGTCGGTGGCGATGGGATCCTCGCGAAGAACACCATCAAGACCGTGCAGGACCTTAAGGGGCAGAAGGTCGCGGTCAACCAGGGCTCGGTGTCCGAATGGTTCCTGGCACAGGTGCTTCAGAAGAACGGCTTGAAGCTCGCCGACGTCAGCGAGCAGAACATGAAGTCTGGGGAAGCCGGCGCCGCCTTCGTTGCCGGGCAGGTAGACGTCGCGGTCACGTGGGAGCCGTGGCTGAGCAAGGCCAAGGCGCGCACCGATGGGCGCGTCCTCGTCTCGTCTAAGGAATATCCGGACCTGATCATGGACAGCTTTGCGTTCCGGAAGGACTTCGTCGACAAGTACCCGGCCACGGTGAAGGACTTCATGAAGGCCTACTACGACGCCTTCGACTGGTTCCAGAAGAACACGACCGAGGGACTGAGCATCGTGGCCAAGGCCACGAGTGAGACCGCTGATGATGTGAAGGCGGATCTGACGACGCTCACGCTGTTCGATCTGGCGAAAGGCAAAGAGATCATGGGCACGAAGAGCTCTCCCGGGAAGATCAATGACAACGTCAAGGCCGCCGGTGATTTCTGGAAGTCCCAGGGAAAGATCGACAGCCCAGTGAAGCCTGCGGACGCGGTGAACGCCGACTTCATCAACTCGTTGTAGAGGAGCGCAATTGAGCCGGGTCCCTGCGGCCCGAGTAGCTCCGGCGCCGTCTGCGGTCCGCCCGCGGCGGAGCCGGGGCTTCGTCCGTACCTACCTCACTCCGAAGCAAGCCATCCCTGGGCGGGCCCGAGCGATCCTGGCGGTGGGCAGCTTCGTCTTCGTCGTTGGCGTCTGGACGCTCCTCGCCGCACTTGTGCAGAACCCACTCTTCGTCCCGAGCCCCTACCAGGTGGTGCTGACCTGGTGGGACATGATGGTGAACCTCGCCTTTTACAACGACGTGGGCTGGAGCACCTTCCGGATCGTCGCGGGGTTTCTGCTCGCGGCGGTGGTGGCGGTGCCCCTCGGGCTCTTGATGGGGTCGTTCGAGGTCGTGCGCTCGTTCTTCAACCCGCCGATCAACGCCATTCGCTACATGCCTGCGTCCGCGTTCATTCCACTTCTCATCCTGCTGCAGGGCCTCGGGGAGGACGAAAAGATCACGATCATCTGGATCGGCGTGTTCTTCCAACTGGTCTTGATGGTGATGGACATCGCGCATCGCGTGCCCGATGAGATGCTGAGCGTGGCCTACACCCTGGGTGCGTCCCGCTGGACGGTCTTCTACAAGGTGTTCCTCCCGGCGACGTTTCCGGAGGTCGTCGATGCGCTTCGCATCACCATGGGATGGGCATGGACGTATCTCATCGTCGCGGAGCTCGTAGCGGCCGAACATGGCATCGGAAGCTTCATCCTGATCGCTGAGCGCTTCTTGCGCGCCGACCGGATCATCGCCGCCATCATCACCATCGGCGTCCTGGGGCTCATCACGGACACCCTGTTCGCCGCCATTCATCGAATCGCATTCCCCTACGTGCAGAAGGTGCGCGCGTGAGCGAGATCCAGATCGCTGACGTCGCGATGCGCTTTGGCACTCGCCACGGCGAGGTGAAGGCACTGGAGCGGATCTCGCTCACGGTGCCGGACGGCCAGTTCGCCTGCATCGTCGGGCCCTCGGGCTGCGGCAAATCGACGCTCCTCATGATCGCGGCCGGGCTGGTGACTCCCACGGAGGGTGAGGTGCGGCTGAACGGCAAGCCCACTTTGGAACCGGGGGCGGACCGCGGCATGGTGTTTCAGTCGTACTCGCTTTACCCCTGGCTTTCGGTCCGGCGCAACATCGAGTTCGGGCCCGAGATCAAGAGGGTCCCTCCGGCGGACCGCCGCAAGACATCGAGCGAGCTGATCCACCTCATGAAGCTTGATGGCTTCGCCGATGCGTATCCGAAAGTGCTCTCGGGTGGCATGAAGCAACGGGCCGCGATCGCGCGCGCGCTCGCCAACGATCCCGAAGTGCTGCTGATGGATGAGCCCTTTGGTGCCCTCGACGCGCAGACCAGACAGATCATGCAGGAGCTCCTCACCGACATCTGGCAGCGCTATCGCAAGACCGTGCTGTTTGTCACCCACGACATCGAAGAGGCAATCTTTCTGGGAGACGTCATCTACGTGATGACCAGCCGGCCGGGTCGCATCCGGACGACTCTCAGGGTCGACATCCCGCGGCCGCGCACGTTCGATACCCTCACCGGCCGACGATTCGCGGAGCTGCGCAACCAGGTCGTCGGCATCATCCACGAGGAGAGCCTGAAAGCAGTGGAGTCCGAGCTCGCTCGTGCCTGAGACTCGTGGGCGAGCTGGGCCGACGCGCTACCGGCCGGTCGATGCCATGCAGGCCGCGCGATTCACTGGTATCGGCACCTTCATGCGGCTCCCCAACGTCGCGGACATGACCGGGGTCGATGCAGCGTTCATCGGGATCCCGTTCGACACTGCGGTGAGCTATCGGATCGGGGGGAGATTCGGCCCCGCGGCGATCCGAGAAGCGTCGCGGCTGCTGCGTCCGTACAACGTCGAGCAGGGGATCGAGATCTTCGAATATGTCTCTGCGGTCGATGCCGGGGACCTCTCGGTCGTACCTGGAAACGTGGAGGCGTCGTACCGCGTGATCGAATCCGGGCTCGGGCCCATCCTCGACGCCGGCGTGATTCCGCTCGCTCTTGGCGGAGACCATTCCATCACCCTGGGAGAGCTGCGAGCGGTCTTCAAGCGGCACGGCCCGGTCGGCCTGATCGATTTCGATTCGCACACGGACACCTGGGACAACTATTGGGGAGAGCGGTACACCCACGGCACGTGGTGTCGCCGAGCCATCGAGGAAGGTTTGATCGATACGGCGAGGGCCGTGCAGCTCGGCATCAGAGGTTCCCTCTATGGGCCCGAGGATCGGAACGGTGCGCAGGCGCTCGGCATTCACCTGATTCCGAGCGAGTCGCTTTTGGAGAGAGGCGTTGATGCGGTGTTGCCCGAGGTGGTCGAGCGCGTCGGCAAGGGCCCGGTCTTTCTCAGCTTCGATATCGATTTTGTCGACCCTGGCTTCGCGCCGGGGACCGGCACGCCCGAGGTTGGGGGTCCGAGCAGCCGCGATGCGCTCCGGCTGGTGCGCGGTCTACGCGGCCTCGACCTGATCGGCTTCGACCTGGTCGAGGTTCAGCCCCAGTACGACCACGGTGAAGTCACCTCGCTGCTGGCCGGCACGCTGCTTCACGAATTCCTCAGCTTGGTCGCCTTGAATCGTCGCGGCTAGGGTTCCGTCGGGACCCCAGACCCCAGCGCGAAATCGATCGCCACGCCCGGCGCCATCTCGCGCCCGGCGGCCCTGACCCGCTCGAGCATGACGGCATTGTCAGGCAGTACGGCGACCTGCGTTGGCTCGTCCCCTCGCAATGTCGCAGACCGCGCGATGACGGCGGTGTTCTCGCCAGCGTGGCCGAGCGTCGCGTTTCCCAGTCGGCCGACGGCGAAAGCGAGGACGACGCTTGGCAGGTAGAGGAACGTCACCACGCAGACGCCGATCGAGAGAGTCACAAGATCGAGCAGGCCGGTCAGCATGTGACGCGACTCAGCCTGCGCATGCATCTTCCGGCGACGCTACGCAGGCTGTGCGGTGTGAACATGAAATCGCCTTAAGAATCGGAACGACGCGGCTTGGCACTGACGTCCTTGGTGGCGACGTTTAGAGTCGGTCGATGATCCGTTCGCGCGGCCATGCATCGACGGCGACGGCCGCAATCTTCCTACTCGCTCTGGGTGCCTGCTCGCCCGAAGCCAGCTCGCCGAGACAGAACTCGACAGACACCGCGGTTCCTAGTCGGACGCAAGCACCCTCCACAACTGCGGGCGTGACATCGTCGCCGAGCACCGCGCCCCTGGCCGCGCGACGCGCTCCCACTCCATTGCGGGCAGTACAACCCTCGGATCTCGTTGTGCGGGTCGACTCGCTCGGAGAGCTTTGCTGTCCAGCCCCGGTGGTGGTCGCGACGGTCGATGGTCGCTTTGTGACAAGGGCCGCCGACGGCACGCTCGTCGAGCGCAGGCTGACCGCCGCGGGAGTACAGCGGTTGCGGGACGAGGTGGTTGGTACCGGCCTCTTCGTCAGCGATCGGGAGGTCCGTCTCGAGCTCACTCCGGCGGCGTCCCCGGTTCCGCATGGCATAAGCGCGCGCGCATTCAGAGTGTGGAACGGCGCGCGCACCGTGACCGTGTCGTCGCCGGTCCTGCAGCAGTCCGAGGAAGTGTTCTACAAGCCGTCGCCTGCGCGGACACAGTTGGACGCGCTCGCGGCCCGTCTCACCGCGCCGGACTCTTGGCTCCCTGTGACTGCCTGGGCGGTAGAGGCGCCGCGGCCCTACGTCGCCGACGGGTTTCGGGTCGTGAGCTCAGCGGAGCCGGTGGGTGGGTCGCCGCCCGACGTCGATGCCATCGACTGGCCATTCACCACGTCTATTGCAGACTTCGGCGAGCCCCTCGCGGCGACGAGTCAAGTCTTCGTCCCGATCGGCCCCGGGACCCGGCCGCTCCGGTGCGCGGCGCTCGACGCGAACGATGCGCGATCGGCTCGAGGCGCCTGGGAGCGAGCGGGCGCGAAGGTGAACGATTTTCCGGACGGCGCGTTTATCACGGTGCTCGCCTGGGGAGCGGCCGGCAGCGGCATCGTGCTCTTTGCCCAGGCGCTTATGCCAGATCAGTCCTCGTGCGGGGACAGCTACTAGCGCGCTGCCGCTACTGCCAATTAACCTGCGCGAAGAATGTCCACCCCAAAGATTCCCAATCGGCTCGCCGAGTTGATCCCTGCGCTCGAGGAGACGACAACCGAGATCTCGGGCCTGCTGGAGTCGGTGGCTGACGACCAGGACTGGCGGCCGAAGGACGAGCACTGGTCGTTCCGCCACATAGCGGCACATCTCGAAGCCTGTCAGACCGAGTGCGTGCTCGTTCGCGTCCGCCAGATCGCCGCCGGGGCCAAGCCGACATTCGAGTTCTACGACAACGACGGCTGGGACTTCAGCGACCGTGAGCTCCGTCATTCGCTTGTGGATTGGCGCGAGAGTAGGGCTCGCCTGTTCGAGTTCGTGCGAGCGCTATCGCCGGAGCGGCTTTCACGGACGGGGAGTCATCGCACGTTCGGTGAGATCACCGTGCTCGATTACATCGCCGTGGATCTGGACCACGACCGCGAACACCTGGCGGACCTCAAGGAGATGCTCGAAAGTCGAGCGCGACAGAACGAAACGTTGGAACGGCCCAGCCGATAGGTCGGGTGCGAGGCGGACTGGGCGGCTATCCGCCACCGCCGCCACCACCACCGATACCGCACGTCGGCGGCGTGCCCGCCCCGCGCACTCCGGTCGCGTGGTTGGAGTCGAAGCCGCGATTCACCACGAGGTTGGCGTGAGCGCACGCTCTGCCTGGGGAGAACGCATCGGTCGCCGGCGGCGGCGAGGGCACTTGGCCTGGGTTGGCCGCGGCGGGGGCTCCCGTCGCGAGCGTCAGCGCGATCACCGCGATGCTGAACGAAAGTAGCTTCCTCAAGTCGAGTACCTCCACGCTCTGCCGGCTAGTTCCCTTCTAACGGCGCGTGGCCACCCGCGTTAGGGCTTCGCCGCCGGCCGCCGCGCGCGAGCACGGGCGGCAACACGTTTGATGCCGGTCTTGGTCCCGAGACGCTCCCCATATGCGCGGCTGATCGCGAGGTACGGTTTCAGCTCGGCGGTGCGAGCGAGCAGTGCGGCCGGAACCGCGACGAAATCCTTCTGCACGATGCCATACGAGACGGCGAGCTTCGCCCGGTATTTCTTCATGAACGTCTCGCGCTCCTCGTCGGGCAGCCGGATCCGAAGCTCGCCGGTCGGCGAGAGGAACGTGAACATCTTTCCGTTGGTCGACGTGTAGGGCACGGTCGCGCCCTTCCGCTCGATGGTCGGATCCGTCGCGATGAGCCGCTCGTAGAGAGCAAGCTTCGCGGCGGGGATGGTGCTTGCGGGCTTCTTCTTCGCGCTCACCGATCGATTTCCCCAACAGCCTATCCCCGCTACCCTCCCGCGGGTGGCGGCGAAGATCAGCTGGAAGCAGGCGCTCGCGTGGCGCATGCGGCGACAGCTGCTCGATCCGGTAGGCGACGAGTCGGCGGTGGGAGTCGTCCGCCGGCTCTGCGCCGTACAGGCTCAGGTCGCGTCATTCGCGGAGCTCTGTGTCCGGGTCCGGCGCACCAGATCGAAGCCCGGCGACGTCGGGCGCGCGCTCATCGACGGCCGGCTCATCAAGACGTGGGCGATGCGCGGAACCCTCCACTTGCTCACACCCGAAGACGCGGGTGCGTTCCTCTCGCTGATCGCGTCCGGACGATCTTGGGAGCGGCCGAGCTGGCAGAAGTATTTCGGCGTCACCCCAAAGCAGCTCGACGCTCTTCGTGAGGTCATCCGCGAGACGCTCGCCGGCAAGGTCCTCACGAGGGAGGAGCTGATCGGGGCGGTCACCGCGCGTCGCGGATATGGGCACCTCGGCGAGGCGCTGCGCTCGGGGTGGGGCACGCTCCTCAAGCCTTATGCGTGGCAGGGCGATCTCTGCTTCGGCCCGAACCGAGGTAACCGTGTCACCTTCGTGCGTCCCGAGGACGCGAGCTCGCGCTGGGTTCGTCCGCGCGAGCCCGAGGAGGCCGCGGCGATCGCGATCGTCGCCTACCTGCGCGGCTACGGGCCCGCGAGCGCGGACAACTTTCACAACTGGCTCTCGCGCGGCAGGGTCAGCACCCGACAAGTGCGGAAATGGTTCGCCTCGGTCGGTGATCGGTTACGCGAGGTCGAGGTCGGCGGTGAGCGCCGGTACGTTCTTGCCGAAGATCTCGACGAGCTCCTCTCGACGAAGCCCACCAAGGCGGTGCGCCTCCTGCCGGGATTTGACCAGTACGTGCTCGGTCCCGGGACCGACGATCCTCACGTCCTGCCGGCGGCTCGGCGACGCGCCGTGAGCCAGCAGAGCGGCTGGATCGCACCGATCGTCGTCGCGGGCGGCGTCGTCAGAGGCACGTGGAAGATCGCGGCGGACAACGTTCAGGTCGCGTGGTTCAGCGAGGCTGGCGCCGTGCCGCGATCTGGGTTGCGGGCCGAGGTCGAGCGCCTTTCGACGATCCTCGGGCGTGATCTCGGGCTTGCGGTGAATTAAGGCGACTCTTCGCGGCGGGGGGAGACTCTGCGCCGCACCGCCGTCACCGGTGGGATCCGGCCGATCACGCTGAGCGGGTTCGGTCGGCGCTCGCTATGTTCATCGGCGTACTCGCTGATGAGCTCCTTCAGCTCGGTGCCCTTCGGGAGAGCCGCCTGATGGAGGTACCAGTGGTGCTCGGTGATCCAGAGATACAGGTCCGCTTCGGAGCGGTGCGGAAAGTCTCGGAGCGCGCCGGTTGCGCGGATCGCCTCGACCGTCGGAAGATAGATGCGGTCGTACCAGCTCGCGACGGCGTCGCGGTACGAAACCTCGCGTTTTTCCTCGATCCCCAGATACCACTGGTGCGTTGCGATGTGCTCGAGCAGCTTCTCGTACTGGCCGGGGAGGGTGAGCTCGATCCGCGCGTCAGGTCGCTGCTCGCTGATGCGGGTTTTCTCATAGAAGGACAACGCGTCCTGATCGCGGATGAAGTCGAGCAGGTCCTTGACGGAGTCGACCGGCGCGGGCGCGGTGACCTCGATGACGTGCGCATCGATGAAGGACTGTCCCCGCTCGCGTGCGACCGAGACCCGGTGGTTGCCGTCCTTCACGAAGTACGTTTCGCCGATCTTGTAGAGGTCGACGGGGGGAAGCTCTGTGTGATCGAGATACGCGCGATCGACGCTCTCCCAGCGGTCCTGCGTCTGGACCTGTCGCGGCAGGAAGGCGCGGTCGAAGTCCCGGTACCGGCCGACACTCCCGACGATCTGGTCGATCTCGACCTCGCGCAAGCCACCGTCGCGCTGCGCTTGCGCGTGAATGCCGCGGCGCACCTCGTCGAAAGCGAGAAGAGCGTTGTCCGCGCGCCGGAACCAGCTCAGGACGCCGCGCATGAAGGCTCGCCGCCGCGCTCGCCGGTAGTCGGCTCGAGCGACATCCGAACGCATCACAGGTCGATCGCCCTCGCGCCGTAGACGTTTATCACGGTCGTCGCGCCGACCTGCGTCTGCGTGACCGTGCGCGCGTCATACACGTGCGTGTGCCCGTGGAGGTGATACCGGGGTCGGAACCAGCGCAGAAACGTGCGGAACGCGGCGAAGCCGCGATGCGCTGGATCGGGCCGGTCATGGATGCCGCGCGGCGGCGCGTGTGTGATCAAGACGTCGAGGAAGCGGCCACGCCGGATCCGGTTCATCACGAGCGCCGGCAGCATCCTCAGAA
>Ga0209267_1000535_pt1 | contig 27667 bp, 20 predicted proteins | sample GraSoiAngelo_137_FD_185894 | JGI IMG/M metagenome (GOLD analysis project Ga0209267, IMG submission 185894) | Grasslands soil microbial communities from the Angelo Coastal Reserve, California, USA - 14_0929_09_30cm (SPAdes) (version 2) | ecosystem: Environmental > Terrestrial > Soil > Grasslands ... | reverse complement strand
CGCCGCCCCTGCAGCTCGAAGGAGCCATTGTCGGTGCCGACGCTCGGCATGGCGTCGGTGACCAGCATGAAGCGGTCGTGAGCCTTGCAGCGCAGCGCGATGCGCAGCACCACGGGGTCCGTGTGCTCGCCGTCGACGATGATGCCGCACCAGCTCGATGGATCTTCGAGCGCGGCGCCCACGGCGCCGGGCTCGCGACCGGTGAGCTGCGACATGGCGTTGAAGAGGTGGGTGAAGCCGCGCAGGCCGTGACGCAGCGCCGTGCCGATCTCCGCATAGGTCGCGTTGGTGTGGCCGGCGGAGACCACGACCCCGCTCGCGACGAGTTTCTCGATGATCTGCGGCGTAGTCACTTCCGGGGCGAGCGTCACGAGCGTGCGGCCGCCCGTGAGCGAGGTGAGGAGCCCGAGCGCGCTCGCGTCGAGGTCGCGCAGCTTCGCCGGGTCGTGCACGCCCTTGCGCGCTACGTTGAGGAACGGGCCCTCGATGTGAATCCCGAGCACGCCCGGCACGCCGGCCTCGAGGGCGCTGCGCACCGCGGCGATGGCGCGCGCCACGACGTCGAGGTCGGCGCTGATGAGGGTCGGAAGGAATCCGGTGGTGCCGAAGCGGCGGTGGGCGCGGCCGATGGCGCGGATCGTCTCGACGGTCGGGGCATCGTTGAAGAGCACGCCGCCGCCGCCGTTGACCTGCGAGTCGATGAAGCCGGGCAGCAGCAGCTGGCCGCCGAGATCGTACCTCTCCGCGCGCCGCGCGCGCCGGTCCGAGGGGGCGACGATATCGAGTATGCGGCCGTTCTCGATGAGCACGCACCGGCCCTGCGTGAGCCGGTCCTTGCGCAACACCCGGCCGTTGACCAGGGCAACGCTCATCAGAGGGTCTCGGTCACCTTGGAGAGGTGCGGCGGATGGTCCGGATCGCCGCCGCGCGCCAGCGCGAGGGCGTTGACCATACGGTAGAAGCTCTGCACGAGGAGCAGCGGCTCGATCACCGGGTGCGCAGCCTCCGTGGGCAGCAGCGTGGCGTGCGGCGCCTGCGCCCCGGCGAGCAGCACATCGGCCCCCTGCGCGGCGAGCTCGCCGGAGAGCTCGGCCACGCCGGCACGGCTCTCATCGTTCTGCGCGAAGACGAGGAGGGGAAATCCGGGCCGCACCAGCGCAATCGGGCCGTGTCGCAGCTCCGCGGCGCTCACCGCTTCGGCGTGCAGGCCGCAGGTCTCCTTGAACTTGAGTGCCGCCTCCTGCGCGATCGCAAGTCCCGGGCCACGGCCGATCACGTAGAGATTCGTCGCGTGGGTGAGACGCGTGAGGGCCGCGCTCCAGTCGAGCTCCCAGGCGCGCGCGAGGAGCTCGGGGGAGCGCTCGAGGGCCGCCGCGAGCTCCGCACTGCGCGACCAGAGCGCGAGGAGCTGCACGATCGCCGAGAGCGAGGCGATGTAGGACTTGGTCGCGGCCACACTCTTCTCGACCCCGGCGCCGAGCGGGATCAGATCGTCGGCGAGCTGCGCGAGCGGGGAGTTCTCGGCATTCACGAGCGCCACGATGCGAGCGCCCGCGGCGCGCGCGTGGCTCACGGTCGAAAGCAGGTCGGGGCTCGCGCCCGACTGCGAGATCGCGAGCACCAGCGTTCCGGCGAGATCGGGCTGCGCCTCGTACACGGAGCTCACCGACGGGGCCGCGGAGGAGGTGAGGAGCCCGAGGCGCGTCTCGATGAGGTAGCGGGCGAAGGTGGCGGCGTGATCGGAGCTGCCGCGCGCGCAGGTCACGACGGCGCGCGGCGGGGTCTGTCGCAGCCGCTCCGCAAGGCGCGCGAGGCGTGCGGCATTCGTGCGCAGCTGCGCGCGCACCACCGCGGGCGCCTCGGCCGCCTCGCGGTACATACGAGTGCTTCCCGGCTGCGCCGCGTTCACGAGGCGACGCTGAGCTCGGCGACGAAGTCGTAGATGTCGCCGCGGTAGTAGGACTGGGTGAACTCCGCGGCGCGACCGTCCTGAAGGAATCCGAGCCGCTCGACCAGGAGTCCCGCGTCGCCCTCCCTGACCTTGAGGAGCTCCGCCTGCTCGGCGCTGAAGAGCACCGCACGCAGGCGCTGCAGCGCCCGCACCGGGCGGTTGCCGGCACGCTCGAGCGCTGCGTAGAGCGAGGACTCGACCGCATCGACCGACGGCAGGCAGGCGGCGAGGATGGTCGCGTACTCGAGCGCCATCGGCGCATCGTCGGCGAAGCGGATGCGGTGAAAGCGGTACACGGGCGTGCCGGGACTGGCGCGCAGCGTGAGCGCCTCCTCGGGCGTGACCGTGCCGGCGGCCTTGCGCAGCCAGACGCTGCGCGGGTTGCGGCCGCGCGCGCGCATGTCCTCGGAGAAGGAGGTGAGCTTGGAGAAATTCTTCTCGACGCGCGCGCGCACGAAGGTTCCCGAGCCCTGACGGCGCACCAGCATGCCTTCGCTCACCAGCCCGTGGATCGCCTTGCGCACGGTGATGCGCGAGACGTTGAAGTCATCGGCGAGATCGCGCTCGGGCGGCAATGCATCGTCGGGCCCCAGCACGCGTGACTCGATCGCCTGGCGCAGCGCGCGCTGCAATTGCTGGTAGAGCGGCAGGCTGCTCGACTCGTCGAGCTTACCGACCGCCTGTGACAACAGCGCCAAGGTGCTCTCCAACGGCTGACCACCAAACCGATAGCATACTACCAGTATAAGACCAGTTTGTTGCTACCTGGACACAAGGTAACCTGCAAGTACTTGACAAAACTGGATTAAAACGGTTCCGGAACGATTGGTATCTATCGGGTGTGGCCTTTCTCGTACAGTGGTACTATATTGGCATGTAAGTGGTCCCAACAGGAGAACCCGCACGGCGGCGGCACCTGAAACGGCTCCGGACGATCTCGCGGGAGTTGGGACGCGGAATGACCGGGCATCGGCTAACGACAACATCTTCGGTGGGGAAAATCATGAGAAGTGCAAGGTCGACGTTGATCGGAACCGCGGTCGCCGTGGCACTGTTCGGGCCTGAAGCGGTCGTGCATGCGCAGACGAGCGGCGACCAGACGAGCTCCAATCAGAATCTGCAGGAGGTGGTCGTCACCGGAATCCGGGCCTCTCTCGAGCAGTCACTCGAGCAGAAGCGCGCCGCGGATTCGGTCGTGGAAGTCATCACCTCCGAAGACATCGGCAAGATGCCGGACAAGAACATCGCCGACTCGCTGAAACGCGTAGCGGGCGTCACTATCAGCTCCGCGGGGGCTACCGAAGGCGGTTTCGACGAGAACGACCGTGTCAGCATGCGCGGCACGGGTCCCAGCCTCACGCAGACGCTGATCAACGGCCACAACGTTTCCTCCGGGGACTGGTTCGTGTTGAACCAGGTGAGCACCGTCGGCCGCAGCGTCAGTTACACGCTGCTGCCGTCCGAGCTGGTTAGTAAAGTGGTCGTGCACAAGAGCTCCGAAGCGTCGCTCGTGGAAGGCGGCGTGGCGGGCTCGGTCGACATCATCACGCGCAGGCCCCTCGACTTCAAAAACCCCTTCGGCTTCGAAGCCTCGGGCGGTGCGGTGTATGCCGACCTGCCCTCGAAGACCGACCCGCAGTTGAGCGCGCTCGTCAACTGGAAAAACGCCGACTCCAACTTCGGGGTGCTGCTGCAGGGCTTCTACGAGAAGCGCCACCTGCGGCGCGACGGGGTGGAGCTCCTGGGGTACGACACAATTGGGTCGAACAGCATTCTCGTGAAAGGGTCAAACGGTTTTGCCGACCCACAACCGGTAACCGCAGTCCCGGTCGCGGCGCACCCGGATCTCGCTGGCGTCCAGTACCCGACCGACATTGGAGCCGCGTTTTTCGAGCAAGAGCGCAAGCGCACCGGCGGTCTCATCGATGCCCAGTTCAAACCGAACGACAACGTGAATCTCGACCTTTCGGGCTTCTATTCCAAGCTCGACGGGCCGAACTACAACCGCAACTATCTGCTGTGGAACACCCACTACATCAGTTCCGGCAATGGCTTCGTCCCGAATTCGCAGCATCCGTGCGCGCCGGCCACCCCGGACGGTTGTAACGTGGTCGCGGTTCCGAACGCCGGTTATCTCATTCAGAGCAGCACACTGACCCAGGCGGCCTTCTCTCCGGTCGCGGGAACGGCTTACGGCATCTATGACCAGATCTCGCGCCCCGATGAGAGCGCGGACTCTAGTTTTGTCAACCTCGACGGTGCCTACCACATCAGCGACCGGTTGAACCTCACCTCGCAGGTCGGGTACTCGCAGGGGCATGGCAAGACCCCGACGCAGGACGTGTCCGAGACCACCCCGGGCGTCGGTAACGGCGCGGGATGGCAGATGAACGGTATTGGCAGCGGGACGAACTTCAATCTCGGCTCGACCAACAACACCGTGCCGTTCCCGGCCGGCAATCCTTCGGCGCTGGGCTTCGGCTGGATCTTCGGCGCTCAGAACGTCGACATCGTCGACAAGGAGACCTGGGGCAAGATCGACGCCAGCTTCGCGATGCTCGACAGCGGCGCGTGGAAGGACCTGAAATTTGGCGCGCGCTATGTCAAGCACGATCGCACCTCGGACAATGCGATCGCGCAGGGCCCGACGTTCTTCGCTGGCGGTGGGGCCGACCCTGCGAGCTATCCAACGACCTACTCGAACTACCCGTCGAATTTCAACACCTTCGGCGGCTCGATCCCGACCGGCGTGTGGTACTGGACGCCGGGACAGTTGTCGGTCTACAACACACCATGTTACCTGCCGGTGGTGTCTCCACCCCCCTTGTGCACTTCAGGGCAGGTGCAGCGTAATCCGCTGGAACGCGCGTACTACCAGTTCCTGTTCCAGGTGCACGAGAAGGATCTGGCGACTTATCTGCAGGCCGATTTCAAAGGCGAGGGCTGGGCCGGGAATCTCGGCGTGCGTATCGTGAATACGGAGGAAAACATCGTCACCTACTCGGGGCAGAACGTCAGTGCCTCGACGCCCGGCGCGGTCCTCACTTCGCTCTTTGGACCGTTCGTCGGCCTGCCGGTGAGCCACAACTACAGCGACTTTCTGCCGAGCGCCAACCTCAAGATCGACATGACACCGGATGTCATCGCGCGCTTCGCCGCTTCACAGACCATGACGCGCGCGGATTACTCGGCACTCGCCGGGCCCACCAACCTCGCTCCGCCCGGGACCCTCACCGGGATCGGCAGCGGCACGGGTGGCAACCCGGACCTGAAGCCGATCCGCTCGACCAACTACGACGTCGGCCTGGAGTGGTACTTCGCGAAGCGATCGTTGCTTGCAGGGACGCTCTTTTACATGGACCTGCAGAACTACATCGGCTTCGGCAGTCAGACCCTCAGCTACCTGACTTACGGACCGCCAGCCCCGCCGCAGGGCGCGTTGGTGCAGTACAACCTCACGGTGCCGGTGAACACCAAGGGTCGGGTGCAGGGTATCGAGCTCGTGTATCAGCAGGCCCTGGCTGATCACTTCGGTCTCGAGGGGAACTACACCTACACGGATGGCCGGCAGACTGAGGGTGTGCCCCAGGGCGGGGACGACCGTCTGGTCGGGACGTCGAACAACACCTACAACGTGGGCGCTTACTACGAGGACGCGCACTTCAGCGCACACGTGACCTACAACTACCGCTCGTCGTTCTTCAGTGGTCTGGATCGCAGCACGGCCTTCTCGCAGGATTCGATCGGCACGCTCGCGGCGTCGGTGGCCTACGCGTACAACGAGCACCTGAGCCTGAACTTCGACGCCCAGAACCTGAACGATCCGACGCTCAAGTACTACGCGCTCAACACCACCCAGCCGCGCGCCTTCTACAAGAACGGCCGGCAGTTCTACCTGAGCGTGCGCGCGAAGTTCTGAGCGGCGCGGGACGGATGGCGGGCGGCGCGGCATGGGCGGCGCCGTCCGTCGGGGCTCCCTGCGGGCCTCGGCATCTCGGCCGTGGCGGGCACGTCGCGGGACGGGTAACGTGGAGTGCCATGACGACCGCCACGCTCTTCAACTACTCCTATAGCCCGACGAGCGGCCGCAACCCCCACCCGGCGCCCGTGCCGGTGCGGCGCATCGTGATCGTCGGCGGCGGCACGGCGGGGTGGATGACGGCGCTGATCCTCGCGCGCTCCCTCATCGAGCGAGGCGTCGAGATCACGCTGCTGGAGTCCCCCACGGTCGGGATCATCGGCGTTGGCGAGGGCTCGACCCCGTGGCTCCGCGGCTTCTTCGACAGCTTGGGGCTCGAGGAGTCGGAGTGGATGCCCGCCTGCCACGCGACCTACAAATGCGGCATCCGCTTCGACGGCTGGTCGACCAAGCCGGGGTTCGAGAGCTACTTCCACCCCTTCGCCTCGATGCTGGACAACCTGACGATGAAGCAGTTCGTCCACAACGTCGAGGCGCGCATCAACGGCGCCGATCTCGAGGCGCATCCGGACCGCTACTTCATCGCTGCGCGCCTGGCCGCCAAGCGTCGCGCCCCGAAGGCAAGCGAGAGCTTCCCCTTCGATATCTGGCACGGCTATCACTTCGATGCCGTGCTGCTCGGGCAGTTCCTGCACCGCAAAGCGGTCGATCGCGGCGTGCGCTACAAGAGCTGCCACGTGACGCACGCGAACCTCGACGCCGACGGCAACATCGCCTCGGTCGGCACGGAGGAGGGCGAGACGATCGCGGCGGATCTCTTCGTCGACTGCAGCGGCTTCGCGGGTCTGCTGATCGACAAGGCGCTGCACACGCCGTATGTAAGCTTCTCGAGCAATCTGTTCAACGATGCAGCGGTCGCGATCCCAGCGCCGATGGAGGGCTCGATTCCCTCGGAGACCGTCTCGACCGCGATGAAGCATGGCTGGGCGTGGAAGATCCCCCTCACCACTCGCTTCGGCAACGGCTACGTCTATAGCAGCCGGTTTTGCTCGGCGGACGAGGCGGAGACGGAGCTCCGCGGGCATCTGGGCCTCCTCGATGCGGACGTGCCGGCGCGGCATCTGAAGATGAAGATCGGGCGGGTGACCCGGCACTGGAACAGGAACTGCCTCGCCGTGGGACTCTCGCAGGGGTTCATCGAGCCGCTCGAGGCGACCGCGCTCCTCTTCATCCAGCAGACCGCCGCCACTTTCGTCGAGTTCGTGGAGCGGGGGGACCTGAGCGAAGCGGCTCACGAGCGCTTCAATGACATGATGAATACCCACTTCGAGGGGATCCGCGATTACATCGTCACGCACTACAAGACCAACACGCGGACCGACACGGAGTACTGGCGCGCCAACGCAGCCAACCTGAACCTGTCGGATGACCTGAAGAAGCTCTACTCACTGTGGATGGCGGGCAAGAGCATCGCCCCCGCGGTCGGCCAGCAGGTGCTTGGCAAGGGTTATCCGGTGTTCTCCTGGTACTCGATCATGGCGGGCATGGGCATCTTTCCCGACCCGCAGGACCTGCGGCCGCCGACCGCGCAGGAGGCGCGCTTCAGCGAGGCGGAGATCGACAACCTCCTCGAGCGCAGCTCCGCCAACTATCCGGATCACCGCGCCGCGCTCGAGAGCATTCCGCCGCGCCGCACCGAGCCGGCGTTGCAGGTCTATTTCTGGTAGCCGCCGCCTGCGCCGCCGCCCTCGCCGAGCCCGCCGTGTCAGAGCCGCTCACTGCCATCCGCGAATTCCCCGCCCTCGACGACGAGGCGATTCGCCGCGAGGTGTTTGCCTCGGCGCGCCCTGCAGTGCTGCGGGGACTCGTGAGCCCCTGGCCGGCGGTCGCGGCCGGCCGCCGCTCGCCGGCCGCTCTGGTCGAGTACCTGCGCGCGTTCGACAACGGCGCACCTGTGGATGCCATCATGACGCCGCCCGAAGTCGAAGGCCGTGTCTTCTACAACGAAGACATGAGCGGCTTCAACTTCCTGCGCAATCGGCTGCCGATCTCGGCGGTCGCGGAGCAGGTGCTGCGCTACGGTGCGTTCGCGCGTGCTCCGGCGGTCGCCGCGCAGAGCGCCCTGATCGGTGATTGCCTGCCGGGCTTTGCCGCCGAGAACGCACTCGGCGTGCTCGATGCCGCCGTGCTTCCGCGCATCTGGCTCGGCACCGCGATCACGACCCCGACGCACCTCGATGAGTGGAACAATATCGGCTGCGTGGTGAGCGGCTGCCGGCGATTCACGCTCTTTCCGCCCGAGCAGATCGCGAATCTCTACATCGGGCCGCTCGACTTCGCGCCGACCGGCGCGCCGATGAGCCTGGTGCGGCTGCACGACCCGGATTTCGGGCGCTTCCCGCGATTTCGCGAGGCGCTGAAGGCGGCAGTCACCGCCGAGCTCGGCCCGGGGGATGCGCTCTTCATTCCGCCGCTCTGGTGGCATCACGTCGAGTCGCTCGAGCCCTTTAATCTATTGGTGAACTACTGGTGGCACGCCATACCCGGCGTGCCGGTCGGCGGCACGAGCGGGTTCGACGCTCTGATGATCGCCCTGCTCAACCTGCGCCCGCTCCCGGCGGCGACCCGTGAGGCCTGGCGGGCGCTCTTCGATCACTACGTGTTCGCAGCGCAGGACGGGGTCAGCGAGCACATTCCCGAGCCGCGGCGCGGCGTGTTGGGGGAGCTCTCCGCCGCGGACGCCGCGCGCGTGCGAGCGTATCTCGCAGAACGTCTGCAGGCTTCGAAGTGAGGCGTCCGGCCCCGGCCTGCCGTGCCGCGGCGCTCCTCGTATGGGGCTGCGTGACCGGCGGTCCCCCGGCGCACGCGGGTGGCCCGGACGCCGCGCACGGCATTCGCACCACGGCCAACATCATTCCCGCCCCGGCGCAGCTCGTCCCCGGGCGCGGCGCGTTCCTCGTCAGCGAGCGGACGGTCGTGTGGCTCCCGCGCGACCCGGGAGCAGGCGAGAGTGCGCGCTACTTCGCCGACCTGGTGCGCCGGACGCACCCCGGCTGGCTGACCGCGATCGCGGGCTCGCCCGGCCGCACAAAGAGGCCTGCGATCGTCTTCGATCTCGAGCGCGCGCCGCCCGGCGCGAGCCCGGAGAGCTACGAGATCCGCGTCACGCCGCGGCGAGTCGTGGTGTCGGCGGGCGATCGGCGCGGCCTCTTCTATGGCGGCGTGACACTCTGGCAGCTGTGTACCGCGGGCATGGGGGCGCCGGCAACCGGCGCGCAGTCGGCGCGCCGCATCACGCTGCCCGCGCTGCACATCCCCGCGCTGCACATCATCGATGCGCCGCGCTTTCGCTGGCGCGGCCTGATGCTCGACTCGGCGCGCCACTTCCAGTCGCCCGAGTTCGTCATGCGCTACATCGACTGGATGGCGCTGCACAAGCTCAACGTGCTCGGCTGGCACCTGACCGACGACCAGGGCTGGCGGCTCGAGGTGAAGAAGTATCCGCGCCTCACCGAAGTAGGAGCCTGGCGCGTGCCGGCGGGCCGCGCGGCGGCCCGGGACATCGACCCGGCCACCGGCCGGCCGCGCCTCTACGGCGGCTACTACAGTCAGGATGAGGTCCGCCGCATCGTTAGCTTTGCCGCCTCACGCAACGTCACGATCGTGCCGGAGATCGAAATGCCGGGTCACGCGAGCGCCGCCATCGTGGCCTATCCACAGCTCGGCGTGATGAGCGATCCGCCGCCCGCAGTGCCCAGCGACTGGGGCGTCTTCACCAACCTCTTCAACGTGGAGGAATCCACCTTCGCCTTTCTCGAGGACGTGCTCGCCGAAGTCATGGAGCTCTTTCCGGGGCAATTCATCCACGTGGGGGGCGATGAGGCGGTCAAGGACCAGTGGCAGGCCTCCGCGCGGGTGCACGAGCGCATGCGCGAGCTCGGGGTGGCGAGCGAGGATGCGCTGCAGGGCTACTTCACTCACCGCATGGGAGAGTACCTGCGTGCGCACGGCCGGCGCCTCGTCGGCTGGGACGAGATCCTCGAGGGCGGCGTGCCCTCCGATGCCGCGGTCATGTCCTGGCGCGGCGTGCAGGGCGCGATCGCGGCGGCCGCCGCCGGACACGATGCGGTGCTCTCGCCCGACCCGACGCTCTATCTCGACAGCCGCCAGGGCCGCTCGCCGAGCGAGCCACCGGGCCGCGGCACCGTCGAGACGCTCGCCGACGTCTATCACTTCGACCCGCTCCCGGGGCCTCTCGCGGGGGACCAGGCTCACGTGCTCGGGCTCCAGGGGAATCTCTGGACGGAGCACGTGCGAACCGAAGAGCGCGCGGCCTACATGACCTGGCCGCGTGCGGCCGCCCTCGCCGAGGTCGGTTGGTCGCCGCCGGGCCGTCTCGACTGGTCGGATTTCACGCTGCGGCTGCCCGCGGAGTTCCGTCGCCTGAAGTCGCTCGGCGTGCACTACTCGGACGATGTGTTCGCACCGCCGCGGAGCGTCGGGCCGCACGATCGGCACATGAGCCAGGACCTCAAGACCTGCACCGGCAAGCTCGTCCTGTCGCTCGAGGATGACGCGCCGATCGAGGGCGCGCGCGCGGTGTTTCTCATCGACATCATGAATCCCTGCTGGATGCTGCCCGCCGCCGAGCTCTCGCCCACCTCGAGACTGACGGTGGCGGTCGGGCAGGTGCCGTTCAATTTCCAGATCGGCAAGGACATCGAGGCGATCAAGCTCGACCCGCCGCGCACGGCCGCCGGAGAGCTCGAGGTGCGCCTCGACTCCTGCGACGGAGATCCGGTCGCGGTGCTGCCGCTCGCGCCGGCGGCCGACAACGACGCCGTGACCGAGCTCCCCCCGGTGTCGGTGCCGGGTGCGCCCGGAGCGCACGACCTGTGTTTCCGCTTCACCCAGCGCACCCTCGATCCCACGTGGGCGATCGACTGGGTGCAGCTCTCGCCATGACGGCGGTGCGCACCGTGAGGCTGCTCGCGCCGCTCGCGGGCTGGAGCACCCCACTGGAAGAGGCGCCGGATGAGGTGTTCGCCAGAGGTCTGCTCGGCGACGGAGTGGCCATCGATCCGACCTCGGCCAGGCTCTGCGCCCCCTGCGACGGGGAGCTGATCGTGATCGCCGCCGCGCGACACGCCGTGACGCTCCGCACTCCGGAAGGGTGCGAGGTGCTGCTGCACGTCGGCATCGATAGCGTGGAACTCGGGGGGCAGGGTTTCGAGCTGCACGCGCCGCAGGGTGCCCGGGTCAGAGCGGGCGAGCCGCTCCTCAGCTTCGATCTGGATCTGCTCGCGCGGCGCGCCAAGAGCGTCCTCACCCCCGTGATCGTGACTGCCGACAGCGGCTTTCGGATCGTGCGCCGGAGCTCGGGCTGCGAGCTCGCGGTCGGGAACTTCCTCATGGAAGTCGCCTCGCAAGCGGCTGAGGTGCCCGCGCCGACTGCGCCGGGCGATGCGGCAACGGTGCGCCGCCTCAGAGTCGACTTTGAGCACGGCATTTACACGCGGCCGGCGGCGCTGCTTGCGGGCTCGCTGAGGAGTCTCGCCGCGGACGTGCGCATCGCGGCGCACGGACGCGAGGCCAACGCGCGCAGCATCGTGGCGCTGATGGCGCTCGGCGTCGAGCGCGGGGAGGAGATCGAGATCCGGGCCACCGGGCCCGACGCCACGGTCGCCGTGCAGGCGCTGGCTGCGGTGCTGACCGGGACGCTGTCGTGAGGCTCGGGCTCGCGGGATTGCAGAAGGTGGGCGGCGCCCTGATGCTGCCCATCGCCGTGCTGCCGATCGCGGGCCTCTTGCTGCGACTCGGGCAGCCGGACCTCCTCGACTCGGCGTCCGTGGCCGCGGCGGGCGCAGCGATCTTCTCGAACCTGGGGCTGCTCTTCGCGATCGGCGTCGCGGTCGGGCTCGCGCGCGAGAATCACGGTGCGGCGGGGCTCGCGAGCGTGGTCGCGTATCTGGTCGCGACCAGGGGAGCGGAGGTGCTGATCGCCGTGCCGCCGGACGCAGTGGCGGACTTGAGCGGCCGCGCGCGCGAGCTCGCCGCCGCCGCCTACAAGACGCGCGAGCTCGCCAAGCTCAGCGTGCCGACGGGAATCCTCTCCGGACTGATCGCCGGAGCGCTCTACAACCGCTTCTACGACATCAAGCTCCCGAGCTATCTCGCCTTCTTCGGCGGACGGCGCTTCGTGCCGATCGCCAGCGGGCTCGCGGGACTCCTTCTCGCGGGCGCATTCGGCACGCAGTGGCAGCACCTCGAGGCGGGCATGGACGTGCTCAGCCGCTCGGTGCTGCATGCGGGCGCCTTCGGACTCTTCGCCTACGGGGTGCTGAATCGCGTGCTGATCGTGACCGGGCTCCATCACATCATCAACAACATCGCCTGGTTCATCCTCGGCGACTACCACGGCGTCACCGGCGATCTGAAACGTTTCTTCGCGGGCGATCCGACCGCCGGAGTCTTCATGGCGGGCTTCTTTCCGGTGATGATGTTCGGGCTGCCGGCCGCCTGCCTCGCCATGTATCACACGGCGCGCCCCGAGCGGCGCCGCGCGGTCGGGGGACTCCTCGGCTCGATCGCCCTCACCTCGATACTGACCGGGGTGACCGAGCCGATCGAGTTCACCTTCATCTTCCTCGCGCCGGCCCTCTATGGCGTGCACGCGCTGCTCACGGGAGTCGCGTTCATCATCATGAACGCGCTGCACGTGAAGCTCGGGTTCGGCTTCTCGGCGGGACTCTTCGACTATGTGCTGAACTACAGCCGCGCCACGCGGCCGCTGTGGCTGTTGCCGGTGGGGCTCGTGTACTTCGCGCTCTACTACGGGCTGTTCCGGCTCGTCATTGTCAGGCTCGATCTGAAGACTCCGGGACGCGACGCCGCCGAGAGCGCCGCGGCGCCGCCTCCCGCCGCGCCGGCCGATCGCGCGCGCGCGTGGATCGCGGCCCTCGGCGGCGCCGCCAACCTCGTGTCGGTGGACGCCTGCACCACGCGGCTGCGGCTCGTCATCGCCGATCAGTCCGCGGTCGATGCCGCGGCGTTGACGAGGCTCGGGGCCCGGGGCCTGGTGCGCCCCGCCGCCAACGCGCTGCAGGTCGTGGTCGGCCCCCAGGCCGACCAGTTCGCCGGGGAGATCCGCGGCGCGCTCCCGGCGGCGCGGGCGCCCGCGCACGCCGGTTCCGGCGCCGACGCGGCGGCGCTGCTCGCCGCGCTCGGCGGCCGTGCCAACGTGCATGCGGTCGAGACCGCCTCGAGTCGTCTGCGTGTGAGCGTGGGCGATGCTGCGCTCGTCAACCCAAGCGCCATCCGCGGCCTGGGGCTGCGCGGGGTGGCGGTGCCGGAGCCGCGGTGCGTGCACGTGATCGTGGGTCCGGCCGCGGCCGAGGTGGCAAGCGCGCTCAGGAGCCTGCTGGGTTAAGCCCACGGTTTGGATGCGTGAACATACGTATGGCGCATACATTCAAGCGCTTGCTACCGTGGGGACAGTAGGATTCTCTTTATCGAAGTTTTCCCGTACTCTGACATGGATAACTGCGTGCACGGAGCGAGCTTCGAGTCGAGCTTGAGTCGCAGTGGGATACCTAAAACTAGAAAGATCTAGAGGGATTTGAAGATGCTCATTCTTACGCGCCGGGTTGGCGAAACCGTAATGATCGGCGACGAAGTCACCATTACAGTTCTGGGGGTCAAGGGAAATCAGGTTCGCGTTGGCATCAATGCGCCGAAGAGTGTCGCGGTACACCGCGAAGAGATCTACGAGCGCATCAAACGCGAGCAGCAGGCGGAGGCGCCGGAGAAGCCCAAGGCGGAATACGCCCCAGCCTGAAATCGCGCCCGGACGGAATATGTCAACAGGCGCCGGCCTGGGCGAGGCCGTGCGCTTACGCGTTTGAGCGGCGTGCTCAGCGGAAGCTCGGTAGCACGGAGCTGACGAGCGACTGCACCTCGGAGCGGCGCACGACGAGAGCGGCCTCTGCGATGTCGGGCGCGAGCAGCCGGTCGCTCTGCGCGAAGGGAACCCGAAGCCGCAGTGCCCCGTGGGCACCCGCGAGTCGCGCCGAGGTCTTGAGCGGCGCCCTGAAATCCAACCCCTGACAGGCGGCGAGAAATTCGAGCGCGACGACGTTCAGCGCGTTGCCCGTCATGGCGAGCAGCCGCCGCGCGCCGTGCGTGGCCATGCTCACGTGATCTTCCTGGTTCGCCGAAGTCGGAATGCTGTCGACGCTCGCCGGGTGGCAGAGCATGCGGTTCTCGGCGACGAGCGCGGCGGCGGTCACCTGCGCCATCATGAAGCCGGAGTTGACTCCGCTGTCGGGCGTGAGGAACGGCGGCAGGCCGCTCATTTTCGGATCGATGAGCAGTGCCAGGCGCCGCTCGGCCAGCGAGCCGACCTCGGCGCAGGCGAGCGCCAGGATGTCGGCCGTGAACGCCACGGGCTCGGCATGGAAGTTCCCGCCCGAGAGCGCTTCGCCTGCCTCCGGAAAGATGAGCGGATTGTCGGTTACCGCATTCGCTTCCACGGCGAGCGTCGCGGCCTGCTGGGTCATGAGATCGAGGCAGGCCCCCATCACCTGCGGCTGGCAGCGAAGCGAATAGGGGTCCTGCACGCGGCTGCAGGTGCGATGCGATTCGCGGATCGCGCTGCCCTCGAGGAGCTCGCGGTACACCTGCGCCACCCGCGCCTGGCCGTCGTGACCGCGCACGTGATGGATGCGCGCGTCGAAGGGCGCATCGCTTCCCTGCAGTGCATCGAGCGACATCGCCCCGCTCACCACCGCCGCCGCGAACACCGTCTCGAGCTCGAAGAGCCCCGCGAGCGCGAGCGCGGTCGATACCTGCGTGCCGTTGAGGAGCGCCAGTCCCTCCTTCGGCCCGAGCGCGAGCGGCGTGAGTCCCTCCTGCGCCAGAGCCTCCGCGGCGGGCAGCACCTCGCCGTGACGGCGGATCTCCCCGAGGCCGAGCACGGCGAGCGACAGGTGCGCAAGCGGGGCGAGATCGCCGGAGGCGCCGACCGACCCTTGCGCCGGCACGCAGGGCATGAGACCGGAGTTGATGAGCCGCTCGAGAAAGCGCACCAGCTCGACGCTCACCCCGGAGAATCCCTGCAGCAGGCTCGCGAGCTTCAGCACCAGCGTCAGGCGCACGATCGCGTCATCGAGCAGCGGGCCGACCCCGGCGCTGTGCGAGAGGATGATGTTCCGCTGCAGGAGCGTTCTCTGCGCCGGGGCGATGCGGGTGTTCGCAAGCAGCCCAAAGCCGGTGTTGATCCCGTAGACGGGCGCATCGCCGGCGGCGAGGCGCGCGGTAACGGCGTGCGCCTCGCGCACCGCGCCGAGCGCTGCCGCATCGATTGCCACGCTCAGCGGGCCCGCGTACACGCGCCGCAGCTCCCCGAGTCGCAGCGGCCGGGAGCCAAGCTTCAGGCGTTCGGGTTCGGCCATCGCAGCACCTCTGCCGCGCGGACCACCGTCCGGCGGGGATTGAAGCCAATCCAGTAACCGAGCTCCTCGATCGAGCGCACGTTCCACGCCACGAAGTCCGCCGCCTGCCCGGGGGCGAGCGCGCCGCGCTCGTATTCGAGCCCGAGAGCGCGGGCCGCATGGCGCGTCGCGCCGAGCAGCGCTTCCTCCGCGGTCAGCCCGAAGAGCCGCGTCGCCATGCTCATCGCGGTGAGGAGCGATGCCGCGGGCGCGGACCCCGGATTGCAGTCGCTCGCGACCGCGAGCGCCACGCGGTGCGCGCGCAGCGCATCGAGCGGCGGCCGGCGCTCGGGCGCCAGGCAGTAGTAGGCGATCGGGAGCAGCACCGCCACGGTGCCGGCGCGCGCGAGCGCCGCGGCCTCCGCTTCGCCCGCGTACTCGAGGTGATCGCAGGAGAGGGCGCCGGCAGCAGCCGCCATCAGCGTGCCGCCGAGGTTGCTGAGCTGCTCGGCGTGCATCTTCACCGGCAGGCCGAGCGTGCGCGCGGCTTCGAACAGCCGCGCGGCCTGCGCCACGCTGAAGGCCATGCGCTCGCAGAACACGTCCACCGCATCGACGAGGCCCTGTCCGGCGAGCTCCGGCAGCCACTCGCGCGCGACGACGTCGATGTACTCGTCGGCGCGACCCTGGTATTCGGGCGGCAGCGTGTGGGCGGCGAGCAGCGTCGTGCGCACGGTCACCGGGAATGACCGCCCGAGCGAGCGCGCCACGCGCAGCATCTTCGCCTCGTCCGCGAGGGTGAGGCCGTAGCCGGACTTGATCTCGACGGTGGTCACGCCCTCGCTCAGGAGCGAGGCGAGCCTCGGTGCGCTCTCATCGAACAGCTGCTCCTCGCTCGCCGCGCGCACCGCGCGCACCGTGGTGAGGATGCCGCCGCCCGAGAGCGCGATCTCCTCGTACGAGCGCCCGCGAAGGCGCTCGGCGTACTCGGTGGCGCGCGTGCCGGCGAACACCAGGTGGGTGTGGCTGTCGACGAGTCCCGGGGTGACCCAGGCGCCGGAGAGGTCGTGCACCTCGTGCGCCGCCGCCCCGGGAACCGCGGCTTCGTCCCCGACCCACTCGATGCGGCTGCCGCGTGTCAGGAGCGCGCCGCGCGCGATGATCCGCGAGTGCCCGTCGCAGGTGTAGAGCTGCGCGTTGCGCCAGAGCTTGAGCGCTTCGGCCATGGCCGACCCGTTCCGCGCTCAGCCCCGCAGGAACGGCAGGTTGAGGCCGCGCGCCCGGGCGCACTCGATGGCGCTCTCATAGCCGGCGTCGGCGTGGCGCATCACGCCGCTCGCCGGATCGTTCCACAGCACGCGCTCGATGCGGCGCGCGGCCGCCGCGGTGCCGTCGCACACGATCACCACGCCGGCGTGCTGCGAGTAGCCCATGCCGACGCCGCCGCCGTGATGGATCGACACCCAGGTGGCGCCGCTCGCGGTGTTGAGGAGGGCATTGAGCAGCGGCCAGTCGGCCACCGCGTCCGAGCCGTCCTTCATCGCTTCGGTCTCGCGGTTGGGGCTGGCGACGGAGCCCGAATCGAGGTGATCGCGGCCGATCACGATGGGCGCCTTGAGCTCACCGCGACCGACCATCTCGTTGAAGGCGAGGCCGAGGCGGTGCCGGTCGCCGAGCCCCACCCAGCAGATGCGCGCCGGCAGCCCCTGGAACTGGATGCGCTCGCGCGCCATGTCGAGCCAGTGATGCAGGTGCGTGTCGCCTGGCAGGAGCTCGCGCACTTTCTTGTCCGTGCGGTAGATGTCCTCCGGATCGCCCGAGAGCGCAACCCATCTAAAGGGACCCATGCCGCGGCAGAACAGCGGCCGCACGTACGCCGGCACGAAGCCGGGGAAGGCGAAGGCCTCCTTCAGGCCCTCGTCGAGGGCGACCTGGCGGATGTTGTTGCCGTAGTCGAAAACCGGGACCTTCTGCTTCTGGAACTCGAGCATCGCCTCCACGTGAGCGCGCATCGAGGCGCGCGCTTCGCGCGCGACCTGCGCCGGATCCTCACCGCGCAGGCGGTCCCACTTCTCGAGCGTCCAGCCGCCCGGCAGATAGCCGTTGACCGGGTCGTGCGCCGAGGTCTGATCGGTCAGCGCATCGGGGCGCACGCCGCGGCGCAGGAGCTCCGGGAGCACCTCGCAGGCGTTGCCGAGCAGGCCGACCGACACCGGCTTCGCGGCGCGCCGCGCGCGCTCGAGGATCTCGAGAGCCTCGTCCAGCGTTCGCGCCTCGACGTCGAGGTAGCGCGTCTTCAAGCGCTTGGCGATGCGCTCGGGGCGGCACTCGACGGCGAGCATCGAGGCGCCCGCCATGGTGGCCGCGAGCGGCTGCGCGCCGCCCATGCCGCCGAGACCGGCGGTCAGGATCCACTTGCCGGCGAGCCGCCCGCCGTAGTGCTGGCGCCCCATCTCCACGAAGGTCTCGTAGGTGCCCTGCACGATGCCCTGACTGCCGATGTAGATCCAGGAGCCGGCGGTCATCTGGCCGAACATCATGAGCCCCTTGCGATCGAGCTCGTTGAAGTGATCCCAGTCCGCCCAGCGCGCCACGAGGTTGGAGTTGGCGAGCAGCACGCGCGGGGCGTCTGCGTGCGTCGGGAATACGCCGACCGGCTTGCCGGACTGAATGAGCAGCGTCTCATCGTCCCCGAGCGCCTTGAGCGCCGCCACGATCTCGTCGAAGCACTGCCAGTTGCGGGCCGCCTTGCCGATGCCGCCGTAGACCACGAGTTCCTGCGGCCGCTCGGCGACCTCGGGATCGAGGTTGTTCATCAGCATGCGCAGCGGCGCCTCCGTGAGCCAGCTGCGGCACGAGAGGGCCGTGCCGCGCGGGGCGCGCAGCGGCGGGCGGGTCTTTACGGAGTCGTTCATGGCACTACCTCGGCTGGCTGTTCGCCGCGAGCTCGTAGCGGGAACCGGGATGATAGAGGTCGGCGACGCTGGCGACGCGTCCGCGGGAGAAGGTGCGGCGCAGGATCAGCAGGCACGCCTCGTCCCCGTCAAGCTTGAGGAGCCGGCGAATACGCCGCTCCGGCACCACCGCGCGCACGATGTGCTCGGCGCGCTGCAGCGGCGCCACGCGGATCAGGAACTCGTGGGGCGTGATGTGGGAGAAGTCGTTGCGCAGGTAGCCGGGAGCGACCTGCGGATTGACGTAGCGCTCCTCGACCTGGAGCGGGGTGCTGTCCTCGAAATGAGTGAGGAGCGAGTAGTCGAGCGCCGCGCCGGGCTTGACCCCGCAGCGCTCGGCGAGCTCGCGCGAGGCGCTCACCGACTCGAGCGCGTGCACGCGCACGCGATGCTGCCTGCCGCGCGCGCGGATCTCGTCGGCGATGTTGCGCACCTCGAGGGGGTGGGCGTGCACGCGCTGCTCGGCGACGAAGGTGCCGACTCCGGCCACCCGGACCAGCACCCCGTCCGCGGCCAGCTCGCGGAGCGCCCGGTTCGCGGTCATGCGCGAGACGGTCAGGGTGCGGGTGAGCTCGTTCTCGGAGGGCACGCGCTCGCCGGCACGCAGCGCCCCGCCCGCGATCCGCTCGAGGATGAAGTCCTTCACCTGGAGGTAGCGCGCGGCGGCCTGGGGCAGCGACATTGGGGGCGGATCGCGAGGGACTGCGAGGGGCGCCATGGTGGCACCGGGAGGGCCGAGTTGTCTATACAGGTCCAGGGTGGAGACCGGGGGGTCCAGGGCGAGGACCGGGCGCGGCGCGCTGCCCGAAGCCCGGCGCCCTTTGCCGCGCTGTTCCCTGCGCGCCCCGGTTCCGGTAAAATGCGCGCCCCGCGCGGGCTGCGGCCGTGCGGGGACGGGTGGCTGGTGTCGCGCGGCGGAGCGGACTAAAGAGCGCGGCGCCCCCGAGAATAAGACATGACCGAAAGCCCCCCGCGGGGCTTTTTGTTTTTCGGTGGGCCTTGGGGCCCTTTTTTTGTTTGCGGCACTGGGACGGACGGGAACGAAGGCGATGAAGACGGTCACGGCAGGTCTGCGCGAGCGCTTGTGGGCGCTGCTCGAGCCGCTGCTCACGCGGCTCGGGTACGAGCTCGTCGAGCTCGATTACGCCCCGGGCCACGGCCGCTCGCTCCTGCGGCTCTACATCGACGCGCAAGCGGGCGTCGGGCTCGATGACTGCGAGCGCGTCAGCCGCGAGGTGTCCTCGCTCCTCGACGTCGAGGACCCGATCCCGTCCGCCTACACGCTGGAGGTGTCCTCGCCGGGATTCGACCGGCTGCTGCGCACCCGGGCGCACTTCGGGCGCTTCGTCGGCTCCCGGGTGTTCGTCGAGCTCAAGGAGCCGCGCGCCGGGCGGCGGCGCTACACCGGGACGCTGCTCACGGTGGATGAGGGCGGCATCGCGCTCGAGGTCGACCGCGAGCGCGTGGCGATGGGGTTTGCGGAGATTGGCGAGGCGCGGCTTGCGTCCTGACGGGCGAAGCGCGTGTTAGAGAGGTACGCGGCACAGTGAACAAGGAAATCCTGATGGTGGTGGACGCCGTCTCCAACGAGAAGGGCGTCGACAAGGAAGTGATCTTCGAGGCGCTCGAAGCCGCGCTCGCGTCCGCGACCCGCAAGAAACACGGCGAGGAGTGGGACGTGCGCGTCGCCATCGACCGCAAGAGCGGCGACTACGAGACCTTCCGGCGCTGGAAGGTGTTCGCCGACGACTCCAAGGAGCTCGAGGTGCCCGAGCACGAGCTGCGGCTCGAGGACGCGCTCGACCTCGATCCCAAGGCTGAAGCCGGCGGCTACGTCGAGGAGCCTATGGAGTCGGTGGCCTTCGGGCGGATCGCCGCCCAGCAGGCCAAGCAGGTGATCGTTCAGAAAGTGCGCGAGGCCGAGCGCGCCCAGGTCGTCGACGCCTACCGCGACCGCGTCGGCACGCTGGTGGGCGGGGTGGTCAAGCGCGTCGACCGCAACGGCATCTACATCGACCTCGGCGGCAACGCGGAAGGCTTCGTGCCGCGTATCGACATGATCCCGCGCGAGCAGGCGAAGCCCCAGGATCGCATCAAGGCGTACCTGAAGGAGGTGCGCTCGGAGCCGCGCGGTCCGCAGCTGTTCCTGACGCGCACGGCGCCCGAGTTTCTGATCGAGCTCTTCAAGCTCGAAGTCCCCGAGGTCGGGCAGGGCCTCATCCAGATCCTCGGCGCGGCGCGCGACCCCGGAGTGCGCGCCAAGATCGCGGTGCGCAGCAACGACCCGCGCATCGATCCGGTGGGGGCCTGCGTCGGCATGCGCGGCTCGCGCGTGCAGGCGGTGTCCAACGAGATCGCCGGCGAGCGCGTCGACATCATTCCCTACGTCGATAATCCTGCCCAGTTCGTGATCAACGCCATGTCGCCGGCGGAGGTCATGTCGATCGTCGTGGACGAGGACGCGCACAGCATGGACATCGCGGTGGCGGAGGACAAGCTGTCGCAGGCGATCGGGCGCGGCGGCCAGAACATCCGCCTCGCGAGCCAGCTCAGCGGCTGGGATCTCAACGTCATGACCGAATCCGACGCCGAGACCAAGAGCGAGACGGAGGCGAAGGAACTCGTGCAGAACTTCATGAAGCAGCTCGACGTCGACGAGGACGTCGCCACGATCCTCGCGCAGGAGGGCTTCTCGACCATCGAGGAGATCGCCTACGTGCCGCAGGCCGAGATCGCCGCGATCGAGGAGTTCGACGAGGGCATCGTGAAGGAGCTGCGCAATCGCGCGCGCGACGTACTGCTCACGCAGGCGATCGCGAGCGAAGAAACGCTCGATCAGTCGATGCCGGCCGATGACCTGCTGCTGCTCGAGGGCATGAGCCCGGACCTGGCGCTCACCCTCGCGCGGCGCGGCGTGCGCACGCGCGAGGATCTCGCCGAGCAGTCGGTCGACGAGCTCGCGGACATCGAGGGGCTGGCCGCCGACCAGGCGGCGAAGCTCATCATGACCGCGCGCGCCCCGTGGTTCGAGGCAGGTTAAGCGTATGGCGGAAGTGACCGTTTCCCAGTTTGCCGAGGTTCTCAAGGTGCCGGTCGACCGGTTGCTGGTGCAGCTCGACCAGGCCGGCATCAAGGTGTCGGGCCCCGACGCGCGCATCAGCGACGACGCCAAGCTCGAGCTGCTGACGCACCTGCGCCGCAGCCACGGGAGCGAGGCGGACGGCGACGGCGCGCCGCGCCGCATCACGCTCAAGCGCAAGACCCAGAGCGAGCTGAAGCTGGCGAGCGTCCAGGGGCGCGCCCGCACCGTGAACGTGGAAGTGCGCCGCAAGCGTACCTACATCAAGCGCGACGTGCTGGAAGAGCGGGCGCGCGTGCAGCAGGACGAGATCGATCACCGCCGACGCGAGGTCGAGGAGGCCGCGCGCGCGGAGAGCGAGCGCGCCGAGGCCGAGCGGCGCGAGCGCGAGCGGCTCGAGGCCGAGAACCGCCGCCGGGTCGAGCAGGAGGAGGAGGCGCGCCGCCGCGCCGCCGAAGATGCCCGCCGCGCCGCGGAGCAGCGCACCCGCGAGGACGAGGCGCGACGCACGCGCGAGCGCGAGGAGCACGAGCGGCGCGAGGGCGACCGGGAGCGCCCGCCGGCGAGTCCCCCGCCCCCACCGGTCGCGCGCGAGCGCGTCGCCGCCGCCGCCGCCACCGTCGCCGCCGCTCCGGCGGCCGCGGCCGACGACAAGCAAACCCGCTACGGCCGCCAGGAGCTGCACGTCACCGGCGACGTCAGCTCGCGCTATAAGAAGAAACGCCGCGCCAAGGCGCGCCCCGTTCCGGCGGCCGCCGAGGGCCGGCACGGATTCGAGATGCCGACCGCACCGGTGGTGCGCGAGGTCGGCGTCGGCGAGACCGTCACGGTGGCGGAGCTGGCGCAGAAGATGGCCGTGAAGGCGACCGAGGTTATCAAGGCGCTCATGAACATGGGCGTCATGGCCACCATCAACCAGCCGATCGACCAGGACACCGCGGTGCTCGTGGTCGAGGAGATGGGCCACACGCCGAAGGTCCTCAAGGAGAACCAGATCGAGGAGGGCCTGCAGGGAGCGCAGGCCGAGGCGGAAGTTGCGCCGCGTCCGCCGGTCGTGACCGTCATGGGTCACGTCGACCACGGCAAGACCTCGCTCCTCGACTACATCCGCCGCACCAAGGTCGCGGCAGGCGAGGCGGGCGGCATCACCCAGCACATCGGCGCCTATCACGTCGAGACCCCGAAGGGCGTGATCACCTTCCTCGATACCCCGGGCCACGCGGCATTCACGGCCATGCGGGCGCGTGGCGCCAAGGCCACCGACATCGTGGTGCTGGTGGTCGCGGCCGACGACGGCGTGATGCCGCAGACCATCGAGGCCGTCCAGCACGCGCGCGCCGCCGGCGTGCCGATCGTGGTGGCCGTCAACAAGATCGACAAGAGCGACGCCGACCCGGACCGCGTGCGCACCGAGCTCTCGAAGCACGAGGTGATTTCCGAGGATTGGGGCGGGCAGAACATGTTCGTGCCGGTCTCGGCGCGCACCGGACAGGGGATCGATCAGCTGCTCGATGCGATCCTGCTGCAGGCGGAAGTTCTCGAGCTCGGCGCGCCGCGCACCGGGCTCGCCTCCGGTGTGGTGATCGAATCGAGCGTGGAGAAGGGGCGCGGCGCGGTGGCGACGGTGCTCGTGAAGAAGGGTACGTTGCGCCTCGGCGATCCGATCATCGCAGGCTCCGAGTACGGGCGGGTGCGCGCGATGTTCGACGAGAACGGCAAGGCGGTCACCGAGGCGCCGCCCTCGATGCCGGTGGTGGTACTCGGCCTCTCGAGCGCTCCCAACGCCGGGGATGACCTGCTGGTGGTGGAGAGCGAGCGCAAAGCTCGCGAGGTGGCGCTCTACCGGCAGGGCAAGTTCCGCGACGTCAAGCTCGCGCGCCAGACACCGCGCGGCGAGGACGCGTTCTCGCAGATCGGCGAGGACAAGGCGGGGCTGGTGTCGGTGCTCATCAAGGCCGACGTGCAGGGCAGCGCCGAGGCGCTGCGCGAGGCGCTCACCAAGCTCTCCACCGAGGAGGTTCAGGTGAAGATCGTCGCCAGCGGCCTGGGCGGCATCACCGTCTCCGACGTGCAGCTCGCCGCGGCCTCCAAGGCGCTCGTCATCGGCTTCAACGTGCGCGCCGATGCCGGTGCGCGCGAGGCGGTCAAGGAGACCGGAGTCGAGGTGCGTTACTACAGCATCATCTACGAGGCCATCGACGACGTGAAGCAGATGATGACCGGGATGCTGCGGCCCGAGGTCAAGGAGCAGATCGTGGGCGTGGCGCAGGTGCGCGAGGTGTTCCGCTCGAGCAAGTTCGGCGTGGTGGCGGGCTGCCTCGTGACCGAGGGCTACGTGCGGCGCAACCATCCGATCCGCGTGCTGCGCGATAACGTAGTTATCTTCGAGGGCGCGCTCGAGTCGCTGCGCCGCTTCAAGGACGACGTGAACGAGGTGCGCGCCGGCACCGAGTGCGGTATCGGCGTCAAGAACTACCAGGACGTGCGCGCCGGCGATCAGATCGAGTGCTTCGCGCGCATCGAGGTCGCGAGAACCCTGCAGTAATGACGCAGGCCCGCACCCAACGGCTGGAGTCCGAGATCCAGCGGGCGCTCGCGACGCTGATCGCACGCGAGCTGAAGGATCCGCGCGTCGGCAACGTGACCATCACGGCGGTGAGCATCGCGGCCGACATGGCCACGGCGCGCGTGTTCTTCACGCCCTTTGCCTCGCAGCACACCCCGCACGAGGTGCGCAGCGGACTCACTCACGCCGCGGGCTTCCTGCGGGGCGAGCTCGGGCGGCGGCTGGCGCTGCGCTATGCGCCGCGGCTCGAGTTCGTGTTCGACGAGAGCGTCGAGGACGCGGCGCGCCTCACGAGCCTCATCAACCGCGCGGTCGCCGGCGCGCCAGCCGGCGCCGGCGCCACGACGTCGCAACCCGCCCCCGGCGCGGACCCCGGGCCGCCTGAGACCGGCGCCGGCCCCCCGGGGCGCTGCAACCCCTGACCCGCATGCCCAGCGGCATCCTGCTGCTCGACAAGCCGCGGGGCCTCACGTCGAATGCAGCACTGCAGCGCGTTCGGGCGCTCCTCTCGCGTCCGAAGGCGGGCCACGTCGGAAGCCTCGACCCGCTCGCCACCGGCATGCTGCCGCTTTGCCTCGGCGAGGCCACCAAGATCGCCGGCGAGATCCTCGCCGCCCGTAAGCGCTATCGCTTCACGCTGAGCCTCGGCGAGCGCACCGCGACCGGCGACGCGGAAGGCGCGGTCACCGCGAGCGCGCCCGTGCCGCCGCTCGAGCGCGGCGCGGTCGAGGCGGTGCTGGCGCAGTTCCGCGGCCGCCAGAAGCAGACTCCACCGATGTACTCGGCGCTGAAGCGCGCCGGACAGCCTCTCTACCGGCTCGCACGCTCAGGGGTGACCGTCGAGCGCGCGGCGCGCGAGGTGGAGCTGTTCGAGCTCGAGCTGCTCAGGCTCGAGACCGCGGGCCTCGAGCTCGAGATACTGTGCTCGAAGGGCACCTACGTTCGCGCGCTGGCCGAGGACCTGGCGCAGGCTCTCGGTACCTGCGGCCACGTGAGCGCGCTGAGAAGACTCTACGTCGAGCCTTTCGCAGCCGAGCCGATGCAGACGCTCGAGTCGCTGGCAGAGGTGCGGGCCCGGGGAGCCTGGCCCGCGCTGCTGCCGCCCGACTGGCCGCTCGCGCATCTCGCCGCGGTGCGCCTCGAAGCGGACGAGGCGCGCCGGCTCCTCCAGGGGCAGAGCGTGCCGGCGCAGGTTCCCGAAGCGCCCGCGCGGGTGCGCCTGTACGACGACAGCGGCGTGTTCCTCGGTCTCGGAGAGGCGGACGGGCGCGCGGTGCGACCGCGCCGGCTTCTCAACCCCGGGATTTGAGCCTCAGCGGCCGTGCACGGTCACCGAGGGATCGAGCATCCGCAGCGCCGGTCCCAGCTCGCGCTGGCCGGTGCGCTGGAGGTCGTTCTGGGTGTACGTCTGGCCGAATCCAACGCACTCGTCGGCCTTCACCGGAATGCGGGTCGCCGTGTCGGAAACGCAGTCCCGCCGAGGGGCCGCGGCGAGCGAAGCGGCTCTCGCCACATCGCGCGCCGGGGTCGGGGCGACCGTGGCGCATGCCATGAGCGTGAGGAGCAGGAAGGCGCCGGTGAGGAGGGTCTTGAGCATCGGAGGTACCTCATCCCGATGCTAGAACCGGCCCGAGCGCCGCGCAAGCGTTTCCGCCTCCGCGGTGGGCTTCGCGGGCGCGAGGAACTGCCGCTCGAGATCCGCGGGCGAAAGCGGACGCGCGAGGAGAAACCCCTGCGCCTCCTGACAGCCTCGCGAGCGCAGCCACTCGAGCTGCCCGGGACGCTCGATCCCCTCGGCCGTCACGGTGACCCCGAGGCTCTCGGCCAGCGACAGGATGGCGTTGGCGATGGCGGCGTTGCCCGCGGCAGTGTCCACGTCGTGCACGAACGCCTTGTCGATCTTGATGCGGTCGGGCGGAAAGCGGGTGATGTAGGCGAGCGAGGAATAGCCGGTGCCGAAGTCATCGAGCGCGACCCGGCAGCCGAGCTCGCGCAGCCGCTTGAGCGCGGTGCGCCCGGCGGCGGAGTCCTTGATCAGCACCGATTCGGTGATCTCCACCTCGATCAGAGACGCAGGAATCATGGCCGCCGCCGTCTCCTCGGCGATGACGCGCGCCGGGTCGCCATGCAGCAGGTCCTTGCCCGAGACGTTGATGGCCACCGGCACGGTGAAGCCGCGGTCTAGCCACGCGCGCAGCTGCCTGCACACCGCGCGCACCACCCAGCTGCCGATGTCGAGGATCAGGCCGCTGTCCTCGGCGATCTCGATGAAGCGCGTCGGCGGGATATCGCCGTACTCCGAGTCGCACCAGCGCAGCAGCGCCTCGACGCCCACCAGTTGATTGTCCCGCAGACGGAATTTGGGCTGATACACCAGGCGCAGGCGATCCTCGGCCACAGCGCGGCGCAGCCGCGCCTCGAGGTCGAGCCAGTTGCTCAACCGGCTGCTCATCGCAGGCGTGTAGACGGCAACCGACTCGGCGGCGCCGCTCTTGGCCTGGTACATGGCGGTGTCGGCGTGCTTGAGCACGGTGACGACGTCGCCGCCGTCGTCCGGATAGACGGCGAGCCCGACGCTGGGCGCCGGGTAGAACTCCAGCCCCTCGTAGAGAATCGGCTCCTTGAACGCCGCCGCGCAGGCTTCCGCGATCGAGATGGCGCGCGCGCGCGCCGCGGGATGCCGCAGCAGGATCACGAACTCGTCGCCGCCGAAGCGCGAGAGCGACAGGTGCTGGTTCTCGGCCCTGAAGCCCTCGAGCACGCCGCTGAGCTTCCCGGCGACGTTACGCAGAACCGCATCTCCCACCGAGTGGCCGAAGGTGTCGTTCACCCGCTTGAAGCTGTTGAGGTCGAGGTACACGATCGCCACGGCTTCCTGAAGGTGCGCCGCCTCGGGCACGAGCCGCTCGGCGGTCTCGATGCAGCACTGGCGGTTCGGCAGCCCGGTGAGCGGGTCGAAGTACGCGAGACGCTCGATACGCTCGGCGGCGGCGGCATTGCGCAGGATGTAATCGAGGCGTCGCGGCAGCAGCGCCCAGTTGACCGGCTTGCTGATGAAGTCCGTGGCTCCGGCGTCAAAGGCGCGGCCGATGGCCTCGGCGTCCTCGTGCCCGGTCACCATCACGATCGGCACGGTGGCGAAGCGCGGCTCCGAGCGCAGCCGGCGGCACACCGAGTAGCCGTCGAGGCCCGGCATGTCGACGTCGAGGAGCACGATCGCGACATCCTGCGAGCGGGCGGCCTCGAGTGCGGCCCCGCCGTTGTCGAAGGCCAGCGGCGTGAGTCCGCTCGCGCTGACCGCCTCGGCGAGCAGCAGGCGGCCGAGATCCTCGTCGTCGGCGATGATCGCGACGCCTGTCGTTGCGACCGTGCCGCTCATGCGCTCGCTCGCAGGCGCATCGCCGAGAGCTCGGCGATGAGCGCGGGATGGGCCGCGGCGAGCCGCTGACTGAGCTCGCGCGCGGCGGGGGTATCGCCCGCCTTGCACAGCCGCTCGAGCTGGCGGACATCCCGCGCGAAGGCGCCGGCGCCGACGTTGGCGGCGCTCGAGGCGAGCTTGTGGCAGACGGCGGCGGCCGCGGCGAGGTCGGAGGATTCGAGCGCGCGGGCAAGCTGCGCCAGGGACTCCGCGCAGCTCGCCTCGAAGAGCTCGACGAGCTTCGAATAGAGGTCCCCGTGTCCGTCGCCGCGCAGGCGGCGGAGCCCCGCGATCGCGGACGGATCGACGCTCGCGAGCGGCTCGGCGCGCGGGGCGCTGCCCGTCGGCG
>Ga0209267_1000530_pt1 | contig 27793 bp, 26 predicted proteins | sample GraSoiAngelo_137_FD_185894 | JGI IMG/M metagenome (GOLD analysis project Ga0209267, IMG submission 185894) | Grasslands soil microbial communities from the Angelo Coastal Reserve, California, USA - 14_0929_09_30cm (SPAdes) (version 2) | ecosystem: Environmental > Terrestrial > Soil > Grasslands ... | reverse complement strand
AATCTGTGGATGTTCCGCTTGTGAAGTCTCGATACAATGTGGTTGTCCTCGGTGCTGGGCATCCGCCTTCGCCAAGGCTTCGGCGTGACAAGTAACAGCGAGCCACCCGATATTCGATGATCACTATAAAGCCTAAATACGACGTGGTAATCCTTGGTGCGGGCCACAATGGTTTGGTCGCCGCGAGTTATCTCGGCCGGGCCGGGCTGAGCGTACTCTTATTAGAGAAGAACGATTACATCGGCGGGGCGACCACTTCGCAGAAAGTTTTTCCCGACTACGATGCGAAACTCTCCCGTTATTCCTATCTCGTCAGCTTGTTTCCGGAGAAGATCATTCGCGATCTCGGATTAAAGCTGGAATTGCGTCGGCGCGCAACCGGCTCGTTTACCCCTTATATTAAGAGCGGCCGGCACGATTGCCTTCTCCTGAGCAACGTCGACGAGAAGCAGAGCCGGCGATCGATTGTCGATCTTACCGGCAGCGACCGGGAGTACGAGCAGATGAAGAGGTTTTACAATCTGTCGCGCGTCTTCGCCGAACATAGTTGGGACTCCATGCTCGAGCCGCTTGTTTCAAAGGAGGAGATGAAACTTCGATTCGATCTCGACGATGTCTCGCGCGAAGCCTGGCGAAGTTTGGCTGAAGAGCCGCTGGGACGCGCACTTGAGCGGTATTTGCAGGACGATCTCGTCCGCGGCCTCGTTCTGACCGACGCTAAAGTCGGAGTCTTCACTCACCCGCACGATCCGTCACTCTTGCAGAACCGCTGTTTTCTTTATCACCTCATTGGGAACAAAACGGGCGAGTGGAAAGTGCCGGTTGGCGGCATGGGGGCGGTGACGCGTGAATTGGAGGAGGCGGCACGGAGCGCCGGAGCGGAATTTCTGACGAATGTCGATCTTAGTGTCAGTCCGGATCGGACTGTCGATCTAGGCGGGAAAAAGAAAACGATAGAGTTTCAAATCGACGGAAAAAAGCAAACCGTCGAATCACGATTTCTCTTAGTGAACTTCGGTCGCAACGTGCTGGCGAAATATTCGGGCAAAGGGTACCACCCCGAAGCGGTAGACGAGGGGAGCGTGTTTAAGATGAACATGTTGCTGCGCCGGCTACCGAAACTAAAGGCGAAAAAGTATCCGCCAGAGCAGGCATGGTGCGGGACGTTCCACAGCGACGAAGGCTACGAGCAAATGAATGCCAGTTACGAGCAGGCGGGCAAAGGGCGATTGCCGGACAAGACGCCGTGCGAAGTTTATTGCCACACGCTGACGGACAACAGCATCGTGTCGCCGGACCTACGCGCAAAAGGTTTCCACACGATCACACTTTTCGGACTCGATGCGCCCTATTCGTTGTTCTCCAAAGAAAATGAGAAGATGCGGAAAGAAGCGGAAAAGAAATTTCTCGAAAGCATGGGCCAATGGTTGGAAGAACCGCTGGAAGACTGTCTGGCGGTTGCGCGTGACGGAAGTCTTTGCATCGAAAGTAAAACCCCGGTCGATATCGAGAATTCGTTAGGCATGTATCACGGCAACATTTTCCAGGACGCGCCGACCTGGCCATTTGCAACGGCCAAAGAACAAGCCGGGACGTGGGGCGTGGAGACCGAATGGGAAAATGTTTTCCTCTGTGGTTCGAGCGCGCTTCGCGGCGGCGCAGTCAGTGGCATTCCCGGGCATAATGCGGCGATGAAAGTTCTTGGTTTGATTCAGAAAGCGTCCAAGCCTCAACGTCCAACGCTCGATGTCGAACTCAGCAGATCCATCTGACGTCGAATCAATCGAAGCGATAGTCGCGGCGGCTTACGATGTGATCTCCGGACCGGCCGGGAAGAAGCGCGATTGGAAACGGGAGCGATCGCTTTTCATTTCCGGCGCGCGTTTGATCCCGACAGCAGTCGATGCCGGCAGGAACGATGTCGATCTTGCGCCGCAGGTTTTGGATGTCGATGCCTACATTGCCCGGGTCAAACCGTATTTCGCGACTGCCGGATTCTACGAAAAGGAAGTCGCGCGGCGAGTCGAACAATTCGGCCAAATCGCGCATGTCTGGAGCACGTATGAATCGCGTCACGATCCGAACGATGCAGAGCCATTCATGCGCGGGATCAATAGCATTCAGCTTTTCAATGACGGAAGCCGCTGGTGGATTTTATCAATTTACTGGCAGCACGAAAGTCGGCAGCACGCGATTCCGGAAAAGTACCTTTAAGGTTGAGGCTTGCGGGAGTGCAGATGCTTCTTCTCCATCTGCACCGGCGGCCGCGGATGCGTGTCGCGATAACACTTTGTCCCAACACCTAAAAGAAGCGCGGCGATGACGAAACAGATAACGCGTTTCTCTTCCGGCGTGAGAACGAATCTGTGCTTCAGCTCGTCCCATTGCCAGTGTTCGGGGACTTTCAATCTGTTTCCTTCTTGACCCGCGGCCGGACACGGACAGACGGATAATTTCCTTTGATGTTCCTGTCGTAATACCCCGCTTTGGAATCGGCAGTCATCAAGCCTCGGTAAACTGATGGCGTCACCTCGAGATATCGATAAACCGCGCCATTTACGAATTCGATCTCAAGAATGTGCAGCCGCTTGCTGTAGCCGATCGATGCGATCCCTTTCGAAGCGACTGATTCGCGCGGAATACGCGAGGTGATGGCGGTCCGAGCCGGACTGACGGTATTATCCTCGAGAGAGTTGGCGATTAAGAGCCGCGAAGCGCAGAGGAACAACAACAACCAGACAGATTTCGCACTCATTCCGGGGAGTGACGTGATTCGTTAACACGCCGCGACAAGCCAAGTCGAGCAAAAATCTGAAACGCCGCCGACTCCATGTTTGCGCCATCGATACGGCCAATTGTTTCCGAGACCCGATTCAGACTACAGTATGAGAACTATCGCTATCATTTTTGCCTGCGCCATGATTCCCGCCTTGGCGTCCGCGGGGAAACGTCCGAAGAGCACACCAACGCCGACCCCAGCTCCAACTCCGGTCACTGTTGGAGTTCATGGCAACGAACCGCTGATCGCCGCCGCGCCGGATGGGACACTTTATATCAGCGCGTTGCAACACGTTTATAGTTCGACCGATTCCGGAGCGACTTGGACGGAATTACTCGGGCCGATCTACGCGTCGAGCATCAATCTCAATTCCGACAGTTCAATCTCCGTTGATCCGGGGAACAGACTTTTTTTCACCTTCGATTACCCCTACGCCGGCACAACCGCGGTTTGCACGAGCGACGATCGCGGAATCACCTGGAATTGTAATCCGGCAGTCGTGCCAGGCGGCACGGATCGCATGTGGACACTGGCCCCGACGCTGACGGACGATTACGAAGTTACGAATGAAGGACTTTACGAGACCGCGTTCTTGCATAGCACCGATCGCGGATCGACCTGGACACCGACGTCGTTAGGCGCGGGTTTGTTTGAACCGCAAACCGGACCGCTTCTGCAAAAGCCAGGCAGCACGAACGTGCTCCAGATCACGAAAATTTTCGGAACACTGCCGCAGGAAGTTCCGGAGCTGAAACTTTACGTTTATTCGCCGAACTCCCCCGGCTCGATCATCTCCGCCGTTCGCTCCACCGGATTGCCGATCCCGGCTGCATTACCCGGCGCTGCTCTCGGCAAAGACGGCGAACTTTGGGTCGTCTCGGAACAGCCCAACCCAGCCGGCGGATTCTCAGCCGTGCTGGCACATTCTTCGGATGAAGGAGTAACGTGGAGCAAGCTGCCGCCAATCTCGACCACCACAACTGGAACGGCGACGTTTACGTGGGTTGCAGCCGGAAGCCCGGGACATGTCGGCGTGATTTACTACTACACACCAGACAACGGCGATCCCAGCTTGCTGACGAACTCAACGTGGTCCGTGAGGTGGGCCGAAACGTTTAATGCAACCAGCCCAGCGCCTACGTGGACGGTGGGAAATATCGAATCTGCCGTTCACACCGGCCCGATTTGTGCCGCAGCAGGTTGCAGCGGCGATCATCGATTCGCAGGCGATTTCATCACCTCACTCATCGACGCGAACGACGTCGCGCACCTGACCTGGATGATAGAGAACATGTCCACGCAAAAGACGACGATTCGCTATGAGCGAATTCAGGGAACGCCGCCGTCAACCACAACCGGCCGGCGACATTAACGCCCGAGTGGAGTGGTGATCGCGGTGCCCGCCGGAGGTGTGAACTCGAACGTCGATCCCGGAATAGTCGCGCGCGTTTGATTTGAATAGATGGTGACGATTCGATCGCCGTTCGGCTGCACCATGTCGGTGCGTTCTGCAACGAGGTCGCTGTTCAAAAGCAGATCGAATTTTTGAAACATTCGCTTCACCGAAGGCGAGCGCGGAAGCAGCTGCAATTCGTAGCCAGTCGCAACCTTCCTGCCAGTGATTTGAAATGTCTTCTCTACGTTTTCCAAATTCAGCGCGGTGTTAATCGCGGCGATGGCGGCGTCAACCGGCGAGCGTTTGCCGAGCGTGTAATGCTCGGCTGATTTGAAATTTGGATAATAAATCCATAGATCGCGCCCATTGCTGACCGTGATGCTCGCCGAACTGCCGCCAATCTCACGCCGGAATTTATTCGGCGCGCGAAACGAGATCTTGCCCGAGCTGACGATCGGTTTATTCAAGAGATGCATCGTCTTCTGTTCCTGAAAGTCGGCGCGTACGTCCGGCGACGACACGCGTCGTTCCGCGATGCGGGCGAGAAGATTCTTTATATCCGCTTCTGACAACGACTGACCGCGCACCACCGAGGCGAGGGAAATCAAGATGAATAGGAGAGGGGACAGCTTGCGCATGCGATGATTGTCGTTCTTAGAAGATGTCGATCTTATATCGGCTGCGGTGCCTTCACCGTCCGCTCCAGACTTTTGGTTTGGCTGCCGCCATGGCCGGCAACGCAAAGAAAATTGTCGCCAGCAAGCTCCAGAAAATCCCGATCGCACACGCGATGCCGAGTCCGCTGAGGGAAGGATTACGCGCCCAGCCTAACGAACCGAATCCGCTGACCGCCGTCAGGCCTGCGAGAATAACCGGCTTGATGACTCCTGCGACGTCGTGCTCCAGCTCACGCGTCTTTTGCCAGACGAGCACGACGTAAATCCCATAGTCGACGCCGATGGCGAGGACGAGCCGGAACGAGAGCACGTTGAGTAAGTTTAGGTGAAGACTAAGCAGCTTCATCGTCGCGATCATAGCACCAATGCCAAAGGCCAGCGTTATGATTTGGATCAACCAAAGTCGAAAGTCACGATACAAAATGGCCAACAAGCCGATGTCGAATAACGCCATCAACGCGCTGATTATGAGCAATTGCCGGTGTGACCACGGTTGCAGGTCCGCCAGAGCGTAGCTCCAGCCGGAGAGTATCACCGGTACACCAGGCACACGCAGATCGCGATCGAGTTGTTCACTTTGCGCGTGGGTTGTGACCGGCTCGTTTGTGGTGGCGAATCCAGTCGTTAGGAGCGGATTTCTGGCGAAATATCGATCTACGAGAAACCACCAGCTCGACGATTTCGGCAATTGTGTTCGCCAATCGGGCAGCGTTGCCCTCGGGTCGATAACTGCCTGCAAATCGTCCAGCAACTTGAACGCCGGCGCGAACGAGTCGGGGCTGAAGCCTTCGGCGCTCAATGTTTCCTCGAGAGTCTGACGCGCCGTCGGAAGATTAACTCCGCGAAGGTGTTCGCGATTTTTTTCCATCCATATTGGAGAAAGACACAGCGGCGCCGGTGTCGAGAAACCTTTGATTTTGCCGGCTTCCTGAAGTGCCGCCCAATGCGACGAGATTTTTTGCCAATCATCATGCAATTCCTCAGCGTCGCCCGCCTGCACGATTGCGAGCACCGGCTCCCAGCGGGCTGGCATTTTCTCCATGATCGCTTGCAACGCCTCCCCGGCGCGGCTGTTTTTTGGCTCGAGCGAGCGTGCACTCGCTTCGAAATGGAGCGGAGGGACGGGTGAAAAACCAATCACGGTCAGCAAGAAGAGAATTCCTCCGGAGGCAATGATCATAGGCGCGGGGCGTTGCACGCTCCAGCGGACATATTTTTTCACGATCTCGAACACCCAGTCGGGTCGCTGCGGCGCTTGCCGTGGTCGCACGAACAAAAACAGAATCGTGCACATGAAGAGCCCGGCGAAAAAAATGCCAATCGCAATCAGGACGCCGAGATGGGAGAAACCCATCGAGCCGCTCAGGATCAGCGCCAGAAAACCAACTGCTGTGGTAAGTGCGCCAAAAAAAACCGCGCGGCCAAGTTTTGCCACCGACGTAGCGATGGCTTGTTGATATTCCTCGCCATCAAATCGGGCCTGTTGGTAGCGGCCGAAGATCAGGATCGCAAAGTCGACGCCGAGTCCGACCAGAATCGCACAGAAACCGACCGCGACCATGCTCAGCCTTCCGAAGATCAGCAACCCGGCTGCAAGTGCGACCAGACAAGAGAGCAAAAGTGAAAAACCCATTCCGAGCAGCGGCAACCATCTTCGAAAACCGATGAAAAAAATAATGCCGACGAGGAGGACGGAACTGCCGAGCGTCGCCACAATGTCGTAACGCATGCTCAAAGAAATCTCGGCGACGTAAGCCGAGCGGCCGGTGACCAGAACTTCCAAGGGTCCGCCATCCCAACCATCGCTCGCGCGCGCGCGAAAAATATTTACCTGACGCATCAACCGCTGACATTCGAACGCGTTCAACGAAGGTTGATTGGTGACCGCCAGGAAAACGCGCATGGTGCGGTCGGGTGACGTGAGCGGCTGTTCCTGCTCAATCGCGTTCGCTTCCGCGAATGGCTTCAGCGCTGGCCCGATAATGCCGAGGGGATCGAACGCGAGTTCAAACTCCGGCCGCGGCGAGCCGGCTTCGATCTGCTGATGTAAGCGATGCAATCGCTCGCGAATTTTGTCCGGCTGCAAGATCGAGATCGTTTGCTCGAACGCCGCCGGCTCCAGATTCAGGAGCAATGGAATCGCAATCCATTGCAAATCGCGAATGCCATCCGGCGTTTCCATTGGAGAGCCGGCTAACACGCGATCGCACCACGGTTGCTTCCGCAAATTCTCCGCAAATATCGGCCCGAATTCCTCCAGCTTGTCGACGTCTTGAGGCTGGCAACGCAGAGCGAATGTCAGCTCACGCGTTTGTTCGAAGTCGCGATCGTAAATTTTCAAACCCTGGACCGACTCGAAACCTTTTGGGAGCATGTTGATCACGTCGGAGTCGAGCTCGATTCGCATGACCAGAATGACGAGGCAGGCGGCTGCGAGTGCTGCGACGCCAAACCAGACGAGCAGGCGTCGTTGCGCCATGACGCGTGCGATCAAATTACTCATCCGCATAACCGGGACAGTGTTCTGTAACTGTCCCGCCTTTACAACGCTTGGTTCCGGTTGAAATGGCTGGCGCGTACCGTTGGGAGTGACACCGGCCTGAAGACCGGTGTTAGTCAAATTCCGGCAAGGGTCAGAATCGGAAAAGAAAAGTTTCCGATCCCGAAACATGACGCACCTGATGTCGGTCCCGTCCGCCACCGGACGGACTCGCCGCGGCGAGGGCGTGAAGGATCTTGTCGCGCAATTCGAGCCATCCGCGCAGTTGCTGCGGTGCGCCGTCGATCGGACCCGACCAGTCGCGGCCAGCGAGCGGTCCCTTGATTTCAGCGGAGGTCGAATCTTGTCGCAAAAATAGAAGATTTACCCCAGGCCCTTTCGAGAACGTCAGCTCGAAGTCGCCGTTCGGCGAGAACCGCACGAATACATCGCCGATGACCGTCGCTTTCGGATTGCGATAAAGAAGTTGCCCGCTGCGCGTCTGCCAATCAGCCCTCGCCTCGGCGAATTCATGCGGAGCTGTCGTGGCGCAGCTCGTAAGAGCGACGAGGAACGCGAGTAAGTAGAGGCGATTGACCCCAATCGCCTGGGCGATTCGGTGAATTGCCCCTACCATCACGACGCGACGCCAACCCGCGTCGGCAGCTCTTCTTTATTCGGCACTAGCGTCCGTCGCGGGACAATGCCGAAATGTTTCTGCAACCAAACCAGAAAATAGAACACCCACATTCGCCAGCGGATCCCGAAAGAATTACCTACGTTGCCGCCGAGCACCGCATTCACTGCCGGCGCAACTCCGAGCACATTGCGCGGGGTTAGAAATATTTCCACGAACTCCTTTGTGTACCACGCGTTCACGAACCGCAGATAAATGTCCATCGCGCGATTCACCGCCCGTTCGTAACGCCGAAAAAGTTTTCTCGCTCGTTCGGGGTGGTCGAGAACTTCGTCCAAAGCGTCGGCGCATTGTTCGCCGCTGAAAACGGCCAGGAAAACGCCGCTGCTGAAAATTGGATCGATGAAACCGGCAGCGTCACCAGCGAGCAACCAGCGATCGCCATGGAGTTTTGTACTGCGATAAGAAAAATCTGCGGCGGTATAAACCTCCGATCCGCGCTGCGCACTTGTCATTCGTTTGGCGATGATCGGTTGCTCGGCCAGCGATTGTTCGAGGAAATTTTCAGCGCTCAATTTCGATTTCTTAAACGTATCGCTATCGAGAACGACGCCAATGCTGGTGCGCTCGGTCGTGAGCGGGATCAGCCAGAACCAGCGATCGATCCCGCGGATCAAGAGCGTGAGCGTTCCGTCGATTCCTTCGGCCCGCCAGACCCCGTCGTAATGCGCAAAGATCGACAACTTCTGGAGATGATCGTAGCTCTTTTTGATTCCAAACTTCGTGCCGAGGACGGAATTGCGGCCGCTCGCGTCGATGAGATAACGAGCGCGAACATTTTCCACGGAGCCGTTTCGTCGAACGGCAAGATCGACATGTTCATTGAGGAACTCAACGCGATCGACCGCCACTTCTTCATGCACTTCGGCGCCGCTTTCACGCGCGTGATCGAGTAAGAGTTTGTCGAAATCAGATCGCGTGACCTGGTAAGCGTGGTCGGTTTGGGAACGGAATCCGTCTTTGAAGTAAAACTTCGTTCCCGGTTCCGAGCAGGCGCCGAAGATTTCGCCGCCGAACTTTTTGAGGAAACCGGCGCGCCGGAATTTCTCGTGCAATCCGAGGCGGGTGAACGCTTTCATGCTGAACGGCAACAGCGATTCGCCGATGTGAAACCGTGGAAATTTTTCGCGCTCGAAGACAATGACGCGCCGATTGGCTCGCGCGAGCAACGCAGCTGCGGTGCTGCCGGCCGGCCCGCCGCCAATGATCCCGACGTCGTAGAGGTCAGCATTCATCTGTTGATTATGTTAACCAGCTTCAATGCGAAGCAAAGGTCGATCGAGCTCTCGTGGCCGCATCCACTCCAATGTTTAAAATTGCAACCCCTCACCTTCATCCTCTCCCCTTGAGAAGGGGAGAGGGCAGGGTGAGAAGTCGGTGAACACTTGGCCGCAAAGTAACTGACCAACGACCGACACAGACGAAACGCGGATCAGGAACGGAAATTCAGGGTTCGGAAATCTGTGCTAATCTGTGCTCCAAAATGAAGCTGATCGACAAATTCGTCTCTCGCGAACTGCTCGTGAACGTGCTGTTTGCGATCGCGGTACTCAGTCTCGTGCTCGTCGTCGGCAACATTTTTCGGAGACTGTTGCCCTTGCTGGTGAATCACGATGTGCCCGTGGAATATTTGCTCGCGTTCATCGCCTACGTTTTTCCGTTCTCGCTCATCTTCACCATTCCGTGGGGACTGCTCACCGCTATCCTGCTCGTGTTTGGTCGTCTCTCGGCCGATAACGAATTGATCGCCCTCCGCGCAAACGGCGTAAGCGTGCCGCGTGTCGCCGTTTCACTCGCAGTTATCGCGCTCACGTCTACCGCGCTTTGTCTTTGGCTCACGGTCCAAGTGTCGCCAGCCGCGCAGAAAAAATTGCGCAGCACCATCTTCGATCTGGCCACGCGCGATCCGATGGCGCTCTTCGGTAGCGACCAGGTGATCGATCAATTTCCGGGGCGAAAGATTTACGTCGGCAAAAAGGACGGGAACAAGCTCGAGAACATCACCGTGTTCGAGCTCGATCAGAAATCGATGCCGATGCGAGTAACGTTCGCGCGCACCGGCATGCTCGAGGCCGATCTCGAGAACAAACGGATTCTGATGCATCTCTACAATGCGCGTTATCAGCAGCGCGACGAGAAAGACCCGGCCGACCTGCGCAAAATCAAGGATGGCATCAGCATGTCGGAAGGAACATTGCCGATCAGCCTCGAGGAACTTTACGAGAAAGAGAAGAAACGGCCGAGCCGCTCGGCGATGTCGATCGAGCAATTGCTCGACCAACTGAAAAGTGAAAGCACGCGCGCACGCAGCGAAAGCCGGACCGAGATCAACAAACGATTTTCGTTTCCGTTCGCCTGCGTCGCGTTTGCGATCATCGGTGTCCCGCTTGGCGTGACTGCGCACCGCCGAGAAACTTCAATCGGATTCGCGATGGGATTGATCGTCGCCGTCGCTTATTTTCTTTTCGTCATTATCGCCGACACGCTCCGCGGAAATCCCAAAGTCCATCCCGAACTTCTCATCTGGGTCCCGAACATTCTCTTCATCATTCTTGGCGCATTCTTGTTCCGGCGACTAGCGAGACAGTAGCCTTCTGTCATGTCGAGCGCAGTCGAGACATCTCTTAAACTGTTCTCTGAACGCAAAGCGTCAGGTGCGCAGAAACAGTTAGAGATTCCTCCACTTTGGTCGGAATGACAGAAAGCGGGTGCCGAACGTTCTCTTCATCATCCTCGGGGCGGTCTTGTCCTTCGCCGGCGACTAATCGCTTAGTTTCGATCAGTTTTGAATCTTTGGAGGTTCTCGCAGGGACTTCTGAACGGCGACGATAATTCGGCCAACAATCCATCCGATGGTGAGCCATTGAATCGTTCCCATTACGGAAAACCAAACGAGGGGAAAGCGAAGCGATTCCCAGTCCCGGGGGAACCAAATTGAGGAACGGAAAGGACAATAATAAGTGGCAGATCCAGTCACGCAGCGTACAGCCAACCTTCGCCCGAAGTTGGCGATTGCCGGTCTTCGAAAATTAATGCGGCAAGCGCAAAGATAAACATGATGTGGAGCAGCCCTGCCAACGCACCGATTAGCCAGGCAATTTTCATATCTGTTTCTCACTTCCAAAATCCACTGTGAGCTCGACGGTGTCGGCGACGGCGACGTGGATGTCGCGGAGTTGAATCTCGCCGAGCGGGATTGATTCGAGCGGAAAAGATCTCTCGATCGTTCGAGCAAACAACGGCTGAAGCGCTGCGCACGCGAAGGAACCGAGTTTGCCGTCGCCTTTGCATTTGAGCTGCGAAATTTTCACGACAAATTCGTTGCTGACGTCGAGCTGGGCGTAGATGTCGATCTTGGCGCGAGTAAAAAATTTCTTGGCCCAGATCTGGATGTCGGCGGCCAGCGAGCGCCGGCTCCGCGCCCGCATCGCGAGACGGACTCGTTCGAGATCAATTCCGTACAAACGCGCGCGTCCTCCGCCGATTCGGCCGATTGCTTCTTCGAGATCGAGCTGCGCGGCGGAAAGTACGAGTTGTCCCTCCCGTGCCCTCTGCGCGACCAAGACAGCGTCGCCCTTGGCATCGGCACCCTTGTGAAAAACGACGTCACGCGTTTCCATTCGCAAATCGATCGCCACGCCGTAAACGGAAACGTGGCGGCCACTCACCGTCACAAGCGCGACTTCGAAAGCAGGCTTGGTTTCGCCTTCGACCTTCGCGAGCGGCGGAGTAGGGGAATCGAACTTTGCGCCGTCCAGGTTGATCCGGATTTCGTCGACCAGGGGAAATACGCGCGACCGAAGATCGACAATCCGTCCGGATTTCTGGACGAACCGGTGCAGCGCCGCGTCCAGCGCCTGGGCAAGGTCGTCCTTGGGCGAGGGAAAGTCTTTGCGGCCAAGGTTTAGCATGGATTTAGAAAACAGTGAGAGATGTCTCGACTTCGCTCGACATGACAAAGAGGAGAAAACAAGTTGAAAATCGAGAGTTCGCCACTAAATTCCGCGTTCCCTTATGGCAAAGACAGCCTGGATCAATCGCAACGAGCGTAAACGCGCGACGGTGAAGAAATACGCCGCGCTCCGCGCCGAGCTTAAAGCGAAGAAGGATTACGCCGGTCTGGCGCAGCTTCCGCGCGATGCCAGCCCGACGCGGGTGGTGAACCGCTGCGAAGTGACCGGCCGCCGCCGCGCGTTCATCCGCCGGTTCAAGGTCTCGCGGCTGACGTTTCGCGAGCTCGCCTCGCAGGGACTGATCCCTGGCGTCACGAAGTCCAGCTGGTAGAATTCCAGAGGTCGATTTTCGGGTGCGCCGCGCGCGCTCGTAAAATGAACTCTTTGTTAATGCTTCCGCTCGCAGACGTGCCGGTAACGCAATGGGATCCGCCGGCCATCATCATTGGCAAACTGGCCGTGATCGCGGCGTTGGTTGGATTGAACGGATTTTTCGTCGCCTGCGAGTTCGCGATCATCAAAGTGCGCGCCAGCCAGCTCGACGAATTGGCGGAGGAGGGGAACCCGCGGGCGCGTTTCGCGAAATATATTCGCTCACATCTCGACGCCTATCTTTCGGCGACACAACTCGGCGTGACAGTGGCGAGTCTGGCGCTGGGGTGGCTCGGTGAAGAATTTCTCGCGCACCTGCTCGAACCATTTTTTGTATTGGCGAACATTCACTCGCACGTATTCGTCACGTCCGTCTCGGTCGCGCTCGCGTTCATCGGAATTACGTTCATGCACATCGTGTTCGGCGAGCTGGCGCCGAAGTACACCGCGATCGCGAGTCCACTGACGGTTTCGCTGCGATTGGTCCGGCCGTTGGGCGCATTTTATTTTTTGTTCAAGCCGGCGATCTGGATTTTGCACAAGTCATCGAATTTTCTTTTGCAGGGCATGCTGCGAATGAAACCGATTCCGGCCACGGAGCTGGCGCACAGCGAAGAAGAATTACGGCTCATTATCGAACAGAGCGAAAAGTCGAAGGAAGTTTCGCCGCTCGGCCGAAAGCTCGTGCTCAATGTGCTTGATCTGCGCGAGCGCGTCGTGCGCGATATCATGACGCCACGCGGCGAAGTTGTTTATCTCGATTTGGAAGACGACTTCGAAACGAACGCGAAGAAGGCGATCGAATCGCGGCACACGCGGTTTCCGCTTTGCCGCGAGAATCTCGACAACGCGATTGGATTGATTCACATCAAGGAACTGGTGCCGATGATGCGCGATCCGAACCCCGATTTGATGCGGATCAAGCGCGAATTGATTCCGGTCCCGGAGATGATGCAGCTCGAAAAATTGCTGAGTCTTTTTCTGGGCAAACACGCACATCTGGCGATCGTGGTCGATGAATACGGTGGCACGGTGGGCATGGTGACGCTGGAAGATGTGCTTGAGGAATTAGTGGGCGACATCCAGGACGAGTTCGATACGGACAAGGAGGAATTTAAAAAGATCAGCGCGACTGAATTCACCGTGGACGGCACGCTCGGGCTTTATGAGTTAAACGATCTCGCCAAACTCGAACTGGAAAGTCCGGACGTGAGCACGATCGGCGGTTATGTCACCCACTTACTCGGACATCTGCCGAAGCAAGGTGAGCAGGTGAAGATTGATAATTATTGCGTGACCGTGACTCAGGCCGACAGTCGCCGCATTCGCCAACTCCATTTTAAGAAGCTGAAGGAGCCGCAAACAACCGCCGCGGTAACCTAACCGGACGTCGCGCTCTCAAATGGAGGGCGCCGCGCTTGTCGGCGCCTTTCATTGTCATTCCGAGCGAAGTCGAGGAATGGAGCGAGTGGGACGAGCGACATGAACGGCTGCGCCGCGAGGGAAGCGGCGAGAGAGTCGGGAGACGAACGAGTTCAATCGATCGAGAGAATATCTAGAGATGTCTCGACTCCGTTCGACATGACACGAAAATAAAACGCCGCTACAACATGCAGTTTCTGGTCGAAATAGAAGTCACCTGTCCGCACTGCGGTGAAGTTTTCCCGTTGGAGATAGACACTTCGGAATCGGAGCAATCGCTGATCGAAGATTGCAGCGTTTGCTGCCGGCCGATTAACCTTACCATTCGCTGTCAGCCGGGCGCCATTGATTCACTCACTGCCCGCTCGTAAACCCTTTCGGGCCTACCCGGCTATGTCGTCTCTCGCCCGCGGGCTCCATTGTCGATCTTGCGTTTGCCGGCATTTGACTCTCTAAGCGGTCGTAGCTTGCAGTTGTGCTCGCAGGGCGGGACGCCGCCGCAATTGTCTCGTGAGCGCCTCGATTGCGCGCAGCGTCGGCAAGCTAATGTGATGTTCCATTCCTTCGACGTCGTGATAAATGACACGATCGCTCAGGCCAAGAAGCTTCAGGAAATCAGTGAGCAGTTTGTGGCGATGCGCGATGCTGCGGGCGAGCTTTTCGCCAGCCTCGGTCAGGACAAGACCGCGATATTTTTCGTATTTGAGCAATCCTTCCGCATCGAGGCGTTGCACCATGTTGGTCACGCTGGCCTGGGAAATTTCCAAAGCTGCCGCGATATCGACGACTCTGGCGTAGCCCTTGGAATTGATGAGCTCGAGAATGCGTTCGAGATAATCTTCGACCGTGGAGGAACTGCCGAGGGCGGATGAAAACTTTTTACTTGGCACGGCCTGGATTTTAAAGCGCGGGCCAAGATAGTCAACCAAATAAATGATTGGCTATTGACATAATAATAAAGGCCTATAAGTAAATTAGCCTAACCTAATCCTCGGCATATTGATGAATCAACCCGACCGCATTTTGGTAACTGGACCGGACGTCGGTTGGCGCCGGCGAGCAGGACAGGTCTCGCTCGCCGAAGTTCATCGCAGCGTCGTCGTCCCGGTGACGGCTTCCTTTTGGAGAAAGCTGCTCGCTTTTTCCGGGCCCGGTTTTCTTGTGGCCGTTGGTTACATGGATCCCGGCAATTGGGCGACCGACCTGGCGGGCGGGGCCAGATTTGGTTACGCGCTGTTGTTTGTCGTGATGCTTTCCAACTTGATGGCGATCCTGCTGCAACATTTGTGCATCAAGCTCGGCGTGGCCACCGGACGCGACCTCGCGCAAGCTTGTCGCGATCATTATTCGACGCCGACAGTTTGGTTTCTTTGGATTCTTTGCGAAATCGCCATTGCCGCATGTGACCTGGCCGAAGTGGTCGGCTCCGCCATCGCCTTGCAACTTCTTTTCGGGATTCCGCTGGTGTGGGGTTGCGGCATTACCGCGCTAGATGTGCTAGCCGTTCTTTACCTTCAACAAAAGGGTTTTCGTTATATCGAAGCGCTGGTGATCACGTTGATCGCAACCATCGCCGGTTGTTTCAGCGCCGAGCTGATCTTTTCCAAACCAAATCTCTTGAGCGTGGTGGGCGGTTTTGTGCCCGGCCCTCACATCATCATGAACCAGCAAATGCTTTACGTCAGCATCGGCATTCTGGGTGCGACCGTTATGCCGCATAATCTTTACCTGCACTCTTCGATCGTGCAGACGCGCAAGTTCGAGCAAACGTCGCAAGGCAAACGCGAAGCGATCAAATATGCCAGCATCGACTCGACCGGCGCGCTCATGTTCGCGCTCTTCATTAACGCTGCGATCTTGGTACTGGCTGCGTCAGTTTTCCATTGGTCTGGTCATCAAGAAGTCGCTGCAATCCAGGACGCCTATCAACTGCTCAGTCCGCTCCTCGGCGTCACTTTTGCCAGCGCGCTCTTTGCCATCGCACTTCTCGCGTCCGGCCAGAACTCGACTCTGACCGGAACGCTCGCCGGCCAGGTGGTGATGGAAGGTTTCCTGAACATTCGCATTACGCCATGGCTGCGCCGGCTTATCACGCGAGGCATTGCTATTATCCCAGCGGTGCTGGTCATCGGCATTTTCGGTGAAGGCAAAACTACCCAGTTGCTCATCGCCAGTCAGGTTCTGTTATCGATGCAACTCGGCTTTGCCGTTTGGCCGCTGCTGCGATTCACGGATGAAAGGGCGAAGATGGGCGAATTTGCGAACAAGCTCTGGTTGAAAATTCTTGGCTGGACGACGGCGGCGATCATTATTGTGCTGAATGTGAAACTGCTCTTCGACACGTTTATGCCTGACACGCTCCTGAAAGAGTTCTACCAGTTTCTCCATCTGCCCCCTCCTGGGTAATAATCCGCGCCGCCGTGTATCACCACATTCTCATTCCGCTGGAGAACACTCCCGCTGATGAAACAATTCTGGCCCACATCAAGGCACTCGCCCGCATGACAGGGGCGAAGTTGCTTCTCGTCCACGTCTCCGATGGATGGGTGGCCCGAAATTTTGATCAATTAAAGCTGGCCGAGAGCGAAGAAATGAAGCAGGACCGCGCATATCTGGAACAACGCCGACGCGAGCTGAGCGGTGAAGGTTTTTCCTGTGACGCCGTTCTCGCGCTTGGGGAACCATCAGATGAAATTATCAAACTCGCCCAGACGCGTGATGTCGATCTTATCGCAATGACGACGCATGGCCACCGGTTCTTGAGCGACATTATCCACGGGGCCACTGCGGATAAAGTGCGTCACGTGGTAGATATTCCCGTCTTGCTACTTCGCGCGGGCAAGTAAAACTGCGTGCGCTTGATGGGCGGCCCGTTTAAAAAGAGGGCGTGAAGGTCCTCTTTCTCACCAACGAATATCCTCCGCACATTTACGGAGGCGCCGGCGTCCACGTTGGTTATCTCTCACGCGAATTGGCGAAAACGATCGATGTCGATGTTCGCTGTTTTGGCGATCAAAATTTCAAAGAAGGCCGGCTCAAGGTCACTGGCTTCGAACTGGACACGAGCAGCTTCACTTGTCCAAAGCCGTTGCAATCGGTTTTCGGCGCACTTCGCCGCTGCATCGATTTCAACACTACCAACATCGACGCCGATCTCGTTCATTGTCACACCTGGTACAGCCATTTCGGCGGAATTCTCGCGAGACTGAATTACGGGATTCCACTCGTCGTCACGACACACTCGCTCGAACCGCTCCGGCCGTGGAAGCGCGAACAACTCGCCGGCGGCTACGATTTTTCGCTCTGGGTTGAAAAAACGGCGCTTGAAGTGGCGGATGCGATCATCGCTGTCTCCGGCGAAACCAAACGCGACATCGAGCGCCTGTTTGCTGTCGATCCAGCGCGCGTGCACGTGATTCACAACGGCATCGATCTTGACGAATATCGGCGAGTCGAAGCGACCGATGCACTCGTGCGCGACGGCATCGATTCAAAAAAACCGTATCTGCTTTTCGTAGGCCGAATCACGCGGCAAAAGGGAATCATTCATCTGGTGCGCGCAATTCCATTCATGGATCCCGATTTTCAAATCGTTCTTTGCGCAGGCGCGCCGGATACGCCGGAGATCGCTGACGAAATGAAGGAAGCCCTTGCTGCCGCGCAAAAAAAGCGCGGAGACATTTTTTGGATCGAAGAGATGCTCGATCGTCGCGCCGTGATCGAACTCTACTCCCACGCGGCGGTGTTTTGCTGTCCGTCGATTTACGAACCGTTTGGCATCATCAATCTCGAAGCGATGGCATGCGAAACCGCAGTGGTGGCCAGCGCCGTCGGCGGAATCAAAGAAGTCGTGGTCGACGGCGAGACCGGCTTTCTCGTTCCGATCGAACAAATGAAAGAGAGCCCGTTCGAGGCGACGAATCCGGAAAAATTCGAGCGCGATCTCGCCGCACGAATCAACCAGTTGATGAAAGATCGACAACTACGCGAAAAATTCGGCAAGGCCGGCCGGAAACGCGCCGAAGAAAACTTCAGTTGGAGCAAGATCGCGCAGAAGACGACGGCGCTGTATGAATCGTTGCTCAAATAAACTGAAAATCACAGAAACTTAATGAGAGGCGACGGCGCGCGTCCCTCCAGCCGGAATTTTGAACGATTCGATTTGTTGTTTGATTTCGTGAACGAAGTTCGCGGCGCCGGCGCCGTTCACCACCCGATGGTCGAACGTAAGCGACAGCGTGATGACTTCGGCGGTTTCATTCTTCTTTCCGTTTGGAATCAGCTCGCGGTGAGCCGTGCCGACAAAAAGTGTGCCGACTGACGGCGGGACCACGATTGGCGCTCCCGCTTTCACGCCAAAAGCGCCGAGACTGGTGATGACGACCGGAGCGTTCATCGCGTCAACGCGGCCAGACCGCGTCGCCGCGATCGTTTCGTCGTAAATTTTCACAAACTCGGGCCAGCTCTTTTTGTTCGCATCGACAATCACCGCGGTCGCCAGCCGATCGTTTTCGAGCGCGACCGCGACACCGAGATCGAAGGTTTCATTTTCGACGATGCCTTCATCTTCGAGAATCAAACGCCGGAACGGCGCGTGTTTTTCCATCGCGCGTACCACTGCCCACGCGATCATGACGGAAGGCGAGGGGGCATTCTTGCCATTTTTCTTTTTCGCCGCCTCGCGCGCCTTGCGGATCGTTTCCCAACGCGCGTCGATTTGGAGATTGGCCGGAATCACGCGCGAGAGTTTGCGCATAATCGTCGGCGACAGGGCAGGCTCGATTCCTCTGTGATGACGGGTGTCCTCGTGCGGGATTTTTTCCGACTTTGCGGTCGCCGCGGCGATCGCCTTTACAGCGCCGTCACTTGAAGGCTCAGCGGTCAGGATCGTCCCGAGTTCCTGGCCGATGTCGACGGTGTCGCCGACTTTTGTTTTCCATTCGCCCATTGTGCCGGCGAACGACGATTGGATCGGATAAACCGCCTTATCGGTTTCGACTTCGCAAAGATCGTCATCTAGCGCGATGGCATCTCCCGGTTTTTTCAAGAGCGAAACGATTTTGGCGTTGCGAATGCCTTCGCCCATAATCGGAACGGTGATCTTTTGCGCGTGACCTTTGCTCATGTCGATCTTCGGCGTCGTGGTGTAGGGGCGGTCGCCGCGGCGACCGCGTTCATCTGATTCTGCAGCCGGCACGGCCGCCTCTACAGTTGCTCGTTCATGCTTTGTCGCAACCGAGCGTTTGATTGCGGCAACGATTCGTTCGACGTCCGGAAGCGCGGCGTATTCGTAGATCGGATTGTAACCGATCATGACGTTGGCTTTGCTGACGAGAATCGGCGGGCTGACCATCTCGCTCCAAAGATCGGGCCGCGCGGTGATGTGCGAGATGATCATCTGACCGACGCTGCAATTTTCAGTGTCTTCCTGCACCACCACCAGCCGCCCGGTTTTGTGGACCGACCTTGCGATCGCATCTTTGTCCCAGGGAACGATCGACCGCAGATCGAAAAGCTCGACGCTCATTTCTCTGTCGATCTTAGCGACCGCTTCGAGCGATTTCTCAACGGTGTTGCCCCACGCCACCAATGTCACATCCGATCCTTCGTGGAATTTGCGCGCCTGACCTAAGGGCACAGCGCCAATCGGTTCCCTGGATTCGCGTTCCGCCCAAAACATGTGTTTCGGAATTAGAAACAGAACCGGATCCTCGCCGTGCATCGCGGTCCAAAGCAGACCGGCGGCGTCTTCCGGAGTGCTCGGGATGACAACACTAAGTCCGGGATAATGTGCGAACACGGATTCGTTCGCCTGGCTGTGCCACAAACTTCCGCCGGGCAGATAAGCGGCGTAAGGCGCGTAAATCACGGCGGGACATTTCCAATTCCCGAACGAGCGCCAGCGCAAGTTCGAGATATTGGTCACGAGCTGGTTGAACCCTGGGTAAATGAAATCGATGAATTGGAGTTCGAACACGGGACGGCGACCGTAAGCGGCGAGTCCGCATGCGACGCCAAGAATGGTTGATTCAGCCAGCGGCGAATTAAAAACCTGCTTGGGAAATTCGGTCGAAAGTTTTTGGGTGAGCCGAAATACTCCGCCTTTTGGATCTTCAATGTCTTCGCCGAAAATGACGCGGCGCGGATCTTCTTCGAGGCCGAGACGCAAAGTCTTGTTCACGGTGTCGCCGATCCGATATTTGCCAGGGGGCAAAATCTCCTTGTCGATCTTCGGCAGCGCGCCGGTGACATTTGCTTCGAGTTCGTTCGGAGAAGGATTTTCAGCTTTTTCAGCGTCTCCGTATTCGCGGCGAATTCGCTCTTTGATTTCGTTGTCGATCTTCGCGAATTCTTCGGGCGTAAGCACGCCCTCAGCGATCAATTTTTCCTGCCAGCATTTGACTGGATCGCGTTTCTCGATTTCCGCCAACTCCGCCGCGCTTCGATAAAGTTTTTGATCGTCGGAACTGGTGTGACTGGAAAGCCGTTCCATCGTAACCCACCAAAAATGCGGACCGCCGCCAGCGCGCATTTTTTCTATTGCGCCGGCGGCGGCATCGTAAATTTGTTGAACGTCTTCGCCGGCTAGCTCCTTCCATTCGTTAGGTTCGAGAACACCGAGCGCGAGCGGATTAATTTCTCGGGTCGGACTGCTAATGCCGTAAGCGTTGTCTTCGACGACAAACAGCACGGGCAACTTTTTCTCTTTCGCGAAACAGACCGCTTCGAAGAAATCACCCTGCCGAGTGGCGGCGTCGCCGACAGTTGTGACGACGACATTTTTTTTGCCGTCCAACTGAATTCCCCAGGCCATTCCGCAACCGGGAAGAAGCTGTGAACCGGTCGGCGTCGGCACGCTCCAAATGTGGCGCTCCAGATCGCTATAATGCGACGGCATCATTCGTCCGCCGCTGCCGGTTTTGCGTTTGGCAAAATATTCTAGCGCCAGCTGTTGAGTCGTCATACCGCGGCCAAGCACCAGGCCGCGATCGCGATAATAAGGAACGATGTAATCGTCCGGCTCCATTTGAATGGAAACGGCGGCAAGCGCTTCGTGACCCATTCCGGAGACATGAAAGTGGCCTTTGCCCTGGCGATTCAGATTTTGCTCGCGCAAATCAGCATGCCGGCTCTCAAGCATGATCGTGAGAAGGCGCAGCTTATCTTTCTTGCTCAGCTCCGGCATACGATGTCGATCTTACAACTGCAGTTGCAGCTCGACAATCGCCCGAATTGATTTCGAATAAAAGATTGCCGATGGAAGAGGCGAAAATGAAGCGGAGTAGGGGAGTGATCGAACGGTTTCGGGAATTTCTTCCGCCGTGCAACGCCATTATTTCTCTGGGCGAGGGGAATACGCCGCTTATTTTCGCGCCAAAGCTAAGCGCACGCGTGGGGCACGACTGCGAAGTTTTCATTAAGAATGAAGGTGTCAATCCGACCGGATCATTCAAAGACCGCGGGATGACGGTCGCTGTTTCGAGAGCAATCGATCGCGGCGGGCGTGCGTTGATTTGTGCATCGACTGGAAACACGTCGGCCTCGGCCGCGGCCTACGCCGCCCGAGCAGGAATTCAATGCGCAGTCGTGTTGCCCGCAGGAAAGATTGCCAGCGGCAAATTAGTTCAAGCGTTCGCGCACGGCGCGAGGATTGTCGCGATCGACGGAAATTTTGATGACGCGCTCCGAATCGTGCGACAACTCGGCGAACAAAAGGAATTCGTCATTGTGAATTCGATCAATCCGGACCGGATTGCCGGCCAGAAAACGGCGGCCTTTGAAATTATCGACGATCTCGGCAATGCGCCTGATTTTCATCTGCTGCCAGTCGGCAACGCCGGAAACATTACCGCCTATTGGGCCGGCTATCAGGAATATAAGTCGCAGGGAAGATCGGCAAAGCTTCCGGCGGTGATTGGTTTTCAGGCTGCTGGCGCCGCGCCGATTTTCCACGACAAAATCGTCGCAAAACCGGAGACAATCGCGTCTGCGATCCGGATCGGTAACCCGGCGAGCTGGAAAGAAGCGCGTGCCGCGCTCGATGAATCGAAGGGAGACGTCGATGTTGTGACCGACCAGGAAATTCTGGCCGCGCAAAGCTGGCTCGCGTGCAACGAAGGAATCTTTGTCGAACCGGCGAGCGCGGCGCCAATCGCTGGATTATTTAAGTGGTCTCGAAAAATTCCTCAAGGTCGCCAAATCGTTTGCACCGTCACCGGTCACGGTTTGAAAGATCCTGATGTAATTCAGAATAGAATTGGCAACCTTGAACCAGTTCCGCCCAAGATCGACAATGTGCGGCGCGCGATCGGATTTTAGTTTAGAGTCGCGCCGTCTGTCATGCGACTGATCGTTCAAAAGTACGGCGGCACTTCGGTTGGGAGTGCTGAACGGATCCGGAATGTGGCCAAGCGCATCGTTGAAACTCAGCGCGAGGATTGCCGCGTGGTCGCGATCATTTCGGCAATGGCCGGCGTGACCGACGAACTGATCAAGCTCGCGCACGAGATGTCGCCGGACCCAGCCAAACGCGAGCTGGATGTGCTGCTCGCGACCGGAGAGAACGCGGCCACCGCGCTGACCGCGATGGCAGTAAACGCGCTCGGAGTCAGAGCGATTTCGTTGACCGGCGCAGAAGCGGGCGTTCTCACGAACAGAATTCATACCAAGGCACGGATCGCGAATATCAGTCCAAAGCAAATCCAGGAACTACTGGCTGACGATTACATTGTCATCGTCGCAGGATTCCAAGGTCAGACCGCGGAAGGTGAAACGACAACGCTCGGTCGGGGCGGTTCGGATTTAACCGCGATCGCGCTGGCGGGAGCGCTCAACGCGGATGCCTGTCAAATCTTTACCGATGTCGATGGTGTTTTCACCTGCGATCCGCGCGTGGTCACGGAAGCAAAAAAACTGGATGAGATCGCGTATGACGAATTGCTCGAGATGGCGGGCGCCGGTTCAAAGGTGATGCAATCGCGCGCGGTCGAGTTTGCAAAAAAATTCGGCGTCGAATTTGAAGTGCGCTCAAGCTTGAAGCGCGACGTTGGGACACTCGCGAAAGAAGAAACTGCGAACATGGAAGATGTCGTTGTCCGCGGTGTCAGTATCGATCGTAATCAAGCGAAAGTGACGGTGGACGACGTGCGCGATGAGCCGGGGGTCGCCGGCCGGGTTTTTTCGACGATTGCGGCCGCCAATATTGTGGTCGACATGATTGTGCAGAGCGTTTCCGAACACGGGACAACCGATCTTTCGTTTACGATTCACGAGAACGATCTGGACGCAGCCAGGAAATTGCTCGAGCCGGTGATAAAAGAAGTTAAGGCAGCGGGCCTCATCACCAAAAAGGGTGTGGCAAAGCTGAGCGTGGTCGGAATCGGGATGCGCTCACATTCGGGCGTGGCCGCACGATTGTTCGATTGTCTCGGAAAAGCCGGGATCAACATTCAACTGATTTCGACTTCGGAAATTAAAATTGCCGTCGTCATTGACGAAGCCGCCGTCGAGCGCGCTGCACAACTGACCCACGCGGAATTTGGCCTGGCTGCATTCGCTCCTGCACCGGCGACGATGCATCCGCTTGGATAAAATGCGAGCTGCTAAGGTCTCACAACCGGATCGACGTAGAATTCCTGCGTTCCTTCGACCCGCATCTTGTAACCAAAAGTCGTATGAAGCACGACCGCTGTCGGGTGTTCTGTCGCCGGCGCGCGGAAATGGTCGTCGACATTCGCTTGTTTCCAAACGGTGCCGTCTTCAAGTCTTATTATCGTACGACCCTTAATGCCATCAAAGCTGCCATCGACGCGGCTAACCAGTGTATCAAGCTTGGTTCTTGCGGTCCGGTTCGCTTCCTCGGTGGCCTTTTCAGTCGCTTTTTTGATTTCCTCGGTCGCTTTGGCTTGCGCTTGCTCGGTCGCTTTCTTCTGAGTGGTCTGGCGATAGCCTTTAAGCCACGCGTCCAGATGCTGCAATTCGTCCTCGCTCAATTTATCCAGACCCGCGGCCTTGAATTCCTCCGGCCTCATCGTTTCCTCAACGCCCCTGGTCGGTTTTTCAGATGTCGTCTCTTTCGTAGCGCTCTTCTCGGGAGTCGTTGACGGTTCTGGGGTGGTTTCCGCAGTCGGCCTGGACGATCTCTCAAGATCGACGGCTTCCTGAGACCAGAGACGGCCGATCAGGAGCAACGAAAGCACGACGACGGCGACAAACCCCGGACGATTGAAAACCATGGCGGTCAGAGGCTAGCAGTTGTCGGATTCGCGTCAAGGTGAGTGCCCGAAGTCAGACGATTTGTCATGTCGCGACGGTTTGCATCGACTGCGCGTAAGAAACCACTTTGGTAACTTGATAACAGAGACTTACCAAGACTCGGTCATGAAATGAGGCAGCGAATCCACGATGAAACCAGAATCGTCAGTAAGATGTGACCGATGACTTTCATTGGGCTAACCGTGAACGTTGGCCCGCGTGAAGCAAATCTCGCACGACGCAGGCGCGTTTAGGGAAGCCGATCTCGGCGCAGGATCAAATGGCAAGGAACCACATCGAGACAAACCTACCAGGTCGGAGCTGAGCTCCATGACATCAGACAATATATGTCATATAAAATCGCTTGGTGTTGGGGTCGGTTGGTTATGATATTTCATGTGACCCTAATTGGGCTAAAAGCCGGGTTGCCGAAATTTTCCGTAATAGAGCGAATGGAGCGAATAGAGCGGTTGCGCAGAAACAACAAGAGTGCCTTACGTTGTTCGTGCGCGAGATCATCATTCAGGTAATCGCGGGAATCCTTACCGCTTGGGCTTTGAATGGCTGTTCGTGGATACGCGATTGGCTCTCGCGCCGGAAATCGAAGCGAACCTCTCGTTGCCAACGTAGATAATTTGGCTATCGGGCCACTTCCTTGTTTACGACGATTACATCGGGTGGCTTAAGCGGATCAGGAGTCACTTGCGCAGATTCAACCTAGGAGCATTGTTCTCGATATGCCAGAGCGTGATGCCAATAAAGAAGCTATCGATCAAGTCGAGAAAGCTACAAAATCCGAGCCGGTTTTCGGTGAGGAACTTCTCGAATCCGAGGAGTTGCAGCAGCGGTTACGCGAGGCCAAAGAGCGCGAGTCAGCGCGACCTAAGCCAGAAGGCGAGTAATCCGTCCAGTAGCGCGGAAAAGTTCTTCTCCTGCTTCTTTGCTCGTTCAACGGTGTTGCTCGGTTTTGGGTATGGAAATTACAGGGCCGTGTTGCCTGCCGTGGTAAGATCGAATCGTGAAACGGGACTTTCGGGTGCTAGTACACGTTGGCGACCTGAAAGGACGCAACGCGATGATGAATGTTGATGCGTTGTGGATGGAAAACGGCATCGTTTTAGTTTGGGAATGGGGCGTCAAAGATAGCGAGGAAGTTCCGGTAAATTACACCCAGCTTCCTGACGCAATTCCGAACTGGAAGCCTGAAATAAACGGTTATGCTCTGGAACGTACCCCAGTGTTTGTCGAAGACTTGGACACGCTCGGAAGAGGTTCTCAACTTCCTCCCGAGTAACGATCTCTAAAAACCGACGCGCGCGCCCGTTATGCGGCACCGCTACATGTCGATCGAGTTTCGCGTCGCGCCAAAAGTAGTACTGTTTCGAGCGTGCAAGCGGACAGCAAGACGGGACAAACACCCGCGCCGAGCTCGGCGCGTCCGCATCTTTTTCGCCGCCGAAAGATTGACCACGTAGATTTCGTAGTCGCCGGTGTGCAAAAAGCCGGCACAACCGCGGTCCACGATTTTCTGGCTCAGCATCCGCACATCGCCCTGCTCCGCGACCAGGCGCTCCATTTTTTCGACAAAGAAGAACATTTTACCGGCGAGCCGGACTATCGGATTTTGCTCGGGAACTTCGATCCCGGCTGGCGGTGGCGCGTGGCGGGAGAGGTCACCGCTGATTATCTTTATTATCCCCGTGCGCTCGAGCGCATCGCCCGCTACAACCCGAAAATGAAATTGATCGTTTCACTGCGTAATCCGGTTGAACGCGCGTTTTCCCAATGGAACATGCGACGCGACAAAGGACAGGAGGCGCTGGAATTTCTCGATGCGCTCAAGCGCGACCAGGAAATCGGGATCTGGAAAGGGCCGCGTGGCAACGCCTACCTCGCCCGCAGCCTTTACTCCCCGCAACTCGAGCAGGTTTTCAAACTCTTCCCGCGCGATCAGGCGTTCATTATTAAGTACGAGAACTTCCGCACCGATCCTTTCCCCCTGCTTGATCGGATGTTCGACTTCCTTGGCGTGCCCAGAAAAGCGGGTTTGAAAAACGAACAGCGCAACGTCGGTTCTTATTCGCGAAAGCTAACTTTCGAGGAACGCGAGTATGCGGGCGGCATTTTCGACGAAGATATTGCCAAGATCGAAGCGCTTCTTGGTTGGGACTGCGGTGATTGGCGCTTCAAAACGTCCATTTCAGCGATCGCTTGAACTTTCGCGACCCCTCAGCGTTCAGACGTTGCTGCCGCTCCATTTTAGTTTCTGGCGGACCACACTGAAAAACGACATGTCCGGCATTGCCGCCAACTGCATCGTCTTTTTCGCTTTCCGAATCTGAACGGTCGCGTCCTTCGCGATCCGGAGCGGCTCACGTCCGTCCACGGTTAGATAAACCGGGTAATCCGGCTCGCTCGCTTCCACTTCGATCACCGACTTTTCTGAAACAATAATCGAGCGATTCGTCAGCACGTGCGGGCAGATCGGCGTGATCACGAATACACCCGATTCCGGCTCCAAGATCGGCCCGCCCGCGGAAAGCGAGTAGGCGGTGGAACCTGTCGGTGTCGCGATAATCAACCCGTCGGCGTTGAACTCGGTCAGTGCTTCGCCGTTCACCCGTGTCCGCAATCGAATCAGGCGCGACAATTCGCCGCGGCTGAACACGGCGTCGTTCAGCGCAATCATCGGTTTGTGTTTTTCCGTCGAATCCCGCAAAATGACCTCGAGCAGCGCGCGATTGCTAAACGTCATTTTTCCGTTGGCGATGCATTCGACTGCTTCGCGAAATGCCGGTGAGCTCGCGCAGGTCAAAAAACCAAGTGATCCCACATTGATTCCAAAAATCGGCGGACTCGCTTCGCCCAATTGCCCGGTCACATTCAAAATCGTTCCATCGCCGCCAACGACCACGAGCAAATCGGCCTTGCCTCCCAACTGAGCAATTGTCATTTCGGAACGTTGGCCACTGACCGCCGCCGTCTCTTTCTCGAGCAGGATCGACATCGAGAAGCGGGCGAACTCCGCCGCGAGTGAGTTCACGAGGTCCCCCACTCCGGGTTTACCGGGGTGCGCGATTAATCCGATCGTTTTCGGATGCATATGAAAAATTCCTGGTTCCCGTCGGTTCCGGTGATCGTCGATGGAACGAGACCGACCACATGATAGTTCGCTTCCTCAACAAACTTCACAATTTTTTGCTGCGCTTTTTCGTGCAACGCCGGCTCGCGCACGATTCCGCCCCGGCCGACATCTTTGCGTTGCAATTCAAATTGCGGTTTGATTAGCGCCAGAATCATACCCTCTGGAGCTATCAACTCGAAAGCCCGAGGCAAGATCAAAGTCAGCGAGATGAATGACACATCGATCACGCAAAGATCGGCAACCTCGGAAATGTCTTCCCGCGAAAGAAATCGGGCATTCACTTTTTCCATGACTGTCACGCGCGGATCGTTTCTCAATTTCCAAGCGAGTTGACCATGGCCAACGTCCACTGCAAATAGTTTCGCCGCGCCGCGTTGCAACAAACAATCGGTGAATCCGCCCGTTGACGAGCCGATGTCGAGAGCGGTCTTTCCTTTAACTTCGACTCCGAAAAAATCGAGCGCACCGCCAAGTTTTAACGCGCCGCGACTCGCAAACTGTGGCGGCTGCACAATCGAAATTGGCGCGTTGATTTCAATCAACTCGGCCGCTTTTGCGAAGACGCGGTCCCCCACCCTGACTTCACCCGCCATGATCGCACGTTGCGCACGCTCGCGGC
>Ga0209267_1000524_pt1 | contig 27873 bp, 23 predicted proteins | sample GraSoiAngelo_137_FD_185894 | JGI IMG/M metagenome (GOLD analysis project Ga0209267, IMG submission 185894) | Grasslands soil microbial communities from the Angelo Coastal Reserve, California, USA - 14_0929_09_30cm (SPAdes) (version 2) | ecosystem: Environmental > Terrestrial > Soil > Grasslands ... | reverse complement strand
GGCCTGCGCAATCATTCTCGCTCAAGGAACTAGCAATGCGTTCATTTATTTCCAATTTTAAGGAAAGACTTCGCCTTCCACGGTTGTTTTTCCGAAAACCGTCGCGCGCCGAGCAAATTCACGGCGGTCCTCCACTTGAATTCGAGCGGCCGATTCCGCCGGTCCCGTGGCGAGGCATGGCCGTTGTCGTCGTTCTCGTTGTCATCACCGCGAGCGTGGGATGGGAATTGTACTGCCGTGCGATTGGTTATGGTCCGACTCTTAATGATAATGAAGACCTTTGGACTTTAAGGCGGCGCGCCGTCACGCCCGAGTCGATCGTGATCATCGGCGATTCGCGCGGCTGGTTCGATCTCGATCTTGATGAATTGCAAAAAGGACTGGGCAAACGCCCGGTGCAACTGGCGATGGGCGGCGGCTGCGGTTACCCCCTGCTCGCGAACCTGGCGAAGGATGAAAGCTTCCACGGCACCATCATTTGTAGTGTCGTTCCGCGTTTATTTTTTGCTCCGCCCGGCACGCCGCCGATGGAGCGCGCCGAAAAAGCGGTGAAACGGTTTCATTCCCAAACACCGGCCCAACGCGCGAGCCAGTATCTCGCTTTTCCGTTGGAAGAACAGGTCGCCTTCCTAAAACAGGAAGAACTGACGCTCGACGATCTGCTGAAGCGCCTCCCGATTCCAAATCGCCCTGGTGCGCTTGTCCCGCCGCGGCTTCCGCCCTATTTCGGGACGCTCGATTGCGAGCGGCGCGCCCGGATGATCGAAGCATGCGCCCGCCCCGGCAGCGAATTGGCGCAGCGTATTCAGCAAATCTGGATCCCTCTTTTCACGCCGCCGCCGCCGCCGAGTTACATTCCAAAAGAACAGTTCATGGCGAAGATTGGGGAGGCGATCGGAAATCGTTTTCGCGATATTACGATCGCGGTGGAGAAGATTCGCTCCCGCGGCGGCAAAATTGTTTTCGTCCGATTTCCACATAGCGGCGGATTGAAAGAACTCGAAGATCGCGAAACGCCGCGCGCAAAAACTTGGGATCCGCTGTTAAAAATGACCGGCGCGCCCGGCATTTACTATTCCGACTTTCCGGAACTGGCCGGATTCAATTGTCCGGAATGGTCGCACTTGTCCGCCGGCGATTCGGTCGAATTCAGCAAACGTCTCATCCCGCATCTGCGCACCGCGCTGAAGATGTAAATGTAACCGGCTCGATCTCAGTCACCCTGCCGGACAGCCTCGGCAAAAGCGACGTCGCCGGATTTCAAATCCAGTTCTGCTTCCTGCAGCGTTCCGAAAACGCGCGCCCGATTTTCGTCGAATTCTTTTTCCCAGCGCGCCACTACGACGGTGGCCAGACAATTCCCGATCACGTTCACGCAGGTGCGACCCATGTCCATCAGCTCATCGACGCCGAAAATAATCGCCACGCCGATGGGACCAAGGCCGGCCGGCACAAACGTATTTAGCGTCGCCAGCAAAATGACGAGTGATGCGCGTGGGACTGCGGCAACACCTTTGGAAGTGAGCATTAACGTCAGCATCATCGTGATTTGCTGGCCGAGTGCCATGTGCCAGCCCATCGTCGTCTCGGCAGCCTGCGCGACAAACACGGACGCCATCGCCAGATACAGCGTCGACCCGTCGAGATTAAACGAATAGCCCGTCGGCATGACAAAGCCAACGATATGACGCGGCACACCAAATCGTTCCATCGCCTGCATCGCCTTCGGCAACGCCGATTCGCTGCTTGTAGTCGCAAAGGCCAGCGCCGCTGGTTCGCGGACCGCGCGGAAAAATTGCCGGATCGGTAGGCGCACGATGAACGCCACGATTCCAAAAACCAGTACGACGAAAATGATCAGCGCTAGATAAAGTGAAAGAATCAGTTTTCCCAGATTGACCAGCACGCCTGGTCCTTGCGTGCCAATCGTGTGCGCCATCGCCGCGCCCACACCAACTGGCGCAAACATCATCACGTAGTTTGTGAACTTGAACATGATCTGCGAAAGACTGTCCATCGCGCGCACGATCGGTTTTCCTTTTTCGCCAACTGCGGACACAGCGAGCGCGAACAGCACACTGAAAGCGACGATTTGGAGAACGTCGCCACGTACCATCGCGTCGATCACGCTCGACGGAAACGCGTGCACGATCGTTTCGACCAGCGTTTTGGGATGGCTTTGCTCGATCGTCTTGACGATGTCGATGTTGCCGGCGGCGAGAGTCACACCTGCTCCAGGCTTGGTGAAATTCACAACCGCGAGTCCGATGAAGAGCGCGGCGGTCGTGACGATTTCAAAATAAACCAGCGCTTTGACGCCCATCCGGCCGACTTTTTTCAATGCACCGGCACCGGCGATTCCGACGACAATGGTTGAGAAAACCAGCGGGGCGATGATCGACTTGATCAGGTTGATGAAAATGTCGCGCAGAAAATAAACCCTGTTGCCCCAATCGGGCTGCAGCCAGCCGATCAACGCGCCAACGACAAGTCCAATCATGATCTGCGTTGTCAGCGATGGACGGTACCACGGCCGGCGAGCTTGGGCTGGCGGCGAAAGGTTCATTCCGGTCCGCAGATTTCGCAGATTGTCGCAGATTAAGAAACGAAAAATCTGTGTAAATCTGTGAAATTTGTGGAGAACTATCTTTGTTTATGTTTGTGACGCATCTCGAGTGCACATCGTGCGGGCTGCGGCACGATTGGTCGCGGTTGCAAAATCTTTGTACCGCTTGTGGCAAACCGTTGTTTGCGGTTATTGATCTTGGCGCCGTTGGCAAGCTTGACGGCTTGAAGCCGTCAAGCTTGCGCGAGACGTTGCGAGCACGTGAGGAATCGCTTTGGCGTTATCGTGAATTGTTGCCGCTGCCGAAAGATGCAGAGCCAATCTCGTTAGGCGAAGGCGGAACACCCTTGTTGCCGGCGAAGAAATTTGCCGCCGGTTTAGATGTCGATCTTTGGATCAAAGACGAATCGCTCAATCCGACCCAAAGTTTCAAAGCGCGCGGAATGAGCGTGTCCGTTTCAATGGCGAAATATCTCGGCGCGGAGAAACTCGCCGTTCCGAGTGCTGGAAATGCCGGTGGCGCGCTGGCCGCTTACGCCGCGCGCGCCGGACTCGAAGCCCACATCTTCATGCCGCGCGACACACCGCGCGCAAACATTATTGAATGTCGCGAGCTCGGCGCTCACGTCACGCTGATCGATGGGCTGATTACCGATTGCGGCGCGGAAATCTCACGCCGCAAAGAGAAAGAAGGTTGGTTCGACATGTCGACGCTCAAAGAACCGTATCGGGTGGAAGGCAAGAAGACGCTCGGTTACGAAATGGCCGAGCAACTGAATTGGAAACTGCCAGGTGTAATTCTTTATCCGACCGGTGGCGGCACCGGACTCATCGGGATGTGGAAGGCGTTCGACGAAATGGAAAAGCTCGGTTGGATCGATCAGAAGCGCCCGCGGATGTTTTCCGTTCAAGCAAGCGGTTGCGCGCCGATCGTGCGCGCGTTTGAAGCTGGAGAAAAATTCGCAGGCGAATTTGCAAACGCGCACACGGTCGCATCTGGTTTGCGCGTTCCGAAAGCGATCGGCGATTTTCTCATGCTGAAGATTCTTCGCGAATCGAACGGCGGAGCGATTGCCGTTGAGGATGAGGAAATGATTCGGACCGTTCGCGAAGTTGGATCGGCGGAAGGTCTTTTCGTTGCGCCGGAAGGGGCAGCTTGTTTCGCCGCGCTGAAAAAACTGCGCGCTTCCGGCAAGATCGACATCGGCGAGCAGGTGGTGATTTTCAATACCGGTTCAGGCATCAAATATCTCGACGTTTTTAAAAGTATTTAGCGAGTTAGCGGTTTAGTGACTTAAGGATTTCCTGCTTTCCTGATCGATCTTTTTTCTGCGAAAATGTCCCAAATCTGTGGACAACAAACCTTCCTTTCAGATCGCTGACGACATCGCGCACGCGGAGACGTTGCCCGCGGAAGTCTATGTCGATCCTGTCTGGTACGAACGCGCCAAGGAGAAAATTTTCACGCATTCGTGGCAATTCGTCGGCGAATCCGCGCAAATGAAAACGGCCGGGCACGTCCGGCCATTCACGTTGCTTGAAGGTTGTCTCGATGAGCCGCTGTTGCTCACGATCGACGAGAAGATGCAAACGCATTGTCTTTCGAATGTCTGCACGCATCGCGGTACGCTCGTCGTAGAAGGCGAGGGGCACGTCAAAGGAATGCGCTGCCGTTATCACGGTCGCAAGTTCGCGCTCGATGGTTCGTTTGTGTCGATGCCTGAATTCGATGGCGTCGCAAATTTTCCAAGCGAGAAGGACAACCTGCCGCGTGTCGCCCTCGAACGCTGGGGGCCGTTTCTGTTTTGCAATCTTAATCCGGTGTTCTCGTTCGCGGAATGGATCGAGCCCCTAAATAAGCGAGTCAGTTTTCTTCCGGTTGACCGCGCAGTCTTCGATCCCTCCACGTCACACGATTATTTCCTGAAAGCCAACTGGGCGCTCTATTGCGACAATTATCTGGAAGAATTTCATCTCCCGTACGTGCACGGCACGAGTTTGAGTGGTTTGGATTACGCTGAATACCGTCACGACCTGAATCCGTACGGGTCGATTCAGATTGGCGTCGGCAAATCGAAGAAGGATTCATTCGAGTTGCCCAAGGATCACCCGGATTTCGGCAAGAACGTCGCGGCGTTCTATTCCTGGTTGTTCCCGAATCTGATGCTGAATTTTTATCCGTGGGGAATTTCCGTGAACGTCGTTTATCCGCTCGGGCTTGATCGCACGAAAGTTTCGTTCCTCAGCTACGTCTGGGATAAAGATCGACAATCAACCGGTGTTGGCTCCGATTTGCATCGCGTGGAAATGGAAGATGAGGAAGTAGTCGAAGCCGTTCAGCGCGGTGTCCGCTCGCGTCTTTATGATCGGGGCCGTTATTCGCCGCGCCGCGAGACCGGCACGCATCATTTTCACAAATTGCTCGCGCGTTTTCTAAACCGTTAGCGGGAGCGCTGATCGACGACGCGAGTGAGAACGGATGTTGTTTTAAGTCACCGTTTTCGCAGGCGCAGCGGGAACAACATCGACACTTGTTCGCGGTACTTTCGATAGCTGTCGCCGTAGAAGCGAATCAGATCGCGCTCTTCGAATTGAATGGCGACGAGAATGTAAGCCGTGGTCATGATGGCGAAGAAGAGATGCCCGGTGGTCATCTTTGGCGTCGCCCAGAAGGCAATGATGAATCCCAGATAAAGTGGATGCCGCACCATTCTATACAACGTCGGCGTTTTAAAGGGCGGCGGCTCATCGTGTTTGCCGACCAAGTAGTTGTAAACCTGCTTCATCCCGAAGAGACCAAAGTGGTCGATCAGATAAGTTGAAACGAGGACCAAACCCCAGCCGATCCAGAACAAACCCGTTAGCACCGTGCGACCATTTGGGTTGTGCACGTCCCAAATAATCCCTTTCATCGGCTGCCATTTCCAAAAGAGGAGCAACAGAATCAGACTCGCGAGTAAAACGTAGGTGCTGCGCTCAACCGGTTCGGGAACAATTTTTTTCCAGGCGCGCTTGAACCATTGCCGCGCCATTACGCTGTGCTGCACTGCAAAGAGACTCAGCAAAATGGCGTTGATAATGAGCGCTTTTGTCAGCGGCGCCGGCGGTCCCGAATCGATCGTCTTTCGAACAAGACCGATGTTGCCGACAAAAGCGATCGCATACAGAAATGCGACCAGGAAGACGAGGTAACAAACTAATCCGTAAAGAAATGCGATGAATCGACTAAGCATATTGATTTCGGTTTTCTGAGTGAGCTGCCTCGCGTAGGATGACAGCCGACAAGTCCGACGACAAGCCTAAACGATGACCATTCGCAAGCGGATGTGCCAGTTATTGAACCTTGTAGCGCACGGTGTCGACCAGCTGGTCATCCAGATTAACGGCGGCGGTGTCGCTGACGAGTTCGTTTGCATAGAACCAATTTCTGCCTGTCACAAAAATGAAGTCGAGAAACTTCATATTCGCTGAGTTGCATTTCGACTTTCTCGGCAAATTACCGAGAAACACATTATCCAGTCCGAATATGCCTCGCGGCGCGTTCGTCTAATAAACATGAAGAAGGTAATACTCAGTATGGCATTGGCAGTCGCGGCTCCGTTCGCGTGGGCACAGGTTTCTGAAACCACCACTACAACGACTACGACTGAGGGCACCGGCACGATCACGGAGTTTTCTCCGGGGAGCACTATCGTGCTGAAGGAAAGTGCCGGCCCGAGACATTATCGCTTCGGCAAAAAGGTCGTTTATGTGACCAGAAGCGGTAAGGAACTCGACGAAGCGACCGTGCGCACCCGCGTCAGAGTGGGCGTGCCAGTTCGCGTGCATTACGTCACCGAGGGTGACAACATGCTCGTCGACCGCGTGATCCTCGACGAGGATTAAGAGTTAACCAACATTCGCGCCTTTTCTGCTTCGCCGAATTTGTTTCACGCGAAGCGGAAAGGCGCGTTTTGCGTACGCGCCTGTTGTCATTCCGAGCGGAAGCCTGCTTTGAGCGAAGGCGAATGGTCCAGGAATCTCTCAATCCACCGCGGATTACCCACCATCGCGGGCAGGCAGGGGGATGAAACCGGATGTGATTGCTGAATAGAGAAATCAGAAGAACGAAGTGGCCGCTGCGAGACAGGTTCAGAAACCGAGGGAGTAAAACCAGCCGAAACGCGACCAAACAAATAGCAGCCGTATATCAAGAACTGGTGTAGAATATCCCAGCAGATGCACCTCATCGAATTGCGCGAGATAGTCCGCGACGCACAAGTCGCCAATGCCATCTCTGCAGTCGTCCGCAGACATTGCCTCACCGAGGACGAGGCTGCGAAAGCCCTGCTCGAACTGCATATTCCTCGCGCGGCAAATGTCGCCCGAATCATTTTTCGTTGAACAATGCCGACTTACATTTACGAAACCACTGATGCCACCAAGCCGGTACGGCGCTTCGAGGTTAAGCAAAGCATCCGCGACAAGCCGCTCCACGTTGATCCCAAAACCGGCGAAGCAGTGCAGCGGGTGATCTCTGGTGGCTACGGTGTACACGTACGCGGCGGGTCGACGGGTCCTTCGGTCGGCTCATGCGGCGAAGAATAGTCTGAGTGTCGTGAGGCGCTAGTCGTCGGAAATGTTGAGGTTGTGCGAGAGCTTTGTCGGGCTACACTAGGCAACTGCCGCATCCATTTACCTACCTGGTTCGCCGAATTTCTTCGGAAACACGAACCGGATGGCCTTTCGCTGCGATCACTGCAGCAATTCAGTAAACTAGAAAGTTAGTTTCTATGATTAAGTTAATCGTTAGTATCGCGTTTGCCACAGCCCTTATGGGTTCAGTGGCTTTCGCGCAAACATCCACGTCCTCCACGAAGGTTGCGACACAACCCAATGGAATGACTCAGACCACCACGACGACAACTGAGAGTTTTGGCACCGTCACGGAGTTTACTCCGGGCGATTCCCTGATCCTGAAAACCGAAGCAACCGAACCGATGCACTACACGTTCAACAAGAATGTCGAATACGTGAATGCACACGGAAAGGTGATTGAAGCCTCGAAAATTAGAAAAGATTCGAAGGTTCGCGTTCACTTCGTCAAACAGGGCAACGACCTGGTAGTCGATAAAGTGATCCTCACTCCGGACAAGCACTAAGTCCCGCGACTTGCTTGGCCAATTTTTAGGCCAAGCTAGCAATTCAGCGCCTGGCGGATTGAGACAATGCTCGCCGCCAGGCGTTTTGTTTTCCTTGATGTCGATCCTCCGATCTCTGACATCTGACTGCTGATCTCTGTCATTCAGCCACGGATCACGCGCTTCCTCAACGTACGCAAGATTAGGGTCGACTCTGACAATAAGCGGTGAGCGCAGTGCCCTAAGATGGCTTCAATTCAATCCAGAAAGGCAAAAAAATGAATACATTAATAACATGGAATCAGCTTAGAGATATGGAAGAATCGCAAAATCGCTTCAACCGTTTCTTGGGCGGATTTCCGAACAGAATAGGCGGTGGCGAGACCCACAGCCTGACAGTCGCAGATTGGTCGCCGGAGGTTGATATCAGTGAAGATGATCGCGGGTATCTCCTTAAAGCTGACCTGCCTGAAATGAAGAAGGATGACGTGAGAGTAACAGTTGAAGACGGCGTCCTCTGCGTTTCCGGAGAACGCAAAAGCGAGAAGGAAGATCAGAAAAGAAAATTCCATCGCGTCGAGCGTTCCTTTGGTAATTTCCGACGCAGCTTCACGCTGCCTGACGACGCCGATAGCATGAAAGTGACGGCGGAGTTCCGCGACGGAGTGCTGAAAGTGCACCTCCCGACAACGGCAAGACCAAAATCAAAAGCCATCGAAGTTAAAGTGGCGTAATGCGCTAACACTGACGGCGGACGTGCGGAATGTTCCGTGCGTTCGCCCCACCAGTCTAAAGGGCGGCTAACCTAGTCGCCTGTTGCCGTCCCGCGGCACACTTGAGCCTTCACCGAGTCATTCCCATGTTTGATAAAATCAACTCTTACACCCAACTCCAGCAACAGATCCACCACGCCTTGCGCGTCCAGCATCCCGACTGGGTCGAGCCGAACGGCAATTGCCCCACCTGCGACTCGTATGAGTCACGCCTCGCCGAACTGCTCGGCCTTTCTCACCGGACGAACAGCGCTATACCGAGCGTCGCAGTTTCGGAAGCGATTCGCGAAATTGCGTGGGAGAGCGACCGACGATTCGCTTAAACGCGCGATTGAAGTTGGTCATGGATTGAAATCCGCAGGCGAAGGCAGCTTCGCTAATTCGCGAGTTGGGATTGAGCAAAAGCGTCTTCGATTTCTCCACTCGAACTCTCGAGAGGTAATCGATGAAATTCATCCCAGTCGCTTTCTTGAACATCTTGCAAAAGTAATGCCTACTGATGTTGGCCGCGTGGGCTACCCGCCCGAGCGACAGCGGCTCCGCCTGATGCTTCTCGATGAATTGCCGCGTTCGCGCCATGTTCGCGGACTCTTCCTTCTCGCGGCCTACTACCAGCTGATTCGACAAGATCGAAAGATGTTGCGCAAAAATACTCAGGAGCCGCAGCATCGCGCGATACCGGTCCGGCGATAAGACGCACGTCCGAAAATAAGCCCGCTCAAGTTGCTTCCAATCCGTCTTGTAGCCCCATGCGCGGAGCTGCCGGGTAATAGTCGCGAAATGTTTCTTGGTCGGGTTCTTGAGCATCACTTCGCCGGTCTCGAGAAAACCAAGAATGTGGTCGCCTACATACACCGGCACTGCGCTTTCGGAGAGTCCGGCGAACCAGGTAACGGTGCGTGTTGTTGAGTCCGGTTCTCGAGACGCGTCGCTTTGGGCCCTCAAACACGCGGCGCGCGCTTTGTTGAAACGAGCCAGAATCGACGCGAGTGAATCGCTATTCTCTTTTCCATGGTGCGCCGGCGACCACGAATCGTGCCCTCGGATATTCAGCGGCAAACCCATGGCCTCGCTGAATGCCCTTTCGTAATCTTTGAAAATCTGCGAGCGCGAAAGATGTCGCATCACTTCCTGATCAGAGGATCGGGATGCGCTTCGTTTGCTCATTACGCCTTTCAAAACCATGCCGACCGCGGCCTTCATGCTGGCATTGCCTCGGCCTGCTTGCGCAAAACCATCGATTGATTGCTGTTCAACGGCACCATCGCGCAGGCGTTCGTCACAGCTACACAATAATCCAGCCGCTTAGGATCGTCGTGGGTTTCTTTCTCAGTCGTGAGTGACGGATCTTCGCGCTTTTTCTTGGATGAACTCAGCGCCGTTGAATCAATCGGTGTGTCGCGGGTCTGCAATTCTTAGCCCAGCGTCGCGGGAAGGTGATGTCGTTTTATTTCACTCTGCTAAATTCAAGTCGCGAACCGGTCGACTCTCGGAATGTCATGTGGTCACGCGAAACTGCGACTTGATAAACCGAGGTCCCGAACGGCGTCTCAATTTTCACTCGATCGCTGTCCCCAAATCTATATCTGCCTCGAGTGCTGCCGATCAGGACGAGCCCGTTGTCAGCAAATTCCCAAACGACTGAGTTCGGATCGGACGACGTTCGCCATTTACCGACGATCTCGCGGGAAGGACCACCGCAAGCGGCGAGGATCGACAACAAAACTGCGCTGATTAACAATCGAAGCTGATGTCGACTGAAGCTGCGTGACATAACCGTCCGCAACGGTCCAACTAAATTACTTCTTCTTGGATTCCTTTTTCGACTCGCGTTTGGATTCCTTCGGCTCTTTGGCCGACTTTGATTCTTTGTCCGCCTTCTTGGCTTCGCCGGGGCGATATTCCTCCTGCTCCGCGGCGGCGAACGCTTTCTCCAATCCGACCATGTCCTCGCCGGGACGGAGCGTGTCGAACGTTTCGGCTTCCTTCCTCAATTGCTCCTCGGAGTAGTTGGCCGCTTTGATTGACAACCCGATGCGGCGCTCGACTTTGTCGACTTTGATCACACGCGCTTCGACTTGCTGCCCGACCTTGAGCACGTCTTTTACTTTCGCCACATGCTCCTCGCTCAATTGCGAGATGTGAACGAGCCCGTCGATGTCGTCCTGCAATTGCACGAACGCGCCGAAACTGGCGAGCTTGGTCACGTTGCCTTTCACCAGATCGCCGATTTTGTATTTCTGATCGATGTTCTTCCACGGATCTTCGCTCAGTTGTTTGATGCCGAGACTGATCCGTTGATTTGTTTTATCGATGTCGATGACTTCGGCCTCGACTTCGTCGCCTTTCTTAAAGACTTCGCTCGGGTGATTGATTTTCCGGGTCCAGCTCAAATCCGAAACGTGGATCATCCCATCGATTCCTTCGTCGAGCTCCACAAACGCGCCGTAGGCGGTCATGTTTCGAATGGTGCCCTTCACGCGGCTGCCGATGGTGAATTTATGTTCGATCTCATCCCACGGATTCGGTTCCAGCTGACGTAACCCTAAAGAAATCTTCTGCTCTTCTTTGTTAACGCCGAGGACGACGGCTTCGACTTCCTGGCCAACGGTCAAAATATCGGACGGCCGCATGATTCGCTTGGTCCACGAAAGTTCGGAAACGTGAATGAGACCTTCGACGCCTTCCTCCAATTCCACGAACGCGCCGTAAGGAACGAGATTGGTAATTTTGCCTTTGACCTTCTGCCCGGCCGGGAAGCGCTCTTCAATCTGGTCCCACGGATTTTTCTGAGTCTGCTTCAGGCCTAATGAGACGCGCTCTTTCTCTTTATTAATGTCGAGGACCTGGACTTCGAGTTGTTGTCCAACTTTCACCAGCTCGCTCGGGTGCCCGAGTCGGCCCCAGGTCATGTCGGTGATGTGGAGCAAGCCGTCCATGCCGTCCAGATCGATGAACGCGCCGAAGTCGGTTAGATTTTTCACTGTGCCGGTGACCCGATCGCCAACGTTCACGCCGTCCATGAATTTCTGTCGCTTCTCGCTCCGTTCCTGCTCGATCAATTCGCGCCGGCTCAAGACAACGTTACGCCGATCGTCGTTGATTTTGACGATCTTGAAATCGTAAGTGTTGCCGACGAACTGCTGCAAATCTTTTGGCGGCACGATGTCGATCTGGGACGCGGGCAAAAATGCTTCAACGCCGATGTTCACCATCAATCCACCTTTGACGACGGATTTAACCTTGCCTTTGATCAGGCCGTCTTGTTGAAACACGCCGGCGATCTTGTTCCAGTTCTGGCGATAGGCCGCTTTCTCTTTCGAAAGGACCACCATGCCCTCGTCGTTCTCGAGTCGCTCGAGCAACACGTCGACTTCGTCGCCGACTTCGAGATTTTCGACGTCCTCAAATTCCGCCAGCGAAATCACGCCCTCGGATTTGTAGCCGATGTCGACCAGCACTTCGCGCGGGCGAACTTCCAAAATACGTCCTTTGACGATGCTGCCTTCCCGGAAATCCGGCATCGGCTTCGACATCACATCCTGCATTTGCACCATAATTAAAAAGGCCTCCTTGGGGCGCGCGATCCCGCCCCGGCGGGATCGATCTTTCCGTGCAGCTAAAGCATCGGAAAACGGAGCGCCACAGTATGTGTTTTCGCGCGAATGGTCAAACGTTGATCCGTGAGGCGAGACTCGTCCCTAATTGCTGCTCGGAGTTCTGCTGGTGGTCTTCCACTTGTCTCTGGTCCGTCGCATTTCCACCGGGGTGCCACGGGTGCAAACATCGCACCAATGCCGTTTGGCTGACTCAAGGCGCTTTCGCGCGCCGCACACTTCGCATTCGAAGACCTCGGTGGATGTCCTTTTACTTGTCGATGGCATCATATTTACCTGATTTCTGCGCGGACGGCTCCATTTACGCTGGATTCGATGGAAACACAACTCGAAGTCAGCGTTGAGCACGCTCTGTTTCTCTCCATATTTAACTCACGATGTCGATCCTACGGATTTTGGTCTTGGCGGCGCTTGTTGCTGCGACTTCGCTGCGCGCGGAATCGCCCGTCGAGCAAAAAGTGACCCAGGCGATCAAATCGCCGGATCTAAGCATTGTTCATCTCTGGGCGCCGTGGTGCTCCAATTGTCAGGCCGAACTCAAAAACGGCGGCTGGTTGAAAATGGTCAAAGACAATCCGCAGGTGAAATTTTATTTTGTTTCGGTTTGGAACGACGGCGGCGATGGCAAATCGATGCTTTCCAAATTCCAAATTGCCGATCAACCAAACGTCGCTGTTCTGGCTGATCCCGGCCCGCGCCGCGGCGACAGCAAAATCAAACAATTTGCCGGAATGCCGCTCTCCTGGATTCCGACAACCTGGGTCTATAAAGGGGGCGATCTTCGCTATGCTTTGAACTACGGCGAAGTTCGTTTTTCCGTGCTGCAACAATTTCTCGAGGACAGCAAATCGGAATGGTCGCATAAGGGCGAACCCAAACTCGGAGAATGATCGAGATTCCGGCCGCTCCAACGATTAGGGCGAAAAAGCCGCCGGCGATTCTCTCGCTCATCGGCGAGACGCCCCTGGTCGAGATTACCCAATTCGACACCGGCCCCTGTCAGCTTTTTTTAAAGTTGGAAAATCAAAATCCAACCGGCTCGATCAAAGACCGCATCGCATTGTCGATGATCGAGGCCGCGGAGGAAGAAGGAAAACTCGAACCCGGCGGCACCGTGATTGAAGCGACTGCCGGAAATACCGGACTCGGTCTCGCGCTTGTTGCCGCGGCAAAAGGTTACCGCGTCGTTCTCGTTATTCCTGACAAGATGTCGCAGGAAAAAATCTCGCACGTGCGCGCGCTTGGCGCCGAAGTACGGCTGACTCGATCAGACGTGACGCGTGGGCATCCCGAATATTATCAGGATGTCGCCGCGCGGTTGGCCGAAGAAATTCCCGGTGCGTTTTACGTGAACCAATTCGGCAATCCCGCGAATCCGCTTGCGCACGAGCGCACGACCGGTCCGGAAATTTGGGAACAAATGCGCCACGATGTCGATGCAGTTGTCGTCGGCGTCGGTTCAGGTGGAACCTTGACCGGCCTCGGCCGCTTTTTTAATCGCGTCAGACCGCGTCGCGGAATTGAAATGGTCCTGGCTGATCCCACCGGCTCGGTGCTCTATGAATATGTTAAGACCGGAAAACTGGTGGAATCCGGCAGCTGGGCGGTCGAAGGCATCGGCGAAGATTTCATCCCCGAAATCGCCGACATGTCCCTCGTGACTGACGCTTTCGAGATCGACGACGAAGAAAGTTTTGCGATAGCGCGCGACCTTTTGCAGAAAGAAGGAATTTTCGGGGGCTCATCGACTGGAACGCTGGTCGCGGGCGCGCTGCGTTACTGCCGGCAACAGACCCAACCGAAACGTGTCGTCAGTTTCGTGGCTGACACCGGGAACAAATATCTTTCCAAGATGTACAACGATTTCTGGATGGCAGAGCAGGGATTCATTCACCGGCCGCCGCACGGCGATCTGAACGATTTGATTTCGCATCGATATGAAGCCGGCGAAGTCATCTCGGTCGGGCCAACCGATACCTTGCTCACCGCTTTCAAACGGATGCGCGACGCTGACGTTTCGCAATTGCCCGTGGTCGATCAAAGTGGACGCGCGATCGGCATTCTCGATGAGTCCGACGTCCTGGTGAAAGTGCATCGCGACGCAACGCACTTTAACGATCCGGTAAGGAACGCGATGACCGATCGACTGGAAACGCTTCCGCCGAACGCCAAGTTCAACGACTTGCTCGAAGTTTTCGATCGCGGCCGCGTTGCAATTGTTATGGAAGGCGACAAATTCCTCGGTCTCATCACGCGGACTGATTTGCTTTCCTATTTGCGGTTGAACATGCCGAAGTCTTCCGTCCCGCCGCAGCGCGAATACAATTAGCGCGCGCATTCAAATAAATCGACATGAAGAAACAACACGAGTTCGCCACCCGCGCGATTCACGCCGGCCAGGAGCCTGATCCGACGACGGGCGCGATCATGACGCCGATTTACGCAACATCGACCTACGTCCAGGAAAGTCCCGGCAAACACAAAGGCTACGATTATGCGCGCTCGATTAATCCGACCCGGCTCGCCTACGAAAAATGCGTCGCCGATCTGGAAAGCGGCACGCGCGGCTTTGCCTTCGCGTCGGGTCTGGCGGCCATGGCGACAGCGCTCGATCTGCTCGAAAGCGGATCGCACGTCGTCGTCAGCGACGATCTTTACGGCGGCACATTTCGTCTTTTCGAAAAAGTGCGGCGTGGCTCCGCGAATCTCGATTTTACTTATGTCGATCTAACGGATGCATCGCGCTTCGAATCGGCGATCAAGAAGAACACGCGAATGGTCTGGATCGAAACGCCGAGCAATCCGCTTCTCAAGATCATCGACTTGGAAGGGATCGCGAAGGCCGCGCGCGAACATGAAATTTTATCGGTTTCCGATAACACTTTCGCCACGCCATGGATTCAGCGGCCAATTGAATTCGGCTTCGACATTGTTGTCCATTCGGCGACGAAATATTTGAACGGGCACTCCGACATGATTGGTGGAGTCACTGTCGTCGGAGACAGCAAGGAACTCGGCGATCGAATGTGGTTTTTGCAAAACTCGGTCGGCGCGATCGCGGGCGCGTTCGACAGTTTTTTGGTGCTGCGAAGCTTGAAAACTCTCGCCCTACGGATGGAGCGGCATTGCGCGAATGCCCTTGAGATCGCGCGCTGGTTGGAAGAACAGCCGCAAGTGAAATCAGTGAGCTATCCGGGTTTGAAATCGCATCCGCAGCACGATCTCGCCCGCACCCAAATGCGCGGCTTTGGCGGAATGGTCACGATCGTTCTGAAAGCGGATCTCGAGGGAACGCGTCGATTCCTGGAAAACACACACCTGTTCGCGCTCGCAGAAAGTTTGGGCGGCGTCGAAAGTCTGATCAATCATCCCGCGCTCATGACCCACGCATCCGTTCCAAAAGAACAACGCGAAGCACTTGGCGTTAGCGATTCGCTCGTTCGCCTTTCAGTCGGCGTCGAAGATTTGCGAGATTTGACTGACGATTTAAAGACCGCCCTCGAAGCGATCTAAAATCGGTAGCGAGTCCGTGTTGCGGCGTCTAAGTTGGCCGCTCGATGGGAAATACTCACGGCCAACTCTTTCGGGTGACGACGTTCGGCGAGTCGCACGGCGGCGGCATCGGCGTCGTGATCGATGGCTGTCCGCCGAAGATCGACATCTCCGAGGCCGACATTCAACGCGAGCTCGACCGTCGGCGCCCGGGTCAAAGCAAAATCACGACGCAACGGCAGGAGGAAGATCGTTGCGAAATTCTTGCCGGAATGTTTGAAGGCAAAACGCTCGGCACGCCGATTGGAATTCTCGTTCGCAATAAAGATGCGCGACCGCAGGATTATGCGGAGGTCGCAAAGAAATTCCGGCCGTCGCACGCCGACTTCACCTACGAAGCAAAATACGGGATCCGGAATTGGCAGGGCGGCGGACGCGCTTCCGCGCGCGAAACGATCGGGCGCGTGGCCGCCGGTGTGGTCGCGCGAAAAGTGCTGCGCTGGTTTTATCCGAAGATCGACATCGTCGCTTACGTCACGCAAATCCATGAGCTCGCGGCGAAGATCGACAGGTCGAAGGTGAAAACTGGCGACGTCGATGCAAACATTGTCCGCTGTCCAGACAAAGCGGCAGCAAAAAAAATGATTTCATTGATCGAGAGAACTCGTGCCGATGGCGATTCGTTGGGCGGTGTGATCGAATGCGTGGTGCGGAACGCGCCGGTCGGTTTGGGCGAACCGGTTTTCGACAAACTCGAGGCCGATCTTGCGAAGGCGATGCTGAGCTTGCCGGCGACGAAGGGTTTCGAGATCGGGTCCGGTTTTTCGTCCACGCGCATGCGCGGTTCGGAACACAACGATCCGTTTGAAATGCGCGGTGGCAAGATTCGAACATCGACGAATTATTCCGGTGGCATCCAGGGCGGGATCTCAAACGGCGAAGAGATTTATTTTCGCGTGGCGTTTAAACCGACTGCGACGATTGCACGCGAACAAAAAACGGTCAGTGCGTCGCGCGAACAAACGAAACTCGCGGCCCGCGGTCGTCACGATCCGTGCGTTTTGCCGCGCGCCGTCCCGATGGTCGAGGCGATGGCCGCACTCGTGCTGTGCGATCACGCGCTCCGCCAGCGTGCAATTAGTTTTTCGACCTAATGAACTCGCAACTTCAAGCCGCCGCCGGGTCGCCGCTTTGGCAACTCGTCTTTGTTTCCTTCGCGCTTGCTCTGATTCTGTTCGAAGTGTTGCGCGGCTGGCGTCGCGGCTTGCCGCGGCAAGTGGCGCGATTGGGCGCGCTCATCGCCGCATACTTCGCCGCATTTTTCGGCGGCAAATTTCTTGCGCCACTGCTCGGCATCTTTGTCAGAATGCCGGACGCGTTGTTGTCGATCTTTGCCGGCGCGATCTTTGCGTTGATCATTTACGCGCTCATCAGTGGGATTGGCTCGGCCCTTTTTCGGCGAACGAGCCAACATGATTCGGTGATCGTTCGATTGCTCTACGGATCGGCCGGAGCGGTGCTCGGAGTGTTCTTCGGTGTGTTCCTTGTGTGGCTAATCGTGATCGCTGTCCGAGCAATTGGTTCAGTGGCTGACGCGCAAGTTCGCGAACAGGCAAGCGACTCCAGTGTCCTGCATGCTGTCGATGTGCGGCGGCGCTTTTTGGGCGAAGCGCATGAAGACCAGGCGCCTTTAACGACATCTTTGGCGCGTCTGAAAAACTCGCTCGAGATGGGATTGATCGGTAACGCGGTCAAGAAAATCGATGTTGTTCCACAAAAGACCTACGATGTAATCGAAAAGGTTGGAGCAATAGCGGCCAATCCTCAAAATGCGGAGCGATTTTTATCTTTTCCCGGCGCACGAGAACTGAGTGAGTATCCCAAAATCATTGCCCTGCGCAATGACCCGGAGATCTCGCAAATGCTCGCGCAGGGGCAATTGCTCGAGCTGATTCAAGATCATCGCATTATCGATGCGGCGAACGACCCGGATCTGCGAGCTCGATTGAAGAAATTCGATCTGAACGCGGCGCTCAACTACGCGACGCAGAAGCCGCAATGAAGTACCTCGCAACGATCGGTCTTGAAGTTCACGTCCAACTAAAGACGCGCTCCAAAATGTTTTGCGCGAGTCCGGTGGAATTTGGGGCGACGCCGAACACGCACACGTGTCCGGTCTGTCTCGGTTTGCCGGGCGCCTTGCCGGTGATGAATCAGGAAGCGCTGCGGATGACCGTGCTGACCGGGCTGATGCTTGACTGCGACATCGCGCCGATCTGCAAGTTCGACCGCAAAAATTATTTTTATCCGGACATGCCGAAGAATTATCAGATTTCGCAATACGACATGCCACTGTGCACTAACGGCAACGTGCCATTGCACGACCTCGCTTATCCAAAAGATGCGCAGAAAAATATCGCGACGCCGGACAAACAAGTGCATCTGGTCCGCATTCATCTCGAAGAGGACGTGGCCAAGAGCTTTCATTTTGAGGCAAGCACCGGCATCGATTTCAACCGTGCCGGCACGCCGTTGATGGAAATCGTGACCCAACCCGAAATCAATTCGCCGGAGGAAGCGTTCGCTTTTCTCACTTCGCTCAAACAAATTCTGATTTACGGCGCGGTCAGCGATGCCGACATGGAGAAAGGACAACTGCGCTGCGACTGCAACGTTTCGGTGCGGCCGGAGAAACAGGCGGAGCTCGGCGCGAAGATCGAAATCAAAAATATGAATTCGATCAGCGGAGTGCGTCGCGCGCTTGCGTTTGAAATTCAGCGGCAGACGAAAGCGCTAGAGCGCGGCGACAAATTGCAACAAGAAACGCGCGGGTGGGACGATGCCGCTGGCGAAACGTTCCTGATGCGCACGAAAGAATCGGCGCATGACTATCGTTATTTTCCCGATCCGGACTTGGTCCCGGTAAAAAGCGAGGTGCTGCTTGCTGATGCGCGCGCACGCGTCCCGGAGTTGCCGAAAGCAAAGCGCGCACGTTTCATGGATCAATATCAAGTCACGCCGTATGACGCCGGCGTGCTGGCGGACGACGTCGATCTTGCGCGTTATTTCGAAGCGGCCGCCAAAGGCGCGAAGAAACCGAAGAATGTCGCGAACTGGATCCTGAACGATTTGCAAAGCGCGCTGAGCACGGCTGGAAAAACGATCAACGATTGTCCGATTCCGCCGGAAGCGCTCGACGAGCTGGTCAATCTCATCGACACCGGAAAGATCAGCGGCAAACAGGGCAAGGAAGTTTTCTCGGAAATGTTTTCCAGTGGCACAGGCGCAGCCGCGATCGTGAAAGAAAAAGGGATTGAGCAACTCAGCGACACGAACGCGATCGAAAAATTTTGCGACGAAGTGATCGCGGCCAATCCAAAACCGGCGGCGGACTTCAAAGCCGGCAATGCGGCGTCGCTCAATTTCCTCAAAGGCCAGGTGATGAAATTGTCGAAAGGCAAAGCGAATCCGCAGCTGGCCGGCGAAATTCTGGAAAAGAAGCTAAAGGGCTAAGCACCACTCTCAATTTGTCATTCCGAGCGGAGTCGAGGAATCTCATTCTATTTCAGAAATATTAAGAGATGTCTCGACTTCGTTCGATACGACAGCAACGGAAATGCGCATTTTAATCGCGCCGGATAAATTCAAAGGCGCGCTCGGCGCGCGAGAGGTTGCGGAAAACATCGCCGCCGGCCTGTGCGATGTTTTGCGCGACGCGAAGATCGACATCGTGCCAATGGCCGACGGTGGTGAGGGAACCGCCGAGGTAATTTCGCAAGCGCTCGGCGCTTCGTGGTCGAAATGTAAAGCGCACGATCCGCTCGGTCGCGAGATCGAAGCGAGTTACGCCTGGATCGACAATCAAAAACTCGCGGTGATGGAGATGAGTGAAGCGGCGGGCATGCGTCGTTTACGGCCGAACGAGGGCAACGTCGATCTTGCAAACACTTTGGGTGTCGGGGAAATGATTTTGGATGCGGCGCGGCGAGGTGCGCGACAAATCATCATCGGACTTGGCGGCAGCGCGACGAATGACGGCGGATTCGGAATGGCCCGCGGGCTCGGCTTCCAATTCTTCGGAGCGGCCGGGACGAAACTTGACGGCTTTAAGCCGTCAAGTTTACAAGAGCTGCAGCGGATTGAGAGGCCGCGCAATCTGAAATTGCCACCAATTGTTGCTGCAGTTGATGTGAAGAACCCGCTGCTCGGTAACAATGGCGCGACGCGAGTCTTTGGTCCGCAGAAGGGCGTGACGCCCGATCGGATCGACAAGTTCGAACGCGCATTAATGAGGCTCGCGGACGTTGTTGCTGAACAATTCGGCGTCGATTATCGAAATGAACCTGGCGCGGGCGCGGCAGGCGGGCTTGGATTTGGATTGATGAGTTTCTGCGGCGCGAAAATTCGGCCGGGCTTCGATGTGGTCGCGGAATCTGTTGGGCTCGAATCGAAAATGAAAGATGTCGATCTTGTCATAACCGGCGAGGGAAGTCTGGACCGACAAACACTTGAAGGAAAAACGCCGGCGGGCGTGGCGCAACTGGCGCGCAAACTTGGCAAACGGATTTTCGCGATGGTCGGGCGCGCGAGTGACGATGCGGAAGTGCAAAAGCTTTTCGAGGGCGTGTTTCAAAACGCGAGATCGGGCATGAGCCAGGAAGAAAACATGAAACGCGCCGCGGAATTGTTGCGCGAAAACGCGCGGGAATTGGCGAGAACTGTAGCGGCGGTCTGTGACCGCCGGTCGAGCATGCGGCGCTCATAGAGCGCCGCTATAGAAGACAATTTTTCGCGGCTTTCATTTCGTAGGTAGTGAGCGAAAATAGGCGGCTCATGCACGATATCCCTCCGGGCGCGCTGACGCCGTTTGTTTTTTCCGATCCGGCCGGCAAACGCTGGCCGCGATTGCGGCTGGCGTTGCTCATTTTAGGCGTGCTCGCGTTTCTCGGGACCGTGCTCTTTGTGCAAACGCTTTTTGTCGCGCCGCAGATGCGGGTGCCGTTTTCGTTGAGGCAGTTGAAAGGGCAGTTGAAAGCCCTGCAAAAAGCGAACCCCGCCAGCCAGATCCCGCCGAGTTCGCTGCTTTGGCAAAAATTCGCCGCGGCGAAACAGGCGGCGAAAAAATTAGCGGGAGCAACCGCGACGCCCGCGCCTCCGGCAAAGCCGCGCAAGAAAGCGCCGCCGGACGAAGTGCGCCTCGCGTTTTATACCAACGGCGATCCCTACAGTTACGCATCGCTCGAAGAGCACGCGTCGCTGATCACGCATTTGTGTCCAGAATGGATCACGGTGGTAAACGGCCTCGGTGATATTTCGATCGATCCCGACATTCGGCTGCCAAAATTTTGCACGAGCAAAGGAATCAAACTGATGCCATTGCTGACGAATCTGGTAGGGGACACGTGGCAACCTGAAGCGGTGGAAAATCTCGCGCACGGTCCGCCGGATCGACAAGAAAGCTTCTTCGCAAAAGTGATCGGGGCGCTGCGCGACGCGAAAGCTGCGGGGGTCGTGGTCGACTGGGAACAGATCGATCCCGTTTACAAAAAAGACATCACTGCGTTCATCGACAGGTTTTGCGACGCGCTGCACAACGACGACAAGGAACTTTGGCTCACAGTTCAACCGGGCCAGGAGCTTGATTACATCGATTTCGACGAGCTCTCGGATAACGTCGATCGGTTCGTCGCCTCGCTCTTCGACGAAACATCGGACATCGATCCGCCCGGGCCGCTTGGGTCGCGGCCGTGGTTTGAGGGTTGGTTGCACGTGCTGCTTGAAGGCAGCGACACGAAACAATGGATTATCACGCTCGGCAGTTACGGTTACGATTGGACGATCGGCGGCAAAAAAGCGGAGTTGATCAGCTTCCCGGAGGCGATGAGCCGGGCGAACAATGCCGAGATTGAAAGCACGGAAGTTAGCGGACCAAGTTACAATCCGTTTTTTTATTTTGAGGACGCGGACAAGGAGCACGCCGTCTGGTTTCTGGATGTCGTCACGTTTTTGAATGAGCTCCGCGAAGTGCGCGGGCAAAAAGCTGGTGGGTTCGCGCTCTATCGTCTTGGGACGGAAGATCCGGCAATCTGGGACGCGCTGGCTGTTGCGAAGGATTTCAAGATCGACAATCAGACCCGCGAAGCGCTCGAGGTTTTGAAAGGCACCGACACAATCACCGACGTCGGCGAAGGCGAGATCGTAACCGTGGATGAAAGTCGCGCTGATGGGATGCGCAAACTTGCGGTCGACTCGGAGGGTTATCTCACCGCCAAATACACAAAGTTTCCCGAGTTCCCAACGCTTTATCACCAAGGCGCGGGGGGCGAACATCAGGTCGCGATTACGTTTGACGATGGCCCTGATCCGAAGTGGACGCCGAAGATTTTGGATATTTTAAAAGCGGCAAACGCAAAGGCCGCATTCTTTTTGGTTGGAGTGAACGCGGAAAAATATCCCGGACTCGTTGGGCGAATCGTCAACGAAGGCCACGAGATTGGGAACCACACGTATTATCATCCGAACCTTGCGCTGGCCTGGCCCGAGCACGTCCGGCTCGAACTGAATGCGACGCAGCTTTTGATCGAAACAATTACCGGCCGCGCGACCACTTTGTTTCGCCCGCCTTATGCCGCCGATACGCAGCCCTCAAAGATGAGCGAGTTGATGCCGTTGCAAATTGCGCAGGAATTGAGCTATCTGGTTGTCCTCGAAAATATCGATCCGCAGGATTGGGCGAAACCGGGTGCGGACATCATTCTGCAACGAGTGAAGCAACAACGGCGTGATGGCAGCATCATTTTGTTGCACGATGCGGGTGGCGATCGTTCGCAAACGGTGGCTGCGTTGCCCCGCATTCTGGATTGGTTGCACACGCGCGGCGACACGATTGTTTCGCTGAGCACTTTGTTGGGAACAACGCGCGACGCACTGATGCCGCCGTTGCAAACAACGAATCCATCATTGACGCGACTGGTCAGCAGCGCCGGGTTTCGCGTTTACCACGCGCTCGAAGAATTTCTCTGGGCTTTCATGATCGTGGCAACAGCGCTGGTGGTCGCGCGCACGCTCATCGTGATTTGGCTGGCTTACCGCTTTCGACGTTTGCCGAGAAGCGAATTCGCCGGGCCGGTCAGCATCGTGATGGCAGCGTACAATGAAGGAAAAGTCATCGCCGAAACTCTGCGCTCGCTCCTTGCAACTGATTACAAAGGCGAACTAGAGATCATCGTGATCGACGATGGGTCTCGCGACGAAACCAGCTCCGAAGTCGAACGCATGTCAGATGTCGATCCACGTGTGCGTTTGCTACGTCAAGAAAACCGCGGGAAAGCGCGCGCGTTGCAACGCGCGCTGGCGGCGGTCGCTCATGGCGTTATCGTGTTCGTCGACGCGGACACGCATTTTCAACGCGACACGCTGCCGTTGCTACTCGAGCCGCTCGCCGACGAAACGATCGGCGCCGTTTCCGGCCACGCCAAAGTGGGAAACTTGCGCACATTCATTGCGCGCTGCCAATCGCTCGAGTACACCTGCGGATTCAACCTCGATCGTCGCGCTTACACCCGTTGGAACTGCATCACGGTGGTGCCGGGCGCGATCAGCGCGATCCGGAAGGAAGCGATCGATCGCGCTGGCGGGTTGAGTTTGCAAACGCTGGCGGAAGACACCGATCTGACTCTCGCGCTGCACAAAGATCGGCAACGGATCGTTTACGTGCCGCAGGCGATTGCCTGGACGGAAGCGCCTGAATCGGTGCGGACGCTGGCGCGCCAGCGTTTTCGCTGGGCTTACGGCACACTGCAATGTCTGTGGAAACATCGCGACATGGTTTTCAATTGGAATTATCGCGCGCTCGGCTGGTTCAGTTTGCCGAGTGTTTGGTTTTTTCAAATCATCCTTGTCGCCATCACGCCAATGGTCGATTTATTTCTGCTCGCGTCGCTTCCATTCGGCACCTGGCGTGCGGTCTTGCCGTTCGTGGTCACGTTCCTTTCGATGGACGTGATTTTGGCCACGCTCGCTTGCATTCTGGAACGAGAACCGATTACGCGCGCGTGGCGGATTTTACCAATGCGGCTGATCTATCGGCCGATGCTGAGCTATTGCATTTGGAAAGCAATTTTGCGCGCGATCAAGGGCGCGTGGGTCAGTTGGGGCAAACTCGAACGCACCGCCAGCGTGCCGGTGCGAGCGTAGCTGGAAGTTCGAGGCTTGAGGTACGATGTTTGATCTTAAAACGCGTCCAATCATCACTGCGTGTGTAGCAGCGTCGCTGAGTTGCATTTTCACCTCCTGCAAAAAGCCGACGTCGCCTCAAATTGACGCGAACGCCCCGGTAGAGATCGTTGTTCCGGAACATGGGGCCTACACGGGCGCGTTCATGGATTTCGGAGACGAAGAAGACGACGTCACGCTCGAGATGATCGAAGATTTCGAGCAAATGGTCGGCAAACATCAGGCCGTCATCGCGTCATCGAGCTACTGGGGGGAGCAAACCTTTCCGACGGCAAACCTGAATGTCGTCTGGCGGCACGGTTCGCTTCCTCTCTTGTTTTGGTCGCCCTGGGACAAGCCCTACACGCAAAATCGCGGGCCGGACAAATTCAATCTCACCGATATCATCGCCGGAAAATGGGACGCCTACATCGACAAGTGGGCGGATAGCGCACGTGACTTCGGTCATCCAATGATCGTCGCGTTTGGCGTTGAAATGAACGGTGACTGGTTCCCCTGGTCGGGAGCATTTTATGGCGGCGAAGATTGGGATGACGCCGCCGACAATTGGAAAGGTCCTGAAAATTTTCGGCGGGCGTATCGGCATGTGGTCGATCGAGTCCGTGCCCGCGGGGTGACGAACGTCAAATGGATGTTTCACACCAACAATTATTCCTACCCGCTCGACACTTGGAATTTTGCGCCGGCTTATTATCCGGGCTCCGATTACGTCGATTGGTTGGGCCTGAGCGTTTACGGCCAGCAGTTCAAGGACGAACCGAACCCGGGTATTACTTCGTTGCTCGACTGGCCGTATCAGGAATTAAGCGGCCTCGACCCGAATAAGCCGATCATGATTGCGGAATGGGCCACGGGCGAATTTCCTTATCCCGCCGGCGAACCCGGAATTCGTAAACCCGAATGGATCAAACAAGCGCTCGAACTTTTTCGGACGCGTTATCCGCGAGTGAAGGCGGCGGTTTATTGGCACGAGCGCTGGCAAAATGTCGATCAAACCTACAGCAATTTGCGCGTTAATTCCTCAGTCGAATCGCTGCAAGCCTACCGTGATGGCGTGGCGAATCCGGATTGGTTAGGCAAATTGATCCTGAAGGCGGTGCCGAAGAAGTAGCGTTATCGCCAGACGGCGAGAATTCCGCCGAGCGCGATGCACCCAAAAAAGTGATAGCTCGAGTCGATTAACCAAACCTTAAACGGTTTCGACTCCCACAAATATTGGATGGTCAGGGCCGTTGCTGAAAATCCAAGCCCGACACCGGCTCCGAGCTTTAGTCCGTGGCCGACATCAGCGATTCCCGTCCTTACGATTAACCGCGCCATGATCGCAGCGGCGACGAGATTGCAAATGAAATTGCCGATCATTTTCGCCGGCATTCCGCTGGGTTCAAGCTTCACTCCATGCTGCTGAATGCCCGCCGCCCAAATTTTTCCGAACAAAGCCATGTACCAGATGGCGCCAATGACCCAGTAAGCAGCAGCTGCACAAATTATTGCTAGCCAGTTCATACCGGCGGTTGTCTCAGCCAGCCGCCTCTAAGGCAAGCTAAAATCCCAGCGTTATAGCTGCCGGTGTCCTCGCCGGCAGGGACGTTTGTCTGATTTCTGCCGCCAGAAACGGCGGCAGTTACAACATCCGAGAAAAATCTACCGGAGTTAGAGACAAAAACAGAATTTGGCGGCGTCTTGATTATAAAAGACCGTGAACAGGTCATGGAGAATGTCGCCACTGATGAAAATTGGAAGACTTGCTTTTCCCAACTCGCACCTGGCCTGCTGCTGTTTGCGCGGCAATGGGCGCGATCGTCGGCCGATGCGGAAGACATTGTCCAGGAAGCTTTCGTCCGTTTCTGGCGAAAACAACACGACATCGCGAACCGCGGCCTTCTTTACGCGACTGTTCGCTCCATTGCTCTTGATTTTCTCCGGCGCGACAGCCGGCGCGCTCGCCGAGAATCCACGGCCGTTTCTGAAACTGATCAGATGGTCCAACCAATGTTCGAAGTCGAAGACGAATCTCAACGCGCCCTGGTTGCCGCGCTCGATCTCTTGCCTAACGAACAGCGGGAGGTGCTGGTGATGAAGATCTGGAACGAACTTACTTTCGCTGAGATCGCGAGCGCTCTCGAGATTTCGCAGAACACGGCCGCGTCCCGGTATCGTTACGCGCTCGCCGCCCTGAAAAAGAATCTACCCTCCGTATGAACGATTTTTCCGACATCGAAAGCAAACTGCGCAAGCTCCGGCCGGTTCAGCCGTCGGCGGATTTGATGACGCGACTTGAGCGGGCTCTCGCGGAGGAAACAGCGACACCTACCGCGGGCGTGCTTCCGCGTGAACGGCGATTTCATTTTAACTGGCTCTCGCTTGGCCTTGGTTTGGCTGCGGCCACTGCGCTGGTGCTGTTCGCGTTTCTTCGATTGGAGGGCCCGGTGCAAAAACGTTCCTCGCTCGCGGCGATTACACCAGCGCCGGCGTTTTCGACAAATTCAAATGCGCAATTTGTTCCGGCCGGTTTGACCCAAGTCGTTTATCGCACGCGCGACGAAGGACTTCATTTCCCGAACAATTCCGGCCAACCGATGCGCCGCGTTCGCTCGCATACTAGCGAGACATTGCGGTGGCGAAACCCAACCACTGGCGCGTCGCTGCGCATCTCTTATCCGAGCGAAGAAGTTTCTCTCGTTCCCGTCACCGGCCAATGAATTCGGAGAAAGACAAACTATGAAAACAAAATCCATCGCAACCATCGCCGCGATCGCGCTTCTGCCGATTGCTGCATTCACCCAAACGCCGCCTAATCCGCCGAATCCACCCACTCCTCCGGGTCCGCCGGGTCAACCGCCGGGCGGACCTGGTGGCGATCGCGAACGCCATGAGAAAAAAGTGCCCGTCACGTATCTTGGCGTCGAAACGTCCGATGTTCCGAACGTGGTCAGCGAACAGCTCGGCCTCGCGAAAGGTTTCGGTCTCGTTGTTGACTACGTTGTTCCGGATGGTCCGGCCGCCGCAGCCGGCGTTCAGCAGAATGACATCCTCAAGATGTTGAACGATCAAATTCTGACCGAACCGGATCAACTTTCGAAACTGGTGCACAGCTTTTCGGAAGGCACGACTGTGACACTAACTGTCTTGCGCAAGGGCAAGGAGGAAAAGATCGGGGTAAAACTATCGAAGAAAGAAGTGCCCGAGCGACACGAGTTCGGTCCCGGCCGCCGTCATCGCCCCAATTTCAACTTTAATGGCATGGATTTCGGTGATTTCGGCGTGAACGAATTGAAAGGCGAGATGGATCATTTGAAAGAACAACTCGGAAATGAAAAACAAGGGATGATCCATGACGCCGTGATGACGGCGCAAGCGGAAGCGCAGCGCGTCCGCGAAGAAGCGCAACGCCGTCGTGACGAAGGGCAACGGGTGCGCGATCAAGCCCAACGAATACGTGACGAAGCGAGGCGCGTACGCGATGAAGCACGCCGCGCCGCCGGAAATGGCAACGTCACCATCACCACGGATCAAGACGGTGGATTGAAGACCACCAAGATCGACATCGGCAAAGCGCAGATTGTTTATTCCGATGACAAGGGCGAGCTACGGATCGAGAAAGTTGAGGGGAAAAAGGTTCTGACCGCGAAAGATCCACAGGGATTGCTTTTATTCAGTGGTCCGGTCGAAACGAAAGAGGATTTGAACAAAGTTCCAGCTGAGGTGCGGCAGCGTTACGAAAAATTGCAGACGAACGACTTACCGGCTGTGATCTCAGCGCACGATTCCGACGTAGATGTCGATGTTGATAACGATTCCGACGACGAAAGCGATAACGGATCCGAAATTCAATCGTTGAATCAGATTTCAACTCAGCCGCTGGGCCGCGCCGGTAATTTTTCTCTTATCAAGCTTTAGATTTCAAGGCATAGAGACTCCGCCGAGCGCCTTAACTGGCCCTGGCCACACCGCTCGCGGAGTTTTCCTTGTCGATCTTGAGCGGGCGGCTCTATTAACGCTGGCTGGCTCGCCGCAGGACGAGTCCGTCCGACTGGCGGACAAGATCGACATGTTCATTCGCACTTTTA